>Ga0209777_10002587_pt1 | contig 23523 bp, 16 predicted proteins | sample FrelakmetHBP12HB_FD_187147 | JGI IMG/M metagenome (GOLD analysis project Ga0209777, IMG submission 187147) | Freshwater lake sediment microbial communities from the University of Notre Dame, USA, for methane emissions studies -HBP12 HB (SPAdes)... | ecosystem: Environmental > Aquatic >...
GCCGCCTGGGAATCGAACCGGAATGCTCGACAGAAAGGCGTCGACTGGCAGTTCACCACCGCCGATGCCAGGATCAAACTCAAACGACTATACCCAAGAATTCAAAATTGACGCTGCACTAGCCTCACAGACCACTGGTGCACCTGCTGAAACCGAAACATCAGGTCAGGCACGCTACCAGCGACTTGCACTTCGATCGGCACCCAAGTTAGATTTGCGATCTTCCATGCGACGTCCAGTGTCTTATGCTTGGCCTTGAAGGCACTCCTAACGGGACGCAGATCGTTAACCCGCGGTTTCCAAAAGGCGTCGAAGCCAAAAGCCTTACCCATCTTCTCAAGAGCCCTGGCTATCTCGTCATGCGCAGCGCCATCCGCCGGTCGTTGGCTGACCACCATATTCCTGCGATCTATCTTGGTGGATTTGTCCGGCTTGCCAGCAAAGTGATCTTCGATCCGCTTACGGCCTTTCTCGGTAATTGCCCATATGCCTTTAGTTGCGCGATCGATCTGCCCTTGAACCACCAACTCTTGGCGTGCCCATTGGACTATGTTAGCCCACCTGTTGTGGCCGTCCTTCATGGTAGCCTTAAGATCCTCCTCCTTGATCTGCGGAAACGCTGCCGCAACGCGCGGGTACAACTCCTTCGGTTTGGCCCTGCCGCCGGCTTTGGCGATCTCGCTCAACAGGGGAATCTCGACTTCGCTCTGTTTTGGCAAAGCCATGCCAGTTCCTCCGATTGTTGCTGGCATAAGCCTACCAAGAACCTTCCTGTCCAGCAAGGGCAGGGAACCCAGGGCAACCACCGGTCGCTCATCGCCGACGCGCTCCTGGCGCGCGGCCACGCCGTCTCACACATCATGAGCGCGAGGAGCGCCAAGCCGCACAGCCTGACTTCCTTTGCCCGCGTGCGCGGCACGCTGGTGACGTATCCCGGGCTTCTGCCGGAGCGGCCGGCCAAGGCTTAGCGCCCCTTGCGTAAGGCTACGGCTTCTTCCCGTAGCCTTTCATCCCGGTAAAGTCGATGGCCACGAAAGGCTCATCGCCGACGACCTCGGCATCGTGGCCCGGCGGGACGACGACGGCGTCGCCCGGCTTCAACTCGAACTCGGCCCCGCCGTCCATGCGAATCCGCAGGCGCCCGCTGAGGACGTACTGGATGTGGGGAACCTGGCAACTTTCCGTCTGGACGACCGGCTTCACGTCCTTCGACCATTTCCAGCCGGGCTCCAGCGTGACCCGCGCGATCGACACGTCGTCCAGGTCGACGACCTCGATCCGCCCGAGAGACAGCGTGCGCACTTCGTCGGGGGTGTCGAGGCTCTTCTTAACTGGCTTAACGAGAACTTGCACCATGGCTCTTCCTCCTCTGCAAGATCAGGAATTGTAGGCGGCCGCGCGGGGCGTTGGGAACTCCCCGAGGGGATGAAGTTCTCGGGGATGCACTTCGTGAAGCGCGGGCGGGTGGGTTGGCTCATCAAGTATTTCCTCGGGTAGGAAAGGCCACACACGGCCCGCAAGCGGGGCGGCTAACGAGGCGCGCCCTCCCCACCCTCCCCGCCGTTTTGCCTTGACCTTCCGGCCCCATGCCGATACTCTTATTCACCATGAAACCGAGGCGCGAGAACTTGGCCCTGGACCTTACGCGGTAGTACCGGGGCCGCCGCGCGCTCGAATCGGTGAGATCGACGGCCTCGGGGAGAAATGCCCCCGGGGTTTTTTTGTTACACGTTGAGCCGTCGCCGGTACGGCGATGATCTTTGGCTGTACGTCTAGCCGTCGGCGGCACGCCGACGAACGTCGCCGTACCGGCGACGGCTAAACGCGGCTACGGGGCAGGCGCGGCGGCAGTCGAAAGGGAAACCCATGGAATCCTACGATCCCAAACAAGTCGAACCCAAGTGGCAACAGTGGTGGGACGAGCACCGCACCTTCGCCGTCGAGGGCGAGGCCGCGCGCAAGTTCTACTGCCTGACCATGTTCCCGTACCCCTCGGGCACGCTCCACGTCGGCCACGGGCGGAATTACATCATCGGCGACGTCGTCACGCGCTACAAAATGATGCGCGGCTACGAGGTCCTGTCGCCGATGGGATGGGACGCCTTCGGCCTGCCGGCCGAGAACGCGGCGATCAAGAAGGGCGTCCTCCCGAAAACGTGGGTCGACCAGAACGTCGCGGTGATGAAGGAGCAGTTCCGCCGCTGGGGCGTCGGCTACGACTGGCGGCGCGAGGTCAACACCTCGGCGGTCGATTACTACAAGTGGACGCAGTGGATATTCCTCGTTATGTACAAGCAGGGCCTGGCGTACCAGAAGAAAGCCGCGGTCAACTGGTGCCCGTCGTGCCAGACGGGCCTGGCGAACGAGGAGGTCGTCGAGGGCCGGTGCGACCGGTGCGGCGCGGAGGTCGCGAAGCGCGACATCCCGCAGTGGTTCTTCAAGATCACCGAGTACGCCCAGCGGTTGCTGGACGACCTCTCGGAACTCGGCGCGTGGCCGGAGACGGTCCGCACGATGCAGGCCAACTGGATCGGCCGCAGCGAAGGCGCCCGCGTCGATTTCAAGCTCGAGGACGGAACGCCGCTGCCCGTCTTCACGACGCGGCCCGACACGCTCTGGGGCGTCACGTTCATGAGCCTCGCGCCCGAGCATCCGCTCATCCGCAAGCTCGTCGCGGGCAGGCCCAACGAGAAGGCCGTCCTCGACTTCTGCGAGCGGTGCCGCCTTCAGTCGAGCGCCGTGCGCGGCGACGCGGCCGTCGAGAAGGAGGGCATCTTCCTCGGCGTATACTGCATCAATCCGGTGAACGGCGAGAAGGTCCCGCTCTGGGCCGCCAACTACGCCCTGATGGAGTACGGCACGGGCGCCGTGATGGCGGTGCCGGCCCACGACCAGCGCGACTTCGAGTTCGCGAAGAAGTACGGCCTCGCGATCAAGGTCGTGATTCAGCCTGTGGCCCCGCCGCCCTCGGCGGGGGACACCGCCGGGGGCGGCGGTGCCACAAGCGGCCAGCTCTCGGCCGCGACGATGGCCGCCGCCTACGTCGACGCAGGCGTCATGGTCGATTCCGGCGAGATGACCGGCACGCCGTCGCCAAGCGGCATCCCGGAGGTCACGAAGTTCCTCGCCGGGCACAAGATGGGCTCGGGCACGGTCCACTACCGCATCCGCGACTGGCTCATCAGCCGACAGCGGTATTGGGGCGCGCCGATCCCGGTCATCCATTGCCCGACGTGCGGCATCGTGCCGGTGCCGGTCGAAGAGTTGCCGGTCGAACTGCCGCCCGGGACGGAAGTCGAGTTTCCGCCGAAGGGCGAGAGCCCCCTGGCGAAGGTCGCCTCGTGGGTCAACGTGAAGTGCCCGACGTGCGGCGCGGCCGCCAAGCGAGAGACCGACACGCTGGCCCAGTGGCTCTGCTCGTGCTGGTACTTCCTCAGGTACACCCTGACCGACGCGGAGCGCGTTCCGAACACGAAGCCGTTCGACCGTAAGAATGTCGATCACTGGATGCCCGTGGACCAGTACATCGGCGGCATCGAGCACGCCGTCCTGCACCTCCTCTACACGCGGTTCGTGTGCAAGGTTCTCCACGACGCGGGCGAGGTCGGCTTCAACGAGCCCTTCAAGGCCCTCTTCACGCAGGGGATGATCTGCAAGCAGTCGTCGATCACCGGCAAGCTTGAAAAGATGTCGAAGTCCAAGGGAAACGTCGTGAGCCCCGACGCCGTGATCGCCGAGTACGGCGCCGACACGCAGCGGCTCTACACGCTCTTCGTCGGCCCGCCGCAGAAGGACGCCGAGTGGCAGGACGACGCGGTCGTGGGGGCGCGGCGGTTCCTGGACAGGCTGTGGCGGATGGTTATCCTCTCGAAGGGCAAGCTCCAGCATTCCGTGGCTTACGCAGGCGATGGGCGCGGACTTAGAGATGAAGAGAAGAAAGTCTGGCGAGCCACGCACCAGACGGTCCGCAAGATCACTGGTGACATCGAGGGCGCATGGCAATTCAATACGGCCGTGGCAGCCATAATGGAACTCTCAAATACTATCCAGGGCAACTACACGATCTCCGAAGATGAGGTCGCTGTGAATTCTGAGATACGTCAAGACGGGAAAGCCGATGTCTTCGGCGAGGAAGAGTTCAAGGTTCTCAGATTCGCGCTGGAGTCCATGGTAAGGCTGCTGCACCCCTTCGTGCCGCACGTCACCGAGGAGCTCTGGGTCGCCCTCGGCCACGAGCCGAGCGTCCTGGCGGCCAAGTGGCCCGAGTTCAGCGAGGCGGCGTGCAAGGAGGACGAGGTCGAAATTCCGATCCAGGTCAACGGCAAGCTCCGCTCGCGGATCACCGTGGCGGCGGGCGCGGCCGAGGAGACTATGCGCGAGAAGGCCCTGGCCGACGAGGCAGTGAAGCGCGCGATCGGCACGGCCCAAGTCCGGAAGGTCATCGTGATACCCGGGCGGCTCGTCAACATCGTGGCGAAATGAAGAAGGCCATCCTCTTCGATCTCGGCAACACGCTCGTCCGCTACTACACGCGCGAGGAGTGGCCGGGCGTCCTCGAAGCCGCGATCCGCGAAGCGGCCGCCTATCTCACGGGCCGCAACATGTGGGAGGGCGACCCGACGAGCCTCGCCGACCGCATCGCGGCCGAGTGCGGCGAGCCGGCCGACCACAGCGTCAAGCCGCTGGAGGGCCGCCTCGCGCGGATCTTCGGGTTCGCCGAGGACGCCCTGACCGACGACGCCAACGCCGGGATGTGCCGCGCGTTCCTCGGGCCGACCTTCGCCCGCGCCCAGCTCTACGACGACGCGCTGCCGACGCTCGCGGCCGTGCGCGCCCGCGGCCTGAAGACGGGCATCGTCTCGAATCTGCCGTGGGGCTCGCCGCCCGAGCCGTGGCTCGAAGAGGTCGCGCGCCACGGCCTGCGCGAGGCGGTCGACACGATCGTCTTCTGCCGCGACGTCGGCTACCGCAAGCCCGCGCGGCAACCGTTCGACTCGGCGATGTACCAGTTGGGCCTCGTACCGTCGGAGTGTCTCTTCGTCGGCGACGATCCGCGGTGGGACATCGAGGGCCCGCGCGGCCTCGGCATGGACGCCGTGCTCCTCGACCGCGACGGCACCCGCTGGGCCCACGCCCCCGACGGAACGCCGTGCGTCCGCACCCTCGGCGAACTCCTGGAGAAGCACGTCCTGGCGACGACGATCCGCCCGGCCACGCGCGAGGACGTGCCGCTCCTCGTGCGGTTGATCCGCTCGGCGTTCGCCGAGGTGGCGGCCCGGTTCGGGATCACGCCCGAGAATGCCCCGCGGCATCCCGCCCACATGGAGCCCGAGTGGATTGTCGGACGCATGGACAAGGGTGACCACTATTTCATCCTGGAAGAGACCGGCGAGCCCGTCGGCTGCGTGTCGATGGAGCTGGCCGACCCCGACACGGTCATCCTCAAGAAGCTGGCGGTCCTGCCGCACGCGCGGCACCGCGGCCACGGCAAGACGCTCGTCAAGCACATCCTGGCCGAGGCCCAGCACGTCGGGGCGCGGCGGGTGCGCCTGGCGCTGATCGCCGACCACGTCGAGCTCCAGACCTGGTATGAGCAGCAGGGCTTCTGGGTCACCGAGCAGAAGCGGCACGCGGGCCTCGCGTTCCTCGTGACGCACATGGCGAAGGACCTGCCGCGAGGGTAGGGCATGGGGGTCGTCGGCCGTGGCGGTGCCTTCGTAGGGGCGGCCCTGTGTGGCCGCCCGGCCGTTGTTCTGCTCTCGGGCGCCGCTTGGGCCAATGCCCAAGTCAAAAGCCGGGCGGCCACGCAGGGCTGCCCCGACGAACGTCAACACCGCGACGAAAACTTCCTTGACAGACTCGTTCCTGCCGATATAATCCTAATGATAGGGCTCTCATTAGAAGGGCAGGAGTGTGAACATGGACGCCTACAATACGAAGCTGGCCGCAGCAATCACCGGGGCCGCTGAGTGGCGATTACGCTACTGGGACAAGACGGGCATGGTGAAACCCTCTGTATCGCAGGCATCCGGACGCGGGTCGAGGCGGCTTTATTCCTTCCTCGATTTGGTGCAGGCGCGGACCGCCAATCAACTCCGGGAACAGGGCCTGAGCCTTCAGCGGCTCCGCAAGGCCCTTCGACTCCTCAAGGAACACCCGGACCAGATTCGCCATCCTCTCGCCGAGCTCAAACTCGTGATGGACGGGGCGACGCTGTTCCGTCTTACCGCCGACCCTAACCTGGTCCAGGACATTCTGGGTTCCGGGCAGTTCGTCTCCATGCTTGCGATCAAGCCGGTGTGCGACTACGTTCGCAGCCGCATCGCCAAGTGGGTCAGGGCCACTAAGGAGACCGTCGAGGTCGCCGGCCGGAAGTACAGAGTCGTCCTGGAGCCCGATGTCGTCGACGGCGGGTACATCGCCGAGTGCAAGACCTTGCCTGGCTGCGTGAGCGACGGCGAGACGCCTGAAGAGGCCCTCCTGAATGTGAGCGAAGCGATCGCGGACTGGCTTTCCAGCGCCCGGGGAAAACACCTTGCCAAGGCTGAGTAACCTCCCGACATCCCGGGTGACTAAGCCTTCGAGCGGGCCGGCTGGATCGCGCGAGAAGGCGGAAAGCATGCCGTGCTGAGCAGGCCAGGCGCGGAGGCCAGGCTGACCTTCCCCCGCCACCGTACCGTCAAGTACGGCCTGCTTCTGCGCCAGATCAAAAACGCCGGTCTCACCCCCGACGAGTTCCTCGAACTGTACCGCTGAGACTAGCCCCGACCCCCCCGCGCGTGTATGATTACGTCGTACCTCAGGAGGGCTTGTCGTGGCCGTGAGCATGAGCCGGACGGCGTCCTCGGCGGGGCCGGGCGTGTCGCCGCGCATCGCGCGGGTGCGGGAACAGGTGATCGCGCGGCACGGGTCGTTCATCGCGGACCCGAACCCGTTCCAGATGGACGTGGCGCTGTGGCGCGCGGTGGCGCCGGCGCGGTCGCGCGTCCAGCATCGGGCGGCGATGCTCCACGAACTCGTGAAGCTCGCGACGCTCGAAATCTATCCTGACTGGTCGCTGGCCGGCGAGCACCTGTGCGTGCTGAATCGCTGGTTCTCGTTCCCCGGCGAGGCCCGGCCCGAGGTGCTCAAGCGGCTCGACGAGTACGGCCTCGCGCCCGCCGAGATCAAGGCCGTCAAGCGGACCGTGCAGCTCTGGAACGGTTCCGACGGCTGGTCGCCCGTGCCGCGCGATCCGCAGCTTTACGCCATCGGCGAGGTCGCCCCGGAGAACCGCGTCGGCCAGGCCTGGTGGGGCGAGGACAAGACGTGCGTCTTCTGGGGCATGGGCTGGAGCGAGAACCACTCGATCCGCGACTACGCGAAGGTCCTGCGTCTCGGCTACGCCGGCATTCGCCGCGAGGTCGAGCGGTTGCTGGGGGCGGCCGACATCGCCGACGGCGATTTCCCGCGCAAGGAGAACTTCTGGCGCGCGGCTCTGTCGGTCTGCGACGCGGGAATCCTCCTGGGGAAACGCTACTCGGAATTGGCCGCGCGATTGGCCGCCGAGGCGACCGATCCCGCCGAGCGGGCGCGCTTGAGCAAGATGGCCGACACGTGCGCCCGCGTCCCGGCCGAGGGCGCCCGGACGTTCCACGAAGCGACGCAAGCCCTCTGGCTCGGCCATGTCCTGACGGGCGGCGAGGACGGCATCAACGCCAACGGCCTCGGCCGGATCGACCAGATCCTCCGGCCGTACTACGAGGCGGACCTGGCGGCCGGCCGCCTGACCCGGGTCGAGGCCGTCGAACTCATGGAAGAGTTCGCCTGCAAGCTCCATCTCGACTACAACACGCAGGCGATCACGATCGGCGGCGTCGACCGCGAGGGGCACGACGCGGCCACCGACCTGACGTTCATCATCCTGGAGGCCACGCGGAACGCCGACCTGATCCGCGACCTCTCGATCCGCGTCAGCCGCCGCACGCGGCCCGACCTCCTCCAGGCGGCGTGCGATCTCGTGGCCCGCGGCGGCGGGTACCCGTTCTTCTTCAACGACGACACGTTCCTGCCGGCCCTCGCGGAGCACGGCGTGGCGCTGGAGGACGCGCGGGACTACGTGCCGCTCGGTTGCATCGAGCTGACGATCCCGGGCAAGTGCAACCCGCGTGCGGTATCGGGATATTTCAGTTCGACCAAGTGCCTCGAGCTGGCGCTCTTCGACGGCGCGGACCCGCGGACGGGCGAGCGGCTGGGCGCGCGGACGGGGCTCCTCACGGACTTCGCCACGTTCGACGACGTCTACGCCGCCTACACGAAGCAGGTCGAGCTCTTCGCCGGCCGCATGGCCTACTGGTGCAACCGCGGCGAACTTGCCCAGCGCGAGCGCGGGCCGCTCCCCTGCTGGTCCGTCCTGACGGACGACTGCATCGCGCGCGGCCGCGACATCACCGACGGCGGCGCGGTCTACCATTTCCACGAGGTCTGCTTCATGGGCACGGCCAACACGGCCGACTCGCTCGGCGCCCTGCGGAAGCTCGTCTACGAGGAGCGGGCGGTCGACCGGACGACGCTCCTCGGGGCGCTGCGCCGGAACTTCGACGGCCATGAGCCTCTGCGCAAGATGCTCCTCGCGCGGGCCGCCAAGTACGGCAACGACGTCGACGAGGCCGACCTGCTGGCCCGACGGATCAACCTGGACTTCATCCGCTTCATCGACCGCCTGCGGAGCCCGTCGGGCGCCCGGTACTTCGCCCAGCTCTTCACATTTCTCAACAACATCTACTTCGGCAAGCAGCTCGGCGCGACGCCCGATGGCCGCAAGGCCGGCGAGCCGCTGGCCTACTCGCTGGCGGCCAACCAGGGCCGCGACCAGAACGGCGTCACGGCGATGCTGAATTCGCTGGCGAAGCTCCCGCACGGCCAGGCCGCCGGCGGCACGGCCGCCATCATCGACCTGGAGCCGAGCATCGTGGCCGGGGAAGAGGGCGTGCGGCGGCTCGTCCAGATCGTCCAGGCCGCGATCGCCGCCGGGGTCGGCCAGATGCAGTGGAACGTCACGACCGTCGAGCGGCTCGTCCAGGCCCAGCAGGACCCGGAGCGCTACGGCAACATCCCCGTGCGCGTCGCGGGGTTCTCGCAGGTGTTCAAGCTTATCGATCGGGAGTTGCAGAATCATATTATCGCCCGCACGAAGCATAAAGGATAACAGCGGGGACTAGGGACTAGGCACCAGGCACTAGGGGTTGTCAACACCGTTCATCATGATGAAAGGCTGCTAACCACCCCTGGTGCCTAGTGCCTAGTCCCTGGTGCCGCCGTCCGTATGACGCACATCCAGCGTTCCAGGAAGAACATCGCGTGAGCACCACCGGCCGCCTCTTCGAAATTCAACGCTTCTCCATCCACGACGGGCCGGGCATCCGCACGACCGTGTTCCTGAAGGGCTGCCCGCTGCGGTGCGTGTGGTGCCACAACCCGGAAGGCGTGTCGCCGGAACCGCTCCTCTCGTTTCTGCCCGACAAGTGCATCGGGTGCCGCTACTGCCTGTCGGCGTGCTCGCACCAGGCCCACCGGGCCGAGGAGGGCGGCGGCCACGTCCTCGACCGCGCGGCCTGCGTGGTGTGCGGCCAATGTGCGAAGACCTGTTACTCGGGCGCGCTGGAGGTCGTCGGGCGCGACGTCACGGTCGAGGAGGCGCTCGACGAGGTCCTCAAGGACCGCCCGTTCTACGAGACCTCGGGCGGCGGCATGACCCTCTCGGGCGGCGAGCCGCTCCTCCAGATCGAGTTCACCGAGGCGCTGCTCGCACGGGCCGTCGAGGAAGGGCTCAACACGGCCGTCGAGACGTGCGGCCACGCGGCATGGGACCGGTTCGAGCGCGTCATGGGGCATGTCGGCCTGTTCCTGTATGATGTCAAGGAGACCGACGCCGCGCGGCACCTGGAGTACGCGGGCGTCGCGGGCGACCTCATCTTCGAGAACCTGCGGCGGCTGCACGATGCCGGGGCGAAGGTCCTGGTGCGGCTGCCGATCGTGCCGGGCCTCAACGACCGGCCCGACCATTTCGAAAACGTGGCCGCCCTGGCGAAGCGGTTGCCGCGCCTCCTGGGTCTGGAGATCATGCCGTATCATCGCCTCGGCACGAGCAAGCTCGCGCGGTTCGGCCTGACGCCGCGGATGGCGACCGACACCGAGGCCCCGAGCCGCGAGACGGTGGCCGGGTGGGTGGCGACGCTGCGCGGTCTCGGCGCGAAGGTCGTGAACAGCTAGCGCCTCGTTAGCCGCCCCGCTTGCGGGGCGCGTTCAGCCGTTGCCGCACCGACACCTGAACAGGAGCGCCTCGCATGACGACACGGATCGCCGGCCCGCTCGTTTTCCTCGCCGCGCTGATTTCTCTGGCCACCGCAGCCCCGGAGAATCCGGCCCCGCCGCCGAAGATCGCCTTCGAGCCGACAGACCGCTTCGTCGCCCAGACGATCGAGGGATGGAAGGTCCTCGTCCACAAGCGCCTGCTCGACGAGCAGAAGGACCTCGGCGCGGAGACGCTGAAGGTCCTCGGGATGCATCTGGCCGACGTGACCCGCATGGTCCCCGCGCGGGCGCTCGCGGAGCTTCGCAAGGTGATGATCTGGGTCGAGGCGGACAACCCCAAGGTCGTGTGCATGTGCTACCATCCATCGAAGGAGTGGCTGACGGACCACGGCTTCAACCCCGAGAAGGCCCGGTGCGTCGAGCTCGGCAACCCGAAGAACTTCCTCGACTGGACCCATCACCAGCGGGCGATGGTCCTGCATGAGCTTGCCCACGCGTACCATCACCAGGTCCTGGGCTACGACCAGCCGGACATCAAGGCGGCGTTCAAGCGGGCCCAGGAATCAAAGTCATACGAGTCGGTCCTCTTCTACGACGGGTCGAAGAAGCGGGCCTACGCGATGGAGAACGACCAGGAGTATTTCGCGGAGCTCACGGAGGCGTACTTCAGCACGAACGACTTCTACCCGTTCGTGCGTCCCGAAGTGAAAGAGCACGACCCGCAGATGTTCGAGGTGCTGAAGAAGGCGTGGGAGAGATAACGATATTTTAGCCGCGAGCCATCGGCGAGCGCGCCCGCCGTCGCCTTTGCCGGCGTTCGCCTGCCAATGTTAACGGCACCCCGCTCGCCGATGGCTCGCGGCTAAAAGGGGTGTTCGCCTTCGGTCAGTTGCCGTCCAGCACCGCCCGCGCGTGCCGCGCGTAGTGACCGCGCAGGTCCTTCGCGTACGTCTCCAGAATCTTCCGGCCGACGCCGCCCGAGTCGCCGCAGCGGAAGAGGGCCCGCGCCAGGACGAGTTCCCGCAGCGAGTCGTTGCGCGGCTTGGTCTCTTCCGGGTTCGGTCCGGTCAAGCGTTTCGCCTCGTCGACGGTGGTCGTCGCGTAGCCGGTCATGCCGGGCTTGGCGAGGAGGTCCGCCAGGGGCCTGGCGGCACGCGGGTCAGCAAGAGTCTCCAGGGCCATCGCGCAGGCGCGGTGGTGCGAGAACTCCTTCGTGGCGTCGAGTTGGGCGACCTTCTCGAGGACCGCGTCGACGGCCCGCGGGTCGCGCGTCCGGCCGAGGGCGATGAGGAAGCTGTCGAGCTCGCTCACGGACAGGCCGAACTGGCCCATGCCGGTGTAGTTCCAGCCCTTGTCGAACGCCTTGGCGCTCTTCACCTTCGCGAGGAGCGTGTCGGCTCCGGCCTTGTTGCCGATAAGACCGAGGATATGGGCATAGGTCAGTTTGGCTTCCTCGTCCTGGGCGGCCGCATAGGCCGATTCCAGCAGCGGCACGGCCTGGTCGAGCTGCGCGAAGACGATGGCCATCGCGCGGCGGCGCTGAACGGCTTCGGGGCTCGTCTTCCCGGGCTCCTCGCGGGCCGGCCTGGCGATGTCGGCCACGGCCCGGGCCACCGCCTCCTTCGGCAGGGGCAGCGAGTCCTTCTGCGTGAGGACCGACTCCGGCAGGCACCCCGCCTTGACGAGGTGCTGCTGGAGGCCCCGCAGGTCGACCGTGCGGATCGTGGCTGAGGATTGGGCGACCATCGCCGCCGCCGTGCCGCAGGCGTAGCCCTGGTTCTGCACGTCGGGCTGCATGCGGATGACGGGCATCGCGTCGCGATGCGCGCTCACGCCCAGGCCCGTGACGACGAGGCCGTCGAGTCCCTGTGGCAGCAGCGCCCGCCACGGGACGAAGGCGGTCATCGCCTCGTGGCCGGGCGGCATCGCGAAGAACATCGGGAACACCGTGAACCCGTGGCTGTCGAAGTTGCTCCGGGCCTGGACAACGGCGTCGGGCCACGTGCGGTTGAGGACGATGTCCATCGGCGTGACCGTGACGTCGCCGACGATGCGTCGGCGCTCGCGCGTGTCGACGAGCTGGCCCACGTCGTAGGCGGTCTTGAACTTCTCGCGGGCCAGGACGAACTGGTGCCACGTGTCGACGACGTCCGAATCGTCGGCAAAAAGCCAGTCGGTGTTCGTGTAGCCGGCCCCGAGCTTCAAGGGGGGCAGGCCCGCTCCCTGGACGGCCACGTCGTCGCCGCCCGTGGTGACGGTCGGGGCGCCGGCGGCCGCGGCAATGTCGGCGTTGCCGGTCGAGTCGATGACGGTCTTGGCGAGGACGACGCCGCGGCCCTCGGGCGTGGCGACGATCGCCCCCTTGACGACCCCGCCCTCGACGAACGCGCCGACGCCCATCGCGCCGAACCAGATCTCGGTGCCGGCCCGGCGGTTCTCGCGGCGCCACCACTCGGCCTTGCCGACGACCTCGCTCGTGGCGCCGAGGGCTTTCACGCCCTGGTCGACCTCGGCCGTGAACCCTTCGGTGTGGCCGTAGTAATACTTGATGATCATGCCCATCGTCTCGACGCCGCCCAGGCCGTTCAGGTACTCGACCAGGAGCGTCCGGGCGCCTCCGCGCGACGCCGCGATGGCCGCCGGCGCGCCGGCCGTCCCGCCGCCGATCACGAGGACGTCGTACTGGCCCAGGACGGGCAGCGCGCGCTCGGCCTGGGGCACGGTCCGCTCGACCTTGCTTGCAGGGCGCAGGCCGCCGAGAGGCTCCTTCGTGTCGCCGGGGGTCGAAGGCGCCGTGGCAACTGCGCCGCCGACCTTCACGTCCGTCGGAGCGGGAGCCGATTTCGCTTCCGCCGCCGCGGCCGCGCCGAGCTTCGCGCCGAGATCGATGAGGGCGATCGGGCGCAACAGCTTTGCGGCCTCGTCGCGCAGCACATCGGCGCAGCCGCCGAGGACGAACAGGCGCGGCACTCCGGCCGGGCGGAATGCGCCCAGGTCGCCGGAACCCGTGCCCTTGGCGGCGTCGGGGGGCACCTGGAACAGCCGCTCCGACGCGTCGACCTGGCCGAGGTGGAACGTCTTGTCGCGGGCGATCTGCTCGGCCTTCGCGAGGTCGGCGTACGAGCCGCCGGCCATCGGGATCGTGAGCGCGTACTCGTAGAGATCGTGCGAGCGATTGCCGGATGGAAACGCGAGGCCGACCTTGCGGACCTCGACGCCCTCGCCCTGGACCGGGTCGCCCCCAACGACGATGCGCTTGAAAACCTGCGCCCCGGCGGGGTACGGCTGAAACTCGGCGCCGGCCAGGCGCGCGACGCAGGCCCGGTCGGTGGCATCGATGATCGCCTTGGCGATCACGGCCTGTCGCCCGGCGCGGTTCGCGATCACCACGCCCGCGGGGCGGCCGTCGGCGCCGCGCAGGATGTCGGTGACGTAGCAGCCGGTGAGGAACTCGACCTTGGCGTCGAGGAGCGCCTGGTCGAGCGTCCGCTTGACGTGCATCGGCGTCGGGAGGCGGCCGGGCGCAAAGAGCTTCTTCGCGAGCGGCGACTCGGGCGTCTCGCCCTCCTCGAGCCACAGACGGAGCGTCGCACACATGTCTTCGCCGAGATATGGCCGAGGCGCGGCCACGAAGGCCCTGGCCCCCTGCCCGGCGGCGGCGACGGCGGCCGAGACGGCGCCGGTCGATCCGCCGACGACCACGACGTCCACCTCGCAGGCGACAGGCAGCGCCCGGGCTGATTCGCGGACGAATGCCGTCGGCTCGGCCGCCGCCAAGTGGTCCGCCAGAAGCAGCATCACGCCGAGCGCGGCACACAGGATAACCTCGTGCATAGCGGGCCCTTTCCGAGGAGGACGCCAGACAGTTTACCGTACTTAGCCCGCCGTGAATACACGGGGGGCGCCTTTGACTTGCCGTGCGATTGAATCGCGGCCAACGTGAAAACCAACGTCAACGGCGCCCCCGGTGTATTCACCGGGGGCTAATTATGGCACGGCCACATCAACGGCAGGCTACGGGCCGCCCCTACGCACGTCAAGCCACTGGATTTTCGGCCCGGCTTGCCTATACTAAACCGTATGGCCATCGAACCTCTCAAGTCGCCGCACGCATGGGTCTCGGACCTCCAGTTCGAGAAGATCGGCACCCTCCGCAAGGTGCTCAAGGCCGGGGTCGTCAACCCGGTGGCCAACTATTTCCCCGCGCCGATCCAGAAGCTCGCCCTGCGGATCTTCGGGAGCGAACTGGCCCTGTCGAACTGGAAGGACCCGGGCGGCTGGCGGAGCATGGTCATCAGCTACCAGGACCGCCGCGACCGCGTGGTCGACAAGATCCTTTGCACGCTCGGGACGATCCCGAAGGCCCTGCGGAACCGGCGGAAGCTGGCGGCCCGCGTGATCGCACGCCTGATCGACCAGACCCCCCACGACCCCGTCCACGTGCTGTGCCTCGGGGCGGGCCCCGGCCACATCATCAACGACGCCCTGGCCGAGAGCCGCCGCCAGGCCCACGCCACGCTCGTCGACCTGTCGGCCGAGGCGTTCGACTACGGCCGCCGCCTGGCCGCCGAGAAGGGGACCGCCGACCGGACCCAGTTCATCCAGGGCGACGTCTGCGACGTAGCCGCGCGGCTCGACAAACCGCCCGACGTCGTCAAGATGATCGGCATCTGCGAGTACCTGTCGGACGAGCTCGTGGTGCAGATCGCGCGGTGCATCTCGGGTGTCATGCGGCCAGGGTCGGCGATTGTCTTCAACAGCATCTCCGACGCCCACGGGACCGACCGCTTCTTCCGCCGCGTCTTTGGCCTGAAGATGATCCATCGGTCGCCGGCCCAGCTCGAGGCGCTGATGGCCCAGGGCGGCTTCGGCGAGTTCACGTCGATCCCGGAACCGATGGGGGTGTATCACGTTATCATTGGGCGGAAAGGCTAGAGAGGAGATAGGAGAAAGGAGAAGGACGCCAGCCGCTGGCGGAACGTCTCCTTTCTACTCTCTCCTCTCTGGCCGTTCAGCCAGCACGAGGATCAGGCCGGAGGTGCGGCAGGCGGCGGGCCGGCAAGAATTCGGCGCTTGGTCCGGACTCGGCGCCGCATGATAAGGCCGGCTGGGACCAGTGCTACCACAATGCTCAGAGAGAAGACGCCGAGCGCTTGCCAAAGCAGAACGCGAGGGGCGTCATAAAGTACATGCCAGCATACAAGCGCTAGCGCGGTCAGGAATCCTGCCAGGAGAAGGTAGGCCGGCACCAGGTACCAAGCCCAGCTTGGCCGGACCTTCTGGCGGGCCCAGGCCCGTGGCAACCCAAGGGCAGTAGCTGTTTTTCGGAAGCAAGCGGTCCGCCAAGCCGTAAGCCCCAAGACGCACGCGCCAACGGCTAGAAGCCACGCAACCGTCTGAACGCATGCCTTCAAACCGAGCCTGATCCTCTCTTCGTCCGTCAGCCAGTTGGTCGGCCCATCCAGGGAGGCCAGCAATTGCCGGGTCACTTCGGCCAATTCCGCATCCTGGGATTCCGGGCCGACGACCCTGAGCTGAACGGCGCAGAGCTTGATTGGCACCTGGACATTCCGCGTTACAAGGGCTTGGCCGTCTGCGATATGGTTGACCAGGAATACGTCCACATCAAAAGACTTCCACTTCTCGACGTAATGCCCTGCGGCGCCACTCTTCTTGACAGCCTCTTCGGGAATGCGCTCCCGTCCCAGTGACCCTGATAACCGCTGGACGTAGACCCACACGGCGGCCTGTCCCTCGCTGTTCAAACGCCTGAAGGCGTATCGTATGTCAAACCCGGGCGGCGGTTCATAGTCAGCCACGCGCTCGAAGCCGTCGGGAAGCGTCAACGTAATCTTCAGATCGGCATCCGCAATGGATGGGCCGCTCGCCAGGGGGGTTGAGGCCGCGAGGGCGAGCCCCAGGCATGCGGCCATTCTCGCGAGGATTGGCAGGATCATCGTGTCACCCCCTCCCGATACATCGCAGGACCGCGGCCGGAGTTACGCGCGCCGGTGTCGGCTCCCTCTCATGTCTCACGATCGGCCAGCCCGCGGATCAGGCCGGCCAGCATGCGGGCCACCTCTTCCAAATGCGCCTTGAGTTGCTGGTGGTGGTCCTGGACAAGCAGTCCCTGCCTGGCCGCCAGTTCCAGAAGCGGAACGCACTCCTGCACGGAGCCCCTCGCGATGCCGAAGAAGTTCTTCCGGTCGGGCCTGGTGAACCGGCCGTTCCCTTCGGCGATGTTCGCTGCCACGGACAACGCGGCGCGATTGAGCTGGTCGGCCAGGAAGTAGTATCCGCGCGGGAATCCCCGGGTCAGCGTGCAAACGGCGTCGGCGAGAGAGACGGACTTCTGGTAGACCAGCAGCTTCTCGAAGGCGAAGGACATGGGCTTTACTCCTCTATCCGCCGGCAGTTTACGGCAACAACGAGAGAGGAGAAAGTAGAAAGGAGACGGTCCGATGGCGACGGGTGTTGTATCTCCTTTCTACTCTCTCCTCTCTACTTTCTATTCTTCAGGCCATTCGAACGGCGACGGCGCGATCAGGAACAGCCGCCGCACCCCCACGTTGCAGAGGAGGCCGAGGGCCAGGTAGGAGGCCAGCAGGCTCGACCCGCCGTAGGACATCAGCGGCAGCGGGATGCCCGTAATCGGCATTAAGCCAATGCTCATTGAAATATTCAGAAACGCCTGGGCCGAGAAAAGGCCCACGACGCCCACGACCAGCAGCTTGCCGAACGGCTCCGAGGTCGAGAAGCTGACGTCGACGCCGAAGAGGCCCAGCAGGCCGTAGAGGAGCACGATCAGCACGGCGCCCCAGAGGCCGAACTGCTCGGCCAGCGTCGGGAAAATGAAGTCCGTGTGGGCCTCGGGCAGCAGGCGGTGCCGCGTCTGGGTCCCCTGGAGCCAGCCGCGCCCGAGGAGGCCGCCCGACCCGATGGCGATCTTGGCCTGCCACGACTGGTGGCCCGGCCCCGCCTGGAGGACGCCGAAGAACCCCCGCAGGGCGTCGAAGCTGCGCGGCGAGCATCCTTCGGCCTTGAACGTCTGGAAGAACTGGCCCCGCGCGAGGCCGAAGTCGGTCGTGTCGCGGCGGATGGCGGCCTTCGACGCCAGTTGCCAGAGCTTGAACCGCCACATCGACGTGATGTCGCGCACGAGGTCGGTCTTCTGCTCGTCGGTCAGCCGGACCCGCGTCGGGGCCACCGGGGCGGCCTCGCGGTCCGGGCCGGTCTTGGCGCCCTTTTCGGCGCCGCCGTCTTCGGCTTTCTCCTCGGCCTCGCCCTCGATGGACGTCTGCTCGGGCGCGTCTTCCCCCTCCAGGAGCGAGAAATGGAGCCGCTCGGCGCATCCCGCGAGGAGCCACGAATCGATCCGCAGCCGCTGGTACCCCTTCAGCGACATATAGAAGACGGGCACCATCAGGCACCCCATCAGGATGATGAGCAAGAGGTGCCGCCCCTTCGCCCCCGCCGCAAAGAGCATCAGGAACAAGATCGGCAGGAAGAGCATGGCCGTCCCGAGATCGGCCGCATAGAGGACGAGCGCCGTCGGCAGCAGCGCCACGAGGAACGGCATCAGGAGCCCGCCGAAGGTACGGTAGTTCTTCCGGTACCTCAGGTAATACGCCAGCGCCATGATGAACGCGATCTTCGTCAGCTCCGACGGCTGGAAACTCATCCCCGGCCGGCCCGACCCCGGGACGTGAATCCAGGAGTACGCGCCGTGGATCGGGTAGATGAAGCCCGGAATCACGAGGTCGTACCGGTGCATGAAGGCCAGGACCGCCAGGACGACCAGGCTGGCGCCGTAGACGTAGTAGCTCGCGTAGGCCAGGCGCGTGTAGCTCGGAACGAGCGCGAGCGCGAAGACCGCGAGCGCGGCCCCCAGCCACCCAAGTTGCCGCGCAGCCATGCTGTCCCAGAACGGGGGCGGATCGTCGCCGGCCGTCGCGGCGTAGATGCCGGCGATGCCGACGAGCGTCAGCACGAGGGCCGTCGCCAGCACCAGCCACGGAAAACGATAGAGAACGTCGGTTGCCACGCGAATCCTGGGCTCCGTGTCATGCATCAAACTGGCTGTGTAGGGGCAGCCCTATGTGGCCGCCCGGCCGTTGATGTGGCCTTGCCTTGATCCGAGCCGCGACCGTGAGGAAGCGGTGCCTTGGGCCGCGGCGAACACAACCGCTCCCTCACGGTCGCGGCTCGGAAACGTCAAAGGACCTGCGCCTCTTACCCGCCTTGTGAACGGACGCCGCAACAGTATAATGGATCGGTCGCACTGGAACCAGTTATCCTGACAAGGCGGGCGGCATGCGACCGGATGGAACGATGGGGAGGACCTGGCGCGCGCTTGGGCTGGCGGCCATCGCCCTCGGGCTGGCCGGCGGCGCGGGCTGTTCCCGCGTCGACACCTGCAAGGCGCGGATCGACGCCGTCTCCAGCGATCAGGGGCGCAAGGCCCTCCGCGACACGCTCTGGGCCCACGGCTCCTTCTACCGCTGGACGGACCATCGGAACGTGCGGCTCGTGGTGACCTGGACGGAGTCGACGCCACGCGAGTCCGCCTCGCACGACGAGCTGTGGCTCCTCGACACCGCCGCGGGCAAGCTCCGCGTGGAGGTCCCCGGGAAGAAGCTGGTCACGGTTTTCGACGGCTCAGCGTGGCGGTTCTTTGCCAACGGCAAATCCATCGCGGACATGGCGACGCGGGACCACCTGGCCGGCGCGGCCCGCGTGGCGCAGGAGCTGGCGCCGATGCCGTTCAGCCTGCTCGGGCCCGGCCTCGACATCGGCTTCATGGGCACGCATTCGGGCCCCGGCGAGGCCCGCACATGGGAGCGGCTCCTCGTCGTGTACACGGGCGCCAGCGGGCGTTCTGCGTCCGACCGGATGATCGTCGAGATCCGCGATTCGACTCACCGCGTGGAGGCGGCCCAGATCCGGTGGACGGAGCTGCCCTTCGCCACACGCCCGTACCGCGTCGAGATGGACGACTGGCACGAGCACGACGGCCTCGTCCTCGCGCACCGGTACCGGTTCTTCCAGGCCGACGAGAAGGGCGAAGCGACGGGCCCGGTCCGGTACGAAGTCCGGGTGGCCGACATCGCACTGGACGTGCCGGAGAAGTTTGGGATGTTCTCGCAGCCGTAGTGCTGTGAATTGGTGGGTGCCACGGCCCGCCGCGGCGGGCCGTGTCCTTCGAATAACACTGGTTGCAAGCAACCAGTGGCACACAGCTATAGGCAGGCGATGGAAGAAGACTGGATGGACCCGGAAGATTTCCTCGACGAGGCCGACCGCCTCATGGAGGACGGCGCCTACGAGGACGCGCTCAAGGCGTGCCGGAAGGCCCTCGGCCTCGACGCCGAGAACGCCGATGCCCACGCCCTGGCCGGGCGATGCCTGGCCTACCTCAACCGCGTCGACGAAGCCGAGAAGGAGCTCCTGAAGGCCCTCGATTTCGACAAGGCCTGCGTCGACGCGTGGTTCGGCCTGGCGTTCGTCTCGTGGCTCCGGGCCGACGACCGCGAGGCCCTCGGCTACCTGGAACGGGCCCGCCGCCTCGCACCGGACGACGAGGCGGTCCTCTCGCAGCTCATCGGCATCCACGGAAACCTCGGCGCGTTCGACGAGGCCGCCCGGCTCTACAAGGAATCCGCCGACCTCCATCCGAATTCCGCCGAGCTCGCCTACCAGTGGGGCCTCGTCCTGTTCAAGCAGGGCCGCCTCGACGACGCCCTTGCCGTCTGGAACAAGACCGCCGAGTGGGACGACGAGTATCCCGACCTTCACCTGGCGATGGCCCGGGCCTACGCCCAGAAGGGCGACTTCGACCAGGCCGAGCGCCAGCTCCACGTGGAGCTGGAGATCTATCCGGACTCGCGCGAGGCCCGCCTCGCCTTGGGCGGCTACTGCATCCAGCGCGGCGACCTCGCGCGGGCCGTCAAGATCTACGAGCAGCTCCTCAAGGAAGTCGAGGACGACTCGCGGATCCACCTGGACCTCGGCATCGCCCTGGCGCGCCTGGGCCGCGCGGCCCGCGCCCGCAAGCACTTTCTGCGAGCCCTGGAGCTCAGCCCGTCGGACCCGATGGTGCTCTCGCACTTCTCGAGCGCCGTCCAGTCGAAGACCGACATGAGCCGCGCCCGGCGCGTCCTGCGCCGCGCGCTGCGCGACGATCCGCACCGCGACGACCTGTACCGGAACCTCTCGGCCCTGTTCGCGGGCGAAGGGCGGTTCAAGGAAGCCGAGGCCGAGCTCCAGCACGCGATGGCCTTCTCCGGCCGCGCGCATGAGCTCGAGAACGACCTCGGCGTCCTCCTGGCCATGCAGGGCAAGTTCGACGAGGCCCGCGAGGCCTTCGAGCGCGGCCTGGCGGACCGGCCCGAAGACGTGCCCCTGCGGATCAACCGCGCGCTCATCGAGGCCGACCTCGGCCGCCACGAGGACGCCCTCGCGCTGCTCAAGGCCCTCGCGGAACAGTATCCCGACAACCTCGACGTCCTCGGGAACCTCGCGTCCGTGCTCCTGGACCTCTCGCGGCCCGAGGAAGCCGCCGGCGTCGGCCAGGGGGTGATCGACCGGGCCCCGTTCGACCCGCGCGGCTACTACCTGCTGGGCCGCGCCTACTACGACCTCGGCCGCTACGACGAGGCCATGAAGACGTTCGACCGGTCGCTGCGGCTGGAGCCGAATCAGGTTGATACGTTGATAGCCCTCGGGATGTGCCAGGGCGCCCAGGGCCGCACGAAAGAGTGCCTCCGCTCGTTCGAGCTGGCCCGGGCCATCGCGCCGAACGACCCGGACGTGCTCTACAACCTCGGCCTGGCCTACGAGGACACGGCCGCCGGCGCGAAGGACGCCCGAGCGATCCACGAGGCCGTCGCGCTGTACCAGCGCGTGCTGGAGCTGGCGCCGAAGTACCAGGGCGCCCGCGAGCGCCTCGACGCCCTGACGAGCGAAGACGAAGGCGCCGGGCCTCGTTAGCCGCCCCGCTTGCCGGGTGCCATGCTTTCGCGCCGTTGCGAAAGCATGGGTGTCGGCCGGCGGAAGACATGCTTTCGCAGAAGCGCGAAAGCATGGCACCCGCGCTGCTGGGCCTCGTTAGCCGCCCCGCTTGCGGGGCGCGCGTGCCTCTAGCCAGGAGAACGCCATGAAGCTTCTCGCCCCCGCCGCCATCCTCGCCGCCCTGCTCGCCTTCGCCCCCTCCGGCCGCGCCGCGGAGCCGACCCGCGTCGAGGTCACGAAGGACAACTCGATCGTCCTCCTGGAGAGCGAACTCCGCGACAACGCCGGCGCCGGCGGCATCATCCGCATTAAGGGCAACCAGCACATGGTCGCCATGATGTTCGACACCAAGCCCCTCGTGGGCCGCGTGATCGAGTCCGCCGAACTGGTCTGCGCCAAGGTCGACGCCGACATCGCCGGCCTCGCCATCTCGACCATCGGCTGCGACTGGGACGAGATGAAGTCCTGCGGCCGCACCGCCGGCATGCCCGGCGTCGAGGGCTGGGGCTACGCGGGCGCGCGGTTCCCCGCCATCGCCGGCGGCAACGCCTGCTCGCTCATCTGCCAGTCCCCGAGCGTCGTCAAGGACGGGTGGTACCACTGGGCCGTGCGGCCGGACCTCGTCCAAGCCATCGCCCTCGGCGCCGCCCACGGCCTCACGCTCCACGAGTGGTCCGGCGACTACTCGCGCAACCCGACGATCCATTCCCGCGAACAGAACGCGAAGAAGCCGTACCTCCTCGTAACCTTCGCCGACGCCGCAGCCGAGCCGAAGCCCGAACCGCCGACCGGCCTCAAGCTCACGGGCGGCGACCTGGACTCCCTGCGCCTCCATCTCAAGGCCCCGAAGACCGGCTTCCTGTACGAGGTCAAGGTGGGCGACGCCGTGCTCCCGCGCTGGAACATCCCCTTCGTCCGGCCCGGCGAAGAGCAGGTCATCCCGATCCGCGACGTGCCCCTCAAGGGCGGCGAGAAGATCCAGGTCACGACCGTCGGCCGCACCGGCCTGCGGAGCGAGCCGGCAGCGGTTGCGTCGGCCGCGCCCGCCGCGGAAGAGAAGAAGCTTCCCGAGGCCGCGGCCCTGGCGTCCGCCGGCGCGCCGCCCGACGGCCTCGCGGTCATCCCTCAGGAAGACAAATATGACGCCGCCGGCAAACCCGTCGGCGCCCTCCCCGCCGACTACCTCGCGAAGAACGAGGTCTTCGACGGGAAGACGGTCCTCCTGCGCGCGGCCAAGGGCGAGGTCGTCGGCTTCCAGGCGCTCCTCAAGGGGAGCGGCAAGGTCACCGTGAAGTGCGACCTGCCCGGCCTCCGCACGGACGTCTTCCGGGCGGTCTACGTCGCGTGCAAGGGCGGCGTGCGCATTCCGGACCCGCTGGTGGCGCTGCCCCCGACGGAGGAGATCGCCCTCTCGGCCGACGAGGCGACGCCCGTCCTCGTGGACGTCTTCGTGCCGTTCGACTTCAAGGCGGCCGGGGCCGTCGAGGGGACGTTCACGCTCTCCGACGGGCGGAAACTCCCCGTGCGCCTGGAGGTCCGCCCGTTCGCCATCCCGCGCGAAGCGAGCTTCTTCTGCGAGATGAACGGCTACGGCCTCCCGGCCAAGGCCAGCGAGTTCTACCGCCTCCAGGAGATCGCCTACGACCATCGCGTCCACGCCAACATCCTGGCCTACAGCCACAGCTCGACCGCACCGGGGTCGAACAAGTCGAATTACAGCATGTTACTCGATTCGCCAAGTTTAGCCGCGACCCAAAGGGGAGCGAGCGCCGTTCGCAAGATGGATAACAACAAGTTCAACGATATCGCCCCGGGCGCCAAGCAGGCCTACTGGGACGATTTCATCGCCGCCTTCGGCCCTTACCTGTCGGGCAGTTGCTTCAAGGACGGTCACCGCGGCCCCATCGCCCCGCCGGGGTTCTACCTTCCCTTCCACGAGTCGTGGCCGCTGAAGGTCCGCGAATTCTCTAGCGGCAGGCCCGACGCCTGCGAGGCGTTCAAGGACAAGCCTGTCTATTCCGAGACGTACGTCAATATCATGAAGGATTTCCTCCGCGTCGCCCGGGAGCAGGGCTGGACGAAGGCGGGCTTCCAGGTCTACCTCAACAACAAGGGGAGCCTCAAGGAGACCGGCAAGGCCCCGTGGATCCTCGACGAGCCGGTCGACACCTGGGACTACCGGGCCCTGGGGTATTACGCGGACCTGACGCACGAGGCGCG
>Ga0209777_10002588_pt1 | contig 23515 bp, 20 predicted proteins | sample FrelakmetHBP12HB_FD_187147 | JGI IMG/M metagenome (GOLD analysis project Ga0209777, IMG submission 187147) | Freshwater lake sediment microbial communities from the University of Notre Dame, USA, for methane emissions studies -HBP12 HB (SPAdes)... | ecosystem: Environmental > Aquatic >...
GGCCCCGCGCCCCACGGCTCGGCCTGGAGCCGCTGCGGAGGCCGCCGCAGGGCCGCCTCGCCGCGCGGCGACGCCACCGACGCGCGGTCCTCGTGGCACCCGACGCAGCTTCGCCGCTCGCCCGGCTGGAGCTGGACGACGCTCCGCATCCGCTGGACCTCGTTGAAGTCGCCGTCGAGCGCCTCGAAGTAGAGGACCTTCCCGGCGGGGGCGTAGAAGCTCGCCGAGCCGTCCTCCTCGACTGCCGCGAGGCCCAGCGTCGCCTTGGCGACGTAGCTCGGCCAGCCCGACGGGCCGGTCACCTTGTGCGTCGGCGAGGCGTAGTAGTCCTGGAACGGCTCGTAGTCCTTCCGATACTGGCCGTCGGGGAGCGCCGCGAGGCCGGACCGGACTTCCTCGCACACGCGTAGATACTTGACGGTGCCGCGCTTAGCCGCCGGCTCGAGGCCCTGGTACACGTCGGCGACGGTGAACTGCCCCGTCTCGATCGCGCCGTCCATCGGCTCCTCGGCCTGGCTCAGGACGGGCGGACGCGGCGCGGGCGCGAGGATCGTCGGCGCCATGCTCCCGATCGCCGGGTCGAGGGTGAGCACCTCGCGGTTGCCGAAGCGGTCGATCACGTAGAGGCCGAATCGGTCGGCGGGGGCGTGGCTCGCGAGGAAGGTGTCGCGCGCGATCGGCACCGGGTCGCGGAAACACTGCGTCCGGGCCCAGCTCATGTGCGTGTGGGCGGCCACGTCGGGCGTCAGGCTCCGGATCGCCTGCGGGTTGTACCGCCCCTGGCCCGGGTCGACGAGCGCGACCGGGCCGTTCAGGTCGCCGCCGTGCGAGATCAGCGTGCAGGCGATTTCGCCCGTGCCGGGGACCTCGTGGCCGTTCATATAGCAATGGATGGTATTGTTGCCGAAGACGAGCTCCGGATGCGTCCCGTCGGGCCGGATGGCCCAGAGCGTGTGGCCGAAGTCGGCCCCCTTGTCGAGGTACTCGGAGCGCGTCCAGAGGATGCGGCCGTCGCGCATGACCGACGGGGCCCACTCGCTCAGGTTGGCGAACGAGAGGGGCCGCAGGCGGCTGCCGTCGGCCTCCATGCGGAAAAGGACGAAGGCCTGCGGCCGCCAGCAGAGGAAGCGCGACTTGCACCGCGTGGACACGAGCGCCAGCCCGCCGTCCGGCAGCGGGCACGGGTAAGTGTCGTTGAACGGCCCGTCCGTGAGCTGCCGGGCCTCGCCGCCATCGGCACTTATCACCATGATATGATAGTACCCGTCCTTCGGCCGGCGGTAGCCGAAGTAGATGCGGCGCGCATCGAAATCGGCCATCGGATCGCGGGCGATGCCGTCGCCGGCGTCAAAGAGCGTCGTGACCTTCCCCTCGGCCGGCGAGAGGCGGCCGTCGCGCCGCGGAATCGCCAGCACGCACACACCGCCACCGCCCTGGAACCGCGAGTCGAGGTTGTCGCTGTAGTTGTGAGAGGGCTCGTAAGGGTATCGCTTGACGAAGAGGATCTTTTCGAGCGGCGCGAGGTCCGGGTCGCGGAAAAAGAGTTGCCGCTTTGCCCGCCGGGCTTCCAGGTACGCCGCGCGGCCCGCCTCCGCGTCGGCCTTCTCGCCGAGCGCGGAGTGCTTGCGCTCCAACTCGGCCAGTTGCGCCCGCTCGGACGCGACGTCCAGGCCCTTGGCGGCCAGGCGCTCGACCATGTCCCGCATCTGACGAAGGGCGCGCACCACGGAGTCCGCCCGGTCGACGCGCTGCCACGTCGCGTCCTCGCACAGGAAGGCGTAGTCCAGGAGGCCGTCCCACGTGAGCGGGCTCGGCAACGGCGGCGTCGCCGCGGCCTCGGCGGGCGGCGCGGGCTCGGCGACTCCCTCGGCCCGCACTGCGCGGACGGTCTTCCACTTCTGCCCGTCGCCGGAGAGCTGGATCTCGAAATGGGCCGGCATCCGGTCCGCGTACTGGCCCTCGCGGTCGCGCGAGAAAACGACCGACGCCACCTCGGCCTCGCGCGCGAGTTCCACCTGGGCCCACTCGCCGCTCGCGCCGGCGGCGATCCAACTGTGACCGTTCCCGTAGAGGCCGTCGTTCAGGTGCGCGACCTGGTGGATATCGTAGCCCGGAAGGCAGGAGGACGCCGTCGCCTTGGCGCCGCCGGAGGCCAGGGCCAGGTTCTGCTTGCCGTCGGGCCCGTAGACCTCCAACTCATCGATGCACGGCTGGCCCTGGACGCTCGAGTGGATGAAGAAGCGGACGAAGCGGGCGCGGGTCGGCGGAAAGGCAATGACGTTCGGCCGGTCGGGCAGGATCCTCACCGTGTCGGCCGGCGCGGCCCCAGAGAGGGGCACCTGCCATGCCGCCAACACCAAAAGCGCCACACCCAGGATCGGCTTCATAGGGCGATGTGCCTTCGCTTACGTTTAGCCGTCGCCGGCACGGCGACGAAGCCGTTACCTTTCGTTACGTTTACCACATCGTCGCCGTGCCGGCGACGGCTAAACACGCAGGGGGCTCCTGGTGCTACGTTCCCTTCGGCTCCGCCAGAATCCGCGCCATCTCGGCCTGGATCGCCAGGTACACCTCGCACTGGACGACGCCGCTGGCGGGGAAGACCTTGATGTCGTAGCCGGGCACCGTGACCTCGGCGTCGCCGAACTGCCACTGGGCGTCGATGAAGACCTCGCCCGGGGCCGTCTTGATCTCCTCGGGCCGATACGTGGCGGCGCACCATGCCGCCGACGCGCCGCACGACCGCACATAGTCGGCGAACTGGTGGTACGCGTCCTCGTTGAAGACGCTGTGGTAGCCCAGGCCGAGAACGAAGTCGCCCGTGCGGATGGCGGGCTTCTCAGCGGCCGGCGGCGATGCGTGGCACCGCTCCCACTGGACCGTCACGTCCTGGAAGTAGTGCGGGTCCTGCGGCGAGGTCGGGAGGTGCGGCGGCGCGTGGCCGTTCATGATAACCCAGAGCGCGTGGCCTTCCTGCTTCGCCTGCGCCGCCCGCGCGGCCGCCAGCCGGATGTTCTTCATCTCGCGGCCATTGAGCCGCGCGAGCAGCCAGCGGCACGCGGTCAGCCATTGCCGCGCGAGGTCGCCTTCCTTCACGGCCAGGGGCTTAAAGTCGTGCCACCTCGCGTACTCGCTGGTCGTGAACTCCTTGAGCTTGTACTTCTCCATCCGCGCAAGGCCCGTCGGGACCGCGATCGACTGGAACATGACGGGCATCTTCCCTTCGCGCGTGCAGGCGGCCACGAACTCCGCCAGCCACGGCCAGGCGGTCGCGATCGCGCCGATCTCGTACGTGCCCACGACCCATTTGCCATCGGCCTCCTCGACCAGGCCCAGGTGCGGCGCGGCCGGGATCGTGACCGAGGCCTCGTACTTCGCACCGCCGGCCTGGGCGGCGGCGAGCATCTCCTTCGTGCCGAAGATGAAGACGCGCGAGCCGCGCTCGTTGTACGTCGCGATCCGCTTCAGGTCGTCCTCCAGCTTGTCGGGCTGGAGACAGTAGAGCATGACGCCTTTCCATTGGGGCTTGCCGTAGGGCCACCCTCCGCCGAGGGCCATGATGCCGCCGCTACGGCCGGAGATCTCCGCGAAGAACGCCGGCGGCCCGTCGGCGGCGAGGCCCAGGTCGTCGTGCTCGACATAGAGCTTCGCCGCCGCCGTGGCGGTGGCGGTGATCTCGGGCAGGCTCTGCTCCACCTCGCCGAGCTGGCGCAGGGTCTCGCGGTAATAGCCCTCGGCGCCGGGAGACGTCCGGTCCTGGGGCGCGGCACAGCCTACGATGACGAGCGCCGCCAGCATGCCGGCCGCCAAAAGCCATGTACGTGTTGCCATCAGCTTCTCCTCGCACGGTCACGGCTAATGATGAGTTACTCGCAAATCGAGGGGTGCCATGCTTTCGCGCTTCTGCGAAAGCATGCGTCCCGGGAGCGCACGCCCATGCTTTCGCAACGGCGCGAAAGCATGGCACCCATCACCTTCGGGCAGACGCCCCTTCGGGGCTAAGGCTTGGTCGAGGAGGAGTTTCATTTCGTGGGCGTGAGCGGAAGGGACCTGTCCTCAAGCATCGCGGCCGCGTATTCGAGCGCCTGCCGGATGTCCTCGTCCTCCAGCTCCGGGTATTCGCGGTGAAGCGCCTCGCGGTCGGGATAGGCCGCCACGGCCTCTACGACTCGGCGCACCGTGAGCCGCAGGTTGCGGATGCAGGGCTGTCCGTTCATCCTGGCGGGGTCGCGCGTAATCCGGTCGAAAGGCATGGCTCGATACTCCTTCCTTTATCGATTATACAGCCCCCGCGTCCGATGGCAACCGCCGCATGCCTTTCCCTCTCCCCTTGTGGGAGAGGGTGGCCGAAGGCCGGGTGAGGGGTGACGTGCCGCGCGCGAAAGGCACCCCTCACCCTACCCTCTCCCACAAGGGGAGAGGGAGAAACGCCAAGCCGGGGCGAGCCCCGGCCTACACGGCCGCCAGGCGCTGTTTCATGTGGCCCAGCTTCTTTTTCGCAATCAGGGCGGCCAGGCGCGCGGCATTGCGGTCGATCCGCGCGAGGCTGTCCGCGCCGAACATCGCGACCCATTCCTTCGGCACGCCGCCCGCACCCTGGAGGGCCCCCGCCAGCATGGCCGCGCGGCCGGCGATCGTGTCGGAGTCGCGGCCGATGTTCGTCCCGCCGATGGCCGCCTGGCGCACGTTGCCGCGCGAGACCCGGAGCATCGCCAGCGCCAAGCCTCACAGTTCCAGCGGGTCGATGCAGTGATAAAGAAGACACTTCGCGTACAATTCTTTCCGGACGGCCAGCACGTCGTCGTACTTGTCGGCCACGTCGAGGCACGTGCGGAGGTAGTCGTACGCGCTCTTCGACTTGCGCTTATCGAACGTGCGCAGCGGCGTTCGAGGGGCCACGTCGAGCGCCGCCGCCAGGACGCTTTCGACGGTCGCGCCGGCGACGAGCGCGCTGGCCACCGTGGCCGCCAGCATCGCCGCGGCCGTCACGTCGAGGCCGCGCTGATACATATAGGAGATGGCCGTGGCGTCCTGGGCCGCCCACTCCGGGTCGGCGAGGTTGAACATTCCGACCGGCTCCATGCACATCACGGTCGAGCCGGTGACGACGTTCCAGTGGCCGGCGATCCGCGGGTCCAGGCCCGCGCGCAGCAGGTCGTACGAGTTCCCCATGCAGAGCGGGAAGAAGTGGTCGCGGTTCAGGCGGTCGAGCCAGGTCTTCCCGAAGTGCCGGGCCGCGACGGGCAGGCCGTCGCGTTCCAGGTACGTCTCCACCAGGAGCATGGCCATCTGGTTGTCGTCCTCGCTCTCGAGGCGCTTCGGGTCGAGGACGGTGCGAATGCCCTGCGGATACTCCTTGTCGATATCCCAATACATGCGGCCTTCGACGGGGGAGCCCATGGCGTTGCCGATCGCGCCGGCGAGGACCGCACCCTTGATCTTGTCGTGAAGGGGCGAGGCCGTGCGGCCCTTTTTCCGCGCGAGGCGCTCGACCTCGCGGACGATGAGCTTCTCTTCGCCGACGCGCCGCTCGACGATCGTCCCGAGCTTCGTCCACGGCTTCGCGATCGGCGAGGCCCACTGGAGCCACTCGGCGGGGAACACGTCGGGTCCGTGCATCGCGCCGACCACCGCCCCCGCGACGATGGCCGGCACCGTGTGGACGCCGATCCACCCCGCGCCGAACCATTCGCCGGGGTTCACGCCGACGAGGCACTGCATGAGCTTGACGGGCTGGGCGTGGAACCGCCCGAGGAGCGGCAAGGCGTAGCGGATCGGGTTCGGCGCGACCCAGCGGCCCGCGGCGTGCGAGGGGACGGTGCCGGCAAACGTGCACCACCACTCGGCGACCTCGGCGTCGGTCGGGTTGCCCCAGGGGCCGCGGGCGTGGGCGTTGAGCTGGTAATAGAGGTCCTTGTTGGCCCCGTGCGCGATCCGCAGCACGGCGGCGATGACGTCTTCCGCGGTCGCCCCGGGCGCGAGCGCGGCCGCGATGGCGGCAGCCGAGAGGCCCGCCCAGTCGGCCGCCACGCGCGGCGCCGCGACGCTCGCCAGCTCCAGGCCGTCGAGGTAGGCCCGCTCGGGATCGGCAAAGTGGAAGACGCCGACCGCCGGCATGGCAGCCGCGATGAGGCCCGACGGCGCGTTGTGAAGACCCGCGAGGCGCGCGGGCATCCCTTCCTTCAAGAGTTCCTGCGCCGTGTGCAGGCCGTCGAATGCGAACGCCGGCGTGGCTGCGCCCGGATCGTCCTTGAAGAGCGCGGCGAACTGCTCGGGCGTCACCCGCCCCTTGGCCGCCAGGTAGGCCCGGACGCCGAGGTCGATGAGGGGCGTAAGCTTCGCGCGGCTCTGGTTGTTCTTCTCGGGCCGCCACGCGAAATCGGGCTCCAGGTGCACGCCGAAGAGGTCCGCCGGCCGCTTGACGGCGTTGAACGGTTCCGGCCGGGTGATGCGGGCGAAGCCGAGCTCCGCGCCGATGGCGGCGCCGAGGAGGGCGCCGTGAATTCTGTCCTTCAATCCGATTGTCGCCACACCGAGGCTCCTATATGTGCCGTATTCTCAATGTAGGAGAGAGATGCCCGAGCATCTCACGTCGAGATGGGGCCTTCGAGGCCGGGAATCGCCTGAAGGGATGCCACCAGGGAGGGCACGTCGTCGGTGAGAATCCGCCAGAGAACGTCCATGTCCACCGAGTCATAGCCGTGGATCAGCCGATTGCGAAGCCCCACGATGGCGGCCCAGCGGATGCCCGGATGCTTGGCCCTCTCTTCCGCCGAAACGCGGGCCGCCGCTTCTCCGACGATCTCGAGCAGTCGCACCAGCGCCAGGCTCATCACCCGGTCCTCGTCCAGGCTCCGGCGAGTCAGGCCCCGGACGAGGGCCACGGCCTCCCGCGAGTGCTCCAGCATGTGGCCCAGGCGCACAAGGTCTTCAGGGCTCGCCATAGAGCACCTCGGCCTGGGCCATGACCTGGTCCCGGAAACGGCGGCTGAGAAACTGCGGGGTATTCAGGTCCACCTTGCGGCCCAGCAGACCCGACAGCTCGGCCTCCATGTCGAAGAAGGCGAGGCCCGGTGTATGCCCCGGCTCGTATTCCACCAGCACATCGACATCACTGTCCGTCCGGAAATCTTCGCGCAGAACCGAGCCGAACAGGGCCAGGCGCCGGATGTGGTGCGCGCGGCAAAAAACGGCGATCCGCTCTCGGTCAATCTCGACATGAATCATGGGCCAACTCCCTCGCCGGTCCAAGCGTCCGGCCTGGGACCCCATTATACCGGCCTGCTCCCGGGCCGCAACTCACGGCACAGGCCGAGAGGGGGGCGGCTCGGCCCCGAGGCGCTTGGTCAAGTCGATCACGAGCGCCGCGGAATTCGCACAGGCGGCGCGCATGAACGTGTAGAAGTCCTGCTGGGCGGCGGCGTCGGCCGAGTCGGAGATCGAGCGGATGACGAGGCACGGCACCTTCAGGCGATAGCAGACCTGGGCCACGGCCGCGCCCTCCATCTCGACGGCGTCGGCCTCGAGGCGCTTGTGAAGCTCGGCCTGTTTCGCCCCGGAGGCGATGAAGACGTCGCCCGTGACGACGGTGCCCGACCGGACGGTCGGTTGCCGCTCGCCCTGGGACGTCTTCATCTTCGCGAGGGGCGCCTCTTTCCCGACCGCCTCGGCCAGCGCCAGGAGCCGCGCGTCGGCCTTGTACAGCGCGGGCAGCTTGCCGCCGGTCAGCGGGTCCGACGGCGCGTCCGCCTGGAAGCCCTTGTCGGTGATGTCGCCGAAATCGTGGTAGCCGATCCGGGCCGCCAGGACGATGTCGCCCGGGTGCATGTCGGCGTGGAGGCCGCCGGCGAGGCCCGAGAAGATCACCTCGCGCGGGCGGAAATGGCTCACGAGGAGCGTCGTCGTGAGGGCGGCGTTGGTCTTGCCGACGCCGCTGCGGGCGAGGACGACCGGCCGGCCGCCGAGGCGCCCGGTCGTGAACGGGACGCCCGAGACCTCTTCGGTCTTCTTGTCGGTCAGGGCGTCGCTGATCAGGCGGACCTCTTCGGCCATGGCGCCGAGGAGGGCCGTGGGAGGCGCGGCGGCGGCTTCGACGCGCGGGGCGGTTGTGGGCTGGTGGCACCCCGCCGGCGCGAGGAGGGCCGCGAGCAGGATCGCCGCCGCCGAATGACGAATTCCGAATGACGAATGACGAATCAAACACCAATGACGAAATCCGAAGGAACGGCAACGCGACATGCTGGTGTTTGGGTCCATTCGTCATTGCCTTTTCGTCATTGATTCGGAATTCGTCATTCGTCATTGCCTTGGCATGCGAAAATCATGCTTTCGCAAAAGCGCGAAAGCATGGCACCCGCTGCCTCGCCGTACCGGTGACGGTTAAACGTTAATATACGCAATCCTTGCACGCGTCCGCGAACGCCTGGAGGTTCGCGGGGTCGCCGTGGAAGAAGTGGTCCGACGGGGCGATGATGTAGCCGGCATGATCGCGCGTCGCCTCGAAGCACTCAAAGACCAGCCTCCGCGCCGCCGCGGGCGTGCCGCGCTCGAAGCCGGCGTTCTGGTCGAAGCCGCCGATGAAGAAAAGCTTGTCGCCGACGTGGCGCGACGCCTCGCGGAGGTTGCAGTCGCCGCCCATCGACGGCGGCGTCATCGTCTCGAGGCCGTCGGCGCCGGTCCTGGCGACGAGGTCGAGCATCGGCATCAGGCCGCCGCAGAGGTGATAGACGATCTTGAGGCCGACCGCGTGGAGGGCCTCGGCCTGGCGGCGGTCGTAGGGCAGGCAGAACTCCTCGAACATCTTCGGACTGATGACGGTGGAGGAGCCCGCGCCGCCGCCCACCTCGACCATGTCGGCCGGGGTGCCCTTCCAGAGTTCCGTGACGCGGAGGGTCTTGCGGCAGATCGCGTCGAGGGCGTGATGGATGAACGCAGGGTTGTCCATCGCCAGATAGATCGCCGGCTGCGTCCCCACGAGGATGCAGAAGCTTTGCCAGGGGCTGCCCTGGCCCGCGGAAAACGGGTGGCTGCGGACGATGCCGCGGTCGCCGAGCTTGTCGCGCGCGGCCCGGACGGCGGCGAAGTCGGCGGCGACGGGCACCGGCAGGTACTTCGCCCAGAGCTCGAAATCGGCCTCGGTCTTGACGAGGTGCTCGGTCTCCCAGCCGGTGATCTCGTTGGACTCGCCGGCATGGTGGAGCGTGCCGCCGGGCGTGGTAATGGTCTCCTTCCACCGATGGACGCCGTCGGAGGTCGTGCCGCGGTCGCCCCCCTTCCGCTCCCAGTTCGCGAGGTCGCGCTGGTCGTAGCGGTAGGCGGGCGACTGGTAGATCGCCTGGTCCATGCCGAACCGCTCGTTGGCCTGGTACCAGTCGATGCCGCCGAGATATTTCTTCAGGTAATAATCCATCCAGCCGTGGACCTGGCACGGAAGGCGGTCGGGCCGCTTGTTCGCGAGGGCGGTCAGCATACGTTCGCGGGAGGTCATGCGTTGCACTCCTTCTGCGAAAGAAGGTTAGAGGTTAGAGGCGAGAGGTGAGAGTGAACGGCGGAAACAGCAGCGGCCGCGCCGTGCCATTCCCTCTCACCTCTCGCCTCTAGCCTCTCCCCTGCGGCCTGTGGCCCGTGCGCCGGCAACGGCGCGACAACCACGGCCGGACCCGCCGTGGCGGGCCCCTACGCCGGCGCTAACTGGACTGCTCGGACGGCAACAGAGGTTCGAGGGTCGCGAGCAGGACCGGCACGTCCTTTTCGGCGGCCTGCCAGACCTCTCGCAGGTCAACACCTTCGTAGTGGTGAATCATCTTATCGCGCATGCGCGCGATGGCGTCCCAGGGAATTCGAGGGGACGCCGCTCGGAAGCCATCGGAAAGGCGCTTGGCGGCTTCCCCGATGATCAAGAGCTGGTGGATGATGGCCGACTGCGTCTTGGCGTCCCGCGTGAAGGCGGCGAAGTCGAGGCCGCCTCGGAACTCCAGGACCCGGCGCGCCGCCACGACGATATCCAGGACCGTTGCGAGGTCCCGCTCAGGGGCCATAGATTGTCCTCGCGGTCCGCAGGATTTCGCGTCGTCGGATCCAGTTGGCGCTCTCGTCGAGCGCCCGACGGCCGACCAGGTCGACATCGCGGCCAAGCTTCGCCGCCAGTTCCTGTTCCATCTGGAAGTGGTCGAAGAGGCTCCAGGTCGCGTCCTCCGCGAACGTCACGAGAACGTCCAGGTCGCTATCGGCACGGAAGTCTTCACGCAACGCCGACCCGAAGAGCGCGAGTTCGCGGATCTTCCACCGTTGGCAGAATGCCGCCAACTCGTCTTTGCCGATCGCCAACGTAACCATCGCGGCGCTCCCGCTGCCCTGCATCCGAGACGGCTATGGTTATAGCTCTTGCGGCGATGCCGGTCAACCGTAGAGTGCCCGCGCCGGTGGCCCGCGCCACGGCGAGGCCGTGCCCCTGTTACGGACGAGAGCCCTGGGAGTCGCGGTTGAAGGTTAGAGGTTAGAGGTGAGAGGTTAGAGTGAACAGCGGAAACAGCGACTGCCGCGCTGTGCCGTGCCGTTCACTCTCACCTCTCACCTCTAACCTCTCACCTCCGGCCGCAGCCCAAGGCCCGTTCCCTTACGGTCGCGGCTCGGATAACGACAACGGCCATCCGGCCGGAACGGGCACTGCCGCCACACCCGGTTTTCTATTGCAATGGACCACTACAGAATCATACTGCCCTCTGAACGGGCCGAGGAACCGGCCTGAAAGGAGCCCCCTCATGAAAACCTCCATGTGCGTGTGCATCATGGCGGCCGCAGCCCTCGCCGTGGCCGGATGCCAGAACTCGGCCGAGCCCGGCAAGAGCGGCGCCGACGGGAAGAAGATCACGCTGGCGTTCGTCACGAACAACACGTCCGACTTCTGGACGATCGCCCGGGCCGGGTGCCAGGAGGCCGTCAAGGAACTCGGCAACGTCACCCTCGAGTTCCGCCTGCCGGACGGCACCGCCGCCAACCAGAAGCGGATCATGGACGACCTTATCACCAAGGGCGTCGCCGGCATCGCCATCAGCCCGGTCGATCCGGCCAACCAGACGCTCGACTTGAACGCCGTGGCGAAGCAGACCCTCCTCATCTGCCACGACAGCGACGCCCCGACGAGCGACCGGGCCTGCTACGTCGGGACCGACAACGTCGCCGCCGGACGCCAGGCGGGCGCGCTCATCAAGAAGGCCCTGCCCGACGGCGGCAAGATCATGGTCTTCGTCGGCACCCTCGACGCCCAGAACGCCAAGGACCGGTACGCCGGCATCAAGGAAGTGCTCAAGGACTCGAAGGTCCAGATCCTCGACGTCCGGACCGACGACACTGACCGCGTCCGCGCCAAGGCCAACGTCCTCGACACGATCGTCAAGGTCCCCGACGTGGCGTGCCTGGTGGGCCTCTGGAGCTACAACGGCCCGGCGATCCTCAACGCCGTGAAGGAGTCGAACAAGGTCGGCAAGGTCCAGATCGTCTGCTTCGACGAGGAAGACGAGACGCTCCAGGGCGTCAAGGACGGGGCCATTTCCGCCACGGTCGTCCAGCAGCCGTACGAGTTCGGGTACCAGGCGATCAAGCTGATGGCCGCCGTGGCCGCCGGCGACAAGTCGGCCCTCCCCGCCGACAAGATGAAGATCGTCCCGACCAAGGAAATCACGAAGGCGAACGTGGACGAGTTCTGGGCGAACCTGAAGAAACTCAGGGGCAAGTAAGGCAATGCGGAATGCGGAATGAACGGCAAAGGCGGGCACCAGGGACTAGGGACCAGGCACTAGGGGATGTGAACGGATTTCATCAATGATGAAGGATGTTGACCACCCCTAGTCCCTAGTGCCTGGTCCCTAGTGCCCGCCGTTGCCGTTCCCCCGCACTAACACATCGGAACCCGGCATGGATGCACCCCTCCTCAACCTGCGCGGCATCACGAAACGCTTCCCCGGCGTCCTCGCGCTCGACGACGTCGCGCTCGCCGTCGCGCCGGGCGAGGTCGTCGGCCTCATCGGCGAGAACGGGGCCGGCAAGTCCACGCTGATGAACATCCTGGGCGGCGTCCACCAGGCCGATGCCGGCACGATCCGGTGGGCCGGCCGGCCCGCGGCGATCCGGTCGGTCGCCGACTCGATCGCCCTGGGGATCGGCTTCATCCACCAGGAGCTTAACGTCCTCGACAACCTGGACGTGGCGGGCAACGTCTTCCTTGGCCGCGAGCCGACCTGGGGCGGCCCCCTGCGGCTCGTCAATCGCCGCGCGATGTTCGCCCGGGCCGAGACGTACCTCAGGCGGCTGGGCCTCGACCTCGCGGGCCGGGCGCCCCTGAAGGAACTCTCCCTCGCCCAGCAGCAGATGGTCGAGATCGCCAAGGCCCTCTCGCAAGACGCGCGGCTCCTCATCATGGACGAGCCGACGAGTTCGCTGACGCTGGCCGAGACGGACCGGCTCCTGGCGACCGTGCGCGAGCTGCGCATCCAGGGCGTGAGCGTCATCTACATCTCTCACCGTCTCGCCGAGGTCTCCCAGTGCGCCGACCGCGTCGTCGTCCTCCGCGACGGGCGGAATGCCGGCGAACTGGGCCGCGGCGAGATCACGCACCAGGCCATGGTCCGCCTGATGGTCGGCCGAGACCTGGAGGACTGGTACGTGCGCGGGAGCGGCCACGTCGAGCCCGGATACTTCCAGGTCCGGGGCCTGCGGACGCGGGCCCATCCCGGCTCGGCCGTCAGCTTCGAGGTCGGACGCGGCGAGATCCTCGGCTTCGCGGGCCTCGTCGGCGCGGGCCGGTCCGAGGTGGCCCAGGCGATCTTCGGCGTCGATGCCGCGCGCGCCGGCGAGGTCCGGCTCGGCGGCAGGCCCTTGCGCATCCGCCACGCGCGCGACGCGATCGACGCGGGCCTTTTCCTCGTCCCGGAAGACCGGCGGAAGGCGGGCCTCGTGACCGAGATGACCGTCCGCGAGAACATCACCCTGGCGGGCCTCTGGCGCTGGACGGTGGCGGGCCTCATCCGCCGCGCGAAGGAAGCCGAAGTCGCGCGGGCCCAGGTCGCGTCCCTGCGCGTCAAGACCCCGACGATCGAGACGCGCGTCCTTGCCCTGAGCGGCGGCAACCAGCAGAAGGTCGTCCTCGCGAAGTGGCTCGCGCTCGAGCCGAAGGTCCTCATCTTCGACGAGCCGACGCGCGGCATCGACGTCGGCGCGAAGGCCGAGATCTACAGGCTCATGCGGGCCTTGGCCGACGGCGGCGCGGCCCTCATCATGATCTCCAGCGACATGGAAGAGGTCCTCGGCGTCTCGGACCGCGTGGCCGTCATGCACGAAGGGACGATCACGGGCATCCTCGACCGCGAGGCGTGCACCGAGGAAGCGATCATGCAACTGGCGACGGGACATTGCTTGCTCGGATCCGAGTAACGAATCACAAAGGCTTCACCGCAGAGGACGCAGAGAACGCGGAGAAAGACCAAGACTGGGCAAAGACCAAGGCAGCGGCACGGAGAGCGGGAGACAGAGTCAGCAGAGGCGCCGCACTCATGCGCGCTACTCTGATGACTCTGTCAACGGTTCTCGCCGTTGACGTTGTGGCCGTTTATCGGCATTTGTCTTTCTCTGCGTTCTCCGCGTTCTCTGCGGTGAACGCCGTTCGGCCGCGCCTTCATATTACACAGAGGTCGCAATATGAAAAAAGAGTTCGGCATCCTCGTTATCCTGGTCGTCGTCTGCGCCGCCACGGCGGCCATCAATCCGCAGTTCCTGAGCGGCGGGAACCTCCAGAACAACGCCCGCCTCATCGGCCTCTACGGCATCTTCTCGATCGGCATGGGCATCGTCATCATCACCGCGGGGATCGACCTGTCGGTCGGATCCATTTTCGCCCTCCAAGGCGTCCTCCTCGTCATGATGCTCCGCGAGTGGCACTGGCCGTGGCCCCTGGCGGTGGCCGCGATCATCCTGGGCACGATGGTCCTCGGGGCGCTGCACGGGTTCCTGATCACGCGCGTGAACCTCCAGCCGTTCATCGTGACCCTATGCGGCCTGCTCTTCTACCGCGGGGCCGCGCGGTTCATCGCCAACGACGAGGCCAAGGGGTTCGGCACGGAGAGTTACGGCATTCTGCGGGAACTGGTGACCGGCAGCGTCGGCGGCGTCCCGATGCCGTTCATCCTCCTGCTGGTGGTTGCCGCCATCATGTGGGTGGTCCTGCACCGGTCGGTCTACGGCCGGTATCTCTTTGCGGTCGGCCGGAACGAGGAGGCCGCGCGCTACTCGGGCATCAACAGCAAGCTCATCATCGCCAGCGCCTACGTCGTGGCGGCGGCGCTGGCGGGCATCGCGGGGATCCTCATCGCGTTCTACACCAACTCGATCTCGCCCTCCGGCCACGGAAACTTCTACGAGCTTTACGGCATCGCGGCGGCGGTCCTCGGCGGATGCAGCCTGCGCGGCGGCGAGGGCTCGGTGATCGGCATCGTCATCGGGACCGCCCTCCTTCAGGTCCTCCAGAACCTCGTGAACCTGCTGGGCATTCCGAGCTCCCTGAACTTCGCCGTCATGGGCGGCGTGATCCTCATGGGCGTCCTGGTCGATCAATTGCTTGCCCAGCGCCGCGAGGCTAGGCGCACGCGCGAAGGCCCGAGAGTAACGGAGTAAGAGGCTTTCACCGCAGAGAACGCGGAGAACGCAGAGAAAAGCAAGGACTGGGATACAACGGAAACAACGTCAACGGAGAGGGGGAGACAGAGTCAGCAGAGACCGGCCGGACGGCGCCATTCTAGCCGCGACCCGAAGGGGAGCGCGGCAGGCTTTCGTACAGGAAAGTCAGTAGAACCGCAAAGAACGCAAAGAGCGCAAAGAACGGCCAGGACTCGTTCACGACGAAGACCAAGGCGACGAACGGATTCGTAACAGAACGACCGCCCCTGGCGCGCCTCTGCTGACTCTGTCCTCCGTTCTCGCCGTTGACATTGTTGACTTTGTTGCCGTCGTTTTCGTATATCAATCCGTGCCTTTCTCTGCGTTCTCCGCGTTCTCTGCGGTGAATGCCTTTATCCGCCAGAGCGCGGCGCCATCATGAGCGCCTCCTCGAGGCTCGTCTCGCCGGCCGAGGCCCGCACGACGCCGTGGCCGGCCATCGTCGTCATCCCCTGCCCCACCGCCAGCGCGCGGATCTCGGCCGTCGACGCCCCGCGCCGGATCGCCGCGCCGATCTCGCCCGTCACCTCCAGGGCCTCGGCGATGACCTGGCGGCCGCGATACCCCGTCAACCGGCACTCGGCGCATCCCACGGGCCGGCGCCAGCGCCGCGGGAGCGATTCCCAATCGAGGCCCGACTGGCGCGCCAGCGTCCGGGCCTCGGCCAACGACTCGGCGGACGGTTCGGCCGGCGCGCTGCACGCCCCACACAGCATCCGCACCAGCCGCTGCGAGACGACCAGTTTCGTGGCATCGGCCACCAGGAACCGGTCGGCCCCGATGTCGACCATGCGCCCGAGCGCCGTTGCCGCATCGTCCGTGTGCAGCGTCGTCAGGACCAGGTGCCCCGTCACCGCGGCCTGGATGCAGCATTCGAGCGTCTCGCGGTCGCGGACCTCGCCTACCATCATCACGTCGGCATCGGCCCGGAGCATGGACCGGATGGCCGCGGAGAACGTCACCCCCTCCTGCACGCGGACCGGCACCTGCGTGATGCCCTGGATCAGGTACTCGACCGGGTCCTCGACGCTCAGGATCTTCACGCGTTCGCTCACGATCTCGGCCAAGGCCGAGTAGATCGTCGTCGTCTTGCCACACCCCGTCGGCCCGGTGAACACGAGGAGGCCCCACGGGGCGTGCTGCCACCGGCGAAGGACCTCCCGGTCGCGCGGCTGGAAGCCGAGGCGGTCCAGGTCGAGCCTGACCTCGTCGCGGCGAAGGATCCGCACCGTGATGGCCTCTCCCATCTGCGCGGGGAGGAAGGAGAGGCGAAGATCGAGCGGCTCCTTGAGCCCTTCCGCGGCGACGAGCGCGCGGCCGTCCTGCGGCCGGCGGACCTGGTGCACGTCGCACCCCGCCATCACTTTCCACTGCTCGACGATCGCCGCGTGCAGCCGCAGGTCGTACGTCGCGGCCCGGTGGAGAACGCCGTCGATCCGGTACCGCAGAAGGACGCCGTCCACGTAAGGCTCCAGGTGGATGTCGCTCGCTCCGAGGGCGAGGCTCAGGCGCACCATGAGGTTGGACGCCCGCACCACCGGCCCGGAGTCGTCCGCCTTGGGCACGACCGCGCCGACCTTCCGCAACTCGTCTTCCAGGGCCGACAGGAGCGGCCGGATATCGGCGCCCAGGTCGATGCGCGGCGACTCGCCGCGGAGGAACCGCTCGATGTCCTCGCGGTAGAACCGCCACTGGCGGCCGACCTTCATGCCCTTGAGCCTGCCGGACCGAAGCCACCGGTAGAACGTGGGGCGCGTCGTGCCGAGGAGCCGCACGGCCTCCGGCAGGTCCAGGAGCGCGCGGCCGCCATCGCCCGCGCCCGCGGGGACTTGGGCCCCTTGGGTCGGCGCCGCGGCTGCCGCAGGTTCCCGCCGGCCGGCCTTCCCGGCCGCCCCCTTCGTCCGACGAAGCTGTCGAGGCGTTCTCATGGCCGTCTCCTTTCGCCCCCCATTCTAGTCATAGTATATCATGAACGTCATGATCTGTCAAGTAATATAGCAGACCGTGGGCAAGGGGCCACGGGTTTCCTTGACAGATCCGCTGGCCTACGCTGTAGCCTGGACGGCTAAGGCATTCATAAGCACAGAGGCGGGGGAACCGCAAAGAACGCAAAGAGCGCAAAGAACGGCCAGGGCTGATTCACGGCAAACACAGAGGCGATGAAGAGCCCCCCAACGGAGGACCTCCACCCGGCACGCCTCTGCTGACTCTGTCCGCCGTTCTCTCCGTGCACGTTGTTGACTTTGTTGCCGTTCTTGCCGTATACCAATCCTTGCCGTTCTCTGCGTTCTCCGCGTTCTCTGCGGTAAACGCCTCTTTGCCTTTTTTCTTGAGGACTTAACTCATGCACACCTTTAGAGTAGGTATCCTCGGTTTCGGCTTCATCGGCAAGGTCCACGCCTACGGCTACGTGAACCTGCCGCTCTTCTACGACCCCCTGCCCCTGGCGGCGCGGATCACGCACGTCTGCACCCGCCGCCGCGAGACCGCCCAGGAGGGCGCCGCCCTCGTCGGCGCGGACCACGCGGTCACCGACTTCCGCGAGGTCACCGAGAACCCCGAGGTCGACATCGTCCACGTCTGCACGCCGAACCCCGCCCACAAGGACGCGCTCCTGTCGGCCCTGCGGCACCAGAAGCATATCTATTGCGATAAGCCGATCACCGCCACGCTCGCCGAGGCCCGCGAAATCGAAGCGGCGCTCAAAGACTACCGCGGCACCGCCCAGATGACCTTCCAGAACCGGTTCTACCCGGCGACGATGCGCGCGCGGCAACTCGTGGAAGAGGGGTTCCTGGGGGAGGTCCTCGAGTACCGCTCGGTCTACCTTCACTCGGGCAGCGCCGACCCCGCGGCGCCGATGAAGTGGAAACTCTCCGGCGCGGCGGGCGGCGGCGTGATCGCCGACCTCGCCTCCCATTCCCTCGACCTCATGCATTACCTCGTCGGCGACTTCCGCGAGATTCTCGCCGCCACGAAGATCGCCTACGCCGACCGGCCCTCGGTCGAGGACCCGAAACGCCGCGTGCCGGTCGACGCCGAGGACGCCGTCGTCATCCTCGCGCGGCACGCGTCGGGGGCGCTCGGGACGATCGAGGCCTCGAAGATCGCGACGGGCGCCGAGGACGACCACCGCTTCGAGATTCACGGCACGCGCGGGGCCATCAGGTTCTCCGGCCTCGACGCCAACCACCTGGAGGCCTACGACGCCTCGCGCCCCGACAAGCCCGGCGGGTCGCGCGGCTGGACGCGGATCGACACGTTCCAGAAGTACCCCGCCCCCGCGACCGGGTTCCCCAGCCCGAAAAACTCGATCGGCTGGATCCGCGGCCACCTGGCCTGCCTGGCGAATTTCCTCCAGGACGTGGCCGCCGGCCGCCCCGGCAACCCCGGCCTCACGCAGGGTATCTATGTCCAGAGGTTGATGGAGCGGGCGCGGGAGTCGGCGAGGGCGAACGCATGGGTGAAGGTTTGAAAAGGATCGTCGCCGTGCCGGCGACGGCTAAACGTGACGCCGATCACTTCGCCAGCATCCCCGCCATCTCGTCGCGGAACTTCTGAAGCTCCTGCTCCTGCTCCGGGCTGAAGCTGCCTTGGCGCTGGGCGTAGAGGTCCATCCAGACGATGAGCCGCTGGAGGCCGTCGGCGTCGAGCTTCACGCCCTCGTGGCCGTCGGGGGCTCGCAGGATCGCGAGGAGCTTGCTCTTGCGGGCCGCACAGTCGCCGACGACCGAGCGGTCCTTCTCGAAGGCGAGTTTCTTCAGGTCCTCGCCGCCGAACTTGAGGAGATTGTCGTACGCCTTGGCGGCCGTCAGGTCGAACCGCGAGCCCTTTTCGCTCGTCGAGCCGGGCTTGTGGCACGAGACGCACGAGCGGTCGAGCACCGGCTGGACGAGCTGGTCGAACCGCAGCGGCCAGGAGCCGCTCGGCCCGGGGACGAGCTTCGACGGCTCGCGCGCGGCCGCCACCGGGTACGGTTCGCGCGACGGCGCGGCCGGGGTGGCTTCGCGCGACTCGTGGCACCCGATGCACGAGAGCGTCTGCTTCGGCCAGACGTACGTCAGGCTCCGCATGGTCTGCATCGCACAGCCGTCTTCGCCGACCGCCTGGAAGAACACCGACACGCCGCTCGGCACGCGAAAGTAGGCCGACCCGTCCGACTCGACCGGGGCCATCCCGATGAGGAACTTCCCCGGGTCTTCCGCCGAGACGCCCAGGCACGGCGAATTCATGTTCGGCTGGACCTTCGGCGGCACGCCGACCACGCGGATCCACTTCACGCTGCCGCGCGGCACGCCCGTCAGGCCCTGGTACACATCTTGAAGCATGTAGGCGCCTTCCTGCGCGCCGTCCCACGCGACGGCGTCGGCCAGCGCCGGCGGCCGTGGCCGCGCGCGGACCGGAATCGGGAACGCGCTCGAGATCGCCGGGTCGCGGAAGAGGAGGTTCAGGTTGCCGAACGCGTCGTAGAGGTACAGGCCCGTCGCGTTCACGGGGTTCTGCTCGGTGCCGTCGACGCGGCTGTGCGGCGGGAGGCGGCGGTCGCTCCACGCCACGAGGTAATGCTCCTCGGAGAGCGGGAACGGGTTGGCATAGTACGAATCGACATTGGCCTCGGTCTCAGGGAACGGGACCTCGGGCGTCAGGCGGACGATCGGGTCGTCGCCCTCGGTGCCCTTGCCGCGGTCGAAGAGGACGAGCGAGCCGCCCGTGATCGAGTGGTGGGCGGAGGCCGTGAATACGACCTTCGACGAGTTCGGGACCGGCCGCGCCTCGATGGCGACCTGCGGCCGCACGGTGTAATTCTTGTAGACGAGCTGCGGGTTCTGGCCGTCGGGCCGCGTCGACCAGAGGCTGAAGAAGTTTCCGTTGAACCGGTCGATGTAGTCCCACCGCGTGTACAGGATCTGGCCGTCGTTGGCGACGGCGGGCGCCCACTCGAAGTTCTCGAACGCCGAGATCGGCCGCAGGTTCCCGCCCTGGGCGTCCATCGCATGGAGCGTGAAGACGGGCACCGGCCGGTAGTTGTCGCCGCCGCAGCGGACGTAACTGTCCGGCAGGTCGGCCGCCAGGGTGGCCATCGAGTTGGCCTTGGAGCACTGGACGAACTTGCCCTTGCGGGTCGAGAGGAACACGAGGTCGCCCGCCGGCAGGTACCGGGCGTCGAAATCGTCGTACTTGCCGTGGGTGATCCGGCGGCGGCCGCTGCCGTCCACGTTCATTTCGAACACGTGGTAGAACGCGTCCTCCGGCACGTCGGTCTTCGAAGCCTTGTTGCCGAGGTCGGGCAGTTTCGGATACGACTTGGCGTAGGCGAAGAGGATCCGCCGGCCGTCATAGGAGAGGTCGGGCCGGCCGAAGCTGCCCTCGGGCATGTCGGCGGTCAGGCACCGCAGGTGCGGCTCGCCGCTCTTCAAGTTTTCCAGGAGGAACACGCCGCCGCCCGGCCGCGACCACCAGCCATAGTATTGGTCGGACATATGTGGAAACCGCGTCGGTGCGGCCTTGACGAAGAGGACCGCATCGAAATCGAGGAGCGGGTTCTTGAGGGCCATCCGGCGCGCGGCCCACCGGGCGTCGAAATAGCGTTTCCGCTGGGCCTCGGGCGAGGCGTCGGCCGCGGGCGACGCGAGCGCGTCGGCCGCCTGCTGGAGAGCCGCGGCTTCCTCGTCGACCTTCGCGCCCAACCGCCGCAGGCCCTCGGCCAGCTTCAGGCCGCGCGCGACGGCCTTGGCCGTTGGATAGCTCGTCGGGGCCGCGGGCGCGGCCACGGGCGCGGCCGGGGCGGAATGCGTCGACGACCACTCGCTCACGCTGCTCTGGGTGGCGGGACGCTTCAGGGCAACATTCTCCGGACCGCCGACCGCGTAGACCTCGACCTCGTCGAGATGGAAGTAGCTCGTCCCCGCAAGCTGGAGCCGCAGGTATCGGCCGGACTCGCCCTTGAGCAGGGCCGCGAGGGGCTTCTTGTCGGTGAAGCCGAGGAACGGCGTGCCGTCGTGCTGGTAGACCTGGCGGAACGCCTTCCCGTCGTCGGAGAGGAGGACCTTGATGCGGTTGTTCCGTTCGCCGCACGAGTCGCAGCGGTTCCAGAGGACGACGCGGTCGAGCGGCTGGGGCTTCCCGAGGTCGACCTGCCACCAGGGGTTCGCCTCGCTCTCGGTATGGAACCCCCACTTGCCGTCCTTGACGCCGTCGACGCCGCCGGCGGCGTCCTGCTCGCAGGTGACGCCCGTGACGACGGCCTTGCCGCCCGCGGCCCCGCGCTCGCGAAGCTGGTCCTGGCGGAGCCAGTCGGCCTCGATCTGCTGAGGGGTGATGATCGGCTCGGCGGCGGGGGCGGGGCCGGCGGTGCTGAGTGTAAGGCCGGCGATGAGGGCCAGCGCCATCGTACGCGCCATGGTTATCATGGTTTAGGCCCTTCACACCGTGTTCACGGCAACGGCAGCGCCCAGCGAGCTGGGCGGCGAAATGTGTTAATGTAAAACTACATTATAAACGCCACGGTGCGCGTTTCGGCCGGTCGATCCAGCGGTTGAGCTCGGGATCGCCGACGATCTCTTCCTTCGCCGGGTCGAACTTGAACGCGCGGCCGGACCAGAACGCGATATTGGCCAGGTGGCAGGTCGCGACGGTCCGGAACGCGATCTCGATGTCGCGGAACGGCCGCTCGCGGGTCTTCACGCAATGGAGGAAGTCGCCGATGATGCCGCCGCGCCCCTTGTAGTTCGGGATGTTGATCTCCGGCGGCGCCCGCCTCGGCCCCGGCCGGGCCGGGCACTCGCCGAGGGTGCCCTTGAAGCCGAGCGGGCCGTCCCACGTGCCGCCCAGGTGCATCTGGACGCCGCTCCGGTACTTGTACGTCAGCATGTTCTGGTTGTCCTTGTTCGGCGGGATGACCTCGACGGGGAGTTCCTTGTCGTAGAGCTGCGCGGCATAGAGGGCCCCGCCAATGTGGTGGGCGCCCCAGTCCGTCATGCCGCCGCCCGAGAAGTCGCGGCACCCGCGCCAGTTGAACGGATGGTAGGCGTGGTTGTACGGCCGCCACGGGGCCGGGCCGAGCCACATATCCCAATCCATCCCTTCCGGCACCGGCTCGGCCGGGCAGACCATCTCGCCCGACGGGCCGCCGATGCCGACGAAGACTTCCTTCAGCTCGCCGCACGAGCCCGACCACATCCACCGGTGGTACCAGTTGTAGTCTTCCCAGACGCGCTGGCTGCCGCCCGAGAACACGCGGCCGTAGCGGCGGGCGGTGTCGACCATGATCCGCCCCTCGCGGATCGTCAGCGACTCGGGCTTCTCGCAGTAGACATCTTTGCCGTTCTTCAGCGCCTCGCACGTGACGAGGGCGTGCCAGTGGTCGGGCGTCGCGCAGAAGACGGCGTCGAGGTCCTGCCGCCCGCACAGGTCGCGGAAATCGTTGTAGTCGTCGCAGCCCTTGAAGGCGCCGCTCGCCTTCTCCTGGGCGTGGTGCTGCTCGGCCCGCTGCTTGGCGGCCGCGCGCTGCTTGTAGTCGACGTCGCAGACCGCGAGGGCCTGGACCTCCGGATTGCCCATGAATCCGCCCATGTCGCCGGAGCCCTGGCCTCCGACGCCGACGAAACCCATGCAGATACGATTGCTCGGCGCCGGGCGCCCCTCCAGGCCCAGGGCCGAGCCCGGAATCACATACGGGGCCGCCGCCACGGCCACAAGGCCCTTCAGGAACAGCCGCCGAGTTACGTTGCCCTTCGCCGCCATGGTGTTCTCTCCTTTAGGGCCGATTCCGTCGGCCCGCGTCCGTAGACACTACCGCCGCGCCGCCGTAAGTGCAACACTTCTCGTGGCGTCCAAGTGCTGACGACAATGTTTCGCCGCCGGCAGCGGCAGGGCCTGTTTGGCCTCGTTAGCCGCCCCGCTTGCGGGGCGCGTGTTCAGCGGGCCGGACAATACAACAACACGCGCCCCGCAAGCAGGGCGGCTAACGAGGCGGGCGCGCAAAAAAAAGGTCAAAAACGCGGGGCGCGCGGCCGGGACCGACAGAAAAGCGAGGGCCGGAGCATGCGTTCGTGTCGCCCGTAACTCGCTTGATGACAAGAGGTTACACTGCAATAGTCCCGACTCTCACAGAGTTCGTTCGCACGGGGTTTGCCTTCGGGCGTCTTTTCCCTAGACTTGCCCAAAGTGGGGCGAACCGTTCCAACGCCTGCCTAGGGGTGCGGCCCGGCGCGTTAAAAGGGCCAAGATGGGAAACATGGGGAATCCGGAGGAAGTCGTATGAAACGCGCGGCGAAGAAGGGGTTCACGCTGGTCGAAATCCTGATCGTCGTGATCATCCTGGGGATCATGGCGGCCATCGTCATTCCTCAGTTCGCGGAGTCGTCGGAGTCGGCCCGTATCTCGAGCCTCATGACGAACCTCCAGACGATCCGCGGCCAGCTCGTCCTCTATAAGACGCAGCACCTGGAGTCGTTCCCGGGGAAGCCGGGCGGCGAGACCGTCGCGGACGGCTCGACGAGCGTCTTCGCGAAGCAGACCTGCCAGTATTCCGACACCACCGGCGCGACCAGCGCGGTGCCGGACGGCACGCACCCGTTCGGCCCGTATCTCCAGAGACTGCCGGTCAACCCGTTCACCGGCCTCGACGCCATCATGGTGATCGACGACGCGGCAACGGCGTTCTCCGCGCCGGCGGCCGACAGCGGATGGTGGTTCAACCGGCAGACGGGCGAGATCCGCGCCAACCTGACCGACGCCCGCGCCGCCGACGACGGCACGCTCATGAATAAGCTGTAGGCTGTCAAACGCGAGGGCCGCGCCTCCCCTG
>Ga0209777_10002589_pt1 | contig 23511 bp, 34 predicted proteins | sample FrelakmetHBP12HB_FD_187147 | JGI IMG/M metagenome (GOLD analysis project Ga0209777, IMG submission 187147) | Freshwater lake sediment microbial communities from the University of Notre Dame, USA, for methane emissions studies -HBP12 HB (SPAdes)... | ecosystem: Environmental > Aquatic >...
GCTTGAGCTGGTTGTGTTTCATCAAGTCCTTCTGTTGGTTGACTTTGACCTTGTGCTTGAGCTCCTTGTGCACCCTTTGCGTATTGATCGCCTAAAATTAAGTTAACAGGAAGGTTTTCTATGCTAACATAAGATGTGATGATATAATCTGCAATTTCCTCAGACAATTCAACATCTGAATAGAACTGACTAATATTCTTACCACTTTCGTCTTTTACTTTCTTCTTGAAAGCGTTAACAAGTGACATAGGAATATCAATTCTTTTTCTAACACGATAGACGTCATCAACAGCCTGTACGTTTTCTGTTAAAACATTGATGTTTCTTTTACCTTGAAATTCACCAAATTCGTATAAATTCTTTGTCATAATTTAAATCTTATTTTTTATGTATATATTAATATTTTTTATTGGTTTTTCGTTTATATATTAATATCTAAAACTCATTTTTATTTACCCCAATGCCAATTCCATATATCATAATGTACAGAAACTCCTATACTCCAACCAAATCTTGGATTAGCTAAATTATAATCAGTATTTAACCCGAATCCGACATAAGGACCAATACCGAAGTTGGGTCTTGGTTTAGGTGGTGGAACTGGTTGTTTTTTAATAATATATGCCCCTTCTAATCCATCTATTTTCATAATTGGTGAACTATTAATAACAAAGACTTTATATTCTTTATCATCCTCTTTGAAACCGTATTTTAATCGCATTGTTGTTAAATTTGTAGTGAATAGTGTAGTGTCTGGTTTTAAAACCCATTGATTAGTTGTTTTATCCAAATAAGCGAAAAATCTACTTTGTCCTTCTAATTTCTGCGAAAAACTAGAATCAGCGTAATTAAAACCAAAATCTAATCCATATTTGTTCGTAGGTTTATCAACTGTAACTAATTTATTTCCTGCTGTTATTCCATTGAGATTTGCTGTGACTTTAGAATCGATGTAAGCAATAACATCACCTTTAATTTTATTTATTTGGTCATAGAGAGCTTGGTTATATTGTTTCAGATCTTTAAGTTCGTTAACTACGTAATTATCTTTTGATGTTTCCCAAGCTTTTAATTTTTTATTATATTCTGTAATTAAACTATCTTTTAGAGCAGAATCGTTTTGAGCTCTTAATTTTTGATCGTATTCATTTGTAGCTTTAAGATCTCTATAATTTTTACATTCTTGAATACCAAATATCATAGCTACTATTAATAATACAAAAAGTACTAAAGGATAGAACTTTTTAATTGCGTCCCATGTTGTCATAATAATTTTTTTATTTTATATATTAAAAGGTTTCGGTCCTTCCTTATAGATTACTCATGTTTTGGTTGTTATTCTTTAAAGGAAGTTCGCCGTATCTTCTTGTTGGTCTTGGATTTATATTTATTTGAATAGCAGAATTTGTTAAAATGTAAGTCATATTGCATCCGTTGAAAGTTCCTGTAATCCAAACTCCGCCTCTTAAAATTCCTCTAAAATCGCCACCATGAAAAGTACCATTAAAGAAACCACAATTGGCTGATGGTGATGGGCAACCAGTAAAATCACAGAAAAACGTGCCACCGTAAAAATCTCCATTCCACCAATATGCGTTAGTGGAAGATTTGTCTCCAAATACACCAGCATTAAATGTGCCACCACTCCAGCTTAACACAGGATAATCTGATGTATTTAAAGTCACACCTAAAGTTCCACTATTCCAAACGCCTGTAGTCCAATTAACGTTGTGAAAATAAGAATTTGTAACCATTCCATTAATAAAATTACCATTTAACCAGCTACTATTTGTGAAATTGCCGTAGTTGAAAGTTCCACCACTCCATAAACTACTATCAGCGAAATTTCCGTTATTAAATGTTCCTCCACTCCATACACTATTACTGAAAGTTCCATTATTAAACACTCCATCTTTCCAATAATTTATTAAAGGTGTGTAAGTTAAAGTGCCTCCAGATATACTTGAAGCATTATTATTAGAATTAAAAATACCATTATTAAATGTTCCACCATTCCAATAAGAAGATAAAAAATTACCGTTGTTGAAAAATCCATTTGCCCAAATACCGTTTGAAAAAGTTCCGCCATTAAAATTTCCAGTTGTCCAGTTTGTATTTAATAATGTTCCTCCGTTACAATTACCATCGTACCAAGTACATTGTGTCATATTTCCACCATTGAAATTTCCATTTAACCATATAGAATTATTAATACTTCCGTTACTAAATGTACCACCACTCCATGTACTACTGTTCATTATTCCTCCCTGGAATAAACCATTTCTCCATGTGGAACCTGAAAAATTCCCATTATTAAATGTACCATTTCTCCATTCTTTTCCAATAAAATCTCCTCCATTCCATATACCATCATACCATATATCCTGTGTGAAAGTCCCACCACTCCATATAGCATAAAACCAATATGAATCTGAACTTATATAAGTATTATTAAATGTTCCGCCATTTATAGTAGCACCAGACACTAAACAATTATAAAAAATTCCACCATTAATAATACAATCATTTAAATTACAATTCTCATAATATCCGTTGTCAATTCTACAATCATATAAATGATTATTGAAAATATAATTATATCCATACCCATTATTATTACTAGTATAATAAGATGCAGTTGGTGTCGGATCTTGATTCAATATTTTTGACCCCATGTAAGTATATGGTTTATAAGTAGATAGAGTAATGCCTGTATTAAGAGAAGAATTTGTTGTAACATATAAACTATCATATTTGTCTTCGTATCTTAGGAAAAAAGAATTCCCACTAAACACAATAGATTGTATTAGATTTATATCTATGGAACTATTAGTGGCGTTATTAAAATTAGCGACTCTTATTTCTGTTCCATCCATTTCACCGCCTTCTATATTAAAATTATTAATATATATTTCAGCTATATAATGATCATAAATGTTTTTACCAACAAATCTAGAATCATAATATCTATCAATAGTGATCTCATTGTTCTTTTCATTGATTTCCAATACTTTATATCCCTGTAATTGTGGAAGATAGATATAATTTGTACAACCAGAGAATTCTAAAAAATTATCTAAAATTATGCCGTCTGTGTGTGTTGTAGTTACTCCTGTTTGATTATACATTATAAATACTCTATCGCCAACTCGTATATTTGAATTTATTTCTGTATATAATTTTATTTTGCCATTATTATTAGTAATTGGATTCAATAATTTTACGGCATTTGGAGATTGTGAATAACTGGTGTTGTTATAAGAGTTAATCGCGTTTTGCTGTGTTGGTGCAGGTATTGGTGGCAACATAATTTTTTCTGTTGGCACTACATAAATATCAGATGAAGTTGGCATTAAAGATATTTCTTTTACTCTATATATTAAAATTTAAAAACTAAATCAGAAAAATTTAATATAAATTAAAATATCATGATATGAAAGAATTAGAAGATAAAAAGCGTATTATAAAGCACAAGCTAGAAAATGAGCTTTTTGTAGATAGATATAGTACATTTAAAGAATCTGTTGATTTAATAAATACAGCACTCGAAAATTTTGGCATAGATTATCATTATAATTATAATGAATTTTGTACTGATTTTATGACAGAGTGTTTAAAATTTATGGATGATCATCCAGAAGTTGATTTAGAAGACACAAAACAAATGGCTTTTGCTATGCTACCAATAATTATGACAATGATATTTAATGTAACACAAAAGAATAATCCTCCCATAGAAGAAGACAAAAAATAATTAATTAAAGATGGGACTTTTTAAAAGAAAATCTAATGAAGAAAAACTTTTCGATGAATTAACAGAAGAAAAAGAACCTGTTATTGAGTTAGGAGTTAAAGAAAATTCAGAAACAAAATGGTATAATAAAAATAGTGTAAAAGCTGATCCTAGTTGGTACGATGAAATTGACGAAGGCGGAAACAAATGGTATAGCTTTGATCATTTCACTAAAAATGATCAAGAAATAGATCGTCTGTTATCACCAACGCCAACTGGCGGTGGATATTATGGAAGATGGACATGTAGTCCAAATTCAACTTATACAACCAGAAATTATTGTGGAACGATGATATACGGCACAACTGGAATATCAGGAAGATCTGGTAGTTCTGGTGTATCTGGTTCTAGTGGATATTCTGGAACAACTGGATTCCATTACGGTACTGCTGGAACATACGGAGCAAGAAATTTTGGAACAGCTGGAACATCAGGTTTGGGCCAGGATAAAATAGATAGAGCTATTGATTACACAGAATATATTGCATCCAATCTTGATAAAGCAATTCAATATAGTGAATATTTAGCAGAACATGTTGATAATGCAATTAAATATAGTGAATATATTGCCGAACACGTCGATAATACTATAAGGTATAGTGAGTATATTACGGAAAATTTGGACAAGAAATTTAAATATATACCTAATAGTGGTTCGACAACTCCATATAAAGCCAAGGAAGTAAAAAGAGTAATTTCAGAGGAAGACCCATATGGAGAAGAAGACTGGGAAAATTAACTATGAAGATAAGAAATATTATACAGGATGATATTGTAGAAGATATAAATATCTATAAGTCCATCCAGAAAGAATTCATAAACTTTGTTAAAGAATTTAAACCAGATTACCAGCCAAGTTTTTCATTTAATGAATTTTGCGCTAAAATGATTGATAATTTTGAAGGTGTAGATGAAGATATAAATATTTTCGGTGGTAATGGACAACCATTAGTGAAAAAATTATTTGACTCTTTAATGAGGATCGCTATTGAGGAATTGTCCGAAAAAGAGGATATAGAACACGTCGAAAATTTAATAAAAAATGCCAAATAAAATAGACTTTCGGACTATATTTTATTAATATATAATATGTGTTAATTTTTTAAACTTTATTAAAAAGTTGACATAGAATAAATGAGGTGCTGCAGCACACCCAAGGCTTTTTCAGGCTCAAATGAAATAATGAGGGTTTAACGGCTTTCATTGATAAAAAAAATCGTATGCTTTATGGCAGAATACAAAGACAAAGATGAAAATTGGATGTTTGAATCATCAGGAGATGAACAAAATCCAGAATTGGCTTTTTTAAACAAAGAAACCAAAAACCAGGACGGAATTTATCGTCCTAACGTAAAAGACGCAGCCGACCCAAAGGGTGCAGGTTACAAAGCAACAATCAGATTTCTTAGAAATGTTAATTTAGAAGGAACAGGAACAGGTCCAGCAGCTGTTACAAAACATGTACATTATGCAGATCTTAAAGACCATCCCGAACTTTCTGGATTTTATGATTGTGAGAAAAACATTTCTCAACAGACACCATGTCCATTGTGTGCAACATTTTGGAAACTCTACAAATCAAATAATCAAGCGGATGTTGAAAAATCAAAATTGATCAAGAGGAGTACTAAATTTTACTCTTATGTTATGATTATTGAAGACGAACAACATCCAGAGTTAGTTGGAAAGATCTTAATTTATCCTTACGGACCAAAGATCAAACAAAAGATTAACGCTGAGATTAACGGTGAAGTTGGCGAGAAATGCAATATTTTTGATTTCGTAACTGGTAAGGATTTTAGACTTATCATTAAGATGATCAAAACACCTAACCAAGATGGAAGAGGCACAACTGACATGCCAAACTACGACACCAGCCAATTTTTAGCTGTTTCTCCAATTAAAATTTGGAATGAGAAAGCAGCAAAATTTGTCTCTCCTCCAACCGTTGAAGACGATAATGGTAAAATTGCTATCGTTGACAAGAAATGGCAAGCTAAAATAAAAGAAGTCCTTTTAAGTCGTCCTTCCAACGTAAGACTTGAAGACCACATGCCATCAATGGAAGGATGGGATGATACTAAGAGATCGAATGTCGAAAGAATTATTCAAATTCTTAGTGGAAGTAATGTAGCCTTCGCTGAAAATTCAGTTAGAAAATCTGGAACTAAAACTCCAGTAGCTGAAGTTATTGAAGAGGAATCTTTTGATGATCTTTTCGATTTTGAGTCAGAAAAGTAATTTCTTGAAATTTTCATTAAAAACCAGATTTATTAAATCTGGTTTTTTAATGTTCTATCAAATTCATTATAATTTTTATTTATAATGAAAATAAAATTAAACCCGTTATTAATAGCTCCAATTTTTTTAGCTTCATTCATTTCTCTTTCTTTTTCATATGTATAATCAGATTTAATTTCTACTATTAAATTTAAAGGTTCATAATAAAAATCTGGAAAATATTTTTTATTTTTTCCATTAAATTCATAATCTATAGAATTTTTAAAATTTTCTATTTTAATCATATTGGATATACAATAATCTAGAAAATTTTTCTCATAAGTCCCCCTATAATATAATCCATTATAATGTTTTAATATATATCCGTTGTGTTGTCTTAAATGAATTTCTTTATTTTGTGATACATTTTCAACTCCATATAATTCTAAATTCGTTTTTTTAATTTTATTCTTAATATCTTCATTTTGACTAATATATTCAACTCCATATAATTCCATCATTTTCGCTTTATGTTCTTCTTTTCTACACCAAAAAAATTCATTACCATTTTCTTTCATAGTTTTTAACATTTTAATTTTAATATTCTCATTTTGGGAAACAAATTCTTTTCCATAGATTTTTAAACATGTTGATTTTCTTTTTTCTAAATTGCATTTTTCACAGGTGTATTCGCCGTTAGGGTCTGTTTTAATATATCTATTATAATTTAAGTTTTTTACATACTTTTCTTTCCCACAAACATCACAGGCACACAATATTTTTTGATGGCTCCCAATTGGCAAATGTTCTGGTTTTATAAGAAATCTATTGCCTTCCCAATGATTTTTTATTATTGGATTATAACCCAAGTCTTTATAATGCTTGTAATTTTTAGAATTGGCTACGACTTCAATTTCTTTTGTCAGTATCATCTTTTTTTTTATTTTTTTCTATATAATCTTTAATGCAGTTCTCTAAATATAGAGATTTGTTTATCGCTTTCTCTTTGGAATATTTCCTAAATTCTTCATAGAGTTCTTCGTCTATCGTAAAAGTGTATTGTTTCTTCATGTTGTTTTCTATTTATATATAAATATATTAAAGTCATATTTTTCTATTTTTTTATTTTAAAAAGAAATATTATCTTCGTGGTATATTTAAAAAAACGTAAAAAATATGAAAGCAAATTATGACGAAATGTTAAAAAATGGTGTTATCACTAAATGGGAATATGAAAATTTAATTCTCATTAAGAAAAAGAAAAAGAAAAATAGGATAATTCTTTGGTCTATCATTGGGGGTTTATTTATACTTTTTTGTATAATGGGACATTTTAGTTCAACAACATCTAGTTCTAATTCTAATAGTTCAACAACTGAAAGATTTTTACCTAAACTTTCATCTTTTGAATTACAGAGAAATATAGAAGAACTAAAAACATCAGGTCTTCTTGAAAAGATAGAACTTGGTAATTATTTTTATGTCAATTCATTAATCTGGGATCAATTGAACATAGATGCTAAAAAAGGGATTGCTATGTGTTGTGCTGACTACGCTGCTACACGAGGTAATGGGGATAAAGATTGGTGTGAAATAAAGGATTATATGACAGGTAAAAAATTGGCAAAAATTGGAGTGTGGGGGTTCGAAACTTATTAATTTCATCCAAACAAGAAAAGCCCGCCTAAGCGGGCTTTTTTTATGTTCAGCCTAATTTAATTAGTCATTCTTTTTAGCACTATGATGGATTTTATCCTTCATAATGTTTTTCATATAAGCGCCTCTTTTCTTTTCGTGCTCTGGGTCCTTATATCTGTCTCTCTTGGCTTTCTTCTTCATATCAGCAGAATATTTTTTATCATCCTCTGGTAATTCGTTACTTGCTCTTTCGTTGCAGAATTTATTGAAGGTCATCAAGTTTTCCATCGTTGTATCTTTTTTCTTCTTATATATAAATAAAAAAAACTGGAAAATTATTTAAATAGGCATAGTTGGACCTTTTATTCTAAAGATCGGTTCTTCATCTTTTTCAGTTTTAATTCCAACGAATGTTCCTTTGTTGCTTTTATGATAATATCCTTTTGTCATAGAATCGTTAACATCATCTCCAATATTGTCGAATTGTTCAAATACGATACCAAACCCAGATTCTTTAAGAAGATGTAAAATCCACTCTCTTGTTATCCAAAAAGATCTCACCCAACCATCCTTCTTGTTTTTATTTTCCCACGCAGCGTAATTATAAGATTCTTTGCTTTCTAATGGTTCATCTTCGTAATATTCTAAATACCATCTTCCGTCTAATCCATTCTCTTTTGTCATTTCTTGTAATTTCCATTGAACACCTTCTTGATATTCTTGTGTGAGAGAACTATTAGTAGAAAATTGAGTATTAATTATACATATTTTGTTTGTTATACTAGATAACATATGAATAAATTTTCTAGGATCATCTAAATGATACAATAATCCGAAACATAAAATTACATCAAAATTTCCATATTTTGAAGCATTCCAAGCATCATCTAAATGAAAATCTAAATTAGATAATTTAGATTTTTCTTTGTTTATTAAACAATTATCGTAATTGGTTTTTCTAACTTCTATACCAACAGATTTAAAACCAAGTTTAGCAAATTCAACTGTATATCCACCATCAAGACATCCTAAGTCCAATAGAGATATACTGGATTTATCTCCTGGAAATATTGTATTCAATAATCTTTTAGCTGATTTAAACCAAGGCCTTTTAATGATAATTGGATCGTCTAGTCTAATTTTTATTCCATTTTCAATTATTTGATGTCCCTCGTCCTTTTTCATTTAATTTTTTCTATTTTTTATTTTTCCAGAAAAATTAATGTATTATATAAAAATAATTTTATTTTTTCCAAAATAGTTAGTTTTCTTGATTGTTTTACTGTGTCGTAATATAATTTTCCAATATTGATTTTATAAGCATAACCAGTATTATCATCTCTAACAGTTATTACTGATGTATAATCAATGCATTTGCCAACCTGCCTTGACGCCATTAATATACTATATCTATTTTCTGTGTATAATTTGATAATATCTTTTTGGTAATCTCTTAATTTCATTTGCCCAACAGTGCCATCTTCCAACTTGATTTTACAATAATGTTCGGCAAAATAATATACTGATAATTTACATTTTATATATTCTTCAATCTCTTCGGGTGTCATGGCAAACTTAATGCCTTTTCTACGCACACCTTCATTCGCGTTAAACCAAAGACGCTCAGTTCGTTTAAGAGGGAGAGCTAATTTTTCTTTTTCCTGAATTTCTTTAACTTTTTCAGTTGTTATGACATTAGTTTCATCTACACGAGCTTCAGCTTTTCTTGTTTCTTCTTTTTTCTTAGGCAATTTTCAAAATTATTTTTTAATATATATAAAATACTTTATGACCAATTTTTTAAGATCCACTTTATTAAAATTTTATTAAACATTATATTGCTCATTATATATAAGACAATATTAAGTTAGGTATGCCTATGCCAAAAAATAATATTTAAACATGTCAGATAATTTCGACCCAAAAGACGAATTTGAAAATTTAAATAATGAAGAACTAAAAGATGAACTATTCGAATCCGACCTCCTATTACAAGAAGAACTAAATGAAGAATTTGGAGAAGATAAAGTAGATGAAGATGATATAGATGTTGAAGATGTATCAGATGAAAATATTATAAACAATAGTATTAATTTTGATGACGCCGAAAGTGAACTCGATATTTATTTCAAATATGGTACAAATAACCATAAATTAGATGGTAAACACAGTTTAAAAAGAGATACCATATTGAATGGTAGATTAACAGAAGGGGCTGATGGGGAAGAAGAAATTTTGCAATCTAATACAGGGGCAGCAATAGAATTTGATTTGTACGATAATGGAGATATTCCTATAGAAAGAGGTAGCGTATTTGAAGAAGAAAGTAAGAATGCTGAGGATATGCAATATAAAAGAAAATTATCAGAAGACGTATATAATCTACTTAGAAAAAATACAGATTTGGATTTTAGAGCCAACCGCAGAAAACCAAATAAAGCCACGTTTAATAATTATTATAGAATGCTTTTGATTAATATAGATAAACAATATACTAAATGTGATATATTTGTTGAACTAGCTTATTATTTTACAGATAATATTTTTAATATGTACAAACTTTTAGATAAAAAGTATGCTACAGCTATTCTCAGGGAAATGAGAGAAAAAGGACATTTAAGTAATATAAGAGATATAAATTTTAAAGGCAATGCTAAAGAATAATAAAAAAAATTAAATGATACAATATGAAGGGTAATCAATTTACAAACGAACTAAGTCGTGAAATATATGAACAAACATATAAATACGGTGACGAAACACTAGAACTTACACAAAAAAGAGTAGCTGAAGATATAGCTTCAGTCGAAAATGATAAAGAAAAATGGACAAATGAATTTTTATCTATATTAGAAGATTTTAAATTCGTTCCAGGTGGTAGAATAATATCTAACGCTGGTACGAAAATTAGAGGAACAACCTATATCAACTGTTTCGTTGACGGATTCGTTGGTAAACACCAAGATTCTGTTTCAGGAATCTTAGAAGCACTTAAAAGACAAGCATTTATATTGAAATCGGAAGGGGGTTATGGTTTCTGTGCTGATGTCATGCGTCCCAGAGGAGGATATATTGAAGGTATAGCCAATGATACGCCAGGGGCTGTTAAATGGTTGGATAATTGGAATACACAGAGCGATGTTATCACCGCTGGAAGTGGTAGAAAATCAGGTAATAAGAAAGCTAAATCAAAAATTAGAAAGGGTGCTCAAATGGTAACTATGTCATGCTGGCATCCTGATATTGAAGAATTTATAACAGCTAAACAAACATCTGGTAAATTAGACAAGTTTAATATGAGTGTTTTAGTCACCGACGATTTTATGGACGCTGTTATTAATAATAAAAAATGGGATTTAATATTTCCAGATTTTGATAACGCTAAAGAAGTTTATAACGAGACTTGGGATGGTAATCTAAAAAAATGGATATCAGACGATAACCCTTTGAAGGTCTATAAGACTTTTAAAGACGCTAACGAACTATGGGATCTTATCATGAAATCAACTTACAATAGAAACGAACCTGGTGTTCTTTTCGTAGATACTATGAATAGATTAAATAACCTAGCGTATTGTGAATATATCAGTGCCACCAACCCGTGTGTAGTGGGAGATACTTTAATTGCTGTCGCTGATGGTAGAAATGCTGTTAGTATAAAACAATTAACAGATGAAGGTAAGGATGTCCCAGTTTATTGTTTGGATAGAAAAGGTAAATTAGCAATAAAGACTATGAGAAATCCTAGAATAACTGGATTTGATCAACAGATATATAAAATTAATATTGAAAATGGACATTCGATGAGAGTGACAGGTAATCATAAAATTAGACTTAAAGATGGAAAATACGTAGAAGCTAAAGATTTAAAATCTGGAGATAGTCTTCATATATTAACTAAATTTGAAGCTTCCATAAAAGAAATATTCCCCAAAGCCAATTCTAGAAGTTCTGATTATTATTGGTTAAATAATGGAGATTTTAAATCTAATAAATCTGAACATAGATTTATATACGAACAATTAAATGGAGAAAAAATTAAAGATGGTAATGTTATACATCATAAAGATTTTAATAGTTTGAATAATTCTATTGATAATTTAATTTTAATGAGTAAGGGAGATCATGATAAATATCATGGTAAAGATATGATAGGTGAAAAAAATCCATATCATAGAATGACGAATGAACAAAAATTTACATTCGCTTCTCATCCTGGTGAAAAAAATCCTAAATACATTGAAATAACAAATGATGAATTAATAAATCACGCAATGATTTTAACTAAAAAATTAAATAGGAGATTTTCTAATAAAGAATGGATGCAATACTCCAAAGAAAATAATTTACCTCAACAATTTTCAAATTTCAGAAAATCTGAACTCGGTAATGTTATAGAATTTTCTAAAAAAATATCATCAAAACTTGGTATTGATGAAAAATTAATTTCTTTAGACACAAGACTTGTAAAAACTTATAACGATGCTTTGGATAATGGCTATAATGCTAAAATAGCAAATAATGAAGTACATGTAGAAAAAACTTGTGAAATTTGTGGTGAGAAATTTTGGGTAAAATATTTCAGAAGAGAAATATCATTTTGTTCTATTAAATGTTCCACTCAATATTTAAATACCAACGAAGAAATAAAAAATAAAAGAGAAGAAAATAGTAATAAATATTATGATATCAATTCAAAATTGAATAAAATTAAACAATTAGATATTTTCACTAAATTGAGAATGAACTTAAATAGAAATCCTTTTATAAAAGAATGGGAAAAAAGTTGTTCTGATGAAAATATACCACATAGATTAAACACAAAAAGAGGATTTAAAAATTTTAGTAAATTAAAAGAAGAAGCAGAAGTGTATAATCATAGAGTGATTTCAATTGAATTGGATGGATTTGAAAATGTATATAATGGCACAGTAGACGACTATCATAATTTCTTCTCTGGTGAATTTAAAGAATTCACAAAATCCGGAAAAAATAAATATCTATATATCAATCAATTGCAGTGCGGAGAACAAATCCTACCAATTGGAGGAGTTTGTTTACTTGGAAATCTTAATTTAACTCAATTTATTAAAGAAGATTTATCTGGTTGGGATTATGATAAATTGAAAAATGTCATACCCACAGCAGTTAGATTTATGGATAACGTTAATGATTTAACTTATGTACCATTAGAAGATCAAAAAGATAACTTGAAGAATAAACGTAGAATTGGTCTTGGAATACTTGGTTACGGTAGTGCCCTTTTAATTATGAAGAAAAGATATGGCAGTGATGAAGCTATTAAACTCACAGAAGAACTTATGAGTTTCATATCCAACACAGCTTATCAATCATCAGCTTTATTAGCAAAAGAAAAAGGATCTTTTTTACTTTACGACGAAGAAAAATATTTAAAAAGTGAATATTTAAAGATTCTTTCAAAAGAAACAAAAGATTTAATTAAGAAATATGGAATTAGAAATTCACATCTTCTTAGTATTCAACCAACTGGAAATTGTGTGAGAAAGAATACAAAAATTAAAACAGATAGAGGTGAAATATCTATTGATGATATATTTAAATTGAATAAGATTAATATTAATAAATCAGTAAAGAATAAATGGTATATTCCAATATTAGATATAAAAGCCGAAACTATTAATGGATACGAAAGAATAACTGGATTGTATATTAATGATAAAAAAAATATTTTATCAATAAAAACAAAAAACAACAATCTAATAGAAGGCACATTAGAACATAAAGTTTTGGTTAAAATAAACGATAAAGAAGCTGTTTGGAAAAAATTAGATGATTTAAAAGTTGGTGATAAAATACTAAAAAAGAAAATATGACCTGTTTAATTTTAATATATAAAATAAAAAATAAGTTGGTTGTATGAGTAGAATAAATTTGAGTTGGTATATAAAAAAGTATGGAGAAGAAGAGGGGAAAAGAAGATTTGATAATAGGAAAAACACTATAAATACATTGGAGTGGTACGTTAATAATTTTGGTGAAGACGAAGGGAAAAGAAGATATGATGATGAACTACGACTACACTAAAGATGTAGTTGTTTCTTTGTAAATAATTACAAAAACTCCAGTCAAGGAGGCTCGTTCATAGAAGCAAAAGTAGATGTTCTTAGACATATTTAAACTACTAAAACTTGTTCGTCAGACAAGTTATCTGGTTGAAAATGAACCAGTTCAGTAAAATGACGAAACGCTTTATTGATTTTACCTACAACTCAAGACTTCGTTGTAGAACCAATTGAACCAATAATTCAAAGAACTAAAAACTAATTCTGGTTAAATGTATATATTAAAACTAAAAAGTCATTTTTTGCTAAATTTAAATGTCAAATTCATCAAACTACACTAAAGATGTAGTTGTTTTCTTTGACGGACTATATAAAGTCAATAAAGAAATTGAGAATAAAAATAAGATTTATATTGAATGTTTAGCTGTGTCTATATTATTAGTTGAGGGAAAGAAATTAGTTTTAAGAAGCAGATATAAAATAGAGTAAAAATAATTTAAGAAATATGAAAAATAAAATTGTACAATTAAGAGATGGCACTACAACCTGTAGAATACTTGATACTATTATAAAAGATGGAAATACACTATATCTTGTTATAGATTTTGAATCAAAATATTTATCAACAATAAAACCAATCGATATATTTGATATTGTTGAACCAAACAAGGAAGGGGGGTTTCATTCTATAAGAGATATTATTATTCAAAACGGATTGTAAAAATCCTATTTTATATTTTTAATATATATAAATAGGAAAATAATATTTTTATGAAATTAGTACACAATAATGATGTTCAAAATGGCGATGGAATTTTAATACACCAAGATGATGTTGAAAGAGAATTGAAAGATACTATAGATGAACTAAGAAAAATAGAGGATAAATTTTACAGAATTTTCGATCTTAATCCATGTCCTATGTCCATACACAGAATGGAAGATAAATCTTTAATAGATATCAATGAAGCTTTTATTAATGTAGTTGAAGCTAAATCCAAATTTGATATAATTGGTAAAAATACAAGTGAAACCGGATTAAATTTATTAAATAGTAAACATAAAAATTTCTTTCTAGACAAATTGAAAGAAGATGGTATAGCTCAAAATTATTTATTCACTTTTAAAAATATGAAAGGGAGGAAATTAAGAGGACTTATTTCGGGTTCAATAATTGAATTAAATGGACAAAAATGTTTATTATCAATTTGTCAAATATTAAACAAAAGATGTATAACTAAACTTTTTTGCAAAACTTATTATATCTTTTGATATATAATCTACAAAATTAATACAAACAATGATACACGATGGCAGAAAAGTAAAAGATCCAAATAAGAGACCTTTTAGTTTAGTATTATTCTATTTAAACAACAAGAAGAAAATAAAATTCTTTTTGTTACTTATTCTTATTCTTGCCGTCATTTTCTTTCCAGCGTGGTCTGGTTCTTTAATAGGTCACTGGATAAAAGATTTCTTAGGTACAATCATTAACATTGTTAAAACTATATAATGACAAAGAAGAAAATCATGCCTCCAAAATTAGATGAAGATTTCTATATCAACACCGTTGGTGTTAATGATTGGTTACACAACAAAGGTGAAAATCAAGTAATTAGATTTTCTAATAGGATGGAGTATAAGAAGAATAATATATATCATAGAGACGACGGACCTGCTATAGATTTTTTTAGTGGAGTTGGTAATAGATATTATTTGGAAGGTGTTAATGTAAGTGAAGAGGAGCATAAAAATTATAGAAGAACGTTATTAATAGATAAAATGTCATGAAAGAAATAGAACCATTGGATGAATCCTTGGAAGTATTCTTAAAAAAGAGAGAAGAATACGATAAATTGATAGAAAAATGCAAAACAATAGATGATATTGTACATTATGGTGATATTTTATTGAATTATATTGGAGATTATAATAAAGAATTGAAAAATAGATATAGAATAAAAATAATAGATTTAATGTTGTCAAATGAAAGCCCTTTGCAAGAAAAGTAAAATATTAGATGAAAAAAATTGTCTTCATAATAGACAGGTTTATGAAATGGATGCTGATAAAACTGGTTATTCCGTGAAAGTTAATAAAACTGTTTATAGATTCGGTAATAAATGGTTCAAAGAATATTTTTTTGATCCTGTATCGGGTGAGCATAAAAATATGTTAAGAACACAATTAATAGATAAGATATTAAATGAAAAATGAAAATACTTAATAAAATTGAAGAAATTATTATTGATTTCTTATTCTTATGGCCTATATTTTTATTAACTGCTTTTATTATTAGTAGATTAATAATATACGGTCTTAATTAAAATTATTTGAAGAAAATGATAGATGATACAAAACCAACAGCAAAGGATATGGGGTTAACCGAAGAATTTGTTTACGCTACAAGAATTGTAGATATGATAAAAAAAGTAGATTTATATAAAGAATGTGATAGAAATGAAGCTATCAACGTCATAATGAAAGCTTTTATTGAATACAAAAGTAAGATTACTCCTTGTAAATAACACAGAAAGGTTCGTTATGAGTTTGCTGAATAATCTTTCTAAAAGCTCCACGAACATCTCCGTGCTCGACCAAAGGATTTTCTTTATCTATAAGTTTTTTAAGAAGTTTAAGATTTATTTCCCATGGGTCGCCTTTGAAAATGATTTTATCTGTTTTGGCGTTGAAAATGTATTCAATCATGAATTCATTCAGTCTATCTTGACTTTCAAATGATCGATAAGCAATTTTTTCTTTTAGGTTTAATTTCACAATAGGCATGTTATTTTTAACTTCTATTTTTATTTGCTAAGAAAGTTTAATTTTTTAACAAATTATTTTAATATATAGTTATATATTAAAAAAGGATCTATTCCGTAAAAATAAATTATATCAATGAATAATTTGAAAAATTATGATAATTTTGTAAATGAAGAATTGGTATTCTTTAATTCTGAATATATTGAAATAGTGAATAGAATTTGTAAATATGTTAATAAAATGAACATCAATGATGTTGAAACAATTGATGCACATGGTTACAGATCTTATAGATTTGTTATAAAAGGAAAACCATTAAACAAAAGTGACGATCCTTATGGCGAAGAAGGAACAGAAGATGACGTGGAAATAACTGTCGAGACCGACGATAACCCAAGATTATGGATAGACAACGAAAAGATACCGGCCAAAAGTGGTGAAGTATTAAAAATAAAAAATATAATAAGAGATAGAAAGAATAATTACAAACGTGACGAATTGAATAAAAAACTAGCGAAAGTAATAGATAGAATATGATAGATACAACTTATAGTGAATTTGTAAACGAGGAAATGTCGGCAATATCCAATAAAAAATTAAGGGACGCTATGCACGACATCATAGTAGAACTAGGTCCTAAAGAAACTATAGATGTTGAAGAAATGTCAGATCAATTAATGGCTGAATATAAAATAACTATCAGTCCGTTTTTTCTGGATAAATTCCTAGAAGATTTTTTAAGAGTTAAAAAAGGTGATAAAAAAGCTAGAACTTTCTTTACACGTGGTGATTTACGTTGGCTAGGCGTAAGAGATATAAAAGGAACTAAAGAAATGCGTAATAATCTTTTATACCAGAAACCATCTCTTACAAGACATAAAAGAAAACTTTTTGTGGAAGACGAAAAAAGGAAATTGGACGACGCTTACGCATCAGGAATGAAAGATCTTAATTTTTCAGAAGATAAAATAAAATTATCTTTGATGTTACAACGCCCTGAGGATTCCAAAGAAATTATGAAAAATATTTACAGTGACGTAGTTATAGATAAGAAATATGAAAATAGTTACGATAACTGTTGGAAATTAATGATGCTCATTGGAAGAAGAAACAATCTCGATAGAATAAGAGGATATTTTCAATACGCCCCACAATCAATTAAAGATGAGTTCTATAAAACAGGAAAATGGTCTTATGATTTAAAACCACCTAAGAAAGAAAAGGAGAAAGAAAAAAAGGAAGAACCCAACAAAGAACCAGAAAAACAAGATAAATCAATAGGAGCTATAGCTGATGATGATATGTCACCAACAACAAAAGAAAATCTAGCTTTATTAGACGAAGCTATGAAAAAATATAGTAGTTGGGAAGAATTTGTAGCAGATACAAAAATGAAAAAATTGATTAGTATTATTGACAGTTTAAAAATAGAAACACCTAAGACTGGCATGGATGAATTTTTATCCAAACTAGATCAGTTGAATTTTATTTTAATGAAATTCTTTAGAGTTGATAGAAAACAAATAATAACCTTTTATAAAGGAGCAGGACTAGCAGGATTTCTTAGAGAATGGGAAGCTATGCAAAAACGTCCAATAATAAATGATTTTTAATTATGCCAGGTTTACCAAGAGCTTCAACAGCAAGACAATTTAAAAAACTGATGAAAAAATCAGGCAAGGCTAGAACTAATAAGTCTGCTGGAGCTACTGATCCAGCATCTAGAAAAATCGCCACCTACGAACAATATTTTGCTTTGAAAGAAGGTCGTATAAGATGGTTCAATAAAGGTGAATTTGAAGATGGAGATGTATTAGATGTAGATGATTTTGATGATCGAGAATGGAAAAAAGGCGATGAAGTATGGGCAAAAAATGGAGAACTATTTGGTAGTATAGAAAAAGTTGATAATGATAATGATACTATTACAGTGAGAACTGTAGGACAAAGTCAATTTATAGCTGCAAGAGATAAATTTTTAACTTACGGTTTTGTACACCATTAAACCCTGCAGTGCATTATATAATCTTTTTGATTCTTAATCAGATGCTCCTTTACGACAGGTTTGTCTTTTATCTTCTTTATATTTTCAGGACGGAAAGCCCAGCAATTACCATCTCTCAATTGAGTAGCACTAAGAAAATCAAAATCTTCATCGTCCACTAGCAAATCACTAAATCTATTGTCGAATTTAACTAGATAAGATAAATCATTTTTTGAATTAATTAACTCTTTTATTATAGTTCCCTTTTGATTTATTTCCTTTTTACCAAGTCCTTGTTCGCGTGTAACTACTACTCTATCACCAACTTCGAAAACATCTTCGTAATCTATGTCAACGATTTTTGATAACTCTGGATTATTTCTTTTTTCTTCTTCTTTTAAAAGAATTTTATTTAATAACATTGATATTTCTTTAACTTCTGCTCTTCTTTTACTTCCGCCAAGGTCGTGTATTTCTTTGTGAGCTGTTCCGTAATCTCCTTTTAATTGATAATTTACTGTGAGTTTTGTGCCTTTTGGGTGATCAATATAATAAACAACTTTGAATACTAATTTCTTATTTTTAGTTACTTGAAGTGTATAAGTAGCTCTGATGAATTTAGGTTCAATAGATATTTCCCAGGATATTTTCCCTTCTTCTGTATCTTTAGCTAAATTTTGTATTAATTCTTTATTGCTGAGCATCGACTTTGTATTTATCTTTCATTAATTTAATAAAATCTAAAAGTAATTCAAATTTAAATGTATTTAAATGTTTATTTTTATCTTCTAAAACTTGAGTATTTTTGTTGATCAAATGTAGAGATAAGAATGTCCAAGCTTCTTCCTTGACACCATTTTTAAAAAAATAAAATTCAAATTCTAAATTTTTATTATCTGTTATTTTGTATATGGCTTCCCATTTATCCCATTGTTTTGTTTCTGCTTCTTTAGCCCATTTTAATTTATCACTCTTAGTATCTTCTATTACCTTTTTAATTGTTTCTTCTTCTGTTAATTTAGCCTTATCTTCACCTTTAGATTCTCTTGGTGGACCTTGATTCCAAGCTTCTTTATAGAAAGATACAAATTTAGTTACTTCGTTTTTAGTATATTTGCCACTAAAGATATTTTTAACCACTTTGTATATTTGAGATACTTGACGTTTGTTACTAGTGAAACGATCAGCCTCGGGTATGTCACGTGCACCATTGGGTAGATAAGATAAACTATCTGGTTTTTTTGTTATTTCTAAATAAGAATTTTCAAATCTGGCGTCTAATTTATCTGTTATAGATAAAAGATCTTTAGCAATCTTGTTACCCTTTTTATCAATTTTTGTTAGAATATATTTAAGTCTTGGGGATATAACCATAGGCATGCCACGTGGAACAGCAAGCCTTGGTGTTTGCTGATTGTTTTGTCGCATTGTGTTCAGATTTCCACCTCTATTTCTTTGAGGCTTCTGTCTGTTCTTATGCCTACGTGATTCATTAAATGCGTTATAGTCCTTCATTATTTAAAATAGTTCCTGACGCTATATATAAAACCGCAAATATAAAAAAAATTTCCCATTTATCAAAATTATTCTAATTTGCCTTTTTTATACCATCTAATTCTTGTTTTTATATCTTCTTCACTTTCTTTTTTATCTGGTCTAGTTCTTGAAAAAGAGTCTTCGTCTGCTATAACTTGAGTCCCATCAGAAAAAATACCAACATAATGATCGAGGTCGTCTGGTATTATTTGGTGAATTTTTACTCTCCTTCCATAATATTCTTTATCATCTTTACCTATATAAAAAAGAATATCTCCTAATCTAGCTCTTCTTTTATGCGGATTAGATTCGTTAATAGAGAACTTATTTTCTTTCAAATATTTTACATATTCGTTAATCATTTTATCTACTAATAATTCTTTGTCAAAAAACTTACTATTCAAATCAAATACTATTACGTTGTTTATTTTTACTAATAAACTATGATTTGAAGATTTATATTCACCGACTAAGATATCCTTATTAGATAAAACTACTTCTAGAAAAGTATCATAAAAATTTCCAGAACCCATAATAAAAGTATCTTTATCTATATAACCACTAATACTTTTAATTCTTAAACTTTTTAATTTTCTTTTCTTAACTACTATTTGAAGGTTGTCTACTAACTTTTGAACAAGGGTCTTATTCATGCCTTTTACTGCGATCTTTATATCTGTAGTGCCAGATAGAGGATCATTCATTTCTCTTATATATTGCATGTAGTTTAACATATTTTTATTTTTTTTCTTCTATAAATAAAGGATACATTTTATACATCTTCTTTATCATTTCTCTGGCAATCTTTTTGTGTTTGACTGTTTCTTTTGGATCCTCTAATATTGTTACATATTTCTTATATTTAGGCAATCTCTTTAATTTGTCAAGAAAATCCTTTTTAGAATCTACTCCCCTTTGTATCAATTGAGTATAGATGGACATTAAAGTTGGGCTTTCCTCTGATTTTCTAAGAGATGAACGAATATCTTTATCTGTTTTATAATGTTTTCCTTTCAAAAAGACTTGATAAACGTGATCTAACTCGTGGGTTAAAGTTCTTGGCACATTATTACAATGTTGATAAATATAAATATTAAAAGACTTTTCATTTATTCTATCCATTCCACCATGAACATTCTTTGGTCTTTTAGTTGGAGCGAATATTATATTCAAATGAAGCATTTTACTGAAAGGTTCTTCTAATGTAGATGTATCTATAGCAATAACATCTTTTACATTTGACCTATCTCTTTCTTCATATCTATTTATTTTATATTTCTCATAAATGTCTTTAGCTACTCTATATACCACGTCTGCGATACCAAGTCTCTCGTTAATAAATGTGTAAAATGGCATTAAGTTTTTCATCCCAACTATATATTAAAAATTGAACCTATAATTTTAATATATACTATCAAATTCAAAAAACAAAAGAATTTATTATGACACAAATTATTAAATTAACAGGTGTTGAAAACACCGAGGACTTCCTAAATCTAGTTAGAGACAACGACCTAATAATATACGAAGATATACAAGGCAGCAAGATTTTCGTTCGTTACGACGGCGATAAATTTATAGTCAAACCGAAATCAATTAAAAGCGAACCTCTTAACTTTATAGACCTTACAGTTCAAAAGTTCTACAATCAAGCATTTAATTACTTTAACTCTTTGCCTACTTATATAACTGATTTATTATCAAAGAGTTGGTGGTTCTGTTTTGAATATTTCCCTCCTTACGACGCATGCCCTGCAAATATAGAGTATTCTAAAAACCCAAGAAATAATCTCATTCTCACTTGTATTGTAAAGGGAAATAGATATAAATATGATTACGCTGAATTACAAGAATATGCAAATTTATTTGATTGTGATTGTCTTCCAGTTATTTATATGGGTAAATTAAATCAAAAACAATTAGAAGTTCTTAACTTATTCTTACATACAGCAGAAGATGATCTTGAGTTTGTATTTGGTGAAAGTAATTTCGCAAAATTCTTTTACGATATATTAAACCCTCAATTGAAAAATTCATTTCTTATGAAACCAAATGAATTCAATGATAATCTAGAAAAAATTATTATTAAAGTGGAAGGAAACGACGAAGTGTCTTTTGAAGTACTTAACCCACTCTATAAAAGAATGTCATATCAAAATACTAGTGAATACGTCGAAATGTATTCTTTAATCATACTTAACTTCTTGGAGTTCTGTCAGTTAATAGATATAAAATCTTATAAGGTGAAAGCTAATATAAAGGATGAGATTTATATTGATTTAATTTGTCAGTTGTTTAATGAGTATATGGATAATGTGAAGAAAAATATAGACGATTGGGCTATAAATATACCACAGTTCTTCCAGGATGAAAAATTCAAAATCAATGTCGATTTATTGAATAATAAGAAAACTATTGATCATATTAAATCAGATAAGAAGATTGAATATATCTTCAAGGTTATTCTTGGCACATTTAATAAGAGAAGAAAGAAACCTGTAGGTGTATTCAACGAACAAACAGTAGAAATATTCAACCAGTTTGTAGATAAATTAAATACACACGTGGATAAATTATTGAATATAAATAGAGAATATAATTTACAGAAATCTGATTTATTAAATTTTGGCGATTACTTCAAGTTGTATTTTAATGTTGATACGGATTCCCGATTATATCCAGATATTTACAACCATTTCGCAAAAGAGGAAGAAGGCGGTGAGAAGAAGGGTAAGAGTAAGAAGAGTAAATCTAGAGGAAGACCTATTCCAACTAAAGGAATGGAAAAATCTCCAACTAAACCATGATAAAAGAATTTAAATTATTTGAATTAGCTAATTTAAGAGGTATGAATGACGTACAGATCTATTATGATGATAGTGATTACGTTGTTATATTTTTAGTTAAAGCTAATCAAATAGTTGGTTTTGTTAATAATGGAATGCAGACTACATTAATGGAGCAAAAAAACGTTCACACTATAGGTTCTATATGGGGTCCAGGTTATGGTGATTTACTTTATGCGTTATGTATAGCAAAATTTGGTCCTGTTGTTCCTTCTGGTAATGTTTCTGATCAAGCCAAAGAAGCCCATAAAAGAAGGATGAAGGAAGGCAATTTTAAAATTTACAGAATAACTGGTATAGGTTATTATGGTAAGGACGAAGAATATTTGAACAACATTTATGATTTAGATGATGAAACTAAACAATATTTAAAATCTAAAATTAAGAAATGTGAGGATATAAATTTAGTTGAAAGGATGCTTCAGATGTTTTTTGCTCACAAGGATGAATATTATAAACACGCAGATAAATATTATACAGTAGGTAAATCTAAATATAAGGGATAATTATCTCCAAAACCAATTCTTTTTGGATTCGGAATAATTTTCTTCAAAGAATTTATAAAGCCCGTCAAAGAAAACAACTACATCTTTAGTGTAGTTTGATGAATTTGACTAAAATTATTTCAAAAATAGAAATAATTGACCTTAATTATTTAATATATACATTTAACTAGAAATAGTT
>Ga0209777_10002590_pt1 | contig 23508 bp, 19 predicted proteins | sample FrelakmetHBP12HB_FD_187147 | JGI IMG/M metagenome (GOLD analysis project Ga0209777, IMG submission 187147) | Freshwater lake sediment microbial communities from the University of Notre Dame, USA, for methane emissions studies -HBP12 HB (SPAdes)... | ecosystem: Environmental > Aquatic >...
ATTCTAATTAACACCGCTGAAGGACGAATTAAAGATCGTAATATGCGCGCCCACCCGGAAGTAGCCTTGTGCATCGCCGATCCAGTCAATCCCTACAGGTATTTGCAGATCCGAGGCAATGTAGTTGCATTTTCCACTAAAGGAGCAGATGACCATATTGATGCGTTGGCGGCCAAATACAAGGGGGTACCGAAGTATCCATCCCGCAAACCCGGAGAAAAGCGCATTATCTATAAAATCAAACCCATAAAAGTTGATGCCCACGGATGACAGACACTCTGCATGCTTTCCTGCGATCCCGACGTTCCGTCCGCCGTTTCAGCCCTGATACTATACCCGCTGATGTCATAAAGCGAATTCTCACAACTGCGACATTTGCTCCTTCCGCCCATAACAAACAGCCATGGCGCTTTGTTGTTCTGGTCAACGCCGAGGCCAAATCACACCTGATTGTGAACATTACCGGTAAATTCTATCGTGACATGATTGCAGATGGTGTATCAGAGGTTGAGATCCAAAAGCGCATCGAATCGACAACTCGCCGCATTAATGAAGCCCCTGTTATCATCGTTCTATGCCAGGATGTGACACAGGTCAACCCACAACCAGATAAAGAACGCCAGTATGTTGAGTTAAAGATGGGTACACAGTCAGTAGCTCTGGCTGGGTTGCAACTGCTACTAGCTGCCCAAATTGAGGGTCTTGGTGGAACATGGATCTGCTGGCCACTATTTGCACCTGAAGAAACACGCCAATCCCTAGATTTGCCTCTCGAATGGGAACCGCAAGGGATGATTTTTTTAGGGTACCCGGCAGAGAAGCCAAAATTACCTGAAAGAATACCTTTGTCGAATATTGCTATTTTTAAATGAAAATAGTTACTTTTACGGGAGGTGTTGGTGGAGCAAAACTTGCCGATGGTCTCTCCCGAATTACCAACCCTGATGACTTAACCATTGTCGTTAACACCGGCGACGATTTTAAGCATCTTGGCTTATATATTTCCCCCGATTTGGATACTGTCTGCTACACATTGGCAGGATTGGCCAATACTGACACTGGCTGGGGTCGTCGCGATGATACTTTCCATGTGCTGGAGAATTTACAAAAAATAGGTGGACCAACCTGGTTTCGGCTTGGTGACCAGGATTTGGCAACCCATATCGAGCGTACGCGTCGTCTAAAGGATGACCAACCGTTAAGCCAAATCACGCGCGATTTCTGTCAAATCTGGAAAGTTCAACATCCAATCGTTCCGATGACCGACCAAATGGTCAGCACAATGGTTACCACGGTGGATAACGGTGAACTTGCATTTCAGGAATATTTTGTTCACCAGCGATGTGAACCGAAAGTCTTGGGATTCCGCTTTGACGGGATCGAGCATGCTCATCCGGCTCCGGGGGTGATGGATGCAATAGAAAATGCAGATGGAATTGTGTTTTGTCCATCCAATCCATGGGTGAGCATTGATCCCATTCTGGCATTACCTGGCATCCGTTCTGCACTCACTACAAAGTGTGTTGTCGCAGTTTCCCCAATCATCAATGGTCGTACTATAAAAGGTCCGGCAGCTAAGATGTATGCTGAAATGGGGATTCGGCCATCTGCATTGGCTGTAGCCCATCATTATGATAAACTATTAACTGGTTTTGTTATGGATGCAAGCGATGTAAATTTGTCAAAGGAAATTTCAATTCCCTTTATTTCCACCAATACAGTGATGAAAACCGAAGATGACAGGCGACGTTTAGCCGAAGATGTGCTAAACTTGATTCAAAACTTATGACAATATGGGCTATCGTCCCCGTAAAACCTCTTCGGCGCGGAAAGTCGCGCCTGGCCGGTTTGCTTACAGAAGAACAGCGCACCCACCTGAACCGGTATCTACTTGAACATACCTTGACGACACTCAATGAGATTTCAGAAATAGAACACACCCTGGTCGTTAGTCGCGACCCGGCAGCTCTTGCTCTGACCAGGGAAATGGGTGGACGCACTGTACTGGAAGATGGCGCACCGCAGTTCAATACTGCAATCAAGCGCGCAACGATTGTCGCAAAATCCCAAGGCGCACATGCTGTCCTTATATTGCCAGCTGACCTACCGCTATTAACACCAGGTGTAATTAAAGTCATACTGCGCCGTGGAAAGAAACCGCCAGTAGTTGTCATTGCACCGGACAGGCGTATGGATGGTACAAATGGCCTGTTGGTAAACCCAGCCGGGATGATTGAATACGGTTACGGACCGGGATCATTCCAACGCCACTGCGAACGAGCGGGCGAGGCAGGCGCCTTTATAAAAGTCATACGCTCAAAAATCCTAGGCCTGGATTTGGACCTACCAGAAGACTTGGAATTACTCGGCGGGATAGAAAATATCTTATCAGGCCAACCTCGCTGAGAGTATAATAGATTCCGCTCTTATAAAATCCCACGTAATCAAAAAATAGAGGCGCTTAAATGAAAACAAGAAGTGTTGATTCGCTTTTCATGACCAATGCACAGCTTCAAGCGGAGCTATCCAGGTGTGAATATTGCGAGGAGAAACCTTGTAAGACGGCCTGCCCGTCCAATTGTTCGCCATTCGACTTTATCATGGCAGCACGGGTAGGGAATACTTCAGATATCCGGCGGGCGGCTGCCGAGATAATACATGCAAATCCGTTGGGGGGGATCTGTGGGTTGGTCTGTCCAGACCGGTTATGTATGGCCGCTTGCACTAGGAAAAATTTCGATGGGGCAATTAATATTCCCCGAATCCAGGCAACTCTTGTCGAAATGACAAAACGACTTGGAGGACTTCCAAGTTTTTCCGTCCCAAATACAAATGGTAAAAAGGTTGCTGTTATTGGGGGCGGTCCTGCTGGACTGGGAGCAAGTGCTGCATTGGCACAATTGGGATATAGCATCGATATTTTTGAAGACCGAAACCAACTTGGCGGTATGATTAACTTGATTCCAGAACACCGGCTTGATAAAGAGGTCATTCGTTCGGATATCGATTTTCTACTCACTCTAGGCAAAATAACCATCAAACTTGGTACACATGTTGAGGATCCAAGGGCACTACTTTCCCAAGGTTACGACGCGGTTTGCGTAACAACAGGATTGTGGAAACCCATTGAACTTGGTATAGAGAATGAAGACCTGGCTATTAAGATGGTGGATTTTCTTTCCAACCCGGCTCAATACCAATTTGAAGGTCGCACAGCAGTAATCGGAGGCGGCTCTACCGCAGTCGATTGTGCGATCACTGCGAAAGAACGTGGAGCCAGACATGTCGAGTTATTCATGCTTGAAAAGCTTTCTGAGATGCCTCTTACAGACCGTGAAAGGCAGGAATTGGTAGATTACGACATTGAGGTAAACGGGCGAATTCGTGTCAATCGTATCATCACCAATGGAGCTAACATTATTGGTATTGAAACAAAAAAAGTGCAACTTCCAGAAGGCATCCCCTTCAAACCAGCCAATATTATCGACACCCATGGACAAATAAATACTTGGAATGATTTCAATTCGGTCATTATCGCGATTGGAATGCGCTCGACTATAGGACGAGAGCAGGTGGAAGGTATTTTTTATGGGGGAGACATCGCCACCGGACCTACGACCGTAGTGGAAGCTGTCGCGTCAGGAAAAAATGCAGCTCTTCAAATTGACGCCTGGTTGAAACGCCAAACCCTGCCAGTATTCGAAAAAGCAACCAAATCAACCTTTGTCCTGCCTGGTTATAAATCAGTCCCCGTTTCGCTAAAGACAGACTTTTTCGGTCGACCAATCAACTCACCTTATCTTCTTTCTGCATCACCAATGACAGATGGCCTGGCGCAAATGGAAATGGCTTACGAAGCGGGATGGGCGGGCGGTATCATGAAAACCGCATTTGATAATGTGCCAATCCACATCCCTGCTGAATACATGTTTATATTCAATCCTTACACCTACGCAAATGCCGATAATGTGTCAGGACATCCACTTGATCGGGTTTGCCGTGAAGTGGATCAATTGATCCATAAATGGCCTGATCGGTTGACCCTTGCATCCACTGGGGGTCCGGTAACCGGTAGGGATGAAATTGATAAAGTCGGATGGCAGTCAAATACCAGGAAGCTCGAAGAGGCCGGGGCCATGGGCATCGAATATTCCTTGTCCTGCCCACAGGGAGGCGATGGGACAGAAGGTGATATTGTGTCGCAAAATGTAGCTCTCACAGCCAAGATAATCGGATGGGTAATGGAGATCGGAAATCCGGAAATTCCAAAACTCTTTAAATTGACGGCAGCTGTGACATCGATCGTACCAATTCTTCGTGCCATTCGGTTCGTTCTTGAAAAATATCCGGATAAGAAAGCAGGCATTACACTGGCCAACTCTTTTCCAACATTGGCATTCCGTCCAGCCAGGGATATCCGCCGTTGGGACGAAGGGGTTATCGTGGGAATGAGCGGGGAGAGCGTTACGCCTATCTCAAACCTGACCCTGGCACAAGCCGTACCAGAGGCTATTGAAATATCTGGAAATGGCGGACCGATGAATTATAAGGCAGCGATGGATTTCTTAGCTCTTGGTGTAAAAACTGTCCAATTCTGTACAATCGCAACCAAACATGGATACGGGATCATAGATGATATTGAATCAGGGACTGCCTTCCTTATGCAAGAACGTGGTATCACATCAATTAGCGAATTGATTGGTATCGCCCAGCCTCATCCAGTATCTGACTTTATGGCTCTTTCACCTACTAAGCCTCTTTCAGCCCCGGATTGGGAGTTATGTGTATCATGTGGAAACTGTTCCCGCTGTCCTTACCAAGCAATCGTATTGGATGATAAGCGTTTGCCCCACACAGATCCAGCCAAATGCATTGGCTGTTCTCTTTGCGCCAAGAAATGCTTTACTGGTGCGATCACTATGCGAAAGCGCACTCCCGAAGAACTGGTTGTATTAATAGAAAATTAACCAGAACCGGCTACAAATTATACAGTGAAATTAATAAGGAGAAAATATGGCTATCCGATTTGAAAACGGAATCGTTATAACCCTGGGCAAAAATAACCGGATAATATGGAATGGATCAGTTGTTACAGAAGGAGAAAAAATTACCGCGGTAGGTGATGCAAAGGAATTAAAAAAGAGTTTTCCCGTTGCCGAATCGATTGACTGCACGGGGAAAATCATTCTGCCTGGTTTTATTTGCACTCACCACCATTTTTATTCCACAATGGCTCGTGGAATGTCAGTTCCCGGGGAACCAGCTGCCAATTTTGTGGAAATACTTGAACGCCTTTGGTGGAAACTTGATAAAGCTCTCTCATCGGACGATGTTACAGTTTCTGCTCAGATACCGCTGATCGAATGCATTCGAAATGGAACTACCACCGTCATAGACCACCATGCTTCTCCATCCTGTCGGGACGGCTCTCTTGATCTGATTGAATCCGCTGTTCGGCAAGCAGGGATCCGGGCTTCACTTTGTTATGAGGTTTCAGATCGCAATATCCGTGGGGGTGGGATAGCAGAAAATCAGCGCTTCATTAAAAAAGTCGGTCAGGGAGACGGACAAATTGCAGCAATGATGGGTTTGCACGCTTCTTTTACTCTTTCAGATGAGACGCTTGAAAATTGTGTGGGTATCGCCAAAGATGCGGGTGTTGGATGCCATGTTCATGTTGCTGAGGACGCAGCTGATCGGGATGATTCCATTAAAAAGTTCGGAATACCAACGGTAAAACGTCTCGATAAAATGGGCGTGACTGGAAAAAGTTCGATCTTTGTTCACTGTGTTCACATTGATGAGTCAGAAATGGATATCATCGCAACTACAAAGACAAGCATTGTTCATAATCCTGAATCAAACATGAATAACGCCGTGGGCGTTAGCAAAGTACTGGAATTCCTTAATAAAGGAATTTTGGTCGGGCTGGGCACGGATGGGATGTCATCGGATATGCTAGCTCAGATGCGATGCGCTTATTTATTGCAGAGGTTGGCAAACCACGATCCACGGGTTGCGTTTATGGAGGCCCCACAATTACTGCTTAAAAATAACCCTGAAATATGTGAGCGGCAATTCGGTCTGCACTTGGGTGAAATCAATCAAGGCCTCCCCGCTGACCTTGCAATACTCGATTATGATCCTCCCACACCTCTCAATGAAGGAAACTTCCTCGGACATCTCCTATTCGGCCTGGTAGATGCAACAGTGGATACAACAGTCTGTAAAGGAAAGATTCTTATGAAAGGCAAGAAAATCCTTATTCTTGATGAAGAACGTATCTCAACCCGATCACGTGAGCTTGCTTCACAAATGTGGGCGAGGTTGTAACCCTAACTTCATCCAAATTACAATATCCTTGCACTTTCCTTACTGCAGCCCTCGCTAATAGAGGGCTGCTTTGTTAATATTCCAGCTTCTAATTTTTATTTTGGAAAACCTATTTCATCCTGTGCTATACTGGAGCATAGTAAAAATATCAATATTATTGGTAAAATAACCCAATAAAGCACTACTTTTATCGGTTAGGAGAATAAACCAATGTCCCGTGTGGCACTTTACTTGCAGGATGCTCACGAGCTACGCAAGGGTCTCGATTACGTCCGTTATGCTGAAGAGCATGGTTTCGAAGCTGTTTGGCAGGCAGAATCGCGTTTAGTACGTGATGCTATTGTTCCAATGGCTGCTTATGCAGCCGTAACCAGCCATATCAAGATTGGATCAGGCGTTATTAATAATTGGAGCCGCAACATCGGATTGCTGGCTTCGACATTTCTTACTTTAGATGACCTTGCCCCAAACCGAATTATTTGTGGGATTGGGGCGTGGTGGGATCCGCTCGCCCATAACGTTGGAATAGATCGCAAGAAACCATTGACTGCAATGAGAGAAACGATTCTCACAATGCGTCGCCTACTTAATCTCGAAAATGTTACTTTTCATGGGGAATTTATCAATGTAGAAAACATAGAATTAGACATAGTATATGGGCGCCGTGAACCTCGTAATATTCCAATCATGATAGGAGCTACTGGCGAAAAGATGATTGAGCTGGCTGGTGAAATAGCTGATGGTGCAGTTCTTAATTACTTTATTCCACCAACCCATAACGATTTTTCGCTCGAACATCTTGAAAGAGGCGCCATGAAGCTAGGTCGAAAACTAGATGATCTTGACCGCCCGCAATTAATAGTATGTGCAGTTGATCAAGACCATGATTCTGCGATAGATGACACCAAAATGCTTATGTGCCAATATCTTGCTCAACAACCACATTTTGCCAGAGATTCAGGTGCGCCACAGGATGTAGTCGCTAAAATCCAATCCCTCGTATCCTGGCCAGCGACAAAAGAACAAATCAATAAAGCCAAGAATTATATCCCTGACGAGCTTGTGTTAAAAATCACCGCCTCGGGTACACCTAATGAAGCTCTCGCAAAAGTTGAAGAGTACCGAAAACATGGTGCAACCTGCCCAGTATTGTATCCAGCTGGAGGCAATGTAAAACTTCTCATCGATACCTTTGCACAACCTAAATAAAATACAATTTATTAGTTGATCATTTTTCTCGAAAAAGGAATTATGATGGAAATAGAATCAAAATCAAAATCAAATAGCACCCCCACAGACCAGTTACGACAAGAGTTCGAACGCCAAGTGACATTGTTTGATTCCCAGCAGCCTATTATCCAACGCTTTCTGGAGGCACAAGCTCAGCAGATTTCAACTGCTTATTTGGAACGTGCCCACAACATACACTTCTCTCTCCCAGACCGCGTTAATGTACCAGGAAATAAAGAGCCTTTACCTGTATCGCGGTCGCAACGTGATCAGCGTGTTGGAAATCTTCGCGACCGTGTTGCCTCTCGCAACGTTCACGATACGTTGCGTCAAAGGCTAGCTGAATTGGAACAATCCAACGACCAGGCTGTAACTATCAGTGCAGAGCTGATTCGTTACACAACGGCAACGCACATGACCCATAATATGCTTCCTTCTGGAAAAAATGTGCGCTATATTTCTGCGGACGATGGTGATATTCCAACGATCCCGACCAGCGATGGAACGGAGCCCGAATCTGCCATAACTGCCGAAACTGACGCCATCTCAGAAAGCGGACCGAATGAATCAGGTCGAGGCGACCTCCAGGTACCATACGTGCCAGCTGCCCGGCGTTTCTATTTACCTCAATGGGTTGCCTTCGATAACGAAGGTAAGATGTTGGTAAACTCCACCAGCGAAGCAGAAGCTCACATAGCCTCAATGCAACGCTTTCTGGATGTATTGTTTGCCGCACGTTCGCTTGCTCCCTACTTGATTGCCGATGAGGAATTTGAGAAAAAACGGTATGGGATGCTTGGTCAATTGGTAAATCAGGGCCGCGCCCTTGCTCTTTATATGAATAACGAAATTATTCGTTTGATCAAAGAGCGGGCAGCCTCGCAAAGCTTGAACCGTGGACTTAGTCTCCAGCTTCCATATTTCGATGATCAGAACCTTCGAATTAAGACCCATAATTTTGTTGTCATTCCTGCGGGACGAATTATGTTCGTGCCAGCATTTGTAGTACGCGCGGCACTTGAAGAAGGTGCCAAGGTCGCCCAGGATACGCGTTTCAGTGCTTCCACTCGAAAGCATCTAATTTCTGAACTCCAGTCACTCGGAGAGGCATTTGAATCTGTTGACAATGATTAATTATTTTGAATGAAACGCAGATAATAGACATTATCTGCTAAAGACAATCTAATGTCATGGGAGACGAACACCAAAATATCGTCTCCCGGTTCTTTATCAATGAAATCTGAACCTATCTACAGCTTGCGCGTCCAGGAAGTTTTTCAAAACCTGGAAACATCCCAGAACGGCTTATCTTCAGCTGATGCACAATCGCGCCTATCACTCTATGGGGAAAATGTACTTTCCGAGCAACAGCGTCAACCAAGATGGCAAAAATTCATCCTCCAAATCCGGCACCCTTTTATTTTGCTGATGCTTCTTGCAATCCTGATCAGTTTCTGGCAACGCGATTGGACTTTGACACTGGTCATTTTGCTCCTGGCTATAACCAATAGCGCGTTTTCTTATTGGCGTGAGAATCGTGCTGAGCAAGCCATTGAAAAATTGCGTCATTTACTTCCTGCATATGCTCATCTCATCCGTAATGGGATGGAAATGCATATACCGGCTAGCGAGGTTGTTCCAGGAGATTTGCTGATCCTTGCCGAGGGCGATAATATCGCTTCTGATGCACGAGTCGTCGAGGAATATGGTTTGCGCGTTAATAACGCCTCTCTTACCGGTGAAGCTGTCGCAGCTCGAAAGACTGCGGAAGCATCCATTCTTCCAAATATCAGCGAACTGGAACGTCCCAACTTGATATTTGCAGGGACATCTGTTGCGTCAGGAACAGGCAGAGCAATTGTATATGCCACTGGCATGTTGACCCAATTTGGTCGCATTGCCCACTTGACTCAAACTGTTCAGGAACAACCTTCCGCCTTTCAAAAAGAACTTGTTCGCTTGGGAAACACCCTTACGCTGGTGGCGGCTTTAATCGGCGGTATCGTCTGGACACTTGCCAATTATGAGCCTCATATCAGCGCACATTTCGCTAATCCATTATTGTTGGCGCTTGGAACGATCGTGGCCGTTACTCCGGAAGGCCTACCAGCCACCTTAACTTTATCTCTCGCAATGGCTGTTCAGCGTTTGGCTGGGCGCGGCGTATTAGCTAAAAGATTAAATATTGTCGAAACGCTGGGGAATGTTTCCGTCATCTGCACCGACAAAAGCGGTACCCTCACCCAAAATCAGATGACCGTGCGCGAGGTTTGGGTTGGCCATCATAAACTCCAGGTAACAGGTGTAGGATATGAACCAAAAGGGCAATTTATCCCTTCGCCAGCGGGCAATCTTTATGAAAAAGATTTGCTCGCTTTAATGGAGGCTGCCCTCTGTTGCAACAATGCACGGGTTAATTCACCCACTCCCGAACATCCTTATTGGACCAGTCTGGGAGACCAGACCGAAGCGGCGCTAAAAGTAGCAGCATTAAAATACAACCTTGATGAAAATAAAGTCGTAAAGATGTTACCTCGAATACATGAAATACCCTTTGATGCCCGTCGAAAACGGATGACCACTATTCATCGTAGAACAGACCGGGAGATCGCATTTATCAAAGGTGCGCCGCGTGAAGTTCTACAACTCTGTTCGTACATAAAGATTGACGGGAAAATTCAACCCTTCTATGAAAAACTTCGGGCTGAAGTGCTTGGTGCTAACGACGATTATGCCCGCCGTGCCCTGCGCGTTCTGGCGTTCGCCCAGCGTGACCTGCCTCCTCGTTCCGGAGCATATACAACCGATGCGGTGGAGTGCGATTTGACTTTCCTGGGTCTCATGGCCATGATGGATCCACCGCGTCCCGAAGTGGAACGGGCCATTCAGATTTGCCACCAGGCAGGTATCCGGATCGTAATGATCACTGGCGACTATGGTCTCACAGCGGAATCTCTGGCACGGCGGGTTGGAATGATAACCACATCGACCCCGACCATTGTTACAGGCGCTGAATTGGATTTATTGAGTGAACCCGATCTGTATCAACTACTTAAAAAAGAGGTCATCTTCGCCCGCATGGCTCCCGATCACAAATTAAGGCTTGTGGCAGCCTATCAAGCATGTGGTGAGGTGGTGGCTGTGACTGGCGATGGGGTTAATGATGCCCCCGCGCTTCGGAAAGCTGATGTTGGAATAGCCATGGGAGTCATCGGTACTGATGTTGCCAAAGAATCCGCCGACATTATTCTGACTAATGATAATTTCGGATCCATCGTTGCCGCTGTTGAAGAAGGTCGGGCCATTTTTGATAATATCCGCAAGTTCATCACTTACATTTTTGCCAGTAATATCCCAGAGGTTCTGCCTTTCCTGCTGACAGGAGCCATTGGTATACCGCCCGCCCTGACCGTGCGGCAGATATTGGCAATTGACATGGGAACAGACATTCTACCTGCTTTGGCACTAGGTATCGAAAAACCCGAGCCTGATATTATGAAACGCCCTCCACACCCACAATCCCATCCTTTACTTGATCAAGGATTATTAATAAGGTCTTTCTTCTGGTTAGGCTTGCTCGAAGCAGGTTTATGCTATCTGGGTTTCCTGATCACATATTTATTCTCCGGAAACGTCAGCCTTTTGAATATAACTTTCCTAAATACGATCCAATGGCCTCACTTCTTCATGATCCCTGGCGATGTGAATGCAGTTGCACAGACTGTTTTTCTCACAGGTGTGGTCACCGCACAAATAGGAAACGCCTTTGCCTGCCGGACATCCAAAGCACACATCACCCAAATGGGTTGGGGTAGCAATAGAATCCTCCTAATTGGGATTTTATTGGCGTTGGTGATGATTGCCAGTCTAATTTATCTTCCACCATTCGCTAAGGCATTTGATAACCACGTATTTCCTCTACTTTTATGGCCACTACTGTTAATCTATGCCCCTGTATTATATACGGTGGAATGGTTCCGCAAGGCTTTAATACGCTGGACAGAAAAGAAACAAGAAAGCCGTTCTTCTGATTCTGTGGAGAGGAGGTAATAAACAATGAAGGTTATAGTCATGGGCTGTGGGAGGATCGGTTCCCAAGTCAGCCAATTACTGTCAGATCAAGGAAACGATGTTACCATCATTGACCATGATTCCAATTCCGAGGGGCGACTTGGCCCCAGCTTCAAAGGCAGCATTATCAAGGGCCTCGGCTTTGACCGCAATATACTGATGCAAGCTGGCATCGAACAGGCAGAAGCATTTGTGGCAGCCAGTCAATCCGATAATGCCAATATCGTGGCAGCGCGTATTGCTCGTAACATTTTCCATGTGCCCCGCGTGGTGGCACGCCTCTACGACCCCCGGAGAGCAGAGATTTACCAACGTCTTGGTCTGACCACGATTTCTTCGACAAACTGGGGGGCGGAACGCATCTTTCAGGTTTTGACCCATACAGATATTGACGTTTGGAATACCATCGGAAACGGAGAGGTTACCCTTGTGCAATTGGAGGTACCGCCTCAGTTGAATGGAAGAAGCGTGAAACTGCTGAATGTACCCGGTGAAGTAATGGTCGTAGCCATTACCCGTAATGCCCAGGCCTTTATCCCTACCAGTGGCACGGAATTCCACGAAAGTGATCTGATTAATCTTGTTGTTCTTTCATCAGCAATGGGCCGCCTGGAAGAGTTGCTAGGAATGGAAGGGAGGTAAGCTATGTTTGTTATCATTGTCGGAGGTGGGAACACCGGTTCGCATCTTGCAAAATTGCTCCTGGAAGGCGGGCATAATGTAAAAGTTATCGAGGAACGCCAGATGTTGCTCGATAAGCTTCCCAATGAATTACCCCAAGAAGTGATCATTCGCGGGGATGGCAGTTCGCCACTAACCCTGGAAAATGCAGGCGTTAAGAAAGCGAATGTACTTGCAGCGGTAACCGGATCTGATGAAACTAACCTGGTGGTGACGTCCCTTGCGCGCTTTGAGTTCAATGTTCCACGTGTTATAGCCCGCGTCAACAACCCCAAGAATGCCTGGCTATTTAATCAAGAAATGGGGGTGGATGTAGCATTGAACCAGGCAGATATCCTAGCCCGCTTGGTGGCCGAGGAGATGTCATTGGGAGATATGATGACCCTCCTAAAGCTGAGAAAAGGTGAATTCTCATTAATTGAAGAGAAAGTTCATCCATTATCCATCAGTGCCAATAAACGCCTGCGTGATATAGGTTTACCGAACGACTCGGTTATCGCCGCAATCATTCGAAAAAATCAATTATTGATCCCACATGGCGATACCATCCTTCAACCTGCAGACGAAGTCCTGGCACTCGTACATGCATCACAATTAGACCAATTGGCCGCTCTGCTCGGGCCGAAAGAACGCCTCCCTCGTGATGGAAAAACAAGCTAATTCCCGTTCCTGTTTTGTTTGTGGGGTGGAGAACCCAGTCGGGTTGCATTTGAATTTTTACATGACTGCCCCGGGCGAAGTAAGCGCTTCTTTCACCGCGCCCAAAGAATATCAGAGTTATCCCGGTATTTTACATGGCGGAATTATAGCTGCCATCCTCGACGAGACCGCAGGTCGCGTTTTTTTACAGGGAAATCCTCCACGTTTCATGTTCACCGCCAAATTGGAGATACGCTATCGAAAAAATGTTCCAATTGGACAGCCATTGAAGATCATCGGCAGGGCAGGAAAAAACAAGGCACGAATGGCAGAAAGTTGGGCAGGGATATACGGATCGGACGGTACACTTCTTGCTGAAGCAAATGCTCTATATGTAGACATTCCCAATTCACCGGATATTTCTGTTTTGGATAGTTTTGGCTGGAAGGTATACCCTGACGAATAGGTTAAATTTGTTTTTTCTAAAATTTTCGGTGAATAGCCATTTTACTGTTGCCCATGGATCTTATACAAGAAAATAAATGTCGCCTCCCTGGCCTCGCAAGGGTCTTTAGAGAATTTCCCAATTATTATTTATAAATTCTGTCTATATATGGACACTCAATCCATCCCCTTCCGGTTTGGAATTCTCAATGATTCTAGCCGCGGTTATAATAAAGATATGTGAGATTGATGAGATCCATGATCTTCGGAGCTGCTTATGATTACCAACTACCATCGACCACAAAGTATCGAAGAGGCCATTCACCTTCTATCAAAGCCGGACACTTATCCGTTAGGCGGAGGGACTGTACTTACTCATAAACCCGAATCGTCATTTAGTGTTGTAGATCTTCAGGAGCTTGGCCTGGATAAAATCCATAAAGTCGGTGACAAACTTGAAATTGGCGCAGCAGCGACCTTGAGTCTTTTGCTCGAATCGCCCTATTTTCCTCCAGTCCTCGTCACTGCCTTGCGCCTGGAAACTCCAATCAACATTCGTAACATTGCAACTGTGGCCGGCACCTTGGTCTCCTGCGATGGACGTTCTCCTTTTACCACCACCATGCTCGCTATGGACGCAAAATTGGTTTTCGCACCGGGGAATGAGTCAGTAACACTAGGTAACTTTCTACCATTGCGTTCCAATATAGATGGCATCCAAGCATTCCTTCCAGGGAAACTCATCACAAAAATTGAAATTCCTCTAAACATTAGATTTTCCTTTAAAACCGTTGCACGTACACCCGGAGATAAGCCCATTATATGTGCCGCACTGGTAGCATGGCTCTCCGGGAGGACACGATTGGTTCTCGGTGGTTGGGGTAAAACCCCATCAGTTGCAATGGATGGCAATGAACCCGGGGACTTGGAATCAGCAGCTCGCAATACCTGCGCTAACGCAACAGATGATTGGGCCACAGCTGAATACCGCAGTGAAATTGCAGCAGTACTTGCAAAGCGATGTGCAAGTGCCATTAATGAATGAATGCCACATTCCAGAATCTGAGTCGACTTGTGAATAATACACCTCTTGATACCATCCTTCACGGCGATTGTGTCGATACTCTGCCCCAAATACCCGATGCCTCTGTAGATCTGGTATTTGCTGACCCACCTTACAACCTGCAGCTTAATAAAGAACTATATCGCCCCAATCAGACAAAAGTGGATGCTGTGGATGATAGTTGGGATAAATTCGACGATTTTAAAGGTTATGATACCTTCACTTATCAATGGCTCTCTGCATGTCGCCGCGTACTAAAAGACACCGGAACGATCTGGATAATTGGTTCATATCATAATATTTTTCGTGTTGGTAAGATCCTGCAGGATTTGGATTTCTGGATCCTGAATGATATTGTATGGATAAAAAATAATCCCATGCCCAACTTTCGTGGTGTCCGTTTTACGAATGCCCACGAAACCATGATCTGGGCACAAAAAAACAAAGGGTCGAAATACACCTTCAATCATCATGCCATGAAATCGCTCAATGATGACCTTCAAATGCGCTCTGACTGGTATCTTCCCCTTTGCACAGGGAAAGAACGATGGAAAGTCAATGGTGAAAAAGCCCATCCCACTCAGAAGCCTGAATCTTTGCTTTACAGGATTCTACTTGCGAGCTCTAATCCCGGTGACCTTATACTGGATCCTTTTTTCGGGACGGGCACAACTGGCGCAGTCGCAAAAAAACTAGGGCGTCATTTCATTGGTATTGAACGCAATCTTAACTATATACAGCTGGCACAGGAACGCGTTTCCATTATTAAATCCGCACCTGATATTACTCTGGATATCCCTAATCCGCGGCAGCAGAAACGCGTTCCTTTTGGGTTGTTGCTGGAGGCTGGACTGCTTCAACCGGGACAACTGCTCTATTTTAACAAAGATGGTTACACGGCCACCATTTTAGCTGACGGCTCGTTGCTATGCAAGACAATGACCGGTTCGATTCACAGTCTCGCCAAGTTTCTTTCTCATGACAGCCCAGCCAATGGTTGGGATTGTTGGTTTTTTGAAGATGGAACCGGCAAGCGATTTCCGATTGACCACCTGCGAAAAATAATCCGAATTGAAGGTGGTAAAGAAAAATCATGATCAAACGTAAATCAATAAACTGGTTCCTAATCGGGATCCCCGGCTTGTTCATTTTGGCAATCGTGGCTTATTTTTGGGCAACCACCCTGATGTCATCGGCCCAATCATATCGTTCTCCCCTGGCGAATGATCCGCCTACCCCAGGTGATCAATTAGGCACGCCACTCACCCGCCGGGTTGTAGTCGTTTTGATCGATGCCCTGCGTTACGACACATCGACTAACTCGACCGTTATGCCTTTCTTGAATGAACTCAGGGCACAAGGCGCTACAGCAACCATGCATAGCCAGCCGCCCTCTTTCTCGGCTCCCGGTTGGACCACCATCCTTTCTGGTGGCTGGCCCGACATCAACGATAGTCAGCTCTTCAATCCGCCCGATCAATTCAGTGCCCGGACCTTCACCCAGGATAGCATTTTTGCGGCTGCCAACCGCTCTGGTTTGAACACCGCAGTCTCAGGTTATTCCTGGTTCGAGCAAATGCTTTCAAATAGCAGTGTTGACGCCGGTTTCTACACACCCGGGGAAGACCAAAATGCTGATCGAGTTGTGGTAAATGCTGCCCTGCCCTGGCTAACAGGTAACTATCAACTTATTCTTATTCATCTTGACCAAGTGGATTTTGCCGGTCACCATCAGGGCGGACCCCGAAGTCCGAACTGGAATGCAGCAGCCACCCGAGCTGACAATCTATTACGCGAAATTGTTTCACCCCTTGATTTGACAAAGGATACCGTTCTAGTGATTTCTGACCATGGGCAAATCAACCGTGGAGGTCACGGCGGTCCGGAGCCAATCACGCTGGTGGAACCGTTTTTACTCACCGGGGCAGCCGTCGTCCCTGGACAATATGGCGATGTGAACATGGTGGATGTTGCTCCAACCCTTGCAGCATTACTCGGTACTAACATCCCGGCAATTAATGAGGGTCACGTCCTTACGGATATGCTGAACTTGTCATCTGAACAAAATATTGCCATCCAGGATGCTTTAAAGTCTCAACAAACCCAGTTATTCAGCGTATATACATCGGCAATTGGTTCAACTACTAATGTGGGTGAAGGCGATGTGGTTGCTGCTACCCAAAATGCCATCAAACAGGCTCGTGATGGACGCCTAGCCAGCGAGCGCGTGTGGCGTAACGTTATTGCAGTAATGCTTGCTCTTCTGCCGGCTTATCTACTAATCATCCGAAAGGATAAAAAGGTTCTTTGGTTGCTCGCAGGAGCCATGACGTATATCCTACTTTTCAATTTCCGTTATGCCATCCTTGATGGAAGAACTTACTCCCTGTCTTCCGTCGATAGTGCTGGTTGGCTCATTACTTATACGGCCATAACTGCGGTAATTTCTGTCATTCTTGCCTGGTTTATCCCTATGATAGGCCTTCGCGCCTTTAATAGTGGGCTACGTCGTGCAGCTGAAGTTTCCCTGGAATATGTCTGGTTCACCCTCTACTTGTTGGCATTACCAATCCTTCTCAGCTTTGCGGTCAACGGTGTTACAGTGACTTGGACATTGCCGGAATTTTACACACTTTACATTGGATTAATTTCCATCATCCAATGGATTTTTGTTGCTGCAGGCGGATTGGTTTTAACAGGAATGGCAGCACTAATTGGTTTATTGGTAATTAAATCACCTAAAGGTAAATTGGAGGTAAGATGAAAATAACTCTCAAGATCAACTCCAGCTGTTTCGATATAGAAGCAAAGCCGTCGGAGACTTTATTTACAGTACTGCGGCGACTAGGATATTTTGGTGTCAAATTTGGTGACGAGCAGGGTTTGAGCGGGGCGGATACGATCCTACTCGATGGACGTCCGGTTAATGCCGGGAGTCTACTGGCGGCCCAGGCAGAAAGTCATAGTATAGTGACCATTGAGGGAATCGGTGAACATCCCGATCAGGGCTGGAAGAAAACCGCTGGTCTGCATCCACTCCAAAAAGCTTTTATAGAGAATGGTGCCATCCAGTGTGGATATTGCACACCCGCACAAATCCTGGCAGCCAAGGCACTTCTAGACAGGAACCCGAATCCGACCGAAACCGAGGTCCGGGAAGCGATTGCAGGTGTTTTATGCCGATGTACCGGGTACCATAAACCAGTGAAGGCGATCCTGCGCGCAGCAGCTGTAATGCGCGGTGAAAACGTGGGAGAGTTGGAAAAGATAAACATACGCCTTACTCCAGAGACAGACTCCTTCCAACGCGTTGGTAAACCTGATCCCAAGGTGGATGCAATGAAACTTGCACAGGGGAAGCCAGCCTATACCGCCGATATTGAACTGCAGGACATGCTGCATGCCAAAGTACTGCACTCCCCATATGCTCACGCCAATATAAAAAACATTGATGCCAGCAAAGCAAAAGGGCTTCCTGGTGTGGCGGCTGTACTCACCTGGAAGGATATTCCCCGTGTTGTTTACTCCACCGCAGGCCAATCGGATCCTATTCCGGGTCCGTTGGATATGTTCTCACTGGATTACAAAGTCCGATTTGTGGGCGACAGGGTGGCATTTGTTGCTGCTGAGACCCCTGAAATTGCCGAGCAGGCCCTTAAATTAATTGACGTTGAATATGAGGTCCTTCCTGCAATCATGGATATGGCGGAATCCATGAAACCAGGTGCGGTATGTATCCACGACGAGCGGGAATATGTTCCCTTTGCTGACTGTGATCCAGCCAGGAATCTGGCGGCCGAGATTCGCATCGATATAGGCGATATGGAGCAAGGTTTCGCTGAAGCAGATCAAATCTTCGAAGCTGAGTTTGCTGTTCCCAAGGTTCAGCAAGCACATATCGAACCGCATGTAGCGGTTACTTACTGGGATGCGGATGACCGTCTGGTTATCCGCACCAGTACCCAAGTCCCCTTCCATGCTCGCAGAATCCTTTCTCCTGTGCTGGGACTACCTGTGAAGCGGATACGGGTAATAAAGCCACGCATCGGCGGTGGGTTTGGAGGCAAGCAGGAAGTCATGATCGAGGACGTGGCTGCACACCTGACAATTGCCACAAAACGTCCCGTCATATATGAGTACAGCCGAGAAGAAGAGTTCATCGCTTCACGCTCACGCCACCCCATGCGAATAAAAATGAAAACAGGTGTCAAAAAGGACGGCACCATTACTGCGAATGAGATGCGTATTTTGACCGATACCGGTGCTTATGGCTGTCACGCCCTTACGGTTACCGGGAACACCGGGCATAAATCGATGGCGTTATATGTTGGAGATGGCCCATACCGGAAATCACCCAACATCCGTTTCTATGCTGATGTTGTCTACACGAATACCCCTCCTGCCGGTGCCTTCAGAGGGTATGGGGTCCCGCAAGGTTACTGGCCACTTGAGCGTCATATGGAGAATATCGCCAAGGCTCTTAACCTTGATCCGTTGGAATTCCGCTTAAAAAACGCCATTCATGCAGGAGAATTTCATCCTTTTAGTACAGCTTGGAATGAAGGACGCGAACCCAGGCCGGAAGTTATCAACACCGTCGGTCTTGAAGAATGTAGTCGCCAGGCCAGTGCTGCCATCCATTGGGATGAGAAATTTGGAAATAATTCCTGGCATTCAGGTGGAGAGCTTAATCTCCCATCTCATTTACGTAAAGGCATTGGTGTGGCACTGGTCATGCAAGGCACAGCCATCCCCTATCTTGACATGGGTGGTGCATCCATTAAAATGAATGACGATGGTTCCTTCAACCTCCTGGTTGGGGCTACAGACTTGGGAACTGGTTCCGACACCGTACTGGCGCAGATGGCTGCCGAAGTTTTGGGCGTAACCACAGACGATATCCTGATCTATTCATCAGATACAGATTTCACGCCATTCGATAAAGGTGCATACGCCTCATCAACGACATATATCTCCGGCACGGCGGTAATCAAGGCTGCTCAAATAGCTGCCGAACAGATCAAATTGCGCGCTGCCAAGCTGCTTGGAATTTCAGATCAGTCCACCATCCGTTTATCAAAAAATAAAGCTTTTGCACCTGATGGTAAATCTATCCCATTATCTGAAATCGCTCTCGACACCTTACACCACAACGAACAAGAGCAAATCATGGGTGTTGCTTCCTATGTATCGCCATCCTCCCCCCCTCCTTTTGCTGCTCAATTCGCCGAGGTGACGGTGGATACGGACACAGGTGCGGTCACGGTGGATAAATTGGTCATGGCAGTCGATGGCGGGGTAATCGTCAATCCTCTGACAGCCTCCGGCCAGATCGAAGGTGGCATGACCCAGGCACTGGGATACGCTGTATGTGAGGAAATGGTATACGATAAAAAAGGCGTGGCCCGCGAACGCGATTTTTCCGATTACCACATCTTCCGGTCCAACGAAATGCCTGAATTGGATACCATTTTTGTAGAAACATTCGAACCGAGTCATCCATTTGGTGTGAAAGCCGTGGCTGAAATTTCAATGGACGGAGTCGCCCCAGCAGTTGGGAATGCAATTTTAGATGCCGTCGGAGTAAATATTAACGAAAACCCGATCACACCCGAAAAAGTTTGGAGAGCCTTAAGGTCAACTTCTAATAGCCATGTTAAGGGATAGATTCGATTAATTATGTCCGATCAAATCTATGTCATTGGATACGTCAACCCGGATACGGATACGGTCGCGGCAGCGATGGGATATGCACGGTTGCTGCATGAACGGGAGGGTGTTGATATCATTGCCGCCCGGGCCGGAGCGGTCAACCCACAAACAGCCTGGGTATTGAAAAAAGTCGGGATGGATGCCCCATTTTTATTTAATGATGCATCAGCTCGATTCAATACCGTAACTCGCCGCCAGGGCACCACTAAATCAGAATCCCCGCTGCGGGAAGCCTGGGCAATTGCATCCCGCACCTAGGGCGTGGCACTGGTTGTGGATGAAAATGGCATACCCTGTGGGCTCGCCATGGGTACAAGTCTATTCGGTTTGGTAAGCCGGTTGATCCTTACCGGTTGTACTTGGGTTTTTAGATCAATGATTTTTTGATGCGCAATAACCTATCCTTGACCTGATAGCCATTCTGATATGAATGCAATTTACCAAGCTATATCCGAACTTGAATCCACCCACCAAGCCGCAGCGCTATGCACCGTGGTACGCTCCAGTGGCTCAACGCCCCGGCACGCAACCAGCAAGATGCTCGTCTACTCGGACGGACACATTCTCGGTACGGTTGGGGGTGGAGAGTTGGAAAATCGTGTTATGAATGAAGCAAAAGGCTCGCTAATCGATGGAAAACCACGGTTACTTGAATACAGTTTGACCGACCCTTCCCGCGGAGACGCAGGTGTTTGTGGAGGTCAGGTGGAGGTGTTTGTGGAACCTATTCTTCTACCTCCGATGATTGTTATCATTGGCGGAGGCCATGTCGGTAAAGCCGTTGCCCACCTAGCCAAATGGCTCAACTACCGAGTTGCCGTTTCAGACGACAGGCCTGAGTTTTGCACTGCTGAAACAAATCCTGACGCAGATGAATTTTTCACTTGCACAATGGCAGAATTACCCCTGCACCTGAATATCAGCCCACAAACCTCCCTCGTACTGACGACGCGTGGCAGTAATATTGACGTCTCCGGTCTACCATCACTCATTGAAAGCCAGGCAGGTTATATTGGTGTGATTGGTTCACGCCGTCGCTGGGCTGAGACGGTTAAAGGGCTAAACGAGGCTGGCATCTCTGATGAGCAGTTAAAACGTATTCATTCCCCTATCGGTCTTGGTATTGGGGCTGAAACGCCAGAAGAGATTGCCATCAGTATATTGGCCGAAATCCTTATGGTAAGTGGTGGCGGGTCAGGCAGGATGATGAAGGAGCCTAGATGACATTCATGGCAAGTCAGCATAAATTTAATTTATTTTTCATGGTATCGAAAATTGTCGAAAAACTATTCGTTGCGAAAGTTATCACTACATTGAACCGTTCTCCAAGTCAAATGAAAGATAACACTGGTAAAGATCATTCTTATATATAGATTAATGTATCGTGATAAAACTTTTTAACCAAATCAGCGTAGATAATTCTGGATAAAATAACTTGTAATCCTTACCAGCGAAGCAGTATAATCATTCAATAACTACTGCAATACAACCAAGGAGAAAGAAAATGGCTCGTATCTTTGATGTCATCGAATATGCAAATGAAATGGCGGAGGAAATTGTCCACCGCTTCCCGGATAACACGACCATTGGCGATTACCGTATTGGCTCAAATGTCATTGTACGCGATGGGCAGACGGCAGTATTTTTCCGGGATGGTCAAGCTTTAGATATGTTCGGCCCCGGTCGTCACGTCATCGCGACTGCCAATATCCCTAAATTGATTGATTTCGTAGGCAAAGCTTTTAATGATCGCACCCCATTCCCGTGCGAAGTTTATTTTGTTTCAATGAAGGAATTTGCTAATCGCAAATGGGGTACACCGCAACCGATCATCGTCCGCAATCCAGGCATGGGCCTCGGAGTTGCTCTCCTCCAAGGTTTTGGTACCTATAGCTTCCAGGTAAAGGATCCCCAACAATTCATCATTCAGATTGTGGGCAAGGAAGCTGCTTTCAAGATTGACGAGATAGAAGAACGCCTGCGCACAATCTTGCTCTCTAAACTGCAAGACACACTCGGTGAATGGGCTGCCAAATATGCAGTCCCCGAAATGATTGGCAAAACCATCGAACTGGGTGGTTATGTCCGCTCGCTTGGCGAAGAAGATTTTAACGCAATTGGCCTAACCCTAAAATCCTTCTACGTCGGCAACCTGAAACCGTCTGAGAAGTCCGCTGAAGAATTGCGGGCAATGGGTATGCTCGACATGGCAACCTATACCCAGTTGCAGGCAGCCGATGCAATGCGCGACGCAGCTAATAACCAGGGAGGCGGAGCTGGACTGACAGCAGGCATCGGTGCTGGAATGGGGATTGGCAATTTAATGGGTCAGGCACTCCAAGGTGGCATGCAGTCTGGTCAGCAGCCGCAAAAATCTCCCTCCAGCGGGGGCGCTTCCACCAACGGAGGGATGCCAGATGTTATGACCCCTTCTGAGGCTGCTGCTGTCCTTAAAGTCTCCGAGGAAGATGTATTGGCTGCGATCAATGATGGAAGCTTGAAGGCAAAGAAACTGGGCACCGCTTACCGCATCAGCAAAGAAGCGGTGGAAGAATTTCTTAAAAGCTAATAAATAGAATTAAAAAACTGTAACAAATCAAATAAAAAGGAGTTGGGATGATTCCCAGACTCCTTTTTTATTATCTGATTTATGCGACTCGCATCACGTCAAACCTGCCAGAACATCCGCAACCGCATCCAGAACGTCCCCAGCCATTACTGCATTGGTGCTTCCTAGAATTTGGGCGGCTGTCAATCCTGCCTGTGCATGGATCCATGCGCCAAGTCGTGCAGCATCGTAAGCCTCCAGTCCCTGGGCACGCAATCCAACAATGATGCCAGACAAAACATCACCAGTTCCGGCCCGAGCAAGAGCAGATGTGGCAATCGGAATGGTGGTTGTACGTCCATCAGGAGCTGCTATAACCGTGAATGCACCTTTTAGTACAATAACATGCCCCCACATTTCAGCGTACTTTCGGGCATATGCCAGACGATCTTGCTGGATCTCATCAATCGTGAGACCCGTCATTACAGACATTTCTCCGGGGTGAGGTGTAAGTATGGTCAAGTCAGGAATTAGTTTTGGCCATTCCGGTAATTTTGCCAACAGTTTCAAACCATCTGCATCGATGACAAGGGGTGGTAAAACAGTGGTTTTCGAATCCGGTTCTTTACCCAAATTAGTTTGGACAAAACCCATTCGACCATGGGTTGGCTTCGCTGCCGTCCCATAAAACAAGCTCGCGATAAATTCCTTCGTTGTATCTTCCAATCCCAACCCAGGCCCGATCAGAAGTGAAGTGACATGATCAAGGTTTGCCAATAAAACATCG
>Ga0209777_10002591_pt1 | contig 23503 bp, 24 predicted proteins | sample FrelakmetHBP12HB_FD_187147 | JGI IMG/M metagenome (GOLD analysis project Ga0209777, IMG submission 187147) | Freshwater lake sediment microbial communities from the University of Notre Dame, USA, for methane emissions studies -HBP12 HB (SPAdes)... | ecosystem: Environmental > Aquatic >...
AGGATTGACACCCAGAACCTGCGCTGCTTTCACTATGGGCAACCTTTGTGCTTCCATGCCTAAATCCTATCATACTTACTCAGTATTGTCAAGCATATTCCAAGAAAGGAGGAACTAGTTACTATGCCATGGAATATCTTTGGATTTCTGATACATCTGGTCAAACTCCGCGATAAGCTTTCTGTCATGAAATACATAGTCATGGTAGTCATCTGAATTTATAATAACTTTCATCGTTTTCCCCTAAAAGGATAAAATATGTTCTCGAAATTAGCTAATCTCCACCCGCAATTGTAAACATCTCTCCAGTGATATAATCTCCTGCCTCTGAAGCTAGGAATAAAACCATTCTGGCAATATCTATAGGTTGTCCTATTCTCTTCAAGGGAATGAGTTTAATTCTCCCCTCTATAGCTTTGGCGTCTCGACCAATCTTCTTGTGGAAAGGGGTATCTATGAGCCCTCCCCTGATTGAGTTCACTAGAATATTGTAAGGAGCTCCAGCTCTAGCCAGGCCTACTGTGGTGGCGTCCAAGGCTGCTTTAGCTGCTCCATAGTGCATAGTTGTGGTACTACCTCCATACTTAGCAGATATGGAACTGATGTTAATAATCTTGCCACCCTGTCCTTGCTCCTGCATGACCTTGAAGGCATCTCGGGCTAGAAAGAAAGGAGCCTTGACATTAAGAGTAAAGGTCATGTCCCAGTCTTGCTCTTCCAGCTCCAGAAAGTCGGCGCCATAAATTCCGCCAGCATTATTGACCAGCACATCTATGCCGCCAAAGTCGTTCACAAATGTCCTGACTAGGTCTTGCCTGACAGTATAGCTGAGCAAGTCTCGGGGAAAGACTTTATTTGTTCTACCCTGAGGATTGGCAGGCAATATTGCTCCATAGGATTTTAGCAGTTCAGTTGTGCAGGCTCCTATGCCTGAAGTTGCTCCTGTAATTAGAACCCGTTTGCCCTTTATCCCTTCAAACACTGCAACTTCTCCAATTCCATGGACCTATAAGAACAAATGTCACAAGCTTCTATTTCGTGAGCCTGCCCTGACTTGTGCAACGCTCTCCACTCATTAAACTTCTCGCTTTGCCATGCTTCCTTAATACTGACCTGATGAATATTGCCCAGAGACATTAAATCAAAATCAGCAACCCCGTGCATGAGGCAGGGCAGCAAAGTCCCGTCCCAGAGTATCACCATTCTCTGCCACAGGAACGGACATGCCCAGTCTGCTACTAGCCCTCGGTGGTTATCGCTGGGAGTTTCCCGTCTGGCATCTAGGTAGCTGACTTCATCTGCTATCGAGCTCCAGAATTCTACATACTGCTGAAGTTCGTCCTTGAGCTCAGGCAATAGCACTTCTTGCACTCTTATCTGCGGGTAGGATAAGCCAAATTTATCTCTCAACGAGCGTAGGAGTCTTATATTAGATAGCACTCTTTCATATACTGCTCCAGGTCGATGCGACTCATAAACTTTCTTGCTAATGCCTTCAAATGAAATGGATATCCTATCGAGTTCAGCGTCAATCAGCTGATTAATCTTTTGGTCTGTAAGCAGTGTGGCATTGGTATTAAAGTAGATGTCTATAATGCCCTTGCGCTTAGCGTGTGATATCATCCAAGGGAGCTTAGGATGTAATAGCGGTTCACCTCGGAAGCTCAGTTTTATAGAATACAGTCCATTGTGTACTCCCTCGTCTATTATACTCTTGTACATAGCTGCGGTCATATATCCTTTTACTTGTGGCCCCCAGTTACCGTAGGTCACTGCACAGAAAGGGCATTTCAGGTTGCACGCAGAGGTCGATTCTATATCCAAGTGTATAGGAAAGTTTCCTACTATAAATCTCTGGGGATATGTATTCCAGCGGTGTCGATACTCTTGGAACTTTTCATCATTCTTGGAAGAGAATACGGTATTCTGACTTGCGGTATGAAAGTTAGCGTTTGGTTGTACTATTATCGTCATATGGTGTTCTCCTTTCATCAAATCCATGTTCTCTAAGCCAGTACTCCACCATTGGTATTTGCCACTTGAAATCTACATCACAGCCTCCCCATTGTTTCAGGGGGTAGATTTTCTGCCCCATCCATCTTTGAGGTAGCATGCCTGTGCCCAGATTCTCTAGACAGCAAGGTCGAACTATAGATACTCCTTGGTCAGCGAACCAGACATCTCCTTGGGAGTCACGGTCACAGTTTATGACGCCTAGCGATTCCAGTGGCACAAAAGGATGGAGTAGTCCATCGGAGCCTATCCTTCTAGCTCTTGAAGGTCCCCACATATTATAACACGAGACGGTCACTGCTGAATCATAGTCAGGATTAGCTCTCAGGATTGCTATTCCTTTGTCAATGACCTCGGCTAAGATAGTAGCGGCATTACAAAAGAGTAAGACCATGAACTCGATTTCGGACACAACTAAACTTGCATTGATTATACTATAGCCATGGGCAAATGCATCCTCGCCTAATGCAGTCTTAGTGGCCAACTCAGGAGGTCTGTCTATTATATAAAGTCCTTGCTCTCGACCTATTTTCTTGTACAGTTCAGAATCTGTAGACAAGTATGTCCTATCTACAGAGTATGAATTTTTAGCTGCCAGCATAGGATAGAGCATTAGTGGTCTACCTAGTACAGGATAAGTATTCTTGCCTGGAAATCCTATGCTTCCTTCACGACCAAGCAGCAAGGCAGCTATCATGGCACTTCCTCCTCTATTATATTCAAGATGCTCTGTTCATCCCTATCAATATCAACTACATATAGTTCTGGGGTATCGTTGTCCAGAAATTCATCAATGTGACTAATAGCCTCTGTAGTTGTTGAGAACGGCTTTAGCAACCGTCCAAAGAGAGCTTGTGCGCTTGCACGTACACTAAAGAATTTGGGATACACTGATATAGTCGGCACTTTGGCGATGACTGACTCGTAAAATCCTGTGGAAGGGAAATCGCATACTACTCTGTCCACTACGTGCAAGTGTTCTACGTGTGGAGTTGCGATGACTTTAATGTTGTCGAACTCGCTTTCTTTTATGAACTCTGGCATAGGATTATGGATACTCTCGGATTGTGGCAGGCATTTCCATATAAAGTGCTCCTTTCTTGTAGCTAGGTGTCCAGCGATGTCCTTCAGGAATCTGTAATATTCTGTGTCTGAAAAGAAAAACGGGCCTACTCTGCACCAATCCCACGACATGAAGGTTGGAAGAAAGACAACGAGATTTTTGGGCGTGTGCTTTCGTCTTGCATGACGTATGTTATCCATGTTAGCAAATCGTTGTGGGCTGCTGTATATCTTAGCCCGAAGTCCTAAGGGAAGTGCCAGGGACTTAAAGTCTTCCTTGGTCTCCACATTTGAAGTTATAAGAATATCGTTCTTGAGTTCAAGCCTTCTCCAGAACCCACCTTGGCAAACATCGTCACCATGGCAGACACCCACGGTGGTGATGCCCATATTTCTTGCCATGGCTAGGGCTGCACGTTCAGGGATAGAGTGTGCGAACGGGGAGATAACTAAATCGATGCTTTGCTCTTGATAGAATAGAGTATACGCCTTGCTATATGCAAGCAATTCTGGACACACCTTGGTTATGAAATGCTGTAACAATGGCAGTAATATGCTAGAAACATCTAGCTCACACAGTTTATTAATATCCTGAATCAAGTCGCTGTCCAGCAGAAGATTGAATGTGTTTGCCCATACCTGTCTGTTGTCATTGTTCCAAGATTGTTGGGCAAGTTCTGCCGTTGGTCGCTGATAGACAATGGTATGCCCATGCTTTACGGCTTCGGCTATAAAGTTTGCGTCCAGACCATAGCCACGTCTGAGAACTAGGATATTTAGTTTCTTTTCACACGGCTGTTTGAGAAATGCCTGTTTACATAAATATGAACGAAAGTAGTTTACCTTGGCATATGTATTACTTACAACTCCAAAACCGCTTAGCCACTGCTTTGTGTTTCTTCTTACTACCTTGGGCTCAATAGCCTGTACATAGATAATATTCAAGGGAATATTAAGTTCTCGACACATAAGGGGTATGATTTTTGAATAATAGCTTCTAGCATCTCGTAGCTCATTGTTAAGGCCATCTTGCTGAGGAGAGCAGATAAAAATTATTTCCGATGGTTTTAGGAACTCTAATAGCGTGTGTAGAACACGGCACCGAATGTATAAAGGGTCTATCGCTTCTTTCAGAAAGTAGTAATACGCTGCTCCTGGCTTGAGATTATATTCTCCTAGTTGTTTAACAGCACAGCACAAGAACTCGTCTAGCTTGTCTATCCATTTGCACTGTTGTGTGTAGTATTTATCTTCTTCTTCGACTACCAGTTGGGCTACATTGCAGTAGTCCTCGACTATTGAATACCTTGTCTTGTCTTTGTCTAGTTTATAGCAGGCCTGTGGAGTCAAGGCAATGACAACGCTGTCTTTGTCTTCGAGCTCTATGTGTTTATAATCTTGCACTAGATAGAGCTTCATGTTTTTGTGCCCTGTTCTTTGGCTTGGAATTGTTCACAGCTGTACAGAAAACCATACATTCTAATCATTGTGTAATCTTTAAACTTTGCTTTTATGTGCTTGCACACAGTATTCTGCCGCCAAAGCTTGCAGTTGATGCAACATCTGGTGCTCACCTAACGTAGGGCGTGGAAGCTATGGGTTTTAACCCGTAGAGGAAACGCCCCGTGCTCCTTTCTGCTATTGCATTGACAGGTAGACCAAATACCTTTATAATTAGTGCATGAGAACTACTGAACAATACACTGATTGGCGTAAAAAGCGTGCCCAGAAGGGTCTTTGTCCTGAATGTGGCGTCCCACTTCAACCAAGTGAAAAGAAGCTGTGTCAGAAATGTAAGGATTATCACCGAGATTATATGCAGGAATATAGCCGACGACCAGACGTAAAAGAAAAACATCGTCTGAGGATTGCTGAATGGCAGAGACAAAACCCTCAAAAAGTTGCTGTTTTTGGCAAGGCATATCGTTTTAGATTGAGAGAAGATGTTCTTAAACATTATGGCTCCAAATGTGCTTGTTGCGGTGAAGACAGGGCTGAGTTCCTAACATTAGACCATGTGAATAATGACGGCAATAAGCATAGACAGCAATTAGCAGGGGAAAACAGTGTTGGAATACGAGTATATTCATGGGTAAGAAGAAATGGCTATCCTGACGATTTCCAAGTTTTGTGTTGGAATTGCAACGAGGCAAAGGCTCATTATGGGTATTGCCCACATCAAAAAGCTGGTACGGTTCGTTAACCCCAGCTATACTTCTCAAGAGTGTCCTTGTTGTCATCATATTGCTAAATCCAATCGAAAGTCCCAATCTGTATTTGTCTGCCAACAGTGTGGCTATAGCCTCCATGCCGATATTGTTGGTGCAATAAATATCTCTCGCAGGGCATCTGTCAACGTGCCTATCGTCTCGCCCTTCTTCCTAGGGGGTTGGGCAGGGACAAGCTCATCGGCTTTAGCCGTGAGTGGTTGACTAGTTAATCTACCTGCATACCAGCGTTTATGTTCTTTATCACCTCAGAAATTTCAGTAGGCAACCAGCAATGACCACAGTGGAATTCCCAGCCTCGGGCATCCTGTAAGTCCATGTGAAATTCGATGACTCTTGCCCCATAGTGGTGTACAGCTCTATATATTACACCTGCATTACGTGTATGGTCTGACCAGCCATCTACTATGGCATTGAATGGTATGCGATTCAAGTGTACTTCACTAACTGGAGTAGGATATAGGGGAATGGCTGCCAGTACATGCTGGGAGCGTGAGAAGTACTTGGCATCCGAGGGCTTGAAGTCATATGCAGGGAAAGAACAGATAATAGGCTTGTCAGTTTCTGCACAGGCATCAAACAACTTATGTACCATATCGTAATTGCTACTTAGTTTATAGAAATCAACATAGGATTCAAGTTCCTTCACTGCCTTCAAATAGAATGGAGAGCAGCCAAACTTAAGACCGCACCTGTGTGCCTCATCTTGCAATATGGGTAGCATTGATAGAGGAAGCCACTCACGTTCAGGTAATCCAATCTCGTTGTTGAAGAGTTGGAATTTGACAGCTGTGCTACCCACAAGTTTTGCTGCATGAATCAGATTTATTGTCCTGCTAAAGTCCACGTTGTGGTTGCTACCTATATCACATATGTATTCCATCCGTTCTCCATCTTATGTTATTCGCCAAGTTTCTTCTGATGCACATGTGCATTTATAGATATTAGCTCAGGATGGCCATCTAGGAGGGCAATAACATCTTCAGTATAGAAGATTTGGTTCTCGCAGTAGAGCCTGTCAAAGATTTCCCTAACGAGTCTCAAGTCATCCTCTTCGTCTACAGTAAGTCTTAAATCTGGACGTCTTAGCTTTCCTATAGCCTCAACTGACTTCAACTTAAAGATTTCGGGATGTTGATATATATAGGTCGTTACGTGTTCACGTTCGTAGTTTTTATAGCTCTCATTATAAGCTTTCTCTAAAGCATTGTAGCTGAAGACTTCGGAATCCACTCCTAAGGGAAATGTTTGAATACCACCATTTCCGTTGGATGTGTAGTCAGCATTAGTATATAAATGACTGACAACAAGCTCGTCAACAAGGCGGGGGTCGATTAGGGGACTGTCGGCATTCACCCTGACAATGACAGTGGCATGCAAGTGTATGGCCGCATTATAGTATTGAGATAAGACATCTTGCACACTGCCTCTATAACATACAATCCCGTGCAAGTTTGCAAAGGCTTCCAAGTAATTATCTTCTTTTAGAATTGTGGTGGTGAGAGCTATGTTGTTAAGCACCAGGGATGCCCGTAGTCTTTCAATAACATGCTGGAGCATAGGCTTGTTGGCAATGGGCAACATTACCTTGCCAGGAAGTCGAGTGCTGCCCATTCTTGCTTGTACAATTGCAACGACGTTATGTGTCATTGGATACTCCTAGTTATAGCAGGTATCTTTTTTATCAGTACAAGACTGTTGGGCAACAGATGTACAAGATTGAGACATTCAGTGAGTAGCTTCTTTGGCTCTCTGTTTCTGTAGTAATGCCTGACGAGCATAGCAGATAGCATAACTTGCTTTCTTTTGGCTAACTCCTTTAACCAAGGCTTCCTCGTGAGCCAATAGCCCATAATGAGTTTGTCCTCACGTACTGTTTGCTCGCATCTGGTACTACTAGTGTTTTCAGGATATACTCGGTATTTGGCTAAAGACTCATTTACAAAGTCAAATGGGTGAGCAGCAGCCATCTTGAGCCACACGTCATATTCCTCGGCTATATCAAAGCCATAGCTGAACGCAGGCATCATGTCTTTTCTAGCCATAACAGTTACCATAGGTATAAAGTTGTGTGCAAATAGGTCATTGAATATATAGCCCATGTGTGGCGGAGATGCCTTGAATGATTGGAGCAGTATCTTTCCGCCTGCATTTATGTGGTAGCAGTCGGCGTACACAAGTGCTAGCTCTGGATTGGACTCCAATAGAGCTACCTGCTTCTCCAGCTTGGTGGGTAGCCAGACATCATCGCAGTCCAAGAATGCTATGTATTTGCCTGCCGCCTGCTTTATAGCTAGATTTCTTGACTCTCCCAAGGGCAGTAGGTGAGTATTAGAAAAGAATCTGATAGGATACTGCTTGGCAATCTCTATGCTGCTATCACTTGACAGGTTGTCCCAGAATATGATCTCGAAGTCCTTATATGTCTGTCCAAATGCACTATCAAGTGCTTCACACAGATATTTAGCACAGTTGAAGCAGTTCATTATCACACTTACGGTTGGCATTGTTGTGTTCCTTCAATGACTGCTCCGATAACTTTCCTGACATCCTCGTCAGATAGGGCACAATGTAGTGGCAGTGATAGTATCTCGTCATAAGCCTTGTCGGTTTCTGGCAACTTGTAATTTCCTGCATAAAATGGGTGTAGATGGTTGGGGATATAGTTGATAGCGGTCTCTATGTCTTTACCCTGAAGGAACTCTTTCAGGGAGTTTCTGGGCCCTTTCTTGACCCGTATGACATAAAGGTGTGGTGCAACCTCGTCATAGTTTACACTAAGGGGCTGTATGCCGTCAAGTGTTTTGAAGGTATTGTCATACATGCGGCATATTTCTCGTCTTCTTGCTATGAAGGAGTCAATCTTTCTGAGCTGGGCTACCCCGATGGCTGCGTTTATCTGGCTCATATGATAGCGGAATCCTTGTGTATTGACCTCAAAAGCCCAGGTTCTCCGCTTCCATTGGTCTTGCCAAGCCGAAGTCTTGACAACATCACGCTTGATTCCTAGAAGCCTCTTTTCTTTGCATAGGTTGGTAAAATCGTCGTCGGAGCATACGATAGCACCACCCTCCCCGCAGGTAATATTTTTTATTGAGTCAAAGCTAAAGCAAGTGATGTCTCCAAAACTGCCGACCTTCTGCCCATTGTAAGTGCTACCGAGTGCGTGAGCTGCATCTTCTATTATCCGCACGCCACACCTCTTCTTGAACAGCATGAGCATCTCCATATCGCAGGGGTTGCCACAGTAGTGTACGGGCATGATGGCTTTGACCTTGGGGGTTATTTTACTCATCACATCTTTCATATTCATCAGCAGCGTATCGGGATAGACATCGCAAGGAACAGGGGTTGCTCCTGTTGCGGATATAGCCTGGAAGGATGCCACGAATGTCAGGGAAGGCACTATGACCTTATCTCCTTTTCCAATGCCGAGGGCATCCAGAGCTAAATGCAGTGCTGATGTGCCAGTGTTAACAGATACTACATTCTTAGCCCCGAGATATTCCTTGAGCTTGTCCTCAAACTCTGCTGCTTTATAGGATAGCCCATAGTATCCGTAATTCCAAACGCTTTTGAGTTCTTCAAGCTCCTCTTCTCCCAGACATCCCTGGGCAACTTTAATCATGTTTCTACTCCTTGCTGGTATAATTGCCATGACCTTCGGTGGGATTTATACCAACTATAACCTGTGTGTTATCGAATGTGCAATCGACTATGAACCTGATAGCCATAGTAGCAATCTGCACAGCTTCTTTCCGCATCTCGGCAGGATTTCGTCGAGAGCGAGGCAAGAACACCGCTTTCTTAAGGTCTTCAAATTGGTCTTCGATTACAGCCAGTCCTTCATGGGGGGAATGAAAAGCAGGATTGGTTTGTATAGCGTTCTTGTATTCCTCTCGTATCAGAGCCCATACTTGGTTTGGAATGTTGAATATTGGCATCTTATACTCCTTTCTAATTTACGCTCTGCCACGTAGAAAGTTTATTGCTCTTATAGGGAATGTCTTGGGTTCGTAGGTAAATGTGCTCCACAGAAACTTGATGCCTTTTAGTGGGTGTGCTTTCACGTTTTCCGTCAGAAGATATTGCTTGCCTTTTCTGACTATATATTCTAGCATTTCACTATCCCATTCTTCAGTTGATATACTATAGCTAGATATGTATAAGTCGTCTAGTGAGAAGTCAGGTGATAGACATTTATGTTCTTTGCATATCTTGTAAAGTTCTGAGCCTGGGTATGGTGTTGCTACGGATATAGTTGGGGCATATACCCCCAATTCTTTTGCCATCCTGAAGCTTTCCCATATCTGAGATTGTGTCTCTCCTGGCATTCCTACTATGAGAAATATACTTGTGTCAAGCCCAATGCGTTGGGCGTACTTAATAAGTTGTTTAGCTCGTTCTAAGTTGAGTGGTTTCTTGATAATGGTATCCAGTACATATTGACTACCAGATTCCAGGGCAAGATTGAGTCTGTAGCAGCCACTTTCTTTCATCTTACTAATGAGATCTTCGTCAAGCGAGAATGCAGCGACCCCGTTTGGCGTGTCCCAAACCAAGTCCAGCTTTTCTTGAATCATAAGGTTAAAGAGTTTTCTAGCTCTATCCTTGTTGAGCGTGAGATTGTCATCTTCAAACATCACTTCTTCAATGTCATAGGCTGTTTTCAAATGCTTGAGTTCTGCTATGACGCTTTCAGGGCTGCGGCATCTGAATTTACTGCCCCATACTTTGTGTGCAGAGCAGAAGGTGCATCCAGCAGGACACCCGCGTGAAGTCATTATGGGCGAGAACCTTTCCTTTATCCGTGTTCCGTGCGATGCCCATAATCCAATGTACTTCTCCATGCTCAGCAGGTGTCGAGCGGGGAAGGGTATACTGTCTAGGTCGGCTATAAACTTTGTCTTGGGCTTTATCACTATGCGGTTTTGAGTTCTGAATGCTATGCCATCTATGTCTTCAACATTACCTTGTCCTTCCAGCGAATCAATTAGCTTGCAGATAGTATCTTCACCCTCACCTATGACAACGAAGTCTACATTGGGGTCGCCCATAACTAGCTCTGGCATGACCGTAGGATGTGCACCTCCTGCTACGGTGATGATGTGCGGGTCAAACTCCTTGGCGAGTTTATAGATATGATGGGCATTCTCTCTCTGTCGTGTAAATAGATTATTTACTCCCAGCATGTCAGGGCGGAAGTCGGCTATGATGGAAGCAATGGCTTTGAGGGGTAGTCCAACTCTTATGATATCGTGTGCAATCTCTTCTCGCATATGCCAGCCTTCCGCAAGACAGTCCACTATCCGCACTTCCAGTCCACGCTGTTCGAGTACAGCACCAATGTATCCCAATCCAAGCGGTGGCAAGGGATTGATATCCACGTTGGTCTTGAAAGTATAGGCGGGGGGGATGAACAGCAAGACTTTCCTAATCTTGCTATACATGTCTTCCCCACACTCCAACTAAGAATGGTTTGATTTGCGTTACTGAGATATATTTGCGATAGAAGATGGCTATGATTAAGCCCCATACTATAATTTGAGCAGTAATAGACAGCCCAGTGTATTGCAACATATTAGTATAGGAGCGTAAGAAACTGTGGTAGAAGTAGAAGGCGATGGCGATTATAAATGGCAACAGAATCAACCAGTATAAACCGAGGGTTTTGTCGGTGTGTTTGTGTGTAGCAATAAAGGCTGCAATTGTTACTATGCTTTGTGCCGCTACTGCTGCCACAGCTACCCCTGCTATGCCGTATCCAGACTTAACTGCTAGTATAGCTAATGCTACTTCTAAAGTCAAGCCCACGGCATATATTGCTAGTGAGATATGCTGTTTGTTTACTATGCTTGAAGTAAGTATCAAATTAGGTATTGTGACAACTGTAGCTAGATATAAGTTATAGGAGAGGATATTAAATGCTATGATACTTTCAATGTATTGCTTGGTAATAGCATGCATAGCTATGTAGTAACCCAGCTGTGATAAGGGAATTAAAATTGCTGTACCAAGTGCAATATACACAGCTATCCTTTGGGTATCCTTGAATCCATTTGTTCCTGCCTCTCTCCATAAAATTGGCTGTAGAACATTAGTGAAGTCTCCAGGAATCATCAAAAGATAGGTTACGAACATTGCAGCATAGGTATAGAGTCCCAAGTCGGCTCGTGGCAAGGCAGAAGCCACAACAGTTCTATCGGCAAATCGAAACAGGCAGTATATCACTGTTCCTAACTGAAGGACAAGCCCAACTTTTACTAACTCCCATGTTTTAAATTTATCGATTGTAAAGTGATATTTTATTGACCTTGTTTTTACATAATATAGCCACAGGATTGTGCTAGCCAATGGAGGTGCAATTAACAGCGAATATACCCCAATCCAATTCACGCTTGCCATGATTATTACTGGTGACAGGATGGCAAATATTAGTTTGCCTTTTATCAGTACCCCGAATATTTCTCTAGCAAAATTCATAGATGACCAGTAGGTAGCCAGCTGTGCTGTTGCATAGCTCGCTGCAACAATAATTAGTCCGAACTTCATCACTGTCTCGGTGAAGAAAAATGAGGCAGCAATTAAGACAAGGAATGGCAAGACAGTATACAGTAGCTGGCTAGTAAGCGTAATGTCCTGTACTCTCTGAGCCTCTTCAGATTGCTTTTGACCCAATAGCACAGGAATTGCCCTGTATCCAGCCGATATTATGCCTGGGCTTATCAGTGATGCATAAAATAGCCAAAGGCTTAGTAACCCATAGGTTCCATATTTCTCTGGAGACAATACAGAAGCAACGTATAATGTTACTGGTAGCCCGATAACCCCAGCTATCAGCCCAACTATACTGAATCTTATACTATTTTTGGCGATGTGGGCAATACTTACTGACATGTTGCTTCTTAGGTGCTATACCACTCTACTATCTTAGGTATCCCTTCTTCTACCTCTGTGCAGGGAGCCCAGTTCAGTACTTCTATAGTCTCTTTCTCTATGTCTACGTTGGACACAATGTTGTCTTCGGCTACACCATCTTCCCGCTGCTTGTTGGGAAAGTGGTTGATGACAATATGCGGAACTTCATTCTGTACTACTTTTGCCAGCTCATTTATTGTCACTGTCCTTGGTCCTACTATGGTTAATGTCTTGTCCTCTGCTTTTGGCTTCATAGCTCTTACCAGAGCTTCTACCGCATCGCCTATGTAGAGAAATCTTCTCGATTGATTGCCGTCTCCGTGCACTTCCAAAGGTTTCCCTTCCAGTGCCCTCTTGACAAAGATACTCACCACATCCTCATCGCGGCTTTTCTCTCCGTAGACTGTACCCAATCTAAGTATGGTGTAGGGTAGGTTGTAGAGGGTATGGAAATCCTTAGTTAAGCTTTCGCCACAGCGTTTTGTGGTAGTATAGAGATGCCCATGGCTGTTGTACACATACACCGTGGAGACAAAGATGAACCTTTTTATGTTGTGCAGGACGGAGAAGTGTAGTAGATTTGCTGTTCCCATGATATTCGACGAGATGGTTTGTAAGGGGTTATCTTTGACCTTGTCTATGTTGGAAGCCCCAGCGAGGTGATACACAACCTCTATGCCATCAAGTGATTTGTCCACATCCCATTTATCGGTGATATTGCCATGATATAGTGGATGGGGTGAGGTGATATCCAGTATAGAGACATCGTGTCCTTCTCCTATTAGCCTCCCTACTAGGGCAGAGCCGATGAAGCCCGCACCGCCTGTTACGAGTATCCTCAACCTATTGTCTCCTTCAGCGAAGTCACTATGTAATCTATCTCTTCGTCCGTCAGTCCTAAGAACAGGGGGAGACAGAGATGATGCTGGGAAATTTCGTTGGTATTTGGATACGCATCATCCTGATACTGACCAAGGAATGCGGGCTGCCTGTGTAGCGGGATTTCATAAACCAGCCCAGGCATTCGTATTTCCTTCTTCTCCATTGCGGCTCTTATTTTGTCCCTGTCCAGAGACTTGTTAAGAAATATGACATACTTATAATAGGCAGGGCTAATATGTCTAGGCATCTTGAGTATGGTGATTCCCTTCTGTCCCCAGAGCAGTTCATCGTATCTATGTGCTATCTTTCTTCTCTCAGCCAGTATGCTATCAGCCTTCCTGGTCTGCTGTAGGGCTAGTACCGCCCTGATTCCATCCATTCTCCAATTGTATCCTGCTTCCCAATGAATCTGAGGATTGTCTTTGATTCTGCTACAGTCAACGAGGCTACGGCATTTCTCGTATATTTCAGGGTCATCGGTGGTGACTACCCCGCCCTCTCCACTCGTGAGGACTTTAGTGGGATAGAATGAGAATGCAGCCGCTTTCCCTAAGCTACCAGCCTTCTGTCTGCCGTATTCTGAGCCATGGGCGTGGGCAGCATCTTCAAGCAGAACCATTCCTTCTTTCTTGCACCACAACTGGAATATGGACAGCTTAGGTGTGATATACCCCCCTATATGTACTAAGACTATTGCTGCTGTGTTCTCGGTCTGGCAATCCATGGCAGATTGTAGGCTTAGCTGTAGGTTCTCTCTTTCGCAGTCGGCTAACACCACTTTTGCTCCTGCTCTTATGGCTGCTGTGGCAGTAGCGATGAAAGTGTTGGATGGCATGATGACCTCTTTGCCTACTACTCCTATTGCTCTGAATATTATCTCCAATGCGGCAGTACCAGATGTGCAGGCGACAGCGTACTTTGTTCCGCAGTATTTTGCCCACTCCTGCTCAAACAGAGTTACAGTCTCCCCTTTGGTAAGCATCCCAGACCGAAGCACCTGAGCCATACCTTCTTGGAGTTCTACTATCTCCTCATCGGAGTAGGGTAGTCGGAGTATAGGAATTTTCATATTCTCTTTCTCCCTTCGTTTAGTGCCAGCAGTTCTTTTACAGTTGACGGGTTAAGTTTGTCATTGACTATCATAGCACCTGACTGATGGTAGAAGGTTTCCCACTTTGCGTTGTGGTTAACCCTACCAGCAGCTTCTGCTACCTTATACTCCTCGGTTCCAAAGTATGGAGTGAATACTGATATTGAATAGTAGTCAGCATCCATCCACTTGGCTAGCTCAAGTGTCTGTTGCACATCCCCGTCCGTCTCCTCGGGAAAGCCGCACATGAAGTATACGGTGAGGGGGATATCCGCATCGTGAATCAACTCGACCCCTTGCTTTATGTGCTCGACTGTAAACCCTTTCTTTATTGACTTCAGTATCCTATCACTGCCAGATTCTACTCCTATCTTGATTCGCCTACAACCCGACTTCTTCATTACGTCCAGTAGTTCTCTATTTAGATTGTCCCCTCGGGCATCACACACCCATTCTATTCCCAGGGGAATAAGCTCTTTGCATAATTGGATTGCTCTGTCTATTTTGATATTAAAGGTGTCATCGCAGAACCTAATGAGCTTTATGCCAGAGTCTACCATTTGTCTGATTTCAATCATCACATTATTCACTGACCTCAGAATGACTCTACGCTTCCATATAGCGGGTGAGGCACAGTAAGTACAGCCATGGGGGCAGCCTCTTCCAGTAAGGATATTGCCCAAGTCCATGAACTTTGTGTCGTGAATGAAAGAGTTCCTGAGGGGGAATGGCAAGGAATCCAAATCCTGTATCCTATTTGCAATCACTATGCCTGTTGCTAAGGGCAAGTCTTGAGCTAGCTTTGCTATCTCCTCTTCGCCTTCTCCAGCAACCACATAGTCTATCAAGCCTTCTTTTACTAGGATAGTCGTGCCCTGCAAGTCTAGTGTAGGATGAGGGCCACCTACTGCAATCTTAGTAGCGGGATTTTGTGCTCTCACCATTCTGGCTATATTGAGCATACTCTGCCAAGCTCCTGTGTATAGAGTTATTCCAAGCAGGTCAGGGCTGAAGTCTGATATCGCTGCTTGAATCTCTTTCCAGATGGGCAAGGATGGCTCTAGGGCTTTCTTGTACTGCTCAAAGCCATGAAAGATGGCAGATTGGTCAGAATACCAGTCTTGGGATATGTAGTCGGCGTTGTAGAGCCCGACAGTATGCCCTTCTTTCTTGAGTACTGCACCGAGGTATGCGAGTCCCAAGTGGAGTCCATTGAAATGAGAACCCATGAGCCGATAAAAAGGGGGAGAGATTAGCAATACTCTCATCCTATGAGCTCTAAATAAAGACGTTCTGCTTTTTGTAAATTGACTATATGGTCTGCCTCGCTAACTATCTTTGCTCTTCCTAGCTTGCCAAACTCTCGTCGTTGGCTGGGACTGTTCAGCAGAGTTATTATGCACTCTGCTATACCTTGCACGTCTCGGGCGGGTCTTATGTATCCGCTTTCCCCATCTTTTACCCATTCCCTGTTGGCGGGCAAATCGCTTACCACCGTAGGAAGGCCGCATGCCATGGCTTCTTGTAGACTGAGAGAAGAGCTATCAGACAATGAAGTTGAGACATAGACATCTGATGATGTCAGCAGTGCGGGGACTTCATGGTGTGGCAATTGTCCCACGAAATGGACACTAGCCGAAACCTTCAGGGATTCAGCCATTTTTATTAAGTACTCGCGTTGAGTGCCGTCTCCAGCAATAATGAACTGCGCTTGAGGGACTTGGGCTAAAACCAAAGGGATAGTCTTGATTACTGTGGAGACATTGTACACTGGCTCTAAACTGCGGATACAAATTATAATGGGAGAACTGCGCTCGTTATCTCTCTGTGCGGGCGAGAATTTCTGAGTGTCAACTCCAAATTGAATAATGGATATCTTCTCAGAGCTGATTCCCATTTTCATTATCTCTGTCTTGAGTATTTGGGAATCACACACAACTCTATCCGCTGCTTTCAATGAGGCTGGAGTTAGAATCTTGACTATAGGATTTTTTTTGGGGTTTATGAGTATATCGGAGCCCCAAGCGGTCAAAACTAGTGGATGAAAGCGAGAAGCAACTCCTACATAGCCGTAGCCTGTTATGTTGTGAGCATCAACAATGTCTGGTTTTATGCTTCTTATTATTGCCCACGTCTGTAGAATCCAGAATGTGGCAATAGGATATCTGGCATACCTTACGGGCTCAATCATTCCCATTAGCTTATGACATGTAATTCGTTTATCGAACTCAGTAGAGGACTTGTTGGGAATCAAGAATCTATTTGAAATAAGATGCACATTGTGTCCAGCTTGGGCAAAGAAGTTGATCCACCTTTGTGTGTGGATACTACCGCCATCGGCTATAAAACAAATTTTCATAATTTTTTCAAAACCATCCTAATAAGTAATCCTCCGCAACATGTGCAACAAGCACAAAGGACAACGCTAGCAACAACGAGAATCGGTGTATGCAACGGTCTGACCAAGAGATAATCCCAGCCTTTCTCATATGCGAGCACATGGTCAAGGTCAGGAAGTACACCAACAAGCCCGCATAGCCCGAAGATAAGAAGTGCATCCCGTCTTTGTAAAATATGTCGCTTAACTTTTGTCCACATAACATATCTACTTAACAACGACCCTTGCTGGATTGCCATATGCCAAAGCTCCATCTGGGATATCTTTTGTCACAACCGAGCCTGCTCCTATCCTAGCATTCTTGCCTATGGTTACTCCACACATGATTATTACACCAGCACCTATAGATGCGCCTTCTTTAACTAGGGTTTGCCATCTCTTATCTGAGGGTGGAAACTTGTCATTTATGAACATAGAATGCTGTCCCAAAAACACATCAGCTTCTATGGTTACCCCTTCACAGATATAGGCAAACGCTTGTATCAGGCAGTTGTTTCCTATCTTAACGCCTTTGCCAATTTCCACAAAAGCACCTACCTTGCAATTATCTCCAATGGTACAGTTGTAGAGATTGACAAGCTCAGGTTGCCATATCTTTACGTTTTTGCCCAGCTTAACATCTGGTGTTATCAAGATAGTTTTTCGCCTCCTAGCCATTTCTTTAAGCCAGACTCAAAGTTGTATTGGGGATTATAGCCTAGCAACTTGCGAGCCTTCGTGATATCATAGACGAATCTCAACGGGTCAACTATTCTTGCGTCTCTAATGTCAAACTCCTTGTCGTACTTAAAGAACTCACGCATTATTTCAAACACCCTGATTGTTGTTAACTCTTCCCCTGTGCCAATGTTGTAAGCTTCATTTGTATTCTCGGTTTCAAGTGCTAAAAGGTTTGCTTGCACTATATCATCCACTAGACAGAAATCGTTGCTCTGTTTCCCACCATAAATGATGGGCTGTAACCCCTGCTTCATCTTTGCTATAAACCCGCCTATTGCCCCATGGCCAATCTTTCCTTCGCCATACAGGTGACCGTATCGCAGTATTACCCAAGGCGTGTTATATTCTTGCACTACCTTTTCGGCTGTGCATTTGGAGCAGGCATAGACAGAATTACCTCTAACTGGGAAATCCTCTGTGATTGGCGGTTCTTTCTCAATCGGGATATATACAGAGCCAGTTGAAGCGTATATCAATCTTTCCGCTCCTTGCTTGGCACAGGCTCTGGCAACATTCTCAGTCCCTTGCACGTTCACCCTGTAAGTAAGTAATGGATTAGCATCGGCATCTGCAAATCTGGCTATGGCTGCTTCATGGATGACTTTGTCTCCTCTGCGGATAACGCTGCATAGTTGCTTGTAGTCCAGCAGGTCAAACCCGTTTGCGATGTCATAGCCAACCACGGCATAACCTTTTTCCAGCAAGGCATTAACAGTGTGCTTTCCAATGAATCCCGCAGAACCAGTTACAATTATGCGCATTTTTGTGCCTCCTTATAGGTTATTCAATAAACCAGCGAACTTCCTTGCCATTTCCACCTGAGAGTATTTCTCGATACCCCCATTTTTAGAAGCATCAATTACTTTCTGAATATAGGGGTCAGTCTGTCCTGAGACAATGATAGGTCGCTTAGCTGCAAGATACTCAAATAACTTCTGTGAATATATGCCCTCCTGTCCTTGCCAAGGCAGGTAGAGTAGAGCATGGGATTCCCATTGCCTTTGCAATGCCTCTTGCCTTGGGATGACTCCGTATTGTTTAACTATGTCCTGAAGCCCATATTCCCGAGCCATTTGGTCTATCCAAGACTGTTTAGGGCCGTAGAATCGAACTACAGTGCCTCGATTTTCTTGGCTGGCGAGTTCCCTGAAGAAAGGCTCAGGTGATTGATGCTCAGGGTATATATTGCCAGTATGGGTGATGGTTCTTTCCTTAGTTAGTGGGATACCCTTGTTGACCTCTTCGGGGTTGTATCCGTTCATTATGACGGAGATGCTCCTGCGGTGTAAGCTCTTAAGCTGTTCGGCGAGAGGCTCAGAGACGGTAATCAGAGCCCTTGCACGCCCCAGCGTTTTGAGTTCCAAGGCACTTTCAAAGACTCGCCTGATAGGGCTATACGGATAATAGTGGCTCTGAGTCCATAAATCTCGGAAGTCTGCTATCCAAGGGACGTGAAACTCTCTGGCTAATTTACTGGCAACGATATGACATGTGGCAGGGAAGGAAGTGCTGATGATGGCATTCACTTTGTTGTTCTTAATAACCTCAGTGCTGTCCACGATGGCCTGGGTAGCCCATCCTTTCATAGGGTCGGGGTAATACATGATTTCAGCATATTGAGTGGCAAGGAACTTGATGGGCAGAAACCTATATTTGTTCTGCAAATCTTGGACTTGGCTTAGAAGATTCTGGTTCTGGTTCAGCCCCAGCCTCTTTGCTAATGGACTGGGGGTATAATCCTGACAGCTTACTACCGTGGGTTGCCAGCCGAATTGGGGGAGATACTTTGCTAATCCGTAGGGCCTAAGCGAGCCGACGGTTGCCCTGGGCGGATAATGGTAGGATATTATGAGAACATTCTTTATGGTTTTAGTTTCTATCACTGGTGTCTCTCCTGGTCAAGAGTTCCCTAATAGCCCATAACACAAGGGCAGTAAGTGTTCCTTGCAATCCGAGTACAACCAACATAATAGTGACTAGGGCATGTCCTATCTGGAGTTCCTTTGTAGAGTAATAGAAAGAAAGCACGTCTGAGCCGCTGTAAAGTCCGCCAGCCAGTAGTATTAGGCTGGGTAGCCCAATTACCAGCAAGGAATGGTCAAGGCTCACTATCGCCAGTATTCTTCGTAACACATCTACTCCATGACCTATCGGGCTTCTCTTGGCTTTATTCTCATAGCTTATACTAACAGAAAGCTGTGTAATTGTAAGTCTGTGTTCTTTAGCTTGCATGATAATCTCTGAGCTTATAGCCATGCCGTTCTCCACGGGGAAAAGCACAGCAAGGGCTTTGGATGAATATGCCCGATATCCATTTTGCGAATCTATGCCAGCACTCCTTGTGGCTAAATCAAGCACCTTCTGTCCAAGTCTACGGTACAGAGGGACTGTTCCTGAACTTCGTGAGCCGATTACCATGTCAGCGTTATCCAGTGCGGCTATGAATCTCGGGATGTCTTCGGGGTTATGCTGACCGTCTCCATCAAGTGTTACAAGCACATCCGCCTTTCTGTTTCTCGCCTCTTTCAATGCTGTTTGTATGGCTGCACCATAGCCTCTATTTCGGGGATTATTGATGACCCAAGCTCCTGCGAGCTGGGCTAGTTCTGCACTCCTATCTGTAGAGCCATCATTTACAACTATGACCTCGGCGTACTTCTTGGCGGCAAGCACTACACTTCCTATAGTCTTCTCCTCGTTGTAGCAAGGAATGGCTACTATGTTTAAGGACATCTACGCTCCTCTTCCCCTCTTCTTTTGCCTCTATCCTTGTCTAATAACCTGCTCACAATTATAGCCATCATCAGCATTCCCGAGTACGTTATTGGAAATACTTGATAGCCAAAGAATCCCCATCCAAAGCCGAACACAAAGGTAATTAGACAGAATAGGATGTATGGCAAGTTTCCGACCTCCCTATTCTTTATTGCCTTGTAGGTGACCATTAAAAATAAACCGATATATAAGGGCAGTAACCAATCTAGTGCATATACTCCAATGTTGGGTAACACATTAGTTGTGATAAAGCTACTGGAGAATTCCCTTAGCAGCATCCAATGATGTACTTGGTACAATGCATCGCTAGCTACAATGCTTTGATATACAAAGAACACTATAATAGCAAATGTTGTCGATGCCAGTTTATAATTGACCTTTTTGTTCTTCAAATAGTCTAATACCAATAAGGGTATCAGCAACACGACAGCATTGAGTTTGGATAGCACCATAGCTGTTGCAGTCAAGTATTGCCATTTGCCCTTGGGCTTGACCTCAATCAGCCACATTGATAAGGCAAAAAATAGCCACATGAAACAGTCGTTGTAAAACGTAATGCCTGCTACGAGTAGCCATTGACTAGCTACCATTGGAATGATAGACAAAGCCGCAACCGCATACCCCCATTTCCTTCTAATGATATCCGATAACAATACGGCTGTTATAATAGTTAATAGAAATGGAATTATTCTTAAATACCTTATGTCTCTTACTGGATTACTTGCTATTTTCAGCACAGGATATACAAGATACTCAGCCAGCGGAGGATGTAGCCAAACCTGTGCCGTATATGCGTTTATCGTTGTAATCCTATCCTGCTCATTTACACAGAATCCCTCGTGCTGAGCTAGAAATTCCTCGTTATCAAATAGCCAATTGGCTGTACTAGAGTAGCTGGGCAAGGACTGGGAAATCTTAGCAAATACAAGCTCATCAGTCGTTATAACAAGATGAGTTGTGCTTGCGTATGCATAGGACACAACGGCGATTAGCACGATTAACGCAAGCGCATATAAAGCCCTTCCTTGTTCCTTGCTCTGTATTGCTAGCTTGCTCTGGCTATTCCTTTTAAGTTCCACTATACTCCTATTCCTAATAGCCAAGCTCTCGCTACTGGGATTGACCCTATAACAGCCACTGCCATTAGAATAGGAGATAATTCTTTACGGCGTTTAACGATAACTCCAAGTAGGCACGCAGTTACTAACGCCAATGCGGTAGCGAGTGTATAGCCTTGTCTTCCAGGGTCGGCAGAAAATTGCACAAAAGTAAGCACGAATAAAACCGCAGAGAGGCAAAGGAGAACCATTAGTAACACCTTAGCCTTCTCAGGCATAATAACCTTTGCTAGCACTATATAAATAATCCCAAAGCCAAGCAGTATAAGAAGAGCAATCTTAACAAACACAGTGAAAAACTCAATATAGTTGACTGCATAACCAATGGGAATACTTATCTTACCCAGCAAGTACATATATCCTGTTGCAATCATTGTAATGGATACAGCCAGCATTACCAATATTGGTAATATCGTTCGTATATTTCTATACTTAGAAGAGATAAATAGCATCGTGGAGACAAGTAGCAATGTTGGAGCAAGATATACAGCGCTTGGATGTAGTGCGCTGTAAGCAGTAAATAATATAAATGTCAGGGCAAGTTGCCAATTTCTATGCTCTACAATCCAAGTCACGAGCATTAAAATACCCAAGGGCAATACAATGCAGGTGTTGACGATATCAAATATTGTGCCAGAACGGAACAGGTTTGCTATTCCTACAGTGCAAAAGAAAACAAGCATTACTGCCATGACTCCTGCCCATCTGTTCACGAGCTTAGCCATTAAAAGATATATAGCTATTGCTGCCAGTATTAATACTAGTACATCAAACCACAAAAATGCTCTCTCTGCGGATATACCTAAAATCGCACTAAATTTAATTGGAATTATAGATAGTGCTTCAGCAGGATATACCCAATAGTTGTTGCCAGCATGTTCTATATGGTTTAATGTATCTGGGCTGCTAATGGGATAAGGTCTATTCCACACTAGTGATGGTACAGCCACCATCGCCATCATCAGCACTATGGCCATAATGTGCCAGTGCCTCATCATGCTATCTCATTGGCTCCATAAGCGATGAACGCTGCTATGGCAAATAAGAACACTATGCGTATTACATACATCATAGTGTTCGTCTTGATGGCTCTTACTGCTCTTGTTATATTGGGGCACAGGATGTATTCGGTGATTGCCCTCAGATTATTTAGTACTACTAATCCATAAGCTGAGGTAATGAACAGCATAGCTTTATTGTCTTGGGCGGCAGCCATTGCCACTACAATGACTGCAATAAGAGGCCATTTGTATAGCCTCATCAGTAGCTTGCCATGCTTCTTCTGGAATAGTGCATTGGCAAAGGGATTTAACTCTCCTTGCCCATTTGTCTGTCTTAGTGCTATCTCCGTGGTTATGTCGTCGCCCAACGCAAATAAGACAAAGACAATGACCATCCACATGTTTGAGTGAAGCCAGCTTGTTGCAGCACTTGAGTTTATGTAGAACTCATAGCACCACTGCGCTACAATGCCAAGAAGCAGGAGTATAATGATGCCCCAGAGTATTCGCCTCCATGTTTTTCTGGATAGTTTAGAGTCTTTTACTTCGGGCAAGTCCATCTCTATCTTTGACATATATATACCTCAATTAGCTAATTCCAAGTCCATCCTCTCCCCTGGCAATTTTTACAGGTAAGTTTGGCACCAAAGCCTCTATTCATGGGGGGAGGGTCAACCTTTCCCGTCCCTTTGCAAGTAGGGCATTTTGTTTTGATATGTTCATAATGGTGTATCTCGCTTTTGCTTATATCTTGCTCTCGTTTGGTTTGCTGTGCCTGCTTGTCTCCTCTGCCATTGCTGCCGTAGTTTTGTATACCCTTGTGCATCCTTCCCAAATCCTCTTTGGTTCGTTTGTCTTGTTCATGGGCACCCTTACCGATGCCTGAGAGAAAACCACGCAGACCTTTAAAGAAATTGACTCTAAAACTAGAACTTGCAATCAAGGCTCCAAACAAAAGCCCGATTACTAAAAGTATGACATCCCTCAGGTTCATTCCTAACATCACCCTCCTCCCTTCTTAACGAAGCATTGATGTGCGACTTTTGCTTCGCCACTATCAAATCTTTCAGCACATTCACCGTTTCTCCTGTTGCAGTCGTCCCGAGCCTTTGGGTTTTTGCCGCTTATGAAGGCATTGTAACAGACAGCTTTGCTTTGAGCACAAGCCTTTGCATAGTAACTAGTTCCTCCTTTCTTGGAATATGCTTGACAATACTGAGTAAGTATGATAGGATTTAGGCATGGAAGCACAAAGGTTGCCCATAGTGAAAGCAGCGCAGGTTCTGGGTGTCAATCCT
>Ga0209777_10002592_pt1 | contig 23501 bp, 17 predicted proteins | sample FrelakmetHBP12HB_FD_187147 | JGI IMG/M metagenome (GOLD analysis project Ga0209777, IMG submission 187147) | Freshwater lake sediment microbial communities from the University of Notre Dame, USA, for methane emissions studies -HBP12 HB (SPAdes)... | ecosystem: Environmental > Aquatic >...
TCTCGATCGGCGCGCAGGGCGGCAACTTCCACTCGCCCGACGAGTGGGTCTCGCTGCCCGAATGCGTCACGCTGGTCGAGATTGTCCGAGAGACGGCGCGCGACTTCTGCGCCTGACGTCCCCTCGTCCGCCCGTCGGCGGCAGCGGTCACTGCCCAGGACGCTGAGTAGAACTGCTCAGGCTGCTGAGCAAATCGGATCGGGAGGATCGGCTCCGTGTTCGCTCTGCGGCGGTCTACACGCTCGCGGTGGCCTGCGGGCTCTCGTCGTCCTGGAATAATGCGAGATAGGGGCCGTAGCGGAAGATCCTGTCGCGCCGCCGTCCTGTGATCTCCTGGAGAACGCCCTGCTGCTCGAACTGCCCGATGAGTTTGGCAGCCGTGGGCCAGGAGACGCCCAGAGAAGTGGCGACCGAGCCCACGTTCACCAGCGGTCGGTCGTACAAACGGTCCAGCAGGCGCAGCCCGTTGACCCCGTGGCCCGCGACCGCCTCACGGTGGAGTTGGCGCATCTCGAGGATCGCCGCCGCCGTTTCCGTGGCCTCGTTGGCTGTCGCGGCGACACCGTGCAGGAAGAAGGTGAGCCAGCCTTCCCAGTCCCCGCTCTCCCGAATCGACGTGAGTCGGTCGTAATACTCGATCCGGTGCCGCTTCAGGTAGTGGCTCAGATAGAGGAGCGGACGCCCGATGACGCCTTCATGGACCAGGAGAAAGGTGATGAGGAGGCGCCCTACGCGGCCGTTCCCATCGAGGAATGGGTGGATGGTCTCGAATTGCGCGTGGGCCACCCCGGCGTGCACGAGGGCAGGTAGCGTCCCGCGTTCGTGGAGGAACCGCTCGAGGTTCCCCAGCGCCTCGAGCATCTCGTGCGGTGGGGGAGGCACGAAGCTCGCGTTCTGCAGCGACGCGCCCGGCGGCCCGATCCAGTTCTGGCTTCGCCGGAACTCTCCCGGACTCTTCTCCGCGCCCCGGACACCGGCCATCAACCGCGCATGGATCTCCCGGATGAGACGAAGGGACAACGGCAGGCTGGTGAGGCGCTCAAGGCCGTAGTTCATGGCGGCCACGTGGTTGACGACCTCTTCCACGTCCAGCGGAAGGTGTGTCGCAGTGGCGTCGAGCTCGTACGCGAGGATGTCGTCGAGGGAGCTTTGCGTTCCCTCGATCTGGGAGCTGAGGACGGCCTCCCGACGCACGTACATCGCAACGAACAGGTCCGGGTTGGGCAGGGTGCGACTGACACCGTCAAGCCGCCCGATTCCCTGGTCGGCGGCTGACAGGATCGACGCCAGGCGTGCAAGGTCGATCGATGGAACTGGCGGAAGTCCGGCTGGGATGAACGCCGCATACCCGGTCGGTTGGCGGACATACCGGCCGGCTCGCCCGGGTCCGAAGGGTTCAGGCACGTGGCTATTAAAGCAGACGGCCGATATCTTTGACAAGCGGCCGCCCAGGCTTCGAGTATTCAAGCCGGATTGGATACTGCCGCAGAAAGTTCCGCGGTTCGGTTCGCGTCCCTCGTGCGATGGCGGGCGCGTAGGCTGCGGCGAAGAGATACCTCGAGGCCGCCTCTAGCGCTCCCGCGCCCGCACGGTCCATTCTCGGGGCTATGCTCAACCTCCACGTACTCTGCGGGAGTTGGAGGGAGGTCAGCCTGTGGCGCGCACTCCGAGTGAGCGTCGCCCGCCGCCCGATGTGCCCTTGGAAGCGCGCCTGTGGCAGACCGCCGACGCCCTCCGCAACAACATGGACGCGGCCGAGTACAAGCACGTCGTCCTGGGCCTGATCTTCCTCAAGTACATCTCCGACGCGTTCGAAGCTAAGCACGCCGAGTTGGAGGCCGACCGCGCCGCGGGCGCCGACCCCGAGGATCCCGACGAGTACCGCGCCGTCAGCATCTCCTGGGTGCCCCGGGAGGCCCGCTGGTCGCGCCTGAAGGCCAGCGCACCCCAGCCCACGATCGGCACCCTGGTCGACGACGCGATGACCGCGATCGAGCGCGACAACCCCTCGCTCAAGGGCGTGCTGCCCAAGGACTACGCCCGGCCCGGCCTCGACAAGCAGCGCCTGGGCCAGCTCATCAACCTCGTGAGCGACATCGCGCTCGGGGCCCCCGCCGACCGCGCCAAGGACACGCTCGGCCGGGTCTACGAGTACTTCCTCGCCCAGTTCGCGAGCGCCGAAGGCAAGAAGGGCGGCCAGTTCTACACGCCCTCCCACGTCGTCCGCATCCTCGTGGAGATGCTCGCACCCTACAAGGGTCGCGTCTACGACCCGTGCTGCGGCTCGGGCGGGATGTTCGTCAGCAGCGAGAAGTTCATCGAAGCCCACAGCGGCCGGCTCGGCGACATCAGCATCTACGGCCAGGAGTCCAACTACACGACTTGGCGCCTGGCCAAGATGAACCTCGCGATCCGCGGCATCGACGCCCAGATCGCCCACGGCGACACCTTCCATGCCGACCGCCACCCCGACCTCAAGGCCGACTGGGTCCTGGCCAATCCGCCGTTCAACGACAGCGACTGGCGGGGCGAGCTCCTCCGGGACGACAAGCGCTGGGTCTACGGCGAGCCGCCCGCGGGCAACGCCAACTTCGCCTGGGTCCAGCACTTCATCAGCCATCTCGCGCCGACCGGGATCGCCGGCTTCGTCCTGGCGAACGGCTCGATGTCGGCCAACCAGTCGGGTGAGGGCGAGATCCGCCGGTCGATCATCGAGGCGGACCTCGTCGACTGCATGGTCGCCCTTCCGGGCCAGCTCTTCTACTCGACCCAGATCCCGGTCTGCCTCTGGTTCCTCGCCCGCGACCGGCGCAACGGCCGCTTCCGCGACCGCCGCGGCGAGACGCTCTTCATCGACGCCCGCAAGATGGGCACCCTGGTGGATCGGACCCACCGCGAGCTCACCGACGACGACGTCGCGAGGATCGCCGGCACCTACCACGCCTGGCGCGGGGATGTGGGTGCCGGCGAGTATGCGGATGTCGCGGGCTTCTGCCGAGCCGCCCCGCTCGACGAGATCCGCAAGCACGGCCACGTGCTTACGCCGGGGCGCTACGTCGGTGCCGCGGCGGCCGAGGAGGACGACGAGCCGTTCGACGAGAAGATGCAGCGGCTCACGGCGACGCTGCGCGAGCAGCAGGCAGAGGCTGCGCGGCTGGACGCCGCCATCGCCGCCAACCTGCGGGAGCTCGGGTATGGCGGGTGAGTGGAGTACCGCGCCGCTCGACTCGCTGGTTGACGAGATTCTTGATCGCCGGGGCGTCACGGTGCGGAAGCTCCGCTCGGGATTTGTCCCCGCCGGGCATCGGGTGATCTCGGCGAAGTTGGTCAAGTCCGGGCGGATCGACTTGCACGCTGATGAGGCGAGGTTCGTCGATGAGGCGACCTACAAGAGGTGGATGCGCACCCCATTGCTCGCAGATGACGTGATCCTTACGTCTGAGGCGCCACTGGGTGAAGTCGCCTACCTCGGTGCGGCCAATGACTGGGTACTCGGTCAGCGGCTGTTCGCCATCCGGACCGACAAGCGTCGGCTCCACGGTCGGTTCCTCTACTACGCTCTGCAGTCCGAGTCCATGATCCATGGGCTCCAATCGCGCGCAACCGGAACGACCGCACAGGGCATTCGGCAGTCGGAGCTTCGACGGGTCAAGGTCCCGTTGCCGCCGCTCGCCGAGCAACGCCGCATCGCCGGCATCCTCGGCGCCTTGGACGACAAGATCGAGCTGAACCGACGCACGAACGAGACCCTGGAGGCGATCGCGCAGGCCCTCTTCAAGTCCTGGTTCGTCGACTTCGACCCCGTCCGCGCCAAGGCCGAAGGACGCGACTCCGGCCTGCCGCCCCACCTCGCCGACCTGTTCCCGGACTCATTCGAGGACTCGGAGCTGGGCGAGATCCCGAAGGGCTGGCGGGTGGCCGGCTTGGACGAGACCGCGACGTACCTGAACGGGCTCGCTTTGCAGAAGTGCCCACCAAACGGCGGCGGCTCCTTGCCCGTCATCAAGATCGCCCAGCTCCGGGCCGGCCACACAGACGGCGCGGATCGAGCCAGCGCGGACATTCCGCCGGCCTATGTCGTCGAAGACGGCGACGTCCTGTTCTCGTGGTCGGGCAGCCTGGAAGTCGAGATCTGGTGTGGCGGTCGCGGTGCCCTGAACCAGCACTTGTTCAAGGTCACTCCCGGCCGATTCCCAAAGTGGTTCTGCTTCCTCTGGACTCGGCATCACCTCGCCGACTTCCGCGGCATCGCTGCCGGGAAGGCCACCACGATGGGCCACATTCAGCGTGGTCACCTGAGCGCGGCGCGAGCGCTCGTGCCACCTCCGCTGCTGGTTGAAGCGATGTCCGTGCATTTCGAGCCACTTCTCGAGGATCTCGTCGCCGGACGTATGGAGTCCCGCGTCCTCGCGGCCCTGCGCGACGCGCTGCTGCCCAGGCTCATCTCCGGTGAGCTCAGGCTGAAGGACGCCGAAGCGATGATGGCTACGGCGTGATGGATCCCTGTCGGCGACTCGGAAGCCGCTTCTCAATCCCGATCCCGGCGGACGACGGGGTCGGAGCCGCTACGTGAGCAGAGTCGGGCCCGTGCCCAGCGGCGAGATTGTCTTCTTCGAGGCTCCAGACGGGCAGATCCGGCTTGACGTGCGGCTCGAGCGAGAGACGGTATGGTTGTCACTGAGCCAGATGGTCGAGCTGTTCGGGCGCGACAAGTCGGTGATCTCCCGCCACCTGCGGAATGTGTTCGCGTCCGGCGAGCTGGAGCGCGACGCAACTGTTGCGAAAAATGCAACAGTCCAACGGGAGGGCGACCGGCAGGTGGTCCGCGAGATTGAGCAATTCAATCTCGACGGCATCCTGTCCGTCGGCTACCGCGTCAACTCGAAGCGCGGCACGCAGTTTCGTATCTGGGCAACCCGCACGCTCCGGGATCACGTGCTGCAGGGCTATTCGATCAACGAGCGGCGGCTGCGCGAGAAGGGGCTGGGAGAGATCGAGCAGGCGGTCGCGCTGCTGGCTCGCACGCTCGACCATCAAGGGCTCGTCACCGACGAGGGCCGGGCGGTGCTGGACGTGGTGCAGCAGTACGCTCGCTCCTGGCGGCTCCTGCTGGAATACGACGAGGACCGGCTCCCGGAGGCTCCTGCCCGCCCGAGCCACCCGAAAGCCGACCTCACCCTTGGCGCCGCCCGCTGCGCGATCGTCCAGATGCGCGACGCGCTGGCCGAACGGGCAGAGGTGACGGGACTCTTCGGCCAGGAGCGAGGCGAGCAACTCTCGGGGATCGTCCGGTCGATCGAGCAGACCTTCGACGGACAACCCCTCTACCCCAGCGTCGAGGCACGCGCGGCGCATCTCCTCTACTTCGTCATCAAGGACCACCCCTTCGTCGACGGGAACAAGCGGATCGGCAGCCTGCTCTTCCTCGAGTACCTGCGACTGAACGGCGCCCTCCTGCGTTCCGACTCCAGACCGCGCTTCGCCGATAACGCGCTCGTCGCGTTGGCTCTGCTCGTCGCCGAGAGCGACCCGGGCCACAAGCAGCTCATGATCCGGGTCATCCTCAACCTGCTCGGAGACGACGGCGCATGACAGACCGCTTCGCCGAGTCCGTCGTGGAGGAGGCCGCGCTCGCGTGGCTCGAGGGCCTGGGCTACGCGGTCCGCCACGGCCCGGATATCGCCGTCGGCGTGCCGGGTGCCGAGCGGACCGATCCCGGATACCGCGATGTCGTCCTGGAGCGGCGCGTGCGGCAGGCGCTCGTTCGGCTCAACCCGGGCCTGCCGCCCGAAGCGCTCGACGACGCATACCGGCGGCTCACGCGGTCCGATGCCCCGTCACTGATCGAACGCAACCGCGCCGTCCATCGGATGCTCGTGGACGGGATCACGGTGGAGTATCGCCGGGAGGACGGCTCGATCGCCGGGGCGCAGGCGCACGTGATCGACTTCGAGGCACCGGAGAACAACGACTGGCTGGCGGTCAACCAGTTCAGCGTGGCCGAAGGTCAGCACACCCGGCGCCCGGACGTGGTGCTCTTCGTGAACGGACTGCCGCTCGCGGTCATCGAGCTCAAGAACCCGGCCCACGAGAACGCCACGATCTGGTCCGCTTTCGCGCAGCTCGAGACGTACCAGGCGCAGATCCCGGCGCTGTTCACTTACAACGCGGCGCTGGTCGTGTCCGACGGCGTGCAGGCGCGGATCGGGGCACTCGGCGCGGGGCGCGAGTGGTTCAAGCCGTGGCGCACGATCGGTGGGCGGGAGGACGCGCCGGCGAGTCTCTCGGAGCTCCAGGTTCTCCTCGCGGGGGTTTTCGACCGGCGCCGGTTCCTCGACCTCGTGCGCTCCTTCATCGTGTTCGAGGACCTCGGTGCTGGCGTCCTGGCCAAGAAGATCGCGGGCTACCACCAGTTCCACGCGGTGAACGTCGCGCTGGAGGAGACGCTTCGTGCGGCGCAGGCGGCCGCGGCCGATCGGGGCCACCGAACCGATGAGGGGCCGGGCCGCTACGAGGCGGGCACGAGCCCGGGCGGCGACCCCGGCGACCGGCGGGTCGGGGTCGTCTGGCACACCCAGGGCTCGGGCAAGAGCCTGACCATGGCCTTCTACGCGGGCCGGGTGATCCTCGAACCCTCCATGGCCAACCCCACGATCGTCGTCCTGACCGACCGCAACGACCTCGACGACCAGCTCTTCGGCACGTTCGCCCGCTGCCGCGACCTGCTCCGCCAGGCGCCTGTCCAGGCATCCGACCGGGCCGACCTGCGCGAAACGCTCCGGGTCGGCTCCGGGGGCGTCGTCTTCACCACGATCCAGAAGTTCTTCCCCGAGGAGCGCGGCGACCGTCACCCGGTGCTCTCGGAGCGTCGCAACATCGTGGTGATCGCGGACGAGGCGCACCGCAGCCAGTACGACTTCATCGATGGCTTCGCGCGGCACATGCGCGACGCGCTCCCGCACGCCTCGTTCATCGGCTTCACCGGGACGCCGATCGAGACGACCGACGCGAGCACGCGCGCCGTCTTCGGCGACTACATCAGCGTCTACGACATTCAGCGCGCCGTGATCGACGGGGCCACGGTCCCGATCTACTACGAGAACCGGCTGGCGAAGCTCGAGCTCCGCGAATCCGAACGCCCCAGGATCGACCTCGACTTCGAGGAGGTCACCGAGGGCGAGGAGGTCGAGCGCAAGGAGCAGCTCAAGAGCAAGTGGGCGCAGCAGGAGGCGATTGTCGGCTCGGAGAACCGCCTGGCGCTCATCGCCGCGGACCTCGTGGACCACTTCGAGAACCGCCTCGCCGCGATGGACGGCAAGGCCATGGTCGTGTGCATGAGCCGGCGCATCGCGGTGGAGCTCTACCGCGGGGTCGTCGCGCTCCGGCCGGAGTGGCACGGCGAGGGTGACGACGAGGGCTCGATCAAGGTCGTCATGACGGGCTCCGCGTCCGACCCACTGGCCATGCAGCCGCACATTCGCAACAAGCCCCGGCGGGAGGCGCTCGCCGGGCGCTTCCGCGATCCGTCGGACCCTTTCCGGATCGTCATCCTCCGGGACATGTGGCTGACCGGCTTCGACGCCCCGAGCCTGCACACGATGTACGTGGACAAGCCGATGCGCGGCCATGGCCTGATGCAGACGATCGCCCGGGTGAACCGGGTCTTCGGGGACAAGCCGGGCGGACTCGTGGTGGACTATCTGGGCCTCGCCGAGGAGCTGAAAGCGGCGCTCGCGACGTACACGGAGAGCGGCGGCACCGGCCGGACGGCGATCGACCAGGCCGAGGTTGTGGCGCTCATGCTCGGCACGTACGAGGTCTGCTGCGGCCTCTTCCACCGGTTCGACTGGTCGCCCTGGATCTCCGGGACCGCGGGGGAGCGGCTCTCCGTGCTGCCGGCGGCGCAGGAGCACATCCTGGCCCAAGAGGACGGCAAGGCCCGGCTTCTCCGTTCCGTGACGGAGCTCTCGCAGGCGTTCGCGCTCGCAGTCCCGCACGAGGCGGCGCTCCGGATCCGCGACGACGTCGGCTTCTTCCAGGCGGTTCGATCCGTGCTCGCGAAGGGCACGTCGTCCGACCGGCGGACCGACGAGGAGCTCGACCACGCGATCCGCCAGATCGTGGCGCGGGCGGTCGCCTCGGACGAGGTGATCGACATCTTCGCCGCGGCCGGGCTGAAGAAGCCCGACATCTCGATCCTGTCCGACGAGTTCCTCGCCGAGGTGCGGGGGATGCCCCAGCGCAACCTCGCGGTGGAGCTGTTGCGGAAGCTGCTGGCGGGCGAGATCCGCTCGCGGTCGCGCCGCAACGTGGTCCAGGCGCGCTCTTTCGCGGACCTGCTTGAGCAGTCGCTACGCCGCTATCAGAACCGGGCGATCGAGACCGCCCAGGTCATCGAGGAGCTGATCGCTCTCGCGGCCGACATGCGCGCCGCGAACGCGCGCGGCGTCGAGCTGGGCCTGACCGAGGACGAGCTCGCCTTCTACGACGCGCTGGAAACGAACGACAGCGCGGTGGCGATCCTCGGGGAGCCCGAGCTGCTGGCCATCGCCCGCGAGCTGACCGCGTCGGTCCGCGCGAACGTCACGATCGACTGGACCCTCCGCGACAACGTCCGCGCCCAGCTGCGGGTCCTCGTCAAGCGCATCCTCCGCAAGCACGGCTACCCGCCCGACAAGCAGGAGAAGGCGACCCGGACTGTCCTCGAGCAGGCCGAGGTCCTGTCGGAGATGTGGGCTGCGGCCTGAACGCGGGCCAGGGGCGCGCGGGTGCGTCCGCCACGTCTTGCGAATCCAACACATCTCGCGTCAGGATCAGGCGAGATAGCCAGCTCCTTGTTGTGAGCCAGCGATCATGAATCCCAATCGCCCGGGCGTCGGTCTGCGGCCGAACCTGAGGCCCGGACTCAGACACCGCGCCGGCCACCTTTCGGTCTGGCCACCAGCCCCGACCCCAGAGAGACTCCGGCGGCCCAAGTCTCCTGAGCCGCGAGTCGTCGGCCTGCCGGAATCCGGAGCACCGGGGGTCTCCAGGCAGAGCCTCAGACTTGAACGCTGACCCGTTCGGCGTCATCGCCCTGGGTGAGTGGGACTCGGCTCGATCGATGCAGCCGAATCTGGATCTGATACCGATCGCCCCTCATGAGCGAGCGGGTGTATTCCACCGGATGACCTCGGCTGAGGCCGACTCGTTCCACGATGAAACCCGGCGCCGGGTGGGGCACTCCCAGGAGCACGGCGGCATCGCCCTCGAGAATGGTCGCGATGAATGTCTCGTGGGCATCGTCGATGACAACGCCGTACCGCCGTTCCAATTCTTCATAGAGGGACGTTGTGGAGAAATCGACCTCTAGAAGGCCGACAAAGGGCCCCGCCGGCAAGATTGACGTCTGGATGCCGATCGGCTCGCCATCTCCGAATCTGAGCCGTTCGAGGCGCAACGTCGGTGTCGCGCGCGGCAACCCCAAGCGAGATGCGACCGCATCGTCCGCGTCCGCCACTTCGAAAACCAGTACGCGGGAGGAGGTGACCACCCCTTTGGCCCGCATGTCCGCCGTGAACGAACTCAGCCGCGACGGCCGCGCGATGATCCGCGCATCGCGCACGAAGGAACCGCGACCACGTTGGCGGCTGATGAGTCCTTCCTGCGCGAGGTTCGCCAGGGCTTGTCGGATGGTGATCCGGCTGGCCCCGTAGAGGTTGGTGAGCTCCGGTTCGGTCGGTATCTGCCGCCCCGGCGCCCAAGCCCCAGACGCGATCCGTTCACGGATGTCGTTCGCGACCTGATGGTAGAGAGGGATCTGGCTTGACCGCGACACCAGAAACCGCTCGTCGGGTGCGCGCGCCGGCATTTCTCCCACCTTAGTCCCCTCATCCTGGGCAGCCACAACTCTCGCAAGATGGGTCTTGCCGGACGTTGTCATAAGGATATACTCTTTGGGCCAGCCTGCAGAGTGATGCCCAAACGCCAGGGCCAGCGGAGAAGGAGCCGCTCGACCACCTCGCGACGACGACTGGGGCAGGGCGCAGGCCCACTATGACGGGTTCCGACCCAAGGAGTCGAACTGGAGGGCAGGAAAGGACGTAGGCCGCGCTCTGGAGTCGAAGTCTCGCATGAGGAGAGGAAAGTGAAGAGTCGGTTTCTCGCGGTTCTCGGATCAGCAGTCCTCGTTCTGGCCGGGTGTAGCTCGGGCACGTCGGTAACACAAGCTCCCGGGGCGAGCGCTGCGCCCAGCGCGGCAGCCGCCGGTACTCAGCCGAGCGCCGCCGTGACGGGCGATGTGACTGTGTGGAGCTGGCGGATCGAGGACAAGGACGCCTACAAGAAGATGTTCGACGCCTTTACGGCGAAGAACCCCGGCATCAATGTCACGTTTGAGACGACCGTTGATACGGAATACGAAACGAAACTAACGACGGCGCTCCGCGCGGGTAAGGGGCCCGATATCGCCCAGCTGAAGGCATACGGCGAACTCCAGCCCCTGACAGACGCCGGGTATCTCGTCGCACTCGACGACAAGATCGCCGGGCTTAAGGACTTCTTCCCCGCCGCCCTTGACGGGGCGCGCAGCGTGACGGACAAGAAGGTCTATGGAGTCCCGTACGCAATGCCCGACATGGGCGTCTTCTACAACAAGAAGATCTTCGCCGACAACGGGATCAGCGTTCCTCAGACGTACGATGAGTTCGTGGCCGCCTGTCAGAAGCTCAAGGCGGCTGGCATAATCCCGATCGCCGCAGGAGGCGCGTCCGGAACCGCGTGGGCCCTTGAGATCATGATCGGGGTCGTGGGTCCGAACATCTACGGGGCCAACACCTTCTGGAACGACATCGAGTCGGGAAAGGCCACGTTCACCGATCCACGTTACGTTGCCGCCCTCAAGCGGCTTCAGGATCTCTACCCCTACTACTCCCCGGGCATGGAAGGCGTCGACTATACGACCGCCACGCAGCAGTTCATCAACGGGAAGGCTGCCATGTTCATGGGTGGTTCCTGGGAGAACGGCAGCTTCAAGTCACAGAACAAAGACCTCCAGTTCGACATCTTCTCATTCCCGCCTGACAAGGCCGGCGATGCCGCCTACACGTCGTCGTTCGCCGATGGCTCGTACGGGCTTGTTTCCGCATCGAAGAACCAGGATGCCGCCGTCAAGGTGCTCGAGTACATGACCTCGCTTGAGTGGGCTCAGGCGTACGCCGACCTCCTTGGTTGGCCTGCGGGTCGGCCGGGCGTCACTGCGAACGATCCCGTCCTGCAGTCGATGCTGAAGATGCAGGCGAACCAGACTCCCTACCTCTCGCTGGTTGGGTTCCGGTGGCACACGCCCACCGCATCCGAGATCATCCAGGCCGACATCGCCAACGTGATGGCCGGCAAGATGACACCCGAGGCTCTCGCTCAGAAGATCCAGGACGGCGTTTCCACCTGGTTCAAACCGACGCCATAGTCACTTGACGGGTTCGGGCCGCGGGTCGCACCCGCGGCCCGAACTGTCGGACCAGGCACGGCACTCCCAAGTCAGCGAGGTGCATCCGGGTGCGTGCGGTTCTGGCCAGGCGGCGACTGCGAAGCGCGATCATTCTGGTTGCGCCAGCGTTCGTCGTCTACACAGTCGTCGTGATCTACCCGCTCGTTGCTTCCCTGTGGGGCAGCCTCCTCGACTGGAACGGGCTGACATCAGGCCGTTTCATCGCCCTGGACAACTTCGCGAATCTGTTCCGCGACCCCTATCTCCCGAGAGTAGTCGGGGCGTTCACGCACAACGTCCTATGGTTTGTCGGGATCATGGTGATCCAGAACGTCGGGGGGATGCTCATTGCCTACCTGCTGTACACGCGCAGGGGTCGGATGGGCTTCTTCCAATCCGCGTTCTTCCTCCCGGCAATTCTCAGTCCCATCCTCGTCGGTGCTCTGTGGCGGATCATCCTCGCGCCCGAAGGCCCCTTGAACTCCGTCCTCGGGAATCTCGGTGTGGCGTCGGGGCCGATCGCCTGGCTCGGCGACAACAACCTGGCACTTCCTTGTCTCGTTCTCGTGGATGCCTGGAACTGGGTCGGCCTGCCACTTCTCGTCTTCCTTGCCGGGTTCAATGACATCCCGCCGGAGATCATGGAGTCGGCCAAGCTGGAGGGTGCGAGTGCCTCCAAGGCACTGCTCTCGATCGGGCTTCCTCTCGTGATGCCGTCGATCGCGATCGTCAGCATCCTGACATTCATCAATGCCTTCAATCAGTTCGATATCGTGTACATCATGGAGGGCCCGGAGGGGAACCCCGGTCACTCCACGGACGTCCTCGGCACCCTCTTCTACCAGCTCGCGTTCGGCACGCAGGGGGCCTCGGGGCTCACCGAGATCGGTATCGCGCTTGCCCTGGCGACCGTCCTGATGTTGCTCCTGGCTGCCGGGACCGTGGTTGGTCTTCGCACCCTGGGCCAGCGAATTGTCGAGTTCTGAGGTGCGGTGATGGTGCAACGGTTCCGCAACCTCGGGGTGTGGGCGGTCCTTCTCGGCTACACGGGCGTCGTGGCAGTACCCCTGTACCTGATGCTCGTGTCGTCGGTGAAGACGACCCGACAGATCTACTCGGAGCCGCTCAGTCCTCCGTCGAGCCTCAGCCTCGACAACTTCGCCAATGCCTGGCAACAGGCTCACTTCTCCACCTATTTCGTCAACAGCGTCATCGTCACCGTCGCGTCCGTGGTGCTCATCCTGGTCTTGAGCGTGGCGGCATCCTTCCCGATGAGTCGGTACCGCCAGCGGTGGCTATCCGTCCTCCTGATGTTCTTTCTTCTCGGGCTGATGCTGCCGGTCCGGCTCGGCATCGTGCAGCTGTTCATCCTGTTTCGGGACATCGATCAGCTTGACAAGCTGACGGGTCTCATCCTCATCTACGTTGGGATCCGGATCCCGTTTGCGGTGTTCGTGATTTCGAGCTTCATGCGAACGATCCCGCGCGAGATGGAGGAGGCGGCCCGGATCGATGGGGCGAGCGAGTGGCAGGTCCTTCGCCACATCTTCGTGCCGCTCGTCAGACCCGCTCTCGCGATCGTCGCCATCTTCTCGGCGATTGCCGTGTGGAATGACTTCTTCTTCCCGTTGATCTTCATCTACAGCGATGAGCTTAAGACGATGCCGCTGGGGCTTGCGACATTCATGGGCCAGTACCGGTCCGATTGGGGCCTGCTCTTTGCTGGCCTGACGATTTCGTCGGTGCCGCTGGTCGTCCTGTACCTCTTCACGTCGCGACAGGTGCGACAAGGGATCGCTACCGGAGGCCTTCGATGACCATTGTGCAGGCTGCAGGGACGCTGGGGTCGAGCGCGGTGCTGGTCGTCGGTGCGCACGCGTTCGACGCCGAAGTGATGGCCGGAGCCGCCTGCGTCGGTTACGCAGACGCCGGCAATCGCGTGGTGCTGCTTCATCTGAGCCAAGGAGAGTTGGGACACCGAACGCTCGAGGCGGCCGAGTACGCTCGCCAGAAGCGACGCGAAGCAGAGGACGCCGCACGGATCCTGGGTGCGGAGGCGGTCTTCTTCGACCTTCCCGACGGCGGCGTTCCCCGGGGCGACGACCTGGCGCATCGAGTCGCGCGAATCATTCGCGAAGTGAGACCTGCGATCGTCATCGGTCACTGGCGCGGAAGTTGGCACAAGGATCACGTCGCAGCTCACCATGCCATGGTCCAGGGCGTCTTCTTTGCCGCCCTGCCGACGTTCGACACGACGCTCCCCGCCCACGCTCCGCGGGATGTCCTCTTCGCCGAGAACTGGGAGGACGACGAGGGGTTCCGGCCCGAAGTGTTGGTGGACACGACCAGTGGCCACGAGCGGTGGCTCGCAGCGATTCGCGCGTATGCGATCGGACGCGGGGAACTCGGGGAGTTCAGATACCTTGACTACTACGAATCTCTGGCGCGCATGCGCGGCTGTCTCGCCGGTGTTGAGCGCGCTGAAGCTTTCATGCGGGTACCCCGGTCGATCCTCGTCGGCCTCGGGCAGTTTGTGGTCGGCACTGTCGGCACTGCTGACGTCGCTCCCCTGCCATGACACTGACCGAAACTGAGCCGCTCGCGCTCGCCATTGACATCGGCGGGACGAAGACGGCTTTCGGGATCCTGGAGCCAAGCGGCCGACTCGTGCGCGAGATCGTCATCCCGACACCGCGTGGCGACCCAGATCAGGTGCTTGCCGATCTCATCGACCAGGCGCGCTCGGCGATCGAGGGGTTTCGTGTCGTCGCGTGCGGGATCGACCTCCCTGCCGTCGTGGCCAACGGCGTAGTGCAATGGGCCGCCTGGAGCTTCCCGGGATGGGATGGACTCCCTCTGGCGGAGCGGTTTCAGCGTTCCCTGGGCATCCCGTGTGTCCTCGAGTTCGACGGCTACGCGGCCGCCCTGGGCGAGATCTGGCAGGGACGTGCACGCGGCTGTCGTGACGCCGCGGTCGTGATCGTCGGCACTGGTGTTGGTGCCGGATTCGTCCACGCCGGCGAACTCTACCGGGGGGCCAGGGGGGTTGCCGGTGCAATCGGCTGGCTCCGATTCCCCGAGCACGACCAGCTCGGCCAACCGATGGAGGACACTGCCTCCGGGACAGCCATCCTCCGCCGAGCTCGCAGCGCGCATCCACAAGGCGACTCGGCGTATGCGGACACGGCGGCAGTGTTCGACGCCTCCACCTCCGGCGACCCGCGCGCGAGGCGTGCAGTTCGCGACGCCATGCTCGCACTTGCCGCCGGGGTCGGGGCGCTGGTCGCGATGCTCGCGCCGGAGATCGTCGTCCTCGGCGGGAGCGTTGGCGCCCGACCCGATGTGGTCGAGGAGGTCCGAAGCCTCGTCCTTAGCACGACCCAGCCGTACGCAGCTGGGGCGGTTGTCATCGACAGCGCCGCCCTGGGTGCCCGTTCCAGCCTGTATGGGGCTGGGTATCTCGCTCATCGCCTTGTTGGCAGAGAGGAACCGAAATGACCGCGCTCGCCTATTTCGACGCCGCTGACGCTCTCCTGAAGCGGATCCGCGACACTCAGTCCGAGGCGATCGAGGAGGCCGCGGTCGTGATGGCCGAGAGTGTCAGCCGGGGAGGGCTCGTCAACCTCTTCGGGAGCGGCCACTCCGTGATCCCCGTGATGGACGTCTTCCCACGTTACGGCAGCTACCCTGTATTTCGCCCCCTCCTCGACTCGCGCCTCTCCTGGTTCAACGTGCTCGGGTCAGGCGGGGTCTCCGAGCTGCTCTGGCTGGAGCGAACCGAGGGCTATGTCACGAACTTCCTGCAGAACTACCCGCTTCGACCCGAAGACACCATGGTCGTGTACTCCCACGGCGGCCTCAACGCTGCAGGCATCGAGACGGCTCTGTACGCTAAGGAGCGCGGCCTCAAGGTCGTCGCGATCACGTCAGTCGCGAACCTCGAGGTGAACCCGGCGACACACTCAAGCGGCAAGCGGTTGGCGGAAATCGCCGACGTCGTGATCGACAACTGCGTCGCTCCCGAGGATGTGCTCGTCCGTGTCGACGGCTGGGCCATTCCAGTCGCCGCAGGATCCACGCTCGCAGTGATCGCGATCACGATGGCGATAACGGCCGAGCTGGCACGCCAGCTGGCTGTCCGCGGGATCGAGCTCCCCGTCTTCGTGTCGCCCAACAACACCGACGTGCCGCCCGACAACAACAAGCGGGTCTTCGCGGCCTACGCGAAGGTGATTCAGCGATAGCCGTGAACCATCGCGCGCGTCCACGAACGAGGTGGTGGCGCCGCTCGAATGCGGCCGCACTTCGACGACGGCGAGATGGTGGTTGACGCGCGACTCCTAACCGAGCTCACCCGGATCCTCGGTTCGGAGCGGTTCCTTACGCAGCCGGCGGACCTCATTGTCCACGGCTACGATGCGGCACTCCATTCGGAGCTTCCGGGCGCGGTGGCCTTGCCGCGAACAACGGACGAGGTCAGCGCGATCCTCCGCTGCGCCTCCGCGGCGGGGGCACCGGTCGTGGCACGGGGAGCCGGGACGAGTCTCACCGGGGGACCCGTTCCAGACCGCCCGGGGCACCTCGTTGTCGACCTCGTCCAGATGGATCGGATCCTCGCGGTCGATGCTGAAGACCTGACCGCCACCGTCGAGGCAGGCGTCGTGACGGCCGACCTCCAACGGGCCGCCGAGGCGCGCGGGCTCTTCTACCCGCCAGACCCAGCCACCCTCCGGACCTGCACCATCGGCGGGAACATCGCCACGAACGCGGGCGGTCCGCGCGGCCTGAAGTACGGTGTCACCCGCAACTATGTCCTGGGTCTCGAGGTCGTGGCTGCCGACGGCACCGTTCTTCACTTGGGCGGCCGCGCGATCAAGAATGCAACCGGCTATGCGCTGGCCCAGCTGTTCATCGGCAGCGAAGGGACCCTCGGCATCATCACGGGAGCGGTGCTCAAGCTCATCCCCAAGCCGTTGGCGGAACGCACGATCCTGGCCGCGTTCGATCGTCTCGATGATGCCGCCGCTCTCGTCGTCCGCGTTCTGGGAGCTGGAGTCCTGCCAGCTACGATCGAACTTATCGACCAAGCCTGCATCCGCGCCGTCGAAGCCTACAAACCGGCTGGCCGGCCGCTCGATGTCGAGGCCGTGATGCTTCTGCGTGTGGATGGTCACCCAGCAGCCGTCGAGGTGGAGCAGCAGACCATCGCTTCACTGTGTCGCGAGGCGGGGGCCCGGGACGTGCGGGTACCGGCGACCGTCGAAGAGGCGGAGTGCCTGTGGGATGCGCGCCGGGCGGTTTCTCCCGCGCTCGGACGCCTGTCCAGAAGCAAGCTCGACGAGGACATCACCGTCCCGCGCTCGGCGATCGTTCCGGTCATGCGGCGCATCCAGGAGATCGCCGCGAGCCGGGGTCTACCGATCGCGGTCTTCGGGCACATCAGCGACGGCAACCTGCACCCCGAGATCCTCTTCGACATGGCCGACGCCGATGAGCGCGGCCGGATGCTCGGAGCCGCGAGCGATCTCTTCGTCGCCGCGCTGGAATCTGGAGGAACGCTGTCGGGTGAGCACGGCATTGGCTACCTCAAGAAGGAGTTCCTGCCACTCGCCGTGGAGCCAGCGGCCCTGGAACTGATGCGGGCCATAAAGGCCCTTCTCGACCCGGCGGGCATCCTGAACCCCGGCAAGGTCTTTCCGGACGGTCACTCGCCGATCTTGCGCGGAACGGACGCCTCGATCATGCCCCCGAATCCATTCCGCGGGCCATTCCCCGGCGCCACAAGCAGGCGTCGCAAGTCGGCGACGCCGCACGTCGGGACCGAGCGGGGGAGGTGACGCAAGAACGGGCGACTGGAACCATGACCCGCGCAGCCGAACCCCGGGCGTCACTCGTCGTGGGTGACCGGATCGCGCCCGAGAGCACGCCGGGCGAGGCCCTTCGTCGGCGCCTGCCCGAGGAGGAACTCTGCATCAAGTGCGGTGCTTGCCTGCCGGCATGCCCGACCTATGTCTCGACCGGTCTCGAGCGGGAATCTCCGCGAGGCCGGACGCAACTCATTCGCGCCGTTGCCGAGGACCGTCTTCGGCCAGACGACTACTTTGCCACGCAGATGTACGACTGCCTCGACTGCCGTGCGTGCGAGCTCCCGTGCCCGGTCGGTGTGCCCATCGGTTCGTTGGTCCTCGAGGCACGAGCCGCCGCCCAGCGCCGCTCGAACACCGCCCGCGGGTCTCCGAACCTCATGGCCCGATTGGGGCGGTGGACACTCGAGAGAGGACTGTTCGCCCATCCGCGCAGGATGGAGTGGCCGGTCTTCATCATGGGCTGGCTGTACCAGCGCAGCGGACTTCAGGGGATAGTCCGGGCAACGGGCGTCCTCCGCCTGCTACCACAACTTCGGCATCTCGAGCTCTGGCTGCCTTCACTCCCCGGCCGTCCGTGGCGATGGCGCTTCGCTGGCGCTGGGGCTCGCCTCGAGTCCTATGGCCCGGCCAGGATGCGGGCTGCCTACTTTCTAGGCTGTTTCATGAACACCGTCTTCGCCGACGCGTCGGTCGCGTCGGTCGAGGTGCTTCGGCGCAATGGAGTGGACGTCATCACGCCACGCGGGATCCGGTGCTGCGGCGCCCCCCAAATGGATCTCGGCGACATCGAGCTGGCCCGCGAGTTCGCGAGGACGAACATCTCGATCCTCGAGACGACCGATGCGGCGGTCGTCGTCTCGGACTGTGCAGCCTGCTCTGGAATGCTCAAGGAGTATGGCGAGCTGCTGAAGGACGATCCAGACTGGGCCTCGCGGTCAGCTCGCCTCAGCGCCAGGGTTCGCGACTTCAGCGAGCTCATGCTCGAGCTCATCCACGACGGGCCGCCGCTCGGGCGGGTCGAGACAGCGGCGACGTATCACGACCCGTGCCATCTCGCCCACCTGCAGCGCGTGACCCAGGCGCCGCGCGAACTTCTCCAGATGATCCCCGGGATCCGGTATGCGGAGATGCCCTGCTCAGACACCTGCTGTGGTTCGGCCGGAACCTATAGCTTCCGACGCTGGCACCAATCGATGGCGATCCTCGACGAGAAGATTGCCAACGCCATTTCGACTGGAGCGGAGGTCGTGGTCACGGCCAACCCAGGCTGTCTTGGCCAGCTCGAGATGGGGTTCCGCCGGGCCGGGACGCGGATACCCGTCCGCCACCTGAGCCAAATCCTCCTGGAGGCCTACGAATCAAGTGACGAAGAGCGAGCGGATCATTCCTCCGAATAGCGATCCAACCGCAATCGATCCACCGAGCCGGCTCACGGTGTCCCCGTATGGCTCCTGGGTGTCATCTATTCCGCTTGCCCCCGATCCCGGCGACGAGCTAATGCTTCTCGAGCTGAGGGTCGACGGCGAGGATCTCTATTGGCTGGAGGGGCGTCCCGACCAGAACGGCCACCAAATCCTCGTCCAGCAACATGGCCGAGCAATCGCGGACATGACTGCGGCGGACACCAACGTCCGAAGTCGCGTGCACGAGTATGGAGGGGCTTCATACACGGTCAACGATGGATGTGTCTACTTCACTCGCTTCGATGATGGGCGGTTGTACCGTCAGACGCCCGGTGAGGCCCCAGTCGCGCTGACACCGGCCAGGGCTCTTCGGTTTGCGGATCTCGTGGTCGACGAGCGCCGATCGCGGTTGATCTGCGTGCAAGAGGACCACACGGAGTCGACACGCCTGCCAGAGAGCCAAGCCGTCAACAGCCTGGTCGAAGTCCGCTGGGGCGACTCCGACGCGCGGCCGCCCAGGACGCTGGTCACCGGCAACGACTTCTACAGTTCGCCCCGGTTGAACCCCGACCGCTCGCGACTGGCATGGATCACGTGGAACCACCCGAATATGCCCTGGGATGGGACCGAGTTGTGGGTGGCTGACTTCGCGCGAGATGGCTCGCTCGGCCCCTCGACGCTGGTGGCTGGCGGTCCGAGCGAGTCCGTTGCGCAGCCCGAATGGTCTCCCGGTGGCGTGCTCCACTTCGTCTCCGATCGCTCGGGTTGGTGGAATCTATATCGGTGGGTCGAGGAACCCTCTGGTGCGGGTGCAGGGCAACTGAGGCCGGGCGACGGCGGAGCAATCGAGGCAATCGCCCCCACGGAGGCCGAGTTCTGTCATTACCAGTGGCGGTTCGGGCGCCCCACCTACGTCTTCGCCGATGGGGGCGAGATCATCGCTATCGCGCGTCGGGGGGGGCAGGACGAGTTGCTCCGAATCGACCCGAAACGGCACCTCGCCAGCAAGGTCGACGTTCCCTACTCGGAGCTCGAGTTCATCTGCGGAAGGGGCGGGAAGGTCGCCTTCGTCGCGGGTCGGCCCGTGGAATCTACGGCCGTCGTCGAATTCGACCTCGCCTCGGGTCGCCTTGAAGTTGTGCGGCGAGCGTCGAGCATGTTGCTGGACGCTCGGTACCTTTCTGTTCCAGAGAAGATCGAATTCCCCACCGAGCGCGGCCTTACGGCCTTCGGTTTCTACTATCCGCCCACAAACCCTGACTTCACGGGCGTTCCGGAAGAGCGGCCCCCGCTTGTCGTGCGCTGCCATGGCGGGCCAACAGCGAATGCATCGACCTCGCTCGATCTGGACGTTCAGCGCCTGACAAGTCGGGGCATCGGGGTTCTCGACGTCGACCACGGTGGAAGCACGGGGTACGGCCGTGCGTACCGAGAACGACTCTGCGGCGAGTGGGGCGTCGTGGACGTTCAGGACTGCGTGAGCGGCGCTCGTTACCTCGCGATGCAGGGCCTCGTTGACCGGGATCGTTTGGCAATCACGGGCAAGAGCGCCGGAGGCTGGACCACACTATGCGCGGCGGCTTTCACTGATGTGTTTCGCGGTGGCGTCGCCTATTTCGCGATCACTGACCTAGAACTGTGGGCGCGAGGAACGCACAAGTTCGAGTCGCGCTACCTCGACGGCCTGATCGGGCCGTATCCGGAGCGGCGCGACCTCTACCTTGAACGGTCACCGACGAATGCAGGGGCCAGTTTCAACTGCCCGGTAGTCATCATCCAGGGTCTCGATGACCGCGTGGTGCCCCGTGATCAAGCCGAGAAGATGGTCGGAGCGGTTCGCACGGCCGGCAAGCCATTCGCCTATGTCGAGTTTCCTGACGAGGGCCACGGGCTCCGAAAGGCGGCGAACATCGAGCACGCCCTCCGAGCCGAGCTGGGCCTCTACGCCGCTGTCTTCGAGATCAGATTCGCCGACGCGATTGAGCCCCTCACGTTCGAGCGTGCGGGGGCTGACGAAGTCCGCGTTGGGCGGGGCTGAGATGGCTGCCGAGGCCGCGACGGACGTTGCGGTTGTCTCAGGTCGCCTCGTCCTTGAGGATTCCGTTGCTGCCGGCCGGATCCGAGTGCGAGGTGGGCTGATCGTTGGCGTCGATCTGGACGACGCCGAGGATGACGGTCCCTACGTCATGCCCGGCTTCGTGGACGTCCACGTCCACGGCTGGGGCGGGCATGACGCGATGCGCTCGGAGTCCTCCCTCGACGGCATGGCTCGCGCCCTGCTGCACCGCGGCGTCACATCCTTCCTGCCCACCGCCGTCACCGCTCCGCTGGAGGTGCTGCGCACCTTCGCCGAACGGGTCCGCGCGTGGATGCCCGACGCGCCAGACGACGGAGCAGCGCCGCTCGGCTTCAACCTCGAGGGACCGTTCATCTCGTTCCAGCGCGTGGGCGCGCAGAACCCGGCGTTCGTGCGAACCGCGGCGGAGATCGCGTTCGAGGACCTCGAGCCCCTGCTCGGCAGCTTGCGACTCGCGACGATCGCGCCGGAGATGCCCGGCGCGATCGACCTGATCCGGTGGCTCACGGAGCGCGGCGTGGTCGCCTCGCTCGGCCATTCCGCGGCGACGGCCGCCGAGGCCCAGGCCGGATACGACGCTGGCGCGCGCACCACCACGCACCTGTTCAACGCGATGTCCGGGGTCCATCAGCACACGCCAGGCCTGGCTGCGGTGGCGCTCTCGCGGGACGACGTCTACACCGAGCTGATTGCCGACGGCCACCACGTGGATCGCGTGCTCTGGCCCCTTATCCTGCGCACGAAACCGTCGGATCGGCTCCTCTTGGTAAGCGACGGGATCGAGCTCGCTGGGACGCCTCAGGAGCATGGCTCTCTCGGCGGCCTCGAGGTCGAGGTGCGGGGCGACCGCTGCACGCTCGTGTCCAGCGGCGCGCTTGCGGGTTCCGTCATCGCGCTCGACACGGCCGTGCGGAACCTGGCGCTGTTCGGGTTGGATCTGCCGCGCGTCGCCGCCGCCGCCAGTGCCAACCCGCTGGCGCTGATCGGGGTGGACGATCGCGGGCGAATCGCCCCCGGCCTCCGTGCCGACCTCGTCGAGTTCGATGGTGCCTTCAACGTGCGACGGGTCATGCGCGCAGGGCGGTGGTTCGAGGGACCGCGCTTCGCGTCACCCCCGGCGTGACCCCATGCCGAGTGCATGAAGAGGGAAACATGACAGCCCAAGGCCCCATCCACGACGCCCCCACGCTGATGCACGGCGAGATTGAGGAGATCCCTGACGTCGTTCGCCGTCTCGTGGCCGATCAGGCGGACCAGTTCTCGCGCGTGGTCGCGGGCGTTCGTGCGGCCCGGCCGCGGCTGGCGATCATCGCTGCCCGAGGCACGTCCGATCATGCGGCGATCTATGCCAAGTACCTGCTCGAGGCGGAGCTCGGCCTCCCGACCGCGCTCGCCGCGTCGTCACTGACCACGATCTACCGTCGGTCGCCCCACTGGGCGGATGCCTTGCTCCTGAGCCTGTCGCAGTCCGGCGCGAGCCCCGACATCCTCGCCGTGACGGAGGCAGCACGGGCCGGGGGTGCGACCACCGTCGCAGTCACGAACGACCCGGAGTCGCCGCTGGCACGTGCGGCCGAGTTCTCGCTTGCCTGTGGGGCGGGCCTCGAACGGGCGGTGGCGGCGACCAAGACGTACGTCGCCGAGCTTGCGGCCATCGCCACTCTCGTCGCTCGCCTGTCCGGCAACGAAGATCTCATTCGGGGGCTTGAAAGACTGCCGGCGCACCTATCGGACATCCTCGTGATCGCCGGGCGTTGGATCGCTCGATCCGAGACGCTCGTCGAGGCGCTGGCGAGCGCCGACCGAATGCTCGTCGTCTCACGCGGCTTCAATCTGCCGACGGCCCTCGAGATCGCCCTAAAGTTCAAGGAGACCGCCGGGATCTTCGCGGAAGGGTACTCGAGCGCCGACCTGATGCATGGTCCGGTAGCGCTCGCGCGACCGGCCGTGCCCGTCCTGGTGTTCCGTCCGAACGGTCCGATGGGAAGAGCGATGGACGCCGTGATCGAGCGACTGGTCGAAGCCGGGAGCCAACTCTGGCTGGTTGGTGGAGGCGAGGTGGAGGAGGTCAACGCCCCGGCCCGCGGTCGGCTTGCGTTGCCGAACGGAGCTCCAGAGGTGCTGACACCACTCGCGTTCGTGATCCCGGGGTACCTGCTCGCCGGCACCGTTGCCCTCCGTCGCGGCATGAATCCCGATGCGCCCGACGGTTTGTCCAAGATCACGCGAACGACCTAGGTTGCGTCACGCCCGACGACATCGCGTCGATCGTCCTGCCGGCGGCTGAGCTCAGCGCGCTCGAGCTCGTACCCGCCCGAGCGGCACGCACACTGGCGGCCGATGGTCGGTGGGCCCGCCAGAACGTCCATGCCGGTCCGCGTGCTCCGCGAGGCTCACCCGGCCCGATGCTATACTCCCCGGGAGTATGAGCACAGCCCCCCGCACCGAACCCGCGCCCGGCGTTCCGCCGGCGACCGCCGTTGCGCCCGCCGAGGTCTCGTTCCCGGTCGTCGGGATGACCTGCGCCTCGTGCAGCAACCGGATCGAGCGCTTCCTGCGGAAGACGGACGGCGTGGTGGAGGCGAGCGTGAACCTCGCCACCGAGGTCGCCACGATCCGCTACCTGCCCGGGCAGGTGGGTCGCTCGGAGCTGGTGGGCGCGATCGAGAAGGCCGGTTACGAGGTCC
>Ga0209777_10002593_pt1 | contig 23499 bp, 28 predicted proteins | sample FrelakmetHBP12HB_FD_187147 | JGI IMG/M metagenome (GOLD analysis project Ga0209777, IMG submission 187147) | Freshwater lake sediment microbial communities from the University of Notre Dame, USA, for methane emissions studies -HBP12 HB (SPAdes)... | ecosystem: Environmental > Aquatic >...
AGGGTCGTCCACCCCGTTCACCTACTCCTATGACCCTGAACACCCCGTACCAACGGTAGGCGGTGGTAACCTGGAGATCCCTGCAGGCCCCTATGACCAGCGAGGGGTCGAAAACCGAAGCGATGTGCTTGTCTTCACCAGCCCTATGTTATCAACACCATATGAGGCGACCGGGCCGGTCACAGCACGGTTATTTGTCTCATCAACCTGCCCTGATACGGATTTCACTGTAAAACTGACTGATGTGTACCCAGATGGGCGGTCCATGCTGATTACCGATGGTATCCTTCGGATGAGAAACCGGAATGGAACAGACCATTGGGAGCTCATGGAGCCAGGAATCGTGTATCAAGTTGACGTTGACCTCTGGAGCACCTCGTACATCTGGAACACGGGTCATCGGATTCGTGTTGATGTCTCCTCGTCGAACTACCCCCGGTGTCTGAACAACCCAAACACCGCTGATGGGATTTACAAAAACACAACCTATGCGATCGCACAGAACACCGTGTACCTTGATTTAACCCATCCCTCCTGTCTGATCCTCCCTGAAATACCATTGAATATGACAGCGAGCCAACACACATGGTCCCCTGCGCAAGAGATAACCCGCTTCCAAGAGGGACACTCACCACATATTCCGCAAGGACTTTTAGCGCTTTTCTCTCGGTTCCCTCAACTCAACAGGATATACGAGCAGCAATCAGTCCTCCTCCCGTAGCACTTCCATACTAATCCTTCTCCCTCGGAGGAATATCCTTCCTCATACCATATTAATAACTTATATATATTATATAAGTCTACTTTTAATTACAGTATAGGACATCCCTATCGTGCGAGAATCATGAAAAAAGCGATTATAGCAATTATCCTAGCGGTGCTCTTTCTCCTCAATATCGTCGCGGCAGCATTTATCTTTCTTGATATCCAAGCTCTTCAGTTCCCCAAGACAACAATCCGAGTTGATGTCGTCCAAGTAAACTCTACGGAGCTCATAATTCATCATGAACTCCAGATATACAACCCGAATTCATTTGAAATGATTCTGAAAAACTTCCAGATTGTCACCACCACACCAACAGGGGATGAAATCCTAAGAATGGTCATAGACGGGGGCTCTATTCCCGGTCAATCGAATCGAAGCTATTCAGCAAACGACCATATCTCCCTGAAAGGCAATCTTTCCGGGGATCTGACCAGTACCGTCACTGGAATAGTTGGCATTAACTTCCTCGGAGTTATCCAAAAGACAATACCACTTGAAGTCACAGTTCTGATATCACTTAATGACATCCTGACGAAAATATCAGTACCAGCAATTTCGGTTCAAACAGAATTTGGTACGTTAACACGCACAGCAATTACGTTTAATGCAACTGTCGATATAACCAACACTAATTCCTTCGATTTGTTTATCAAAGATATTGCTCTGAATATCACCACAGAAACCGGAAAGTCCGTAGGGAATTTTACAATCCCTGGTTTTCAGATGCCCGCAGAACAATCAGTCACCCGCAAGGGATCTGGAACGGTTCTTCTGGAAGCATTAAACGCAAAACAGCTTCATCTGGCTCTCACAACAGAAGCAGGAGCAACCATCGCTGGGTTGAACAAAACACTGCCGGTTTCCGCCATCATCAATGTCGCAATCCCTAATTTCGCACAATATATCCCTGCTCAACCGCCACTGGAACTAGCGATAAACATCGATTTTGTAAAAGCACGAGGTGGATTGAACGGAAACATGACCCTTGAAGTCATCAACCCCACAAAAATTCATTTAATCGCGCGTGATCTCGTGGTGGATTATTATCGAGTGAAAAATAACAAAAAAACATTTATTACGGAAGGCCCACTTGGGTCAGGGGAGCTTGTGCCTGAGAACACGACATATTTCCACGGCAAGATCTTCATCCCCTTCTCTAAACTCATTAACCTTTCAGGAGGCGGTCTTTTTCCAGATGCGGTGTTTGCTCAATTACGAGCCAACATCTTCCTAAGCGGTATAAATCAATCATTACCTGTCGCAATCGGCTCCTTTGTTGACATCCGACTATTCAAACCAGACTAGCCCATTTTTTTTTAAAAAAATCTTCCATTATGACCGATTTTTCTAATATATAATTCATTAAATATAATCATCTTTTTCTCCTCATGGAAAAGTTGAAATATATCTTAGTAAATAGCACTGATATTCCAGATAAGAGGGAGCCATGGTACATATAAAAAAAGCAGGAATACAAATAATAACTTCAGACCGAAAAAAATTGTATAGTTTACCTCTAATCGTTATGGTTTGTTTCAGCAGTATTTCTCTGATGCCGATGACCTATGGAATTCATCGCATGAATCTTTCTATAGACCCCGGACAAAGTATAACAGAACAGACAAAAACCAACACCATTGATACAACAAGTTCCTCGATAATCCCATGGTGGAATGCAAGTTGGCACTATCGGAGTGTCTATGATGTTACTGGGATAGGGAATTATTCCACCACCGTTAATTTTACTGCATTACTTTCTTCGTTGAATGTCATGAATAAAACATTTGAGAATGCAACTATAACAGTTGTTCGGTACCTCTCAAATGGAACTATGATGATCGTCAATAAAACTTGGTTTAATGAAACCCAGACGTTTAATGCTCATACAAACGCTCGTGGCGTACTTGCATGGATAGTCTCTGGTCCCTCGTTGTATGGGGTGTATTTTGATGTCAGTGAAAACCGTGGTACTCGAAGACATACAGTTGAGACCGTGAACATCACGCAAACAGGGAGTGTACAGGCTTCTCTTGTTTCAACCCAAGGATGGTGGTCTGAATTTGGAATTACCTGGAAGACATACTACACTCCAAATACCCATCTAATTCTTCATATAAATACGACATCTCAGGCAAAAAACATTACCGCACGATTCATATGTGATAACAATGTCATTTCTAATCAATCATTATCTTCCCATAATAATCTCGCTTGGGTCAGTACCGTTATAAATCTTTCTACAAGAGGGAATTGGACTGTTACCATCTTCGGGTTTGATGATGCTGGGTATAATGCCACCCCAATTATCACACTTTTTTATGTCGGTACACCTGATCTTTCGCTCACAACACTTTCGATACCCGACTTCTGCTACCTTGCACATAATATCACTGTTATCGCCTATGTTCGTACGTATAACACGACAGTGCAACATGTGAACGTGTCGCTTCTCTACGACAACCATACCACCCAATCCCTAAGAGATTTAACGTTTCAAAAAGATCAGAACAGTACTGTTCAGTTCAACTGGCTGCCGCTAAACAAAGGAAAACACACTCTCTCTGTAAGAATCGATTATGCGGATTCTAACCCCAATAATAACAAACGATGGAAATGGATTACTGTCGAAGGAATACCTGACTTAGGGATCGGAAATATCACCGTGTCGCCAACACCGGTCAATGAAGGAAACCCGGTCACCATCTCCACACGCATCTTCAATATCGGAGACGGGAATGCAACAAACTACGAAGTGGTATTGTATTGTGAACAAAATGTGAATAACCAAACTATGTATTATTCAAATGAGAAGAATTCAACGACTATAAGTATAAAGAAAAATGAAAACAGCTCCGTGAACCTAACCTGGTCTCGGACAACCTACGGAACAAATAGTTTTCATGGTGAATGGGCGGTTGGTATTCAAATCCTTAATACTACGGCAACACCAGATAGCCATGATGATAATAACCGCAAAGCACTCTTTCGTGTCCTACGGGTCACCCCTGCAGAACGAATCCCACCAGTGATTACGAACGTGAATTACCCGAAAACATCCGAACAAGGTAACAGCGTTCTTATCACTGCACAAATAACGGATCAATCGGGTGTTGACACAGTGAAAATATCCATCAGAACCCCAAGCAAGACACTTATAAAAGGAAATATGACTGCAATTGAAAACAACAGATACGAATACCAGTATATGACCACGTTCATCGGGAGATATACCTTCTGGATCAACGCAACTGACCTCTCACCATCCCATAATAAAACAACATATACTGCAACATTTGAAATAACCGAAGATAGAACACCACCAACCATTGACTACAATGGTACGATCCCTTCTGTGCAGCTGAAAAACAATTCAGTGGAAATACGATGTATCGCCAGTGATCTTTCAGGAATCAAATCAGTGACGGTAACGATCTCTTTCCCTGATAATCGGTCAGCTACCTATCGGATGACGAATACTTCCCATGATACGAAATACACATACATCAGCACATACAAACTTCTTGGTAAATACAATTATTCCATTACTGTCACGGACAACAAAGGAAATGAAAATATCACGGCTGAGAAATCATTTTGGATTACCGCTAATCTTAATGATACTGATAACGACGGCATGCCTGACGCCTGGGAGATAAAATACGAGCTGAATCCCTATGACCCTCGTGATGCATCACAGGACGCTGATCACGATGGTATCACCAACCTTGAGGAATACAAAGCAGGAACAAACCCCTTGAAGAAACTCTCTTCTTCAACAGAATTCTTCACCCGACTGAAAGATAACTGGGGGTATCTGGCCGGCTCGATTCTTGTATTTATCGTCATTGTCCTTCTCGCGTGGTATGGGATACGGAGACAAAAAAAAATGAGGATTAATAGGAAGATACTCCTATTTATCGGTATCATCCTCCTCGGAGTTGTTGTTCTGTTGTTATCTCTCTGGGATATTCTGTATAATGAAAACTGGTTGGAACGCATCATCGCCCTATATGGGATTCTCGTCATTCTTACAGTCCTCTTCCTTTACATCGCAACAAAGAAAAAACCAGTCAAGAAAAACATAGTCAATGATTTTGAAAAAACGCTCAAAGGCCCTCTGTACCATTTCAAATGCCCTTCCTGTGGCGGGATTTTTGCGGTGAAAAAATCAAAACAGAACAACAAAAAACCGTTCATGCTCACCTGTCCTGATTGTGGGATTACCGGGGTGGTACCCTCACAGCCATCACACGTGGTTGAGAAAATACCTGAAAAGAAGTCGATGAATAAAAATTTTCGATGCGAACATTGTGGGGAATGGATAACGATTTGGGCGGAAGGAACAACCCTAGTCGATAATCTTCACGTCTATACCTGTCCCTACTGTGGAACCAAACAGGATTTACGGCAGACTTAACGGTGATGTCGCATTTTTACTGCTTCGCCATGTGCTGATTCTTTCATCTCTTTGCCATTCATGAGCGCGACACCAACACCACGAAGTTTCCCCTGTGTCTTCACAAGGACTTCATCGCCAATCCGAATTGATTCATCCGCATCTTTTACTCCTGGAGCAAAGATGGATCCTTTCAACGGGACATCATCGTCGATCTCCACCCCATAACAATCGGATTTCGCAAGACGTTCCGCACCCTCTAGTGTAAGTGAGAGTAATCCTCGTTCCTCCGTGAGCATACCAAGTTGTGTGTCTTTGTGCATGATTTTCTGGTATGGGTATTTCCCTCGTATAGAACAACCCTCCATGAGGTGGTCTGCAAGGGGTTTTCCGAATTGATAATATGCAAGTGCTTTGATGTTTTCATAGATTCGTTGTGCTGGCTGTACCCGGGGATAAATTCGTGTTGTTTTTTGGAGTACTGCAGCGAGTTCATCAAGGGATTCGTTTGATGTTGGTGAATCAATGCAGGTGGAAAGGGGGTTTTTTAGGAGATCAGCGACGAAGTCTTGCATCGTCTTGGGGATATGCATGATGATGGTCTCATAGGTGTTCTTCTGTAGATAGTGCGTAAGGAGGGTCCGTATCATGTGTTTTTCATCTTCGTCCCAATGACCAGTGACTGCGATATCATACGCAGACGCTGGATAGGTTAATTCCAGTTCTCGTGGCACGAGTCCCAGGGGGGATGTCAGAATCACTTCATGGACAACCCAGGGGTTGTCCACTGTTTGTATTTTCTCTCTGAAGAGTTTATGGGTTTTTGAAAAAGAGTACGGTTTTTTTGCTGAACACGGGAGAAGAAGTAATATATTCGTACTTGGGGGTTTTTCGTATCGCTGGATGACTCGTTCTTGAAATCGTCTGACCTCTGGCCGGTTCAACGCATCCGTCGTCGTCGCAATCAATGGTTGTTTTCGTACGAGAGGTATTCGTTCCTCTAAGAAGGAGTAGTGGTGAAGATCAAGGGTCCGTAACAATGATGCATGGAGCGGGTTTGCTCTCACACGGATTTCGACAAGCTCTCGTAATGAGCCAGCAGCGATAGCGTTTCTCACGTGTTTTATTTCACTTCGAAGCGCGTAGTAATTATGCTGGATGATTTCCTCATGGGTCATCGCAGTGGCATCCGTGATTGTTGTGCAACCCGGACAGCTGCAGGGGAGCTCATGCATCTGATTTTTTTTATAGGATCCTGTTGTGAAGAGTAATGTGTCGTTTCGCGCTGCCATAACTGCCGAAAACGAATCAAAGAGATCGACTCCTATATAGGTGAAGAGTGCCAGGTTACTTGGGTCGCCGACGCTGGGGAGATACAGTAGTTTTTCGTATCCCAGCATCTCTCGTAAGGTGGTAAGGAAATCAACGCAGTAGGTCTGGTGAGAAATCAGTTGAGCGGCATTAGTGACGATGGCAAGGCTTGCATCATTGTTTTGAACTGCCTCAGGTATGAATTCTTTTTTTGCAGGGATAAAAACATAGTCAGAGTTCTTATTGTACGGAAGTGTGCTTCGATGCATTTCGATAAGAGCATCTTTTGGATAAATCAGGTAGGAGTCTTCCGTGATCGTTTTTTGTGATATTGTCTTCTCAAGAGAAAAAAGGCTGTTATGTATGTGGACGGCTGGCTTTACAGTTTTTATTGTTTTGTTGGTAAGCAGGATTTCTGCAAATTCTGGTGCCATGCATCGTTTGGTATGTACAAAAAGGATGTTTGGTGTGACAACATTCTGTTCAGAAATACTGAGTTGTCCAATGCGGGCAGGACCGTCTCTATATTGTACTCGAAAATTCATTGCTTCACCGATAATGTTTCCTGTTTAAGAAGGTTTACCTGAATAATTTTTATTTTTACTCAGGTGGTAATTCCATTTTTTTCCGTTCATCATTGCTTCCAAACCATCCTCCTAAAAAACACATTCCACCAAACAACAAGAGGATTGCTCCAGCGGCAAACCATGGAGAATTCCAGCCATTTAAGAGAAACACTATAACAAAACATACTAAACCAATAAGCAATAATCCTGCTCCGACTTTGATCAATATTTTATATTCTTTCATGCGAAGGGAATACGCCACTTCTTTTTCATTTTGAAACTTCGGTTCGTTCGGAAGCCAATTTAATCCATCGATAACGGTTGTTTTATGGTTTTTTGCATGATCCGCTATATTCAGAAATAATTCTTTTAATTGATCGATTTTAAAATTTCCTTCGTTCACTTTATATTTCCATGTTACGGACTTTATAATAATCTGTCTCACTATTTGAACGGTTCGTCCGAATGGATATGTTGTTTCCCAACTTTTTATTTCGATAACATCAGACCACGGTGCCTCTCGTATCTTTTTTCCTTTGGTTATCGAGATACCAAAATCGTTTACTTTTATTGTTTCAACTCGGGATATATTAACAACACCAAGAACTAAGGTAATAAGTCCAAGAACAATAAAAAAAAAGGTTATTGCTGTAGAAATTACACTATCCTTAGAATAAGTCAAATAACCGTAAATTCCGAAAATAAAAAAGATTATTGATACTCCAAAATATCCAAATGATGTGTTAAGCACGATACTCTTTTTTGGTCTACCTTCTTCATGAGTAGATAAAACAAATTCTGAACTAGTTAATACCATTGATATCCCATCCTATCGAAAATATGTATAACAAATGTGACTTATATAGATTAAGAACACATAGATAATAAGAGATAATCCTTTTTTTAGAAATTAGTGCCTGAAGTATCGTTGCCCGGTAAATACCATTGGGATTCCGTGTTCGTTTGCCGCCTGGATGACTTCTTCATCGTGGATAGACCCGCCTGGTTGGACAATCGCGGTTACCCCTGCTTGTGCTGCGACGTCCACAGCGTCTCTGAACGGGAAGAATGCATCGCTTGCCATTGTTGAGCCTTTGATGTTGTCTTTGCCTTTGTGGGTCGCTATCCATGCTGCATCGACCCGCGATGTCTGTCCACCGCCGATACCAACGGTACGTGTCCCTTTGACGAACACCACAGAGTTGGATTTAATATGTTTGACGCATTTTATCGCAAAATCCATGGTATGGAGGTCTTCTTTGGTCGGTTTAGTTTTCGTCACGGTCTTCCAGGTGTTTTGATCTGCGAACCAGACGTCTCGGTCTTGTGCAAGGAACCCGCCGACGACGCTTCGTACGTCTAGTCCTTTTCGCTGTAGTTTCTTTTCCAAACCTTTTAATGTAAGAAGGCGGAGGTTTTTCTTCTCCTCAAATTTCACCAGCGCGTCTTTGTTGAACCCTGGTGCGACAATCAACTCTAAGTAATACTGAGAGAGCGCCTGGGCGACCTCGAGAGGTACCTCTCGGTTAAACGCGACAATACCGCCATAGGGTGAATATATGTCTGTTGCATATGCGTCGTTCCAGGCCTGTAGAAGTGCTTTGGCGCTTGCTATCCCACAGGGAGTCGCATGTTTGATGATTACGCAGGTCGGCTCTGTAAATTCTTTTATGCATTCAATCGCACAGTTCGAATCAAGAATATTGTTAAATGACAGTTCTTTCCCCTGGAGTTGGGTCGCATTCGAGACACAGGGTTCTTTCGTTGGAGGAAGCGCCTGGTAAAACGCGCCTTTTTGATATGGGTTTTCCCCGTACCGCATGTCCTGAAGCTTCCGCATGGTTATCGTAAAATCTGTTGGTAACTGCTCTTCGGACCATCGGTTTCTCAGATAATGTTGGATGATTGCATCGTACTGAGCGGTGTGGGTATAAGCCTCGATCGCCAGTTTCTGTCGTTGTTCGAGGGATATTTTTGTTTTTGATTTCAACGTAGCAATAATCTCAGGGTATTGTCGTGGACTGGTGATGACAACGACGTCTTTGTAGTTCTTCGCAGCCGCTCGTATCAGGGTCGGCCCACCAATATCGATGTTTTCAATGACTTCTTCGATGCTGACATCGGGTTTTTGAATGGTTTTTTCAAAAGGATACAGGTTACAGACCACGACATCAATCAAGAAAATATCATGTTTCTTCAAGGTCTGCAGGTGTTTTTTATTGTCTCGTCGTGCAAGAATTCCTGCATGAATAATCGGATGAAGGGTTTTTACTCTCCCGTCAAGCATCTCAGGAAACCCGGTGACGTCTGATACCTCGGTTAGAGCCACCCCTGCTTTCTTGAGTACCTCAGCGGTTCCCCCGGTTGAAAGAATGGTTAACCCATGGTTAATCAGTTCTTTTGAAAAATCAATGATTCCTTCTTTGTCAAAGACGCTTATCAGTGCGTATCGGTGTTCCATCACTCTTACCCAGGGACCATATGTAGGAAGCTCATAAACATTTGGGTTTACCCATGCGTTTTTTCCTTTTCAATCGCCTCTAGAAGACTGATTTCACCTTTCAGCACCTGGAGTGCGGTCTGCTCAGAAATAGAGTATCTCCCCTCGGTCAGCTGCCTGCTTCGTTTCTGGACGTTTTTTATCGCCCCTCTCGTCGGCTCCAATGGTAGTGCTGTTTGAACCCGACCACCTGGGAGAAGCGCAATAGCTGCTGCTGCTTCGCCATCACGGACACACCGACGTTTCTCCTGCGACGGTGTCGTCCGCGTCTCATCAACAATCTCAATAGGAATCTGAAGCGGAATAAGAGAGTTAATAATCCGATTTCTCGTAATCATCGACCCATGACCAATCCGGATACACGTGTCCTTCGACGGATACACCTTTAAAAACCCTTTTATCTCATGCGTCACCAGCTCAGGGCCTTCCACCTGCATTTTCTGCAGGAGAATATCATCCCCCACAACCGCTATTCCTGGCCGCTCCCCCGGGTCGATGCCGATAAACATCCTCGAGTACAACTCCTTCCCGGTGAGCTTCTGCATTGCGAGATCAACTGCCTGATCAAGAGAATCCTGCGCATCAGCAGCCACGGTTTTTTCCAGGGGGCTTTCTTTTTGTTCTGCAAGAGATGTGAGGATCACCCCGATTCTTCGCGGGATATAATGCAGCGACGACAGAGACACATATGCGACATTCCGTTTTTTTAACACCTTGATAATATCATGATACAACGAAAAATCCTTGGTGTACACACCGAGTGTTTTCATCAAAAAACTATCAAACAATTTAGATATATATGTTTCCCTGACGCTTCCTATATCGGGAGTATAACTCCCCGAGCGAAATTAGCGACCACAAGGAGGACAGCACTGGTAAACAGCAGGAACCACGCGATCTCGTTCCATCGGAACACTTTTCTGCCGTCAAGAGGACCAAGAGGAATCAGGTTAAACGTGGCGAGAAACGCATTCACAAAACACACAAAAACAATGATCCCTCCTAAAGAAAACCCGGAGACCGAGGAATCAAAGAACCATACGGATAGGGGGAAGGTCACTGCAGCGGTGATAATATTTGCTAAGGGTCCTGCTGCAGCGATACGACCCATTTCAAACGGTCTGGTCTCCCCACGGAACATGACCGCACCTGGTGCAGCGAACACATACCCGGTGAAGATACCCAGGAGTAACGAGAGCAGTAACCCCAATGGATACATCCTGAATTCAGACCATAATCCATATTTTTGTGCCATGAATTTATGTGATAACTCATGGACAAAAAACGCAGTAAAAATACCTAAAAACGCCAAGGGGAGCGCTGCGAGAAGGGTCGTGAGGTTGAAACGATAAATTGGTGAAAGCGTAAAGGAAAACGCGACTGTCAACACCAGCATCGCAATACTAATATGGGTGATTTCCGTCTTACTAAATGACCCAGGCTTCCCACCTTGTAAGGTGCCTTCCGGGATGTACATGTAATCTCGGGGCGATAGATCATGAAACGAGGTGTAGAACTTCCGTCTCTCCGTCATAGCACACTCACACAGTGATACGAGTTATACCTGTTCTGGATAAAAACATTTAGCCAAGACCTAGGCGTAGGATCCATGGTAGAGCAATAATCGTTCCAATAATACTCCCCAGGTTCGCCAACGCAACCACCATCAGTAGACGAATCACCTTGTTCTTAAAAAAATCATGCAGTCCTTCCATTTTCCCCAAATCCTGGAAATCCTTCATCACTGGTTTGCGGAATTTTGCTTCAACAAGTCCAGCGAACCACCCGGGCGCGAAAAACGGTTCTAGTGACGTAAACGGTGCTGACACAAACGCGGTGAGAATCGACAAGGGATGTCCGCGTGCGATTGCGACACCAACACCAGAAAGGATTCCATGAACAAGGAACCAAATCAGGAAAATATCCTTGATTTTATTCCATGGGTCAATCCCCGTGGAATAAATAATCCAGCCGATGATCGCAAAAAAAACTACGGGAATGGCAACCTCGACAACCTTCACAAGGCTCGTCCGTTTTTTCGGAACAGTATCCAGCTCTTGCATGTTGACATGTACGTCTGTATTTTGCAGTTGTTGTTGTATACCGGAAACATGCCCAGCACCAACCACGGCAAGGACCTTTCCTTTTTTACTCTCCTCAAGAATTTTCTGTGCGATATATTGATCTCGCTCATGAATCAAAACCTCAGCAGCACTCGGTGCGATTTTACTAAACTCCTCCATCATCTGAGAAATAACATCCTGTTTCATGAGCTCCTTTAAATCAAGCTCCTCCAGTTCTTCTTCATCGTACCCAATCATTGCCTTAAGAAACTCCCACAGTACCCGAAACTTCTCACGGAGACCCATCTTCCGCCATGCACGCTTCAACGTCACCGTGATATCACGGTCAACTAAGGCGACTTGACAATGATACTTCTCTGCCTCCTGCATCGCAGCGATCATCTCAGAACCTGGTTCGACACCGTACTCCTCACCAAGCTTGCGCTGCACTGAGGCGAGAAACGTCTGAGCAAGCATGAAATACGCGTTATTTGACTTAATCAACGAAGTGACCGGGGTGTTCTCCCAATCAACCTTTTTTGTCAACGCATCATGACGCCGACTATCCAATTCGACCGCGACAATATCTGGTTTATACGTCTCAATGGCTTTGCGTACTTCATCAACGCTCTCTTGAGAAATATGGGCGGTGCCGATAAGGATGATGTTCTCGTTAATTTTTACTTCCAAAGGCTATCTCCTTTGAGGTGTAGGAATTAGTACCCACTACAAAAAACTATTTAAATTTCCGCTTCGAAATCTTCAACGGTAGCTTTGAACTCCTCATCAGATTTTATTTTACCCTGTTCTTTGAGGATTGCTCTGGCCAGCAGCCAGTAGATTAACGCAAGGGCACGTCGCCCCTTGTTATTTGTAGGAATCACATAATCAATATATTTCGTCTCATTGTTCGTATCACACAGTGCAAGCACTGGAATACCAATGTTTTTCGCCTCATGCAGCGCCTGGATATCAGCCAGCGGATCTGTTAGTAAAATAATCTCAGGCTCAAGGAATGTTTTCGCGTTCGGGTTTGTCAAGGTGCCAGGCTGGAATCGTCCATCAAGAACCTGAAAACCAGTGGCTTCCCCAAGCTTTCGTACTGGTTTTTGCCCGTATTGCCGTACAGAAACAGCCAGTACTTTTGAGGGGTCATATTTCGCCAAAAACTTCGCAGCAGCCTTTATGCGTTCATCGGTTTTTTTTACATCAATGATGTATAGCCCGTCATTTCTGACTTTGTAGATGAACTCTTTAATGTCAGCGGTTTTCTGCCGTGTTCCGATATGTACCCCTGAGGTCATGTAGATTTCTTCAGAGACCATCATTGTTGGTTCGGTTTCCGTTGTTTGTTTTTCTTCGGCCATGGTTGTTCCTCAACTTTACGCTTTTATTTCCTTTCGTTTGACAGTGATCGGGATTGCGCCTTCATCGTACTCTCGCATCGCGATTTCAACCGGGTCAATCAAATCCTTAGGTATGTCTGCTAATATAGTTGGTGCACCCATTGACAGTTGTAAGGCTCGTGCGCCAATGATACGAGCTTTTTCAAAGCGAGTATAGGTATACGTCACAGTATTCCTCCAAAGCATCTGGATAGGTAGAAGCCCAAATAACAGAAACCTTTAAAAATATTGCCCTTCAAATAACCTGTTTTTTTGGGAAGAACCGTAATTTTCCTTGAAATACGGGGTTTTATTTTATCTCATCGGTGAACTCAGGGAGATCAGTTGCGGTGGTCCTCGTGGAGAATTCATCATCTAATGCGAGTTGCATATCAACGATGATGTCACGAAGTAACCGGTCAATACGGTTGTTTTCAAATTCTTTCACCCCATCTATATCGGAATAAATCTTTCCCATATAGTTTCCCTCATTCCTGTGAATTTCTATATTGTAGAGCACTTCCTCCATCTTCTACACCCTCTTTCTCTTTATTCACCCAATAGGATAGAATCACTATAATAATCTTTTGGAATTTTTCGTTTCTTTACAGCATTCGTTCGATGAGGGTGTTGATGTTGTCTTTTCGGTACCCCAGCGAGCCTTTGTTCACAAAAGATCGTTTCACGGTGCGATGTCCTTTCTTTGGTGGATTGAGCCGGAAGAGGGGTTTTATCTCCGGTATCTCTTTGTAAGTGAGTTTGTTTTCTAACAGTGCTTCTGAGAGTTTTTCAAAGTTGGGATACGGTGTTGACTTTTTGAGGTACTCTTCGGTGAGTGGTTTATCACCGCTGAGTCGTGCACGTGCAGATAGAAGTTTCGTCAGGGTTTCTTTATTGATTTCACCCCATGTTGTGTAGTCTTTCACAATCTGAAGCATGCCTTTGTATACCACGTTTTCCTGAAGGAGCACGCAATGGTTCGCTCGTGTTAATCGTAAAAGCTGCATTGTTTTTTTGATATCTGGCTTTATATTCACGGTGCCTCTTACTCTGACAACTGCATAAACCATGGATTTATCCCTCCGTTGGAGCCGGGGCTGGCTGTTCTTCTTTTGGTGGTACTACGATACTGATACTGCCTTGTATGATACCTAGTTTGTTCATTTCAGTGGATGTAATCCTCATCTCTGCGTTCTTTTTCAACGCGTCATACACACCTTTTGCGTAGTTGACCACTGTTTTTGTTTTCCCTTCAGTAAACGCCCAGCAGTCATTGACTCCGGCGAGCCGGAGGATTTTCTTTGCGACATCACCAGTCGCAAGGCCGATTCCTCGGGGCGCTGGTTTAAAGGTGACTTCGACAGAGCCGCTTTTGCCGGTGACAAGAAACGGAATGGTATGTGGTGTGCCACATCCGCATTCCCATGACCCGCACCCGCGTCGGATCTGTATCATGTTCATTTTTGCATTCTCAATAGCTCGTTTAATGCTTAAGCCGACTTCTTTTCCTTTTGCTTGACCAAGGCCGACAAACCCGTCTTTGTTTCCCACCACAACGGTGATGACGAATTTTACTCGTCGCCCTGAGTCGGTCATCCGTTGAACCATTTTCACGTCAATGACTTCATCTTCGACCGTTGGCAGTAACAGGTCGACGATCTCTGCTTCTCGTAATGGTAACCCTGATTGTAATGCATCACTCATCGTGGTGATTTCCCCGTTTTTTACCAGTTTACCTAGTCTTGTCTTTGGTGTCCATATCACCGGGGCTGCTCCTTCATCAAATTGTCTGCGTCTCCCTCTTGGTCCGCTTCCACGATCACGTCCAGGCATAGTTACTCCTTGCCTCCTATTATTTTTGTTTTAATCTGGTCAACATGTGATTTCATGTCTTTGTTGACATGTTCTCCATGAATACGGTCTTCTTTTGGCAGCATCTCTTTATCGTGTGGACAGGCGATTCCTGCGTCGACGACTCCTTTTAATGCTGCGAACAGGGTGCTGCCGACTGTTGGATGATATAACCCGATGTCAAGCACGCCTTCCTCGATTCCTTTTTCTTTTGCTCGTTTCCCTGCGAGTAACCCTGTGAGGTACGCAGCAGGGGTGTTCGCGAGTGAGTATTTCCATCCGTAGTCTTTGGCCAATTCATTGGAAAGTGATGACACAAGTATTTTATCTCCCTGCGGGCTATACTCGACGAACTGAACGCGAATCGCTTTGAGTGATTTTCTGACGACAATACGTGGTTTCTTACCCCGAAGCAGCTTAAGTCTCCGGCGGTAATCTGTTTTCCGCTCACGATGTCTTCGTGGTTTCACATGGTATCGTGGCCCTGCTTTCATTATTGTTCCTCCTTGATGATATTGCCCGCGAGAAGATGCGATTTCAGATGTTGTTTACTTCGGAACACGCCGCCTTTCGCTTTTCTATAATAGACGCGGTAGGTGTGTGCATCGATTTTTGTTTCTTCTCGTAATTGTTTTAAATAGGTTCTGATCGGACGAATTGTTCGAATCCATTTTTCCTTTTTTGGAAGACGAGCATGTTTCGGTCCCTTCCTGGACCCTTGGCCGGTTCGTCGTCCTTTCTGTTTCTGATGAAGGATGTGTTTATGTCGTCCACTTGAATTCCCTTTTTTCTGTATACTTTTAATAGCGCCACCGTTCACCAGGATCACAACATCATTCCTGGTCACAGCCTTTGCGATTTCCTCAAGTCTATCAGGATCCATCCAGACCCGTGTGTGACCACATTTCATGATCGATGCTGCCATTCTGCGTTGATTACGTAGATCAGTCATGATTACCCCTTCATATTTAAAATCCTAATGTCTAATTCACTGGCACGCTTTGCGATCATCAGACGTTTCTTCGTCCCCACCGTGCCACCGATACGTACCGCCTGTTTCTTCATATCAATCGTGTCAAGCTCCTTAACGGTATGGATGATGACCTCCTGGAACCCAGAGGGATGCAGTCCACGAACAAGTTTTGGCGCCCGGAAGCCGACACGGACTTTGCTAGGCCGGTACTTCAGGTTCATACGAAGTTTCGAGGTGTACCCTGTTGGGCGTCGCCAGTTCTTCGGGATGCGTTTATACCGGAATCCCTCGTCACGTAAGAAATGCGGAGTGCGTTTCTTGATTTGTCTGCGGATCACGAGTTGTTCTTTCTGGTTGTCTGACAGCTGTGGTTTTATCTTTGGTTTATAGGCTCCTTCTTTTTCCTCAACAATCTCAACGCCTTCAACTTTCTTCTCTTTTGGTTCTTCCACCTGTTTTTCTTCTTTTTTCTCAGCTGTTTTTTTCACTGGTTTTTCTTTCTTCTCTTTCAGCTGAGCAAGGATCTCTGTTGCGTTTTTTTCGGTGACTCCCTTCAGTTTTGTGAGATCTTTGACTTTTGCTTTTTTGAGTTTATCTAACGAATCATATCCGTTCTCGTACAGGAGTTTTGCTTTGACTTTCCCGACACCTTTGAGTGATTCGAACTCTTTGAGTACTGCTTCTTTGGTCATTGTCTACCCCTTCTTGATGATATAGATACCATCTTGGAACACCCGGATATCCCTGTTCTTCACTTTGGTTGCTCGCTCGATGTTCGCAGCGGTCTGTCCAATTTTCTCTTTGTCAATACCAGTAAGCGTGATGCTTTCCCCTTTGACCTCAACTTTGACGTTTTCAAGGATTTCCGCGCGTCGTGGGAATCGTTCCCCGAGGAAATTCTGAATGAGCAGATGATTTCCCTCGACACTGCTTTTTATCGGGAAATGTGAAAACACTGTCTTCATCGAACATTCATATCCTTGCGTGACGCCTTTGATCATGTTTCTGATATGAGCTTTAAACGTACCGATTAATGCTTTTTCTTTTCGACGAGGCGACTGTGTACAGGAGATCTGTGCAATGTCACCTTTCACTGCAACCTCTATCAAGGGATGTGACAACAGTTTAGACATCGTCCCTTTTTGGCCTTTCACCTGAACCATTTTTCCTTCAATGGTGATTTGTACGCCATCAGGGATTTTTACTTCTTCTTTAATACCCGGTTTTTTTGCCATGAGTCTGCCTCTTTAGTACACATACGCGAGGAGTTTTCCTCCGATGCCTTTCTTTCGTGCCTCATCATGAGAGATAATACCCTCAGTCGTGGTGATGATCAGTAACCCGAAATCACGTGCGGGGAGATACCGTGCTTCCCATTTATCCATCTCTTGAACCTTGATGGGATATCGTGGTTTTATGACACCACAGTTGTTGATGCTTCCCAGGAGCTCCACTTGATAGATGCCTGCTTTTCCGTCCTCAACAAACTCATAGTTCCCAAGGTATCCTTTCTCTTTTAAGAGATTCAGGACCCCGCCGATGAGTTTAGAGGAGGGCCGTATAGTAATAGTGTGGATTCCTCGTATCTCTGCGTTTTTAATGATTGATAATGCGTCTGCCAATGGATCGTTTAACATAACCTTCATCAACCTCTAATCGTATTTTTTAAACCCCAGATCTACGGCTTTGTCTCGGAAGCATTGTCTGCAGAGATGAAGACCATATCGTCGTATGATCCCGCGTTTTCTGCCGCATTGTTCGCATCCTACTTTCCTGCCGTATATTTTCTTTCGCTCTTTGATCCTCATTCTACAACCTCGACGTGAAATGCTTCTGTGATAAATTTCATGGTTGCTTCTTTGGTGAGTTGATGCCGCTGTGGGATTTTCCGTGTGTCAATGCGTCGTCGTTTAATCCGATACCCTGGGTTTTCCACGGTGACACAAATGTCCATGCCGAAAATCCCGATGCTCGGATCGTACTTCTGCCCCTCAAAAAGGGTATGATCAGGTACGCCAAATGAAAAATTCCCTTGATTATCAAATGAATATTCTGAGATTTTATTCTCCCGTATCTTCAAAGCGCTTTGTAAGAATGACTCTGCGGCTTTCTTCCGAAGGGTGACTTTACAGCCGATCGGCATGAATTTGCGTAGCCCCCAGTCTTTATTCTGGGTTTTTGAAATGGTTTGCACGGGTTTTTGTTTCGTGACGCCCTCAAGGACCAATTCAGCTTTCTTGAGTTTATCGCCTGCTTCACCAACACCGATATTCACGGTGACTTTTGCGACATGTGGTGTTAATTTTGACTCTTTTTTCTTTGAAGCGGTTTTGGATTTTTTCCCATGCATAGCTGTCTTACGCGTCTTGGGTGTTGCTACTTTTTTTGCACTCATTGTATTGTCACCTCAGGAAGGTTAATGGCAGGCTTGGTTTTTCCAATAGGAAACACATGCTTTGCGATGGTTGAGAATTCTTTTTCTCCTTTCATTTTTGCAAGGTTCGGTTTCGATGATGCGACAATCTGAATTTCTTCGATGCTGGCGATTTCTCCGATATGACTTCCACCAATGATGATTGAAATGGTTCCTTTATCAAATTTGTAGACCTCGTCTATCTTTTTTTCTTTGAAGGAGAGTTTCAGGACATCACCGGTTTTATACTCGTCTTTCTCGACAAGCGTGTTGTTTCCATCATGAAGGTTGAGTTGTATCTTTTTTCCTTTGACAATGGTTTTGTTTTGGATACGGCACAACTTCCATTCCGCGTCGCTTTCTGAGATAGGAACAAGGGTGAGTTTCCCGTTTCTGTCAAAGAGTATTCGGAGGTATTTCCGCATTTTTGGAATGGAGATAACATCCATAAGTCCGCAGGGGAATTTAAAGTCCTTGCGTTTTACTCCATCAACGAGGATATCGCCGTTGGAGACGATTTTTCGTGCTTCTTTGTAGGTATCGCATAACCCGAGGTAATCACGGATGATTAATCCAAGTGGGATCGCCTGTTCAAGCGGATGCGGTCCAGGTGTTGCTCGGATGGTCAGTTTCTTTTCTTTTCGGTGCAGTCGTAATACTCGTGGGGCTGCGAGACGTTTGAGGTGTTTGCTCATAGTTCACCTTCTTCTTTTTTCTTAGATTTTGTTTTTTCAGCAGGTTTTTTTGCTGCTGGTTTCTTTTTTGGTGGTTCCTTTTTTTCCGGTATCTCTTCTGATGGTTCTTCTGGAGCTGCTGATTGTTCGGTTGTCTCTTCAGGAAGTTTCTTGGGTTCCTCTTCTGCAGGCGCCTCTATTTCTTTTTCTGCTTCTTCTTTTCGTTTTTCTTCTGCTTTCTGTGCTTCCTCAGCCGCTTTCTTCGCCGTTTCCTTTTCCTTCAGTTGCTCTGCTGCTTCTTTTTCGATTTCTTTTCTGGCTGTCTCAGACAGACCGCTTTCTAGTTTCTGTCGTCGCCATTTATCAGTAAGATTTAATTTTGTTATCAGTAATTTACTCGCATGCAACGGTCTAGCTATTTTCGTTCCTTTCGCCGTGGTGAGGGTGACTCCTTCGACTTCCACGGTTTGGTCCCGGACGTTGACTTTTGAGATTTTATCCTCATGACCCCGGAAGCTCCCCCGCATGATTTTCACGGTATCTCCTTTGACAACCGGCAGACTTCGTCGGTCATATTTCAGGAGAAGGTTTTCTGCGAGATGTGAGGCTATCCCTTTTCGTTTCACATGTAAGGGTGCATTGTAAAGCCTGTAGCGTTGTTTTCTTGGTTTTATTGATGTCATGATCACTCACTTCAGAGTATTGTTGCTGCAAGCGCAGCTATTTTTGGCCATCGTTCCGCGGCTTCAATGGCAACAGGGCCTTTTATCATGGTCCCTTTTGTTTCTCCAGTATCGGTAATCAATACCGCAGCGTTATCCTCAAATTGAACCATGAGCCCATCGGGTCGTCGGAATGGGCGTCTCTGACGGACAATGACTGCTTTGAGGATCTGTCGTCTCATCTCTGTTGCCCCTTTCTTGACGCTGACGATGACTAAGTCACCGACACCAGCAGTCGGGGTTCGACGATGAACTCCTTTTATCTTCACCGTCATGATTATTTGAACGACTTTTGCACCAGTGTTATCGATGCAGGTTAAACGGGCGCCAACAGGCAGCCCTCTCATCATTCTACCAGCTATTCCTTTCATGTTCCTTCACCAAATCTAGACTTTTTCTACGGTTACGAATGAAACGGTTTTACTGAGTGGTCGACATTCCGCGATACGAACGGTGTCACCAACAGAAAGCTTCATGCAAGGTGGACAGTGCGCATGATACGTTGAGGTCCGTTTCTCGTATCGTTCGAATTTCTTAACGAAGTGCATGAATTCTCGTTCGACGGAGATGGTGTTTTGTTGTTTTGTTGACACGACTGTTCCCATGATTACTTGTCCTCGTACAGGGAGTTTCCCATGGAAGGGACAATCCTCATCGGTGCAGCTCTCGCTAGGTGGTTTGATATTCAACCCTATGTCTCGTGCTTGTTTTTTTTCTGCCAATTGTATTCACCTTGTTTTTTTTATTCTTACTTCAGGTCGATAGTCCAATCGTGTTCCTTTCACGATGGTCTGTTTACCATGATAGTCAAACGCGAATGTCGCGGTTTGCTTTGCGATTCGTTTTTGTTTCTCGCATGTTTCGATGAGGAAGGTATGGTGTGTCTCATCGATGATGAGTCCGGAGCGATTCACCCAGGAAGGATCGGTGCACTCGATGATGGTGACGGTTCTGCCGATGAGTTCATCGCGAAGGATCGAGTCGTGTTCCATTGGTACCATCCTTGGCGCATCATTCTGCGTCAGATACTTTTGGTTAGATCACGTCAACAGTGAATCCGAGTTTCTCCAATGCTTCCTTTACTTTTGTCCGGTGATCTCCCTGGAGTTCGATTCTGCCTTCCTTTATGGTTCCACCGCAGGCGCAGATCGATTTGAGATTGCTTACCAGTGTGTTCATGTCGAGATCATGGGGGTTCAGACCGTCGACGACGGTCATTGTCTTCCCATATCGTCGCTTGTCAACAGCAATCGTGATGCTTTGCTGTTCTCGTGCTATTTCTTCACAGACACAGATCTCTTTGGGGAGGCCACACTTTGGGCATATATCACTCATTTGTGTTCTCCTTCCTCCTGCATGATCGTTAGAATCCTGGCGATGGATTGGCGTACCTGCCTGATTTTCCCAGGAGATGGTGATGATCCGCCCATGGCGGATATACCACGTTCATGCATTAGTTCTTCTTTCAATTCTTTCAGCTTCTCACCCCTTTCTTCAGGGGTCATTTGTCTGATTTCTTTAGGTTTAAGAGTCATTTTCAGTACCCTCTTCAAGTAATTTCCGTATGTGTTTCACGATTAATTCAGCGGTTTTATTGCCAATACCATCAATGGCCATGAGATCATCAAGGTTCATCGTGTAGAGCTCTTCAAGGGAGGTGATCTTTGCTTTTTCTAGTTTTTTCAGAACGGATGGCCCAATTCCTGGGATTTTTGTAATGAGTTTAATATCAGTTTTTTTCTCAAGTTTCGGCTCGGCTGGTTGCATCTCGACTTTTACTTCTGGTTTTGCTGCCTCTTTTGCAGCAACAATGTAGGTAATCTCATCTGGGAGTTTTGCATCAGGTCGCATGATTCGGACTTTCACTCCAAGAACACCGGGCTTGAGTTTCGCGGTTGCAAGGCCGATATCCATGACTTCTAAAGCGGTTTCACCGCAGTATTTCACGTGTCCTTCGGTGAACTTCTCAGTCCGGTGTCGTTCTCCGGTGAGTTTTCCAGCGATGATGACCTGGCATCCTTTTGCACCGGCTTGCATGATACGACGGACTGTTGAATGTCCTGCTCGTCTGAAATGCCATCCTCGCTCGAGAGCCTCTGCAAGTTTCTCAGCCATGATCTGTGCATTCAGCGATGCACTTGACCCTGCCTCCTGTATCTCAATCTGTGGGTTATCAACATCAAATTTCGTACGAATTGAATCGGTCAGTTCCTTTATTTTTATACCACTCTTCCCGATTACCATCCCTGGTCGTTCCACCAGGATGTTGATCCTGGTTCCTATTGGGGTACGTTGAATGCTCATGCCACCAAAACCTGAGCCTTCGATTTCTTTGACGAGGAACTTCTTGATTAGCGAGCGTTTGACGTTCTCTCTGATAAACTTGCGTTCGTTTGCCATTATTCAACCTCTTCAAGAATCATTTCGACATCGGTCGTGGTTTCATTCTTATCTGTGGCTCGTCCATGTGCTCGTGGCATCATCCCTTTGATGATTCTGCCTTGATAGGCGGAGATGTGAGTAATTTTCATGTTGTCAACGTCAAAGCCTTTGTATTCCGCGTTGTTCTCAGCGTTCTCCAGGACTTTGAGCATGTAGCGTGCCGCTTTCTCAGGGAAGCTTCCTGGGCCGATACCTTTCTGGTGTAACCGTTTCTTCTTGTGGTAAATTGCAGGCAGCGCTCGTTTCATCGCGACGATTTCCTCGAGGTATTTCCGTGCTTCTTCGATTTTCATTCCTCGGAGTGCCCGTGCGATATTCTGGGAATCTTTCTGAGAACAATGTAGCTCGTATCCAAAGGCTCGTGCGCTTTTTTCCGGGTCTTTTTCAGTTGAGTATTTCGGCATGGGTCATCACTTCAATGGCATGAATTTGGATCCTCTGGTTGCTCCGACACCAGGGCCGGTGTGTTTCACTTTCTTTCGGGTTAACGCAAATTCCCCCAGGTAATGTCCGATCATCTGGGGTTGTATGTTGACTCGTTCGAATTCTTTTCCGTTATAAATCAAGATGTTATGACCAACAAAATGGGGCAACACGATCATGTTTCTGCAATGGGTCCGGATAAGGTCCCCTTGTTTAATGGTTTTAATGTCGTTCATTAATTTGTTCTCATCAGGGGATAATCCTCGTTTCAGGGTTCTCCGGGTACGCGATGGAAGCAGAGGGAGTAATTCTTCAACGGAGAGTTTTTGCAGTTCTTCGAGGGTTTTTCCCTGGAAACGGAACTCTTTCTTCCGCACCTCGACGCGCTTTCTCTCTTTCTTCCGTCTGCTTTTTGCTGATGATCCAAATATCGTTTGTGCCATGTTCTTTACCTTCTTCCAGTTCTCCGGGCAGCAATGTTACCGACTTTTCGGCCAGGAGGTGCACCTCGTGATACACAACTTGGTTTTCCAACATGTTGGTGACTTCCGCCACCGTGAGGATGGTCTACCGGGTTCATCGCGACGCCTCGAACAACAGGATAATTCCGTCCTTTCCCTCGGCAGGCGTTCCATTTCTTCCCTGCTTTCATCATCGGTTTATCTTGTCGCCCGCCACCGGCTGCGATTCCAACGGTTGCTCTGCACAATGAATCTAATGTTTTGAATTTACCAGATGGTAATTTAATAATGGTTTTTCGTACATCGTGGGAGATAACATATGCGCCAGTCCCGCCTGCTCGAACCATTTTTCCCCCGTCACCTGGTTTGATCTCGATATTGTAAATCGGATATCCATCGGGGACATTGCCTATGGGCATGATGTTTCCCAGTTCACAGTCTGCTTTACTCGCAGTGAACTTCACTTCACGACCAACGCTGGTTCCCTCAGTTGCTATCATGAGTACTTTTTTGTTATTCTCCATTCGCACTTCTGCAACAGGAGCACTTCGAC
>Ga0209777_10002594_pt1 | contig 23492 bp, 22 predicted proteins | sample FrelakmetHBP12HB_FD_187147 | JGI IMG/M metagenome (GOLD analysis project Ga0209777, IMG submission 187147) | Freshwater lake sediment microbial communities from the University of Notre Dame, USA, for methane emissions studies -HBP12 HB (SPAdes)... | ecosystem: Environmental > Aquatic >...
CCTGTCCGATCTCGGCACCGCCAAGAAGATTGTCATCGACAAAGACAACACCACTATCATCGAAGGCGCCGGCAAAAGTGTTGATATCAAAGGACGCATCGAGCAAATCAAGCGTCAGATCGACGACACGACGTCGGACTATGACAAAGAGAAACTGCAAGAGCGTCTGGCGAAACTCGCCGGTGGCGTGGCCGTCATTCATGTCGGCGCGGCTACCGAAACCGAGATGAAAGAGAAGAAGGCGCGTGTTGAAGATGCGCTTCATGCCACCCGCGCTGCGGTGGAAGAAGGCGTGATTCCGGGTGGTGGCGTGGCTCTGCTGCGCTCGATTCCGGCTCTTAGCGCAATGAAAGCCGACGGCGACGAGCTGATCGGTATCAATATCGTCCGTCGCGCGCTGGAAGCCCCGATTCGCTTTATCGCCGAGAACGCCGGTGTCGAAGGCTCCGTCGTTGTCGACAAAGTGAAGCACGAAAAAGGCGCGTTCGGTTACAACGCTCAGACCGACGTGTACGAAGACCTGATGAAAGCCGGAGTGATCGACCCGACCAAGGTTGCTCGCACGGCGCTCGAAAACGCGGCCTCCATCTCCGCCTTGATGTTGACCACCGAAGCGGTGATCACCGACAAACCGGAGAAGGAGAAAGCCGGCCCGCAGATGCCTCCCGGCGGCGGATACGGCGATATGTACTAAACCAAATTGGTTTGATTACAAACGGCGGGTCGCGAGACCCGCCGTTTCTTTGCAACCTGCTATGCGGACACGTTTCGATTGATCGGTATTGCGCTTCATCATTCATTACTGTAATTTGTCAACGACGGCAATGTGATCAACTGAGAAGGAATCCGATGGAGGAACAACAAGAATCTCTTCGACGCGAAGGAGGCCTGGAAAGTTGGCTCGCGATTACCGGCAAAGTCGGTTTCGATGCCACCATCTGGTTCACAGCCGCCAGCATTGTAGCTTTCATCGCTGAGTACCTGTATGAGCGATCATACTGCAACTACTTTGCCATACCCACCAGTTTCATAGAAGTCGACCTATCGAAACTGGTTATCGTATTTTTCGCGTTTGTGATGGCCATCGGACTAGTCGAAATGATTCTACTCCTGTCCAACCCATTTCGAAAGCTGTTACGGCTGCATCCAATTTTCTGGTTCAGCATTAAGAAGGTATCGGTTCCAATTGCGGGGTGCATTCTATTGTCATGGGCAATCGGCTATTGGTATGTCGGCGCCTCTCTTGCGCTGGCATTTTCCACCGAATTTCTGTACCCGTTGTTCTTCGGTAATAAGAACCTCTCTTACACTCAGCGTATGATTGTATCCCAAATTGGCGATTCCAATCCCGAGCATCTCGAGATTAGATTCATGAGACGGATGGGAGCGAAAGTCAACTCGTTGCTTATGCTGTGCATGTTTATTGTGGGGTTTAGTGGAATAATTGGACTCGGAAGCGCCAGAAATAAGTCCGATTTCATGCGGATCGACCTGCCGGAATCACCCTCGGACAAGGCCGTGAATAGGAATTTGGTACTGGCCAAGTACGGAGATAGGTTCGTGTGCGTCGATGCGGACTCTATGAACCAGATCGTGGCGGGTTTCAGTTTGATATCCTGCGACAGAGTGGCGAATACGGTGGGAGCGAGGATCACGAAGGTCAGACTGAATAATGTCAAGACGGCAACGTCAATCCCGTGATGCTGCGGAAGTTCTGTGGGTCGGGTTCTCGGTGAAACGCGGAACCCGACATTTTCTGTATCTATGGCCGTCGGGTTTGGCGCTTCGCTGCAAACCCGACCTACTTGACCAGGAGAGGACCTAATGATTGATGCGCTGATCGATGCGCTGTTTGATCTCTGGGTAAAGAATTTTCAACCCACTTTTGACAAAATTTGGCTTTCAGTGGCTTTCTGGCGTCTTCTGTCTCTCGTCATGGGAACTCTGGCGCTAATGTGCATTCTCTTCCGAAAGAAGCTCGTTGACTTCGCTCTAAGAAAGGAAGCCGCATAGTTTCGCAGGCCAAAACCGTCTCAGTTTTGATCTTCCTTGCGTCCCGCGAAGACTCAGATCGGCCCCACTCGATGGTAGAGCCGCGTAGCCCACACTAATTTGTACCCCACCCGCTATGCTGAAAGACGAGAGCGTTCTGGATAGCTATCGCCGCGTGTCAGCCTCGTAGCCCACCAAGCTGGTGAGTTTCTTGATTCTGCCAGCTATCTCCATCTTGCAAATGCCGACTGGGGGAAGGTCATGCTCGAAACAGACTTGGCAGAAGTATCTAATCTGTGAATCCTCTCACGATCATTTGCCGAGATTAGAAAGGTCGAGGCGTCTTTCGATCTCATACGATTCCCGCAGCGGAAAGATCTTCTTGAGCATCGCGACAATTTCCTTGCTCTTCCGTTTTCCCAATTCCTGGGCGAGCACTTTCGGAATTGGCGGCGCGATACGATATTGAGTGGAATCGGGCGCCAACCACAACAGAATGTACTCACCCTGACTATTTCCGAATGCATTCGTGAATACCCGACAGGCGAGGGGATACTTCTGCGCGACGAGAGCTTCTTTGACGTTGTTCCACAACTGCAGAAATTCATCCCAATGCCACCAGTCAATTTGGTGGACTTCCAGACGACCTGAAACCGCACTCAGTTCCGTTAGAGAATCGCTGCCTGACCACGCAATGTCGGATGTCTCCAACCGCCGCCAAATCTGCGAGTAATGCGGCGGCACTAGTGCGTCATCGCCCAGGTCGTATGTTTTCACCGCCTCTTCGCCGACAACTTTTTCCGTCTGAACGATCATCTCATTGCGGGCATCCAGATCCGCCCACAGACGAAAGGGATACAGGGTTAAATAAGTCTGGACGGCGCCAGTACGGGCGCGGGCGTGCCAGAACAGCGGCCTGCCGTCGCCAAGCACTTGGCCATCCTGATGTAGCGTGGCCAGCCATCCTTTCCGCGAATTCTCGAAGAGCTGGACCTTCTGAGGATCGACGTTGTCAACATGCACCCAACGACGTGGAGCTTGCCAATCAAGGTCAAGATGTGATTTTGGGGTCTGCGCCACAGCGTATGTGAATAGCAGGGTCACATAGATCACGATTGAATGAATCGAAACAGAACGGTGCTTCATTATGAAATCTCCTTTGAGGGTATGTGCTCTTTCTCTTGGTCGCTTGCACGGCTTCAGAACCTGTCGCAAATAATCTGGCAGGATTTGGGATAGTAGGATTTTGCCTTTCTCAGTTCCTCAAGACAGTTCTGTGCCCTTATCGCCGAAGCTTATTGGACATCGACGCCATCTCCAGAGCTACTAGGTGGTCGATTACAATTTACCGTGGCTTGGTCATTCTCTAGCCCAAGCATCAGCGGCACAAGATGCCGTTTCCTGCTATCTAAGCAAGAGATGCAATTGGAGACAAGAAGGTAACAAGAATCTGCAAAGCCGCGCAGCCCACTTGCCCCGGAATTTGTACCCCACCCAAAGCCTTGCGTCGGGTGGGTTTCTCATTCGGTGGCTGCAACGTCAATCTCAAGTAGCAGATCGGAGAATGCGTACTTCAAAATAGAACCGCTTGATGTCCTATGTTCTGACCGAGTCCGAAACAGGTTTGTGCGGGACTGGCGGATTGTCCCGAATATAGGTTGCAAATCCTTTGTCCATTTTGTCAATGTGTTCCGCCAACCACTGTAACATGAAGATGATTGTCTCAATGGCGAGCCCATAACTGGCACCTGCAACCTTGTACCTGAGCTTCAGCTCGGTTAGATCGCGGAAAAATTTGTCGTGCATCTCCTTGTGGATTTGGTAATCGGGATAGCCGTGTTGTTTTTGGATGGCCTCTTCTAAAGCAAAGTGTCTGTCATAATAGCCCTCCAGAAAATCGACCAGTTTTGCCCCTTCCTCTTTTGTCTTGCCGCTTCTACCTGAATTTAGCATCTGAGCAGCACGGTCGAAGATCTCCTTGTGCTGTTTGTCGATCATTTCGTTGCCTGTTAGCAGCTTGTGTGACCATTCGGTGATCATCTATCCCTCCTTAATAAAATTACCTCTGATCCTTACTGAAAGTTATCGACGGTGAAGTTCTCTCCCTTGAAGTTCCGTATCCCACCAAGCCGCGTATCCCACCAAACTGGTGGGTTTCTTGATCATGTCTGCTATCCCCGTCTTGGGAATGCAGACAGGGGGGAAGGTCATTCTCTGACCATGCCTAGCAGATGAGCCAAAGTCCCACTCGCTGGGTGGGTTACCAACCCTTGCTCAAAGTTCTACAAAAGAACCTTGACAATACGTGATAAGCTTAGTAGTGTAGTAGCGTACTAAAGTAGTAAGTAACTAGCGAGGAGACATCAAGTGAAAGACTATTCAACGAGAGTTCCAGACGGGCTGAAACATAAACCAGTGATTGTCGTGAACAATTACTCCGAAATTGACGGGCGATACTCTTCTGACACAGACGCAAAAGGCCTCTCACTTGGAATCGCCCAATGGGGAGATAGAAAACGCTATCCCGACATTTCCGCCAAAGTCTGGAGATACACAGGGGAAAAATGGTCGCGGCAATCCGAAGAGTTGCCACTTCATCGAGTCCTCGATCTCGCGATTCTAATCTGCCGGTCTAAGCAATTCTTTGCAGAAAGATACAAGAAGAGCACTGACGAGCATCTAAGAGAAAAGACCTTTGACGCAATCCCGCTCCAAGGTGCAGCGATGAGAATCGGACTTTGCGAAGGCAATAGTCACATCAAGGAGGATTTGGAAATCTTCGACGGCCAATTGAAAAGAGATGACGAATTGCTTAGCGAAAGGCTGAAAAGGCTCGGAGGGATATTGAAAGAGCTTGGCTACTAAAGGAGTGCGCACACCGGTACCCCAGCTCCGTAGTCCGCTACGGTTTGTGCCTCACCCAGAGCCTTGCGACGGGTGGGTTCTTCATTCAGCGGCTGCGACGTCAATTTCAAGCAGTACTTTATCCAAGGTTGCATAGCATCCATAGCTCGACCATCTCCAATCCGCGGCCTGTCGCACAAGCCCCTACGCGCCCTGCAATTGGTAGGTTAGGCATTTTTGTCTGACCGTTCAACCGCGGTGACCAAACCGGACAGGCAGGAATGCCTATGCTACCGGTCGTGCGTTCCGATCAGAGTGGCAACGACTAATATCGGGAACCTTGGCGAAGTCGGATCGTAAAACCTGATACATAGGGAGACTATCGGTGGTACGTTCACTGGCCTTACTGACCATATTGTTTCTGACCAACTCCTTCTTCTACAACTCCGGCTGGCTCTGCATTCCCGCCCCCGGAGACTGCTCCGTCACCACTTCGACAGATTGCTGTCCCAGCTCGGCGCCTCCCGAGATATCACAATCTTGCGTCTCGCCGTGCAACCCTGAATCTCAATCAACGGAGACTGCTGATCCTTGTGCCAGCAGTTGCGGACGTCGCTGCGATGCGCAGGATGTTGCCGATTGCGGCGCTACTGCGAACGCCGAGTGTATTGCGAAAATCGCAGGCACTCTCGAACCTGAATGCCAATCGACCGCGCCGACTGGTAAACCAGACTTTTCGCCAACTTGTAACATACCTGACAATACACGTTGCGATCGCAAAGTGGACTCTCCTCGAGACTGCAAACCTATGCGATGTTTTCTCATCTACCCGATGCTCGCGGCAGAGCCCCCCAAGGCGCCGGCTTCAATCGACGCGCCTGTGCTGCGATTACTCGACTTACAACTTTGGGTGGAACGTCCGCAGGCAAATCCGATTTTGTCTCCGCCAAGAGCGACAGATCCAATCATCGAGACGACTGTTCTGCGAATTTAGCCCCTGGCAATGGCCATGAAATTGTGTGGCCGTAACGTGATAATACCAAATCGTAGAACATTATTTAAGGAGTTTGTTTTGAAGAAATACATCTTCTCCATCGCGATGTCTTTGGCATTGGTGTTTGTACTCGGCGCTGGAACTGCGTTGCTGGCTGGCAGTGAATGCTGTACTCCGACAAAGAGCAGTGACTGCTGTCCGATGGCCTCTGCCGGTGCATCATCTAAGGCACAGACACAGTCGGCGGAAGCCGCGCCATGCCCGACCGCCTGTTGTCCGGGTGGTCCAACCAACTGCCCGAAGTCTGACTGCCTTGGGCAAGGCAAGGGCTGTGAGAACAAATGCAGTATGGGAGATGCCAAATCCGACTGCAAAGCTTCGTGCACGGCTAAGGCAACGAAGCAGGCTGCAGCCAAGGTCAAGACGGTGAAAGCTGTTGAGGCCAAGGTACAGCCTGTGTCAAATCCAAAGAGCAACAGCTGAGGAATTTGACCTAATTGGTTCAGGAGAGGCTGCCTTTTATCGGGCAGCCTTTCCATTACTTCCGCGTTCTTGGCCGCGTAGTCCACTTGCCTTGAAAATTGTACCCCACCCAGAATTTACAGGCTGTATCGAAATCTTCCTCTTGTGTGAAGTGGTCTTGAGTTGATTCTGCCGGCGGCATGTTTTCTGTACACTTTTCCCCTGGACGTGGGAATTTGTCGGTTGTATCGGAGCTCTTGGCGTTGTGGCGGAGGAAAAGAGTGGTTCTTGGTTCATTGAGCCAGCCTTTGAATCAGCGTGGGTACTCCGATTAAGGTGATCAGGCGAGCGATATTGAAACAAGTGGCCCACAAAAAGGCTTTGGCGAAAGCGCAACGTCGAATTGTCAAAACGTCTTTCCGAACGGCTGCATCGTCAGTTCTGTAGGTCGAAACCCCGAGGGGAAGAGACTTGGACTGTTCGCACACTTTCGTCGGGGTTTCGACACGCTCCTTCTCCCGAAATCGCCATCAAGATAGGAATGTCGAAACCCGTGTAGAGGCGCGTTGGTAAGCAAGGCGTTTTTCCATTGGGGGTTTCGACCTACGGAACTGACGGCGCTTTGTTTTGGGCAGCAGTGCGAATCTCGATCTCACAAGAGCACTCAGCGTTGTGTCCGTCGGTATAGTTGATGACACGGGTTATCCCCTACTCCAGACAGGGGGATCATTTCGTATCGCTCTGCAAAATCAGGCGCAGTCACAATTGGAAGCGCGGTGGGATAGTCGGGATCGATAAAGAGCCATTCGGTGTTTGTGGAATCAGCAAAGCGACGGTATTCGCCCGCGCGATTGTAGGAAGCCGCTTGCGGTGTCACTAATCCATCGCGGTCGATTATACGGCCTCGGAAGTAATACCCAAGATAGCCGATGTCCTCGGCCAGCACGCGGTCGTTCGGGCCAGCATGTTGGGTGAGATAATCGGCGGCGGCGATATGGACGTCGTGATAGGTCGCCATCTCGTACCGTAGATTGTCAAAGCGACCGGTCAGATGAATAAGCGACGCCACAACTACAAGAAGGGCTGCAACTGCAGGCAGCAAGTTTGAATAGGCAGCTTTCTCAACCGGTACTTGTCGCAACAGGTAGGCGACAGCGATTGTGACGATGACAAAGCTGGTCGGATAGACCGGCGCCGGATACCAGAAAAAGACATGCGTGCCGCTAACGATCAACGCGCCAAGATAAGCGCCACACCAAAGGGCGATGATGCCGAGCAGTCTATCTCTGCGGAAGGCGAATATCAGTCCGACAAGAAACAGCGACCAAATGATCCAGCCGAATGAGGAGTTCATTCCCAAAGTGAGCGCCAGGTTCTGCCAACTGCTGAAGCGTTCGTAGCCGGAATAGAGAGCCATTTTGGCGGTGAGCGAATTGGGCACAGCCGATCCGAAATAGAGAGACGCAAACAACAGCCAGTTGCCGGCGATCAGCAAAACGGGAATGGCTTTGAGAACAAGTTGTCGTTGATCGCGGAAGATCGTGACGGCAAAGATCAGCGCCAACAGGACCCAACCCTCGGGGCGCGCTATGGTTGACAATGATGCGACTGTGATCGCGGCAAAATGCTTGCGAGTATAAAGCAGATATAAGCCTGATGTTACCAGCAGCGTAAAGAGCGCAGTCTACATGCCGGCGATGTCACAAATCACCGAGCGCGGGAAGACGATATAAATGACCGCAGGCAAAATGGCGAACCTGCCAAGATCAAGATGCTGCGACCAGCGATACAGGATCACCGTGGTCAGTCCGGCGGCAGTCAGATTGATAAACAGCGCGGCGGTGATGCTGCCGATGCCGATCAGATTGAACAATGCGATCAGCAGTGTGAACAACGGCGTGGAAGTCCCCAGCACGCGTTCGCCAAGGTTGTAGACGAAGCCGTTGCCATGCGCGAGATTTTCGGCGTACCGAAACGTGATGAAGGCGTCATCGACGGCATAGTGTGTCGCGAAAAACACGACCAACCGCACCGCGATGGCGGCGAAGAAGAGGATGATGGGAGTGGATTTCTTCATCGGGGATAAAATAGGAGGGTGGGGAGTTGAAGGATAGAGAAATCGGGGGGGAGGGGGGCAGTCTGCCGCACCGTTTCCCGCACCCAAAATCATGCATAAAATTGATTGACAATGCATGGCTGCCGATACGTAAATAGAGGAACTATATATGAGCAAGAACGCACTGAAATACAAAATCAGAAGCCGAGAAGGAGATGGGGCTATTATTAGACTCTCCGATCTGGCGGTAGAATTATCTGCCATTAGCGATGTATTGGTTGGACTTGATAAACTTGTTAGTAAGAGAAATGTCCCTACCATGAACTTCCGCGTTACTCGGATTCAATATGCGAGTCCCCCAGAAATGACCATTGAGGCAAATCCAATCAAGCCGGAAGTTGATTTCACTGGAGATGTCATCAGTAGATTTAGTTCCGGAATGGTTGATATTCAAAACGGAATTATTCCTAATGACTTCGATCGTCCATTGGTGAATGGATTTAGGAGAATAGGCGGAAGCATTAATGGAGCAACAGAGCGGTTGGAATTTGCGACTGACGATCAACAGATAGAAATTGGTAGTCAATTAGACAAAATAATAGACGATATTCTTGGGGGAGATGAGTCTGTTATGGGCGATATGTCTGGCATGTTAGAACAAATCAACGTTCATGGTGGGAAGAACGAGTTCAGAATCTATCCGGTTTCCGGCCCCAATTATCTGAAATGCAAGTTCTCCAAGGATATCTGGGGGAAAGCTACGTCTGCTGTTGGTAAGCATGTAACTATCACTGGCCATATGATCTACAGGCCACGCGATAGATTCCCATATTATGCAGACATTGTTGACTTGGAAATACACCCGCCTGACAGTGAATTGCCCTCTTTTGACGATCTCAGGGGGATCGCGCCCAATGCGACCAGAGGAGTAAGTTCCGAGGAATTTATAAGGGGAATTAGGGGTGGCGACTAAGAAACCGTTGATTTATTGGGACTCCTGCATATTCATTTCTTGGCTCATGAATGAAAAAAGGGCAAATGCCGAAGAAAGTCAGGGTGTTGAGGAAATAGTAAAAGCCGTCCAAAAGCAGACAGCCAACATGATAACTAGTGCTTTGACTCAAACAGAAGTTCTGCAATGTTTCTTAGACGATGAGGCTAAAAATAGACTTGATGCAACTATGCGACGTAGCAATGTCGAAAGAATAAGCACCGATCAACGAATCTGGATGCTTGCTCACAATCTGCGCGACTTCTATCAGAAGAAGAAAGAAGAAACAGGGTTACCAACCCTTAGTGTCCCCGATGCTGTTCATCTTGCTACTGCTATTAATAGAAACGTTGACGTATTCTACACCTTTGACGAGCGGGATGATAAAAGCAAGCGCGGAATTGTTCCACTTAATGGGGATGTTGCCGGTCATCCCTTGAAAATAGAAAAACCATTTGGTCAGCCCAATTTATTTACAGCCGTAAATGTGGGTGAAGAAGCGGAAGAAGAAGACCAAGACGACGAATAGAACACGATTCCGCTTTTCTCATTGACGTCACATCTGACTTGCCGGGTGCCCCTCCGGAGATGATTCCTGACTGCGCGACTTGAGAAACGTCAGGCAAGAACGCCTAACTCACTGGACCACGAGCCTAACCTACCGGAGCGCGAAGAGCTACTTTGCCGCGATGACAGCGAGCAACAAGGAATTGTAGCGGACGGTGTCGCTGTCGAATGTGGATGTAATCACTGCCGGCACTTTGCCGCCGACAACAATCAAGCCATAGTCGCTCTTAGTGTACAGTGCGAACGCTCGGTAAACACCGTAGCTGGTAGCGAGATTGGGACCGATCAGGATGTCGGCAAAACCGGCGACCGGGCCGGTAGCGCCTTTGTCTTTGGCGGCCGATTCGCTGAGGGCGACATCCAAAGACAGAGGGCCGTCGACAAGACAACCTTTGATCTGGTTTTTGTCCGCCATCTTGGCGATCACCGCGGCCTCAATCGTAACCGGCATCTGCGGGTAGATCACTTCGACCGCCGCCAGCATTGCCGCCTTGGGCTGCTTGTTGCCAAGCTTGTGGGCGAGAGCGACGCTGTTGTTGAGGATGGCTACCAGATCCATTAATTCCGGCTGGGGATTGACGATAGGGTCGGAGATAAGGAGCAGCCGGTCGAGTTTGTCATTCTTGCAGACCATTACTCCCGAAACCAAATTCGGATGCACGCGGAATCCGAGTCGGCGTTCAAAGAGAAGCGACAGGAAATCCTGGGCGCCAAAGACACCTTTGCAGATGCCGCCCACCTTGTTGTCGTGAATTAGTTCCTGCGCCATGTAGACCGAGTGGTTCGGGTCATCGGATCGCACCAGTTCCCAACCACGCGTCTCGACACCGGCCTCTTTGGCGGCATTCATAATCGCCGTTTCGTCGCCAATAAGCACCGGTTTAACCAAACGATTTTTCATCGCCCGGTCGAGCGCAACAATCAATGCCGGTTCATGCGGTTCGACGCAGGCCATCAGCACCGGGTCGGTTGCGCGTTCGCGCGCGAGTTTTTCGATATCGGCGAAATTGGCTGTCATTTCTTTACCCGTTTCAAGTGGTGCGATAACAAACAGGCAATCGAAATCGACGCCAGTTTGTTAAATGCCGTGTCGGTGCGCGATACGAGACTAACCGGCACTTTGGCGCCAATAATCACACCGGCAAATGCCGCGGGGGAGAAGAGAATCAGCACTTTGGAAATGATGTTGCATTCCTCGATGGAGTCGACCAGGAAAATATCAGCATCACCGGCGACATAGTTCTTGATGCCGCGTTTCAAGGCGATTTCGCGGTTGGTGGCGGCTTCAAAGGTGATCGGTCCGTAGATTTCGCAGTCTTCGATCTCGCCGTTTTTGCTCATGCCGGTGAGCTGCGCCGCCTCGGTGGTCGCGGGCATTTTGGGATGGATGTAATCGATCGGGGCCGATACTGCTACCTTGGGTTTTTCGTAGCCTAGCGTGTGAAACAACGACACGGCGTTCTCGATCAATTGTATCTTCTGCTCGAATGTCGGTTTGACTACCATGCCGCCGTCGGTGAGGCCAAGCAGTTTGTGATAGCCGGGGAAGTTGAGCACTGCAACATGCGAGACCGTGTTCTCGGTGCGCAAGGCGAAGTCTTTGGAGAGGACAGTTTTGAGCAGCGCCGAAGTCGAAAGGAACCCTTTCTGAATCAGGTCGGCTTCCCCCTTGTCGGCGGCTTGCGCGGCCATGTAAGCGGACTTTGCTGCGGAATCACAATCAACGATTGTAAAGCCCGAGTAGTCGATGCCGTTGGTAGCGCCGATCTCCTTGAGCTTATTCTCGGAGCCATAAAGAGTAAATTTGGCAATGCCGAGTTTGGCCGCCTCTGAGCAGGCGCGCAGGACGTCATCATCCTCCGCGGCGGCGACTGCCACCCGGAAAAGACCATACTCCTTGCCCAGAGCTTTGGCTTGCTCGATGATGCCGTTTGCAGTAGTGATCTTGTTCATAACCATAGTCGGATGGCAAAATACGAATGGCCCAATTTGGTGTCAACTACAATAAGTAGAGGGCATTTTCCGGATTATCATCACAATTGTAGATTACAGGATATTTCTAGTCGTTGATGCGGCTTCGGCAATGGGTCAGGTATAGGCTACGAGCGTCTCGCTTGACAAATCCTGGCGGTTCATCTATTGTTAATGATCGAATCTAAAGCATGCACACAGAGGAGGAACAATGACTATCAAGAAACTCGGGATTATCGGGTTCGGGCAGATGGGTTCCGGCATCGCGCAAGTCGCGGCTGGCGCCGGTTATCCAGTCGTAGCGACGGACGAAAAGGACGAATTCCTTAAGAAAGGGCTCAGCCGCATCGAGGGACTTCTGAACAAGGCCATCGAAAAGGGCAAAGCCACGGAAGAAGACAAGAAGAAGACGCTCGGCAACATTACTACCACCACCGACCTTGGTGCTTTCGCCGATTGCGACCTGGTGATTGAAGCCATTGTCGAAAACCTCGATGCCAAAATTCAGATCTTCGAAACCATCGACCGCGTCTGCAAACCAACCACCATCTTTGCCTCCAATACGTCGTCGTTGTCGATCACGGACATGGCGGTTGTCACTTCCCGACGCAGCCAATTTGTCGGGATGCATTTTTTCAATCCGGTGCCGGTGATGAAACTGGTTGAAGTCGTACGCACAATCATGACCGACGACCAGACTTTCGACTCCGCCGTGGCCTTTGCCGAGTCGGTCGGCAAGACCGTTGTGCGCGCCAAAGACACCTGCGGGTTTGTCGTCAACCTGCTGCTGATACCGTACTTGATCGATGCCATCCGCTGGTACGAAAATGGACTGGCGACTAAGGAAGACATCGACAACGGCATGAAGCTCGGTTGCGGGCATCCGATGGGACCGTTGGAGCTGACCGATTTTATCGGATTAGACACGATTTTGTATATCGGTGAGATCATGTTTGAGGAATTCCGCGAACCACGGTACGCGCCGCCGCCGCTCTTGAAGCGGATGGTCAAGGCGGGGTATCTTGGCAGGAAAAGCGGGCGTGGGTTTTACGAATACAAGAAATGAGGGAGATAATGGTATTTCAAAACATCACGATGGAAATCAGTGGCGCCAAAGCCACAATTACGATCAATCGACCCAAGGTGCTTAATGCTTTCAATCGCGAGACCCTGAAGGAAATCAGGACGGCATTCTCCGAATTAGAATCTGGCGGCTCTGTCCGGGTGTGCATCTTCACGGGGGCAGGGGAAAAGGCATTCGTTGCCGGCGCCGATATTCCGGAACTGAAGGAACTTGATCTCGTTTCCGGTAAAGAATTTGTGGAGCTGGGCCATCAAACTCTCGCGCAGATCGAGAACTCAAAAATTGTCTCGATTGCAGCGATCAACGGTTTTGCTCTGGGTGGCGGTTGTGAGTTTGCGATGGCGATCGATATCCGGATGGCGTCGGAGAATGCCAAGCTTGGCCAGCCGGAAGTTAACCTTGGTATCATTCCCGGCTTTGGCGGCACACAGCGACTGACGCGTTTGGTCGGCAGAGGGCGCGCAAAAGAGCTGATCTTCACGGCGCGAATCATCACGGCTGAGGAAGCTTTGCGCATCGGATTAGTCGAGAAAGTAGTGCCTGCCGACAAGCTCCTGGAAGAAGCCAACAAGCTCGCCGATCAGATTTTGTCCAAGGGCCCGCTGGCAGTGCAGTATGCAAAGGAAGTGATCAACCGGGGCGCTGATCTTGATTTGGCAAATGCAAACGCATACGAGATGACGGCATTTGCGGCGTTGTGCGAGAGCGACGACAAAAACGAAGGTCTGACGGCATTTTTGGAGAAACGCTCGGCTGGGTTTAGGGGGAAGTAAGGGGGAACTAACGCATGAGGTAACATGAAAGGATATGGCGATTCACTGAGGGGATACGGGGACGCAACCCACGTGAAGTACAACTTCAAGTGCCAATATTGCGGCTATGATGGGCGAGCCTTTCCGAACTGGTTTCAATTGACTGTCGATCACATTCTGCCGAAAGGACATGGTGGTTCGAACGACGACGCCAACAAGATCACTGTGTGTCATGCCTGTAACAGCATCACGAGCCGCATGGAATTCGATCCGATTCTCTCTCGTGAAGAGATCATCGAGTTAAAGCGCGCACGCGTGAAAGACAGGCAGAGCGAGTACTTCAAGTTCTGGAAGGAGAATGTGTCTCCGTTGTATCTGAAGGAATGGGAAGCTCGGTAGCCCACGCAACACGCAGCGTCGGATCGGTCCAATGAATGTGGCCGTTGTTCTCAAGATCAAACCCCGTCTGTCGCTTCGCTCTAGGTGGGCTACAGTTCTGAAATAGAATTCTTTAGTGCCTGGGTTTGAGCGTTCGCAAATCAAGACCTGTCGGGACACCCTGAGGATACCGAGCGAAACGCGATAATGTACTCCAGTGTTCAGAAGGATATGTAGTTTGCGGACTATAGGACTGACCTATTGTGGCGATGAGACCGGTGATGGTCCAGACCGGAATGGAAATAATGGCACCAAAACCGTGTGAGAAGCTCGACGCTCCACCGAGAATTGTCCACACTGCGAGGATCCCATATTGCGAATCAAAACTGGTGAGAGTCGCTTTCTGGATTTTCTCAGTCGCCAGTGCTACAAGTGAGTCCTGGGTGAGCACGAAGACCGACCCTCCCTGAAAGGCAATGAATTCACCACTTATCTGCTTCGCGGAGGAGACGGCAAGTGTGTCCAAGTCGATCCACGCGCCATAAGCCTCATGTTGCGCCTCTGAAGCGGGTGAAAGATAGCCACGCGAGGCGTTGTTGGCAGCGCATCCAGCGAGAATTGTAGTCATCAGGAGCGCGATGACCAATGTGACGATCTTATCAATGCGCATAACGACTATTCCAAAAGACGGTTTCGATCGAGTCCTCGATTTGCTTATACCGCGGCGCCAATAGGCGTAGCGACTCCTGAGGTTTCGCGAACATCATCATCGCGAGTGTCGGGTTCTCCTCCGGTAACCACTCCTGACGCATCCATTCGAGATAGTAGCCGCGACTTTCGAGGAATAGCTCATAATTTCCAAAATCCTCCGGCAAATCATAGATGAAAGTGTAATCATCACCGGGGAAAGTTGTAAGTACTTTGCCAGTGTCGAGTACTCGTGCCAATGCGTCCGGCGATTCGATTGAATCATTTATCACGGCCGAGGGATGCAACCGCAATGGAGTGATCGATTCACCCAGAAGCGCCATAGCAACCCAATCTATGCGCCAGGCGCCTTTGGTCAGGCGCAGTCGGAGGTGGCGTGTGCCTTCCGGCAGGTCTTGAAGTGGCAATAAATGCACATCAGAGGCGAGTGGTCCGGTCTCTCTAATGACGCCCTGAGATATCCATTCCCCGTTCATATTCTCAACCATTACCTCGATACCGCCAAGAAAAGTCCCGACGCCACCGGCGATTTCAAGATTGAGGTCCCGACTTCGCTCCAATCGCGCCATCCAATCGCCGACAGAAGTGCCCATGTATGCGAGTGTCTGATAAAACAGATAAGTGCTGAGAAGCGACTGTCGGCAGGCAAGCACAATGCCAGCCTTCCCGCTCTTGGCACCATCGAAATAGAGATCGACGATTTCTTTGGCCGTCAAGTCGAGAGAATCCGTTCTGCTGCAGCGCTCGATACCGTCAAAATCAGTAAGCCTGGCTGTACAATCGCCGCCGTCATCCGAACATCGTGTCGGCGGTGTAAGCGAAAGCGCCTCCCAGAACTTGCCATCAGACGTCACAAACACGCGCCCATTCCTGGGTCGGCGGGCGGCGAGCAGATCGACATGACGCACGACATGAGTTTCCAACGCTTCGTTGGTCATTCGCACGGAGAATCGCTTGTTTCGAGACTGCGCGCGGTAGAGGGCATCAATATCGGTTGCTTCCAACGATGGCAACACACTTGATGAGAATCCCTCAGCCTGCAATGTCTCCCTGTTTCCATCCCAGGCATAGAAGGTAGGGCATGAGCCAAAACACGCCTTGGGATTGGCGGCGCAGTAGATGGTGAGCGCCACCGACGCAGCAGTGACAACCGCTAGGGCTGCTACCGCTGCTGATGTGTTCACCGTATTGGTTTCGAATATCGCGACAGAATCGATGCAAACAGTAAGTGCTCCCTGAGCCAAGGTATCACGGTTGGGCCCTAACAGGACACCTTTGCCAAGGACATTCTTATCCGCCTCCCCAAGAACCCACTCCGAGAGAATGTAGATGTCGCCGTTGCGCATGTGCGCCTTGATATATCGGGAGCCACGATCGAGTGAGTGGGCATCAACTGGAGATGTCAGTTTTCGCGTTTGCGTCTGAACGTAGCAACTACTGATTACTAAGGCGAGAGCAAGGGAGGCGAGCGCTGTCAGCAGCCTGAAGTGATGAGCCCGACAATTATTGACTGGACTATCTTCAGAAGAGGCTTTCAGATCCGTCGAGGCAGTTTGCATACTTCCCCATCAGGTTTATGGAATTGTTTATCTGCAACAAGTTATCTGCAATTTGATTCGCCTGTCAAGATGAATTTCGAGTTAATTTCAAAAGTTGTGTACAAGGCAAAAAAGCAGGGTAAGTTTTGACACCTTCTTCTTGTTAGCCAATCCGGTAACTTGCAACTTGCGGTAAGGCATCCTTCACATACTGGGACTCTGCTCGCTCTGCCGTTCAAACCGTAGAGTAGTCGATCTGGTAGCCGCTGTCAAGCCTTGTAGGCCAAGCCGTCTTGCGACTTGACACTCACTACCCCACGCAAACAGCAGCGTCGGGTGCGTTCAATGAATGTGGCGGTTGTTTTCAAGATGAAAGACCAACATGTCGCTTCGCTTTACGTGGGCTACAGTTTTTGATCGGCGGCTATCGTGAATTCGAAGTCCAACGGCCTACGGGAGTGTCCGCTTAAGATGGGAATCTAATGCCGAAGGTGATAGGGAAGAACTCCGTTTTGATACCCCCGGAGGCAATTCGCACGTATCGACCAACCACAAAGACGCTGATCTGTTTCGAGACCGGTAGAACCACACCAATTCCTGCATTGAGATATGGCTTGGTTTCCGTCTGAGCGTCGAAGACATCGGACCCAATCGTCACCTGAGCCACGGAAGAATAAGATATTCCACCGCCAACAAGCAGGAGAGGATCAACCGGCCAGTGAGGGAACCTGTGAACGAAACGCAGGTCAATGCCGGCCATGATGGCTCCATAATTCCCGCCGCTAACTGAATCCGTGAAGGCGTTATCATCTAGAGTAAAGGCCTGATATTCGAGCTTAGCGACTATCCTGAATTCAGGGATGACTCTTAATCCAAGCCCGACCGAACCGTTGAAACCAAAGTTATAGCGAAGGTTGAAATCGCTGGTTGGGAATCCGCCTCCGGTAGCAACGAATACTTCGATCGGCTTTTCGAGTTGGGCGGCAGAGGAAATGGGGGCAAACAGAATGATCAACAATGTCGCAAGCAACCGAATCATGGGAACCTCCTCGTCGCTGTCGGTGACAAGCTGCTGACTCCGCTCAGCACTGATGCAAATATGGGGATCGAGGCGTTGCGTCAATATAAAAGAGACAATCGCTTGTGCACGAAGTTCGGAAGCTCATCCAAACGGCGGCATCGGGTGGGTTCAATGAATGGGGCCGTCGTTCTCCTTGTGCGAACAACCTCCGAAAATCGTCAGGTATCATAGCCGATGGTGACACCCGTGGCAGGGGCGTGAGAGTTGGTTGCATGACAAACCCACCTGTCGTCTCGCTCTAGTCACTGTGGTATTGTCTGGTCAGCTGCAGAAAAACGCGTCAGAACGGCAACGGGTTTTGACCCACACAACTGCGGGCATCAGTCAAGCCACAACACTTATTGACATAGTTGAGCGCAGCGCAAGCACCAACCGGCGGTTGGATAAGTTATTTCCAACCGCCCGGTTTGCTTTGCAAGACAATCCCCTGCCCTCTCCAAGAGGGGCTCTATGGAGAGATTTTACTTGGCCGCGGCTTTTTTCAGGCGTCGTCAGGAATCCCTTCCTGACGACCTTGACTAGCTTGCTGATCCGGCAGGAAAGGATTCCTGCCGGCGCGCTCAAGCGGCTTTTTCAACAGTCCCCCGAAGAGGGAACTCTTAGGGAGAGATTTTACTTGGTCGCGGCTTTTTTGTTGAGAATCTTCGCCAGACGGCTTTTCTTGCGCGAGGCCGTTTTTTTGTGAAGGATGTTGCGCTTGACTGCTTTGTCCAATAGAGATGTTAACTCCGTCAGGTTCTTCGCCGCATCCGGGATCCCTTCGGCTTCGGCCAAAGCTCTGGTCTTGGACTTGATGGTTGACTTGATGGCGCGATTCGCGAGATTCGCTTTGACTGACTGTTTATGTCTCTTCTTTACCGACTTATGTTCCGCCAATTTCTATACCTCCAAATGAATCTGAATATTTCAACGCGGTATTATACGCCTCGGGACGCGGAAGTCAATTGAAAAGTGTTGCTGAGAAGTCGAGTTTGGCGAAATCGGCGGGCATAGTCTCCGCCGCCACTTTCGTCTCCCGCTTGCTGGGATTGGTCCGTGAACAGGTTACTGCCTACCTTTTCGGCGCGTCCGATCAGGTGGATGCGTTCAAATCGGCGTTCCGTATCCCCAATCTGCTGCGTGATATGTTCGCCGAGGGCGCTCTTTCGGCGGGATTTGTACCGATCTTCTCCGAAAAACTCAGGACCGGTAGCAAAGAAGACGCGATTCGCTTTGCCGGAATGGTATTTGGCGCACTGACGGCTATCGTGTCGGTCGTTGTGCTACTGATGATGGTGTTTACACCGGAAATCGCGATCATGCTGGCTTCAGGATTCGAGAAAATTCCCGGCAAGCTGGAAAACACGATCCTGATGGGGCGGGTGATGATGCCGTTCTTGCTGATGATGGCATTGGCGGCGCTTCTTATGGGGGTCTCGAATTCGTTGGGATATTTCGGTGTGCCGGCTCTGGCGCCGGTAATGCTCAATGTCGGAATGATTATCTGTTCGATTGCGCTCTCCCCTTTTGTCCATCCACCGGTGTTGAGCATTGCCATCGGTGTATTGGTAGGCGGCTTCGGGCAGTTTGTGATGCAGTATATTGCGCTGCGACGAATCGGGTTTCGTTTTCAGATCATCTTTGATCTCGCTAATCCCGACCTGCTGCGATTGCTGCTCCTGATCATCCCCACCGTTATCGGGCTGGCGGCCACACAGATCAATGTCGCAGTGATCACCAGAATCGCCTCCAACGATTCCGGCGCCGTCTCCTACCTTGATTATGCTTTTCGACTGCTGCATTTGCCCCTGGGATTATTCGCTATTGCTATCGCCACTGTTGCTCTACCCAAGCTTGCTGGGGAAGCGGTGGGGGGCAATCATCTCGGATTCAACCGCATTCATTCCAGTGCTCTGAGACTGGGCCTGTTTTTGAGCCTGCCAGCGACAGTCGTGATGATTTTGCTGTCGCGCGAAATCTGTGGCGCCGTGTATCAGTACGGCAAGTTTACTTCGCAAGACACGCTCCAGACGGCACGGGCGCTTTCCATGTATTGCGTCGGACTCCCTTTTTTCACCTTGGTGAGAATTACGGTGCCGGCGTTTTATGCGCTGAAAGACACGCGCACACCGGCACTGATCTCGGTCTTTAGTGTCGTGCTGAACATCTCTTTCTGTTTCCAATTACGCAATACCTACGGCTTTGTCGGTCTGGCGCTGGCTGCATCGCTGGCGGGTGTCGCCAATTTTGCACTGCTCACCTATTTGCTCAGACGCCGAATGGAAATGACCGGCGACAGAGACAACCTGATTGCCCTAAGCAAAATTGTTGCAGCCTCGTTGGTGACCGGAATGATCGTCTGGTTGATGAAGCACTTTCTCTTTACGCGAATTCATCACTCACGACTGGTCAATCTTAGCATGGTAACCGTGATGCTCGCAGTAGCTGTCGCGGCATATCTGGTGCTGTGTCGTTGGTTTCGGATGGAGGAATGGACACGAGTTGCGGACGCGTTTATGAGACGGTTTAGGCGCTAACACAACGGAGGGGTAAGTGCGAACACCGGCGCTCTATGCGCTGATCTTCTTTGTCGGGGGCGTTCTTCTCGCGACCAATACCGCTCTGCCGGCAATGGTCTACCTTGGCGTGGCCGTACTGGCATCAGCACTGGCGATGATCTGCTTTATCGTAGAGAAAGCGACGATGAGTAGGGTGGCGATTTGTCTGGCCGTCCTGTCAACCGGCTCGTTTTTGACAGAGTTGCAAAGCGCCGAGTTTCCCTCCAACCACATTTCCCGTTTTGCCTCTGCTGACCAAGTCATGACCGTCACGGGTATCGTTGTCTCCGAACCGGATATTCGTCCAACCAAGACTTATTTGACCGTGGAAGTTGACTCGCTACAGTATCGTGATCGGGCAATTGCCTCCTGCGGGAATCTGCGGCTGCAAATTCAAGCGCCGACATCGGCATTTGGCTATCGCGATCGAATCAAATTTACGGGCTACGTCAATCTGCCCTTTTCCGGTCGCAATCCTGGCGCATTCGACTATCGCCGCTATTTGCAAATCAGACAGATTAGCGCCACTGTGACCTTGCCCGGCGCCGACCGAATCACACGACTGCAGTCTGGCGCCTCAGAACCATTTGTGCGCACCATCGTAACGCCCGTGCGCGACTACATCTCATCGGTGTTCGAGCGCTCCCTGCCATCGGAGCAGGGGGCGGTCATGAAGGGTTTTCTGATCGGCGATGTCCGCAATATCTCGGGGGATGTCTATCAGCGCTTCAAGGACACAGGCACGCTGCATGTGTTGGCGGCATCGGGGGCCAATGTGGCATACGTCACGACGACTCTGTTGCTCGGTATCCGGCTGTTTCGATTGCCGAGACAATATCGGATTTACCTGCTGATTGTCGGTGTCGTGATTTTCTCGTTCCTGGCCTACAATCAGCCATCCGTCGTGCGTGCCGCTGTGATGGCAATCGTCGCGCTAGTCGGTATGGCGCTCTATCGCGATACCAATTGGCTGAACAACATTTCCGCAGCTGGACTGGTGATTCTCGTGTTCCGGCCCCTGTACCTGTTCGACCTTGGTTTTCAGCTCTCGTTCGGCGCCGCCTTCGCGCTGATACTGTTTATGCCAACCTGCGAGAGATGGATGCCCAAACCGAAAGGGCTCCGTCGAAAGATAGCGCGCTACTTCCTGATGATTCTCTATGGGAGCATCATTGCACAGCTTGGCGTGATGCCAATACTGATTTACAATTTCCACACAGTGCCGTTAGTTAGTTTCCTGGCAAATCTGATAGTCGTGCCGCTGGTGGGTATGGCAACATCACTCGGCATCATACTGGTTTTTCTCTCAGCCATTCCGGCGGTTTCGACCCTGCTTGCCGAGGTCCTGACCCTCACGCTCAAACTGACGCTCGCTTCAATTGACTACTTTCACGCCTTGCCTATTCCGCAGTTGCGGCTGGGAGCACCACACCTGCTGGCGATCATCGTCTACTATTTGGCGCTGCAATTGGTCTTCTCGTTCGTGTCTCGAAAGCGAATTGCCCCCCTGTTCGCCATACTTCTGCTAATATCCACGAGCACGTTGATTTGGAAAAATGTGCTTGCCGAGAGCGGCGCCAAGACTGAGATCACTTTTTTCGACACGCGCGACCTGACAACCGTTTTCATCAAACAGACGGGCGGACGAACAGTGCTGATCAACGGTGGCGGCGCCAATCAATCAGTGAATCTCGGCGAAGTCACGGTTCTGCCATTCCTGTTAGCGAAGGGAGTTAGCCATTTGGGCAGCGTTTTTTCGACGACCACGCAGTCCGGCAACATGCGCTCCCTGTTGTCGGCTATGGCTGGAGTGGAGCAGAGCACTCCCTCTGCAGTCGACGATAGCGCCTACTTGCAGTCGCTAACTAGTCGTATCGAGCCTATCGATTCCAGTACTATCTTGTCTTATCGAGCTTCGAATTTCCTGCTGCTGACAGGCTCCACGCCTGTGCAGAACTTGAACAATCTTCCCCCAACGATCAACGTGGTCGCTGCTGACTGGCACTACCTCAAGCAAGACGACTTCGCTGCCTTCCTGAAGTCGTTCCATGTTGAAACGGTGATACTTACGAGCTATCCCACCCTCTACACTTCGAAAGAACCGCTCCGGCGACTCCGCGAAGAGCTTCCCAATTTGCCCATCCTCTCAGTGCTCGAATCTGGGGGCATCACCCTCCGACTTGCCGCTGACGGTTTTCGAGTATTGGCAACAGCCAATAACTGATCGCGCAAACGGATTATCAGACATAGGCATTCTGCGTCGCGAAATCAAATCGTCTTAAAGAATTACCGAAAACCGCCCGATATAGAATATGAAGTAAACCGCGCCTGAGGAGTATCCGGCGTGAATTATTGAACAGTAAACAAGCACTTAAAAAGCTCGAAACATGAGTTTTACCGGAAATTTGCAGACGGTGGCATTCTCCGATCTGTTGCAGCTTTTTTCCGCCGGCAAGAAGACCGGAACGGTCACCATTGTCCGCGGAAACATCCGCAAGGAGATCGTTTTCCGGGACGGCAACATCATCACGGCGAACTCGCATGATGCCGAGGAAGACTATCTCGGCCAGGTACTGCTGAAGGCCGGGCGGATAACCAAAACCGACCTCCAAAGGGCCATCTATATGCACAAGACCGCCGGCAAACGGATCGGTCAGGTGCTAGTGGAGATGAAGCTGGTGAGTCGCGAAGAGCTGACCCTGTACCTCAAGCAGCAGATCGAGGAAATCATCTACAACCTCTTCAGTTGGAAAGAGGGCGAATTCGTCTTCCGCGAAGGGCAGCTTCCCGCCGGCCGCGAAGGTCTGTTCGAGCTGAATACCATGAACGTGATCATGGAAGGGACGCGGCGAATCGACGAGTGGGTGGAGATTCAGAAGGTGTTGCCGCGCGATAATCAGATTCTGTGCGTGTCGCCGAAGATTCAGGCCAAGAACGACGAGGTTACGCTGTCGCTGGAGGAATTCAAAGCCATCACGTTGATCGATAGCAAGCGGACGCTGCCAGAGATTCTGGAAGTTTCGCCGCTGGGTGAATTCGTGACCTCACGCGCCATCTACAAACTGATTTCCGCCGGTCTGGTGGAAACGACCACGGTCAAAGAGGCCGAGGTGCTTGATCCCCGCGAAGAGGATTCTTTGTTCTGGCTGCTGCTGCGAGTTTACGCTTCGGCTTTCAGCCAGATTCAGAAAATGCTCGAGAAGAAGATGGGAGCCGAAAACGAGAAGCTGCAACTGACGTTGGGTGGTTTCCGCAAAGGTATCTGGCAGTGCTTCGTCGGTGTAAATCATTCCGACTTTCCCACCAGTTTTGAATCGATCAAGCGAGCGATGGCGAAAATACCGAAGGAAGTCAGGGTGCTCAAGCTGATAAGCGGGCTTAATCAGATCATGGAAGAACAGCTTGCTTTTGTCTATTCCTACCTCGGCATCGAGGTCCGCAAACAGGTGGCGGCGGAAATCAAGAAGGAAATCGCGCTGCCGCTGGCGGAAAGACGGGAAGTCGATAAGAAATACGATGTCGGTAACGAGTTGTACC
>Ga0209777_10002595_pt1 | contig 23482 bp, 18 predicted proteins | sample FrelakmetHBP12HB_FD_187147 | JGI IMG/M metagenome (GOLD analysis project Ga0209777, IMG submission 187147) | Freshwater lake sediment microbial communities from the University of Notre Dame, USA, for methane emissions studies -HBP12 HB (SPAdes)... | ecosystem: Environmental > Aquatic >...
TGGCTCCTCAGGGCAGAGGAGCCCCGGGATACCAGAGAGATCCCTCGAGTAGGCCTCCGCGGTCCGGCGCTTGTCGGCCACGTGACTGTCGAGCTGCTCCATTTGAGCCACACCGATGGCTGCAAGGACGTTAGTCAGGCGGTAATTGTACCCGATCTCTCCGTGGACGAACTCCACGGGGTCGTCCTTCGCCTGGGTGGTGAGATACCGGGCCTTCTTTGCCAGAGCTGCATCGCCGGTCACGATCATCCCGCCGCCCCCCGTCGTCACGATCTTGTTTCCGTTAAAACTTAGGCAGGAGAGCAGGCCGAAGGAGCCAGCGGGCCGGCCCCTGTAGCGCACGCCCAGACTCTCGGTAGCATCTTCCACAACTGGGATCCCGAAGCGCGAAGCCTCCCCCAGGATCGGGTCCAAGTCACAGGGGTGCCCCAGGATATGTACGGGGACAATCGCGGCCACCCGGCGTCCTGTGTGACGGTTCCTGAGGCGCCCGCCGGCGTAAGCGCAGTCTCTCCTCAGGAAATCGCTCAGCTTCTGGGGGTCCATCTGCCAGTGCTTCGGCTCGGCGTCCACGAAAGTCGGCCAGGCCCCAAGGTACCGGACGGCGTTGGCGGGGGCGATGAAGGTCAGGTCCGAGACTACGACCTCGTCTCCGGCCTCCACTCCCGCCAGTTTGAGGGCGATGTGGAGCGCCGAGGTCCCGTTCACCGTGGCCACCGCGTGGGGAACCTCCAGGGCGGCGGCTACCATGGCCTCGAAGCGCTCCACGAAGGACCCCACGGAGGACACCCAGTTGGTATCCAGGCACTCCTTTACGTAGGCCCATTCGTTGCCGCCGAGGTGCGGGACGGCGAGGGGGATGAAAGGGTCGCTCATCTTCGGAAGTTCCTGGCCTCAGTTCTGGTACGAGGGGTCATCGAAGTCCACGAGAGCACCGGACCGCACTAAGGCCGCTACTTCGCGGATGCCGTCCTGGACGGTGCGCTCCGTTTTAAAATCTAGTTCGTGACGGATTTTCGCAAAGGTCACGCGGTAATCGCGGGGATCCTCGTCCCGGTGCACAAACTCCACGCACGCTTCGGGCACCAGCGGCCGGATCATCTCCACCAGGTCCTGCTTGCGGTAGTTCTCCCCATCGGAGCCCACGTTGTATACCACGCCGGCCACACGATCCGCGGGGGCTTCGAGGACCGCGCAGACAGCCCTTGAGATATCTTGGATGTGGGCGTAAGGCCGCCAGAACTGCTCGCCGAAAACGATCAGGTGCTTTTTAGTGAGCATCTCCATGGTGAAATGGTTCACGGTGAGATCGAATCGCATCCGGGGGGAGACGCCGAAGGCGGTGGCAAACCGCAGGCAGGTGGCTGTCAAGTCCTCCTTCGGCGTCGCCAGGAGGGCCTTCTCGACGGAGACCTTCGTCTCGGCGTAGAGCGAAACCGGACTCAGCTCCGAGGTTTCGTCCACGAAGGAGTTGGCATCCTTCATCTTACCGTAATTGCTGCAGGTGGAGGCGAAGATCATCCTCTGAACTCCGCGCTCCACGCAAAGGTCCAGCAGGGCGAGCGAGCCTTCCAGGTTGACGCTCCTGGCCTCCTCCGGCTGCCGGGCGCAGGCGGGGTCCCCAACGATGGCTGCCAGGTGCACAACCGCCTCCACACCCTCCAGGACTCCCCGGACCGTTGCCCTGTCGCGGATGTCACCCTTCACGAACTCGAAGGAGGGGTACGACCACGCCCCCAGCAGGGGCTTGCCGCCGAACTGGAGCCGGTCCAGCACCCTCACTCGGTGTCCCCGTTTCAACAGTACGGGAAGCAGGACCGACCCGATATACCCGGCCCCGCCGGTCAGCAGAATGTTCACGCGTCACTCCTTCCCGCGGGCCCAGGACAAATCCTTGGGACGCCCCACGTCCATCCACTCCTCCTCGATGGAGGCTCCCCCCACCCGCTCCCCTCGCTCCAGGCAGTCCTCGATGAGGGTCGTGATGGGGTAATTAGTCGCCCGGGGAATGCGGTCCAGTAGATCAGGATCCAGGACATAGATCCCGGAATTCACCGGGCTGGCGATGCTGGGCTTCTCGCGGATCCCAGTGATGCGGTCTCCGTCTATGTCTAGCACACCGAAGGGGACCGTGTGGACGTACTCGTGCACCCCCACGGTCATCTTGAACCGGCCTTCGGAATGAAATGTCAGCATGCTCGGGACATCGAACTGGCTGAGCAGGTCGCCGTTCAAGACAAGGACCGGATGGTCCGCGCGCCGGGGCAGCAAAGACAGGGCGCCTCCTGTGCCGAGGGGCTTCTTCTCCTTCAGGTACTCAATTCGGCAGCCCAACTTCCCGCCGTCCCCAAAATGATGCTGGATGACCTCCGACATGTAATTGATAGAGAGGAAAATCTCGCGAATGCCGTACCCTACCAGATGGAGTATTATGCGTTCGAGGATGGGGCGCCCGGCCACCTTGATCATGGGCTTCGGGATGGAATCGGTGAGGGGGCGGAGCCGCTCGCCGCGGCCGCCGGCCATCACTACGGCCCAGTTGGGCCGGGGAGTCGCCCCGAGGATCTCGTGAAGGGTGTGGAGCCCCACCAGGCGACCTTTGGCGTCGAGGATGGGGATCTGGCTGATGTGACGGCTCTGCATCAAGTCGAGAACCTCGACGCGGCTGGTCCCAATCCCTGCGGCCGTGAATTGCTGGTTTACGAACGGTCCCACCGGGTCCGACAAAGGAGCTCCCGCCAAAAGGGCCCTTCGCACATCGCCATCTGTGAGCGTCCCGATAAGCCGCCGCTCCGCGTCAACTACCAAGGCGATTTCCAGCGCCCCACATTCTAGGGCTTGCATGCCCTCGCGTAAGGAGGCCTCGCGAGGAATAAGGATCTCTGCAATTTGGCTCAGCATCGAACCAGCCACCTTTCCCATGTGCCTAAAGTCATATTGTCAGTCCGGACCCTCAAGGGGCTTTCTTCTGGCAGGTGATCAGCCACAGTTCCACCAACCTAGCCATTTCCTGCATGGTATAACTTGCTATTTCCACATTTATTACCATCAGAGGCGCGTACAATTCTCGAATTTGTGTCTGTGCGAGAAATCGGCTGTACCCCTTGCCTGCTAGCGGCCCTTCCGTTACGTGGTGAAACCCACCCATTTCAAGCGCAGGGCCGGTCCCGATACCCCATGCTCGATCGGTGAATGCAGATGAGATCAGCAGCCCGCTCGGCTTGAGAACTCGGCAGACTTCTGAAACTGCTTTCCGGGCAGCCTGCCAGGAGTTGTGACAGAGCGAGGCACAGTCAATTACGGCATCGAAGCTATCAGCACCCCAAGGCAAGATCGTGAAGTCCCCGACTCGCAGATCCGCCGTGAGCCCCTCGCTCTGCAAACGCTTTCCTGCCCGATCGATCGCGGTGGGTGAGCCATCGATACCCGAGACGCTAAATCCTTCGCGCGCCATGAACCAAGTGCATGCACCTGGTCCGCACCCGAGGTCGAGGAGTCGAACCTCGCTGCGACCCGGCTTCGCATAGAAATTCCTCGCTACGAATCGGATGATAAATTCTGGCGGGTACTTACCCCACTCATGCTGCTGAAATACCGATTCCCAGGCCGGATCCCACCCATGGATTTCGTTCATCTCATAGCCTACTTAGGACACGCGTGACATTGCTTTATTTTATCTAAGCGTTCTTCGGCCGCTTTATTGCCCGGCTCACATTCTAAGACCCTTTCCCATTGTTCCAGTGCTTCAGAATGTCGGTGAACCGCTTGATACGCATCACCTAGACATAACCTAGCGATTAGATGATGTGGGTATAAATGAACAACTCTTTCAAAATCAATGATCGCTTCTTCGTAGTTACCAATCCTCATGTTATAATTATTAGTGAAGTTGATTCGTAAGTTTGCTTCATATGCAATATTTTGGATTTCCTCTGCGCTAAATTCTGGTGTATTGATTAGCGCGGTACCGAATTTTAACTCGTCGAGGTTGATTGAATTAACATCGATATAATTGTTTTTCGCGCAAATATCGTACATCTCTGTTCCAGGCAACGGAGTAGCAATCATTAAGGCGACCCAGCTTAAACCAAGATTTTCGGCATATTCAAGCGTCCGGTAAATCTGGGCTTTGCTCTCACCAGGAAATCCGATGATAAAGAAGGCGCGGGTCTTCATTCCATGTTTTCGCAGCGAATCAACAACCGCCTTCACTTGATCAAGTTTTAAAGGCTTTTTAACTATATTTGTTAACACCTCTTGATCGCCAGACTCAATGGCGAGAGTAAAACTAAAACCGCCACTGGCTTGCATCTTATCAATTAATTCTTCATCAAGCGTAAATATTGCCAGGCCACTCGGTGAGGTCCAGGTAAGATCAATGTTTTCATCAATAATCCCATCGAAGATTTTGATTGCCCGTTTGTGATCTAGGGTAAAATTGTCATCTTCAAAATGAATTTCCTTGATACCATACTCCTTAACCATGTAACGAATTTCGGCTAGTACATTTGCCGCGGAACGAGCCCGATAACGTTTCCCCCATATATTTTTTGAACCACAAAAAATACATTTGGCCGGACAAGCTCGTGAAGTAAACATTGGAACAAATGGCTTCCGTTTATACTCACCATGTGGTAATTGCAACTGGTTATATTTTCTTAAATTTAATAAATGCCATGCGGGAAAGGGCAGTGAGTCGAGGTCTTCAATATAGTTAGTCTTGGGGTTGATTATTATTTTCCCTTGTTCGTGATAAACGATCCCATCAATATTTTGATAATCCCGATTTCCTAGTCGTAAACTATCCAGTAGGCATAAAAAGGTTGATTCACCTTCACCTAAGATTAAGTAGTCTGCAGCACCATCCTCCATCATTCTTTCCGGCATGATCGAGGGGTGGCCGCCACCGATAACTATAATGCAACTGGGTAATTGTGACCGGGCAATTTTGGCAAGATTGACGGCTTCAAAATGTAAATTGCTAAAAGCACAAGAAATACCAACTACTGTGGGGTTATATTTTTTAATTATATTCTTGATTCGATTATCCGACAGGCCATAGCGAATTTTAGCATCAAAGCTAGTTGAAGGGGTATCAAACCCCTCTAACAAACAGTCGACTATTTTGACTTGATATTCCGCTCTTTCTAAGACAGCTCCCAGGTAAGCCAACCCAAGTGGTGGAACTACCGCGATTCTTTGATGTTCGGCATCTTCTTTGCTTAGGGTAACCGGTGGAGCTAGTAACAGTATTCTAAAGTCATGCATTCTGACCTCTCCTTGTCACAAACCGCTAAACTGATACCTACTTATCAAGCTTCGCGTAACAGCCGTTAGGGGCGGTTGGGTGCGCGACTTCTTTGATCCACTCGATCTGTGTAGGTCGGTAGCCCACATTGCAATAGTAGTAATGTTACGCCTTATATGCCAAGCAAAAATTAGTACCTCATGTCGCCTAGAAGACCCGGTTGTCTATACCCTAACAGCCAGGTAGGCCGTCGACCTTCCCTCTCTTGCCATGTCTTGCAGAGGGCATCGTACCTCTCATTGTCCACAACAACGAGGGCTACACTGAAGCGCTGTAACCGGCCACCGGTGCTTTTTTTGAAGCGGAGCAGACCATCGCCGCGTGCGCCCGTCCGCCCCCCGCCAAGATGGAGGCCCCGCACCCCTCTCTCGATCGCACGCTCGATTGCCGACTGCAGGATGATGCTATGCAGGTGATTGCCGGCATTGGGGTCGCGTGCCGAAAGATGATAGTGGCACCATTTCGGACCAAAAAGGAAAACGGAAGCGGCGGCCAACTCGCTGCCGCGCCTTACAATCGCAAGCTCCGCGAACTCAAGTTTTCGAAGGGCGCAAAAATAGGCGGGCGAAAATCGCAGGCTATCTGGTGCATTAAGGCGCTCCATTGCAGAGCCGTAAAAGGTTACAAGATCCTCCCACGCCCCCGGATCGTTCCATATTACCTGGACTCCCTCGCGCCGGCCTTTGGTGACCATGTTCCGGTAACGTGAGTCGGCTTGTGCCCACAGTTTCTCAGCCCCGCACGACAAGTCTAGGAACACCGTCTCCCTGTCTTCACGCAGATGAGCACCGCATGGAAGGAATCGCTCGTTGCGCAACAATGGGTGCAAGCGAAAAAACGCTGCAACTATCCGTTGTTGCTGGCATTCTTCCCTCCATGCAGCCCAGGCGGCTTCCAAGAACTCCTTTGTCGCACCGGGGCTCGCCAACGGGCCTCCATAGCCATTGCAAGATTGGAGGTCCCAGACCGGATCTTCACCGGGTAGCGAAACAGGGCGAGAAATAGCCATTTTCATCGCAGGCACAACTAGGGTGGCCGAATTCTCGCGCGCAGCGCTGCAATATGCGTGGCCGTCTCCATTGGCAACATGCAAATAATGGTAGTCCGGCGTGAAATAGACATCTCGGCATGGGGCGGGGAGTTCCGCTAAGATACTCCTCCACTGCTCTCTGCTCAAATCGCTGACGAAATTCATCAGCCCAACACCTCGACTATTCTCTGGAGGTCGCTAGGGTTATAGCGCTGATCTACCGGGAGCGACAGCACGCTGGACGCCCAGGCGGCGGCTCGACTAGAACCACCGGACCAATTTCCGTCCCGCCAGTGAACAGGGCAATACACCTTTTGTTCAGCCAGCATGCGCAAAACCTGATCGCGGCCATTGGCCAGCACAGGCAGGGCAAGCAGGGGAACTGTCAACTCTTCAATCGAACCAGCCTCAGGCTCTAAGATGGTCACCATCTTTTTATCAGCTAGCCGGGCAGCAAGCCAAGTCTGGTTGCGTACGCGGCTTTCGCAAATCGAGGCGATGTCGAATTTGGGTAGCAAGACCTCCGTTAGTGTGCTCGCCCTCCTCCCCGAGGTCTCGTTGTCGGCAAGGATTTCACCTAGGCAAAACAGCTCGATTGCGATTTGCTCCAGTCTCTGGTCAAGCTCTCCTGCTAGTTGGCTGGTCCTGGTGTGCTTTACCAGGGCAGCAGCCAGGCGGATACGAGCCATTTCGCGATTCGGCACGCGTCTCGGTTGCGGCGGCGTCCCCCCACGTGATAAGCAGTAGGCCCCATCGGTGACCGGCAGCCACTTCCTAAAGCTCCCTATGGCATACTCGCCGTGCATGATCTGCGCCGGTGGTGGCAGACCCACGCATTGGCATCGGTCCTCAACGACACAGAGGTCGCTGTTCTGGAGCAAGGCCCAAATCTCACCAGAGGGCTCAATTCCCATATAAAAAGGGACTACAATAGCTGTGGCGATTGGTAATAGGGCTTTCAGTTCCTTTTCATCAACAGCCCAAGGTGTACGCCATGGGTAGGGTCGGACGGCCTTGTCTCGGGACAGAAGCGTCTTTGCGACGACCGGACAAGTGTAGTCCGGGACGAGCCATTCCCCGCGAGTCGTCGGCAAGCTGTCCGCGATTGCCGCCAATGCATCTCGGCCCGTAGCGAACAGGAAGGGAATGCCGGCCTCTGACCAAAACTCGGGCCAGTCCCAGGAAAAATCGCCTCCAATGCCGAGGGGATCCAATGATGTGGGGGGCCAAGGGTCTTGTGCGTTCATGGCTGTCTGACTTTTCCCGAAGACAGGCTTGCAAACATCTTGAATGTCAGGCGCTTGTCGGTTACAAGGCGAGAGAGGACCTCAAGAATCCGTCGCGCGGCATTCCCATCGCCGTACAAGCTGTTTGTCTGAACTAAGGACGCGTTGAAATTCTCAGATAACACGATCCGGATGCCAGCGCATATTTCGTCCCTGCGGGGGGCGACATCCAGGACATTTTCTGATCGGTCACGCCCCTTTTGCCGGTTACCGATGTTGACCACTGGTAGACGTACGGACGGCGCCTCGTTCAACCCGCTGGACGAGTTCCCTACCATGGCACCCACCATCCGCATTAATCCCCGATAGTTATAGCTTCCTAGACTTTCCATAAACACTGTCTCTCCTCGCGTTCTAGCCATCTCCTTCAATTCAGCCCTAATAAGTTCGCTTCCGGGATCTGGCGCAGGAGCAGTAATTACTACAGGACCGTCGTAGGCACGCAGGGCGGCCGCCAATTCAACGGCCTGGGCACGCACGTCATCCAGTTCTAGAGTAGCCGGATGAAATGTCACCAAGAGGGTTTCCCGATCCGGCAGAAAACCGAGCAGCGAGGCCAGTTCGGCAGCAGACGCGCAAGTCCCACGAACAAGTTGGTCAAGAGCCGGATCCCCCACCAGATGTACGCGCCACGGCTCTTCTCCCATCTGCAAGATCCGTTCAGCCGAGCGCTCTGTGCTGGGGAAGTGGAGGTGGGCCATCTTGGTTACCGCATGCCGCACCTGATCATCCATGGCTCCGACGGTCACATCCCCCCCGCACAGATGTGCGACCGGCGTGTGGGAAACCAATGCCGCGGTAACAATGGGCAACAGTTCGATGCGATCCCCGTAAACGATAGCAATTCCTGGCCTAAGGCTGGTGAACAGTTCGGAATACATCTTTAAAGCATTGCCGCAAGAGCGCCCAAACGAGACGGCGTCATCATTTTCTTCGAGGAATGGCATTCTAGCCGCAATGGACCATCCGTCCCTCTCGATCTCCTGCACTGTCGAACCGTAGCGGGCGCTGAGGTGCGATCCGCCGACAATCAATTGCACATCAAATCCGGGGGCAGCAAACAAATCATGAATTACCCAATATAAAGGGCCGTAGTCGGATCGGGCGGTAGTGATGATCGCAACTCGAACGCTCACCGGAAATCCTCCTCGACTACGACCGAACCGGCAAGCACAGATCGCCGAAGAACCCGTCCTACCAAGTGCACGGACATTTCTGGCGCCAAGCCCCGCTTCCCGCAGCGCAAGGCTTCCAGATCGCCTTCTTTCACCAAGTGTCCCGCTTCAAGTTGGGAAGCATAAACAAGTGTCCTGCTTACAACATTGCGCGTTTCGATTTCGCTGGGCGCAATTTGCTTTTTCCCGGAGCCCAACATTTTCTCCGCGTGACGCACCTTTTGAACTAATTCCGCGAACTCATCTGGGACTAAAGATGCGGCGTGATCGGGTCCAGGCAGTCCCCTATCAAGCGTAAGATGCTTTTCCAGAATCATGATGCCCAATGCAATCCCCATGACGGCCGCCGTATCTCCGGCCGTGTGGTCCGAAAGTCCCACAACCGACCCGAATGCGTCGCGCAGGGTCGTTACAGCATTAAGGTTCATCTCCTCCTCTGGAGCGGGATAGGCGCTCACGCAGTGCAATAGGGCGATGGGCAGATGGGATTCAATCTGGAGTGCATTCATCGCCTTTGCGACTTCTTCCAGCGAAGCCATCCCCGTTGACAGAATAATCGTCTTTTCCAGGCCCGCGAGCGCCTGGAGGTAAGGCAGGTTGGTCACTTCACCGGACCCTATTTTTAGTGCTGGAACACCGATGCTGCAAAGAAACCGAGCGCTGTCGATTTCATCAGGTGTACTCAGGAATATGAGGCCCCTCTCTTCCGCACGTGCCTTCAGGGTGGGATGCCATTCGTAGGGCAACTCCAACTGTTTCAGCATCGCGAACTGGTCTTGCCCACTCTGGTCATTGCACTGTTGATACTTAGCCTTTTTCGCACCCGGTAAGCACAGCTTTTCCGTGATCCAAGTCTGGAACTTTACGGCATCAGCGCCCGCCTCGGCCGCCGCATCCACCAGCCGGAGGGCCATTTCGAGGTCCCTGTTGTGGTTGACCCCAGCCTCCGCGATGATGAAGCAGGGCTGCCCAGGACCGATCTTCCTGCCCGCCACTTCAATGCAGGGAATTTCGCGGGCGCCCAGGATGGCCCGCGCCACGGTCAAGTCCAGCTGCACGTCCACATCCACTGACCGCGAGGCTGGCATGAGGGACCCGCGAGTCTCCTCGGTGAGAAAGGTCCGCTCCTTGATCAAAGTGGCGGGAGAGGCCACGTAGACGGAACCGTTGGGGCGGAAGACTCCCATTCCCTTCTGCCGTTGGTGGACCTCCTCGGAGGGCAGGACGGGCGACAGGCGGCCTGCTTCATCCATGCGATAAAGCCACTCGGCGGGGTGTTCCGAGGCGCAGACAGAGATCGTCGGAGCCCCGCTATCACGGTGAAGGCGCACCGCGGAAACGATGTCCTCGGGCTCCGTTAGGGGACTGGTCGCCTGCAAGAGGACCACCTCGTCGAAGGGTTCCCCGAGAGCCTCCAGCGCGTGGAAGACCACGTCGATGCTTTTCGCCTCGTCCGAGGCCAGTTCTGCGGGGCGAAGGAAGGGAACCTCCGCGCCCCAAGCACGCGCCGCCTCGGCGATGGTACCGGCGTCCGTGGAGCAGACGACCCTGCAATCTCCGCCCAAGAGGGACGCCGCCATCCGGGCCGCGCGAGCGGCTCGCCCGACGAGGGGGATTCCCCCCAGAAGAGCCAGGTTCTTGCCGGGGAAACCCTTAGAGCCTCCCCGTGCTGGGATCAGTAAGAGCGTTTTCATCGCGGTGGGTTCCCGATTTCTAATTGCCGATGAGCTTGAAAGCGGCGTACGGCTTCTGTCCCTTCCGCATGGACTCGGGCAGAGGGACTTCTTCGTCCAGGTCCAGGCAGTGCATCCGCTCCCTCCCGAGCTTGCAACAAAGCCCGCTCTCGGGACAGGTGGCAAGGCCTTCCGGCCCAAAGGTCAGGCGGTGGCCATGGCGGTTTATCCATCTAGCGTGCTTCGCCGGGACGCCCAGCATCAGCTCGTAGTCGGGCACATCCTTGGAAACCCCAGCGCCCGCGGCTACGAAGGCATACAGCCCGATCGTGACGCCGCTCACGATGGTTGCGTTCGACCCCACGGAACCGACCTTTATGTTCCCCATGCCTAGGAATTATCCGTTAATATCCGGATTCTGCGTCAGCAACTCGGCGATCTCGTCATCCGTGCACAGCGCCTCATAGCCTAGCGCCCGTGTGCTCCGGATCAATGATCGTCAACCCTCACCGTCGAGATACCATACTTGCAGTTTTCCGCTGCCGTCGACGCTCGCAGTCTCTGGTAAAGCCCATGCCGGGTTCCACGCCAGGCGGTCCGCCATGCTGTAACCGCTCCTGAGGAGGACCTCGCCATCCCTCCTGCCCGCCACGGAACCCTCGTAGAATGTCACCTTGCCGATGTCCGTCATGGCCGTAAAAATCGGCTTCGCCCTCCCCGAGATGGCGCCGCAGTTGGTCAGCGCGCAAGCCAGCTCGAGGCCTCGCTCAAGGCTCGTCCGGAAGTGGTGAGTGCCGCGCAGGGGGACGGCGTGGAAAAGATAGTGCGCCTCCACGGCTCGGCGTCTCAGCCCGTCGTATAGCTCCACGAGCGTCTCGATCCGGTCGTTGATGCCCTTGAGGAGGACGTTCTGGGCGTACACCCTTACGCCCAGGTCGAGGATCCTATTCAGGACCTCATCCGTCTCGGGAAAGAACTCGACGGGGTGGTTGATCTGCGTCGCGAGCTCGAACCGAAGGGAGGGCTTGTCCCGAAACACGCCGAGGGCGTCGTCATCGAGCAGGAGAGGGTCCTGCGTGGGGAGCCGCGTTGCGATCCTCACGACGCGCACGTTCTCCGCGTGCTTCATGAGCGCCCTGAGGAGCAGCTCTATCCTGCGCGGGATCATGAGCGGGTCGCCCCCGGTGATGAGCACCTCGTTAATCACGTCCCGGTTGGCTTCGTTGCCGCAGTAGCGGGCTACGTCCATGAGCTGGCTCTCGGTCAGGGTGTTCTTCTCGTAGTTTTGGCGCAGGCAGAACCGGCAGTGCGCGACGCAGGCCAAAGTGGGCTCGATGACCAGGGTGCGCTTGTACAGCCTTTCAAGCCCAGCCGGCAGCCCCCCGGGTGCGGCTGACTCGTCGAGCCCGGCCTCGTAATGCTTGACGTTGTATTTCGGCGTCGCAACGTCCTCGCGGGGATCCCGGAGGTACTGCAGTGCAAGGCCGCGGTACTCAGGAGAGTCCTCGGTGTACCGGATCCTGAGGTCCTCCAGCTTGGCGGACAAGAATCGCGACAGCTTCTGAGGAAAGACGGGTACTGCCATGCTAGTTACCCCTTCTCTTGGCGGAGCCGTGCTGGTACTCCGTAGTAGACGCCCTTAGCCGCGATGCTAGTGGTGACCACCGCCCCTTCGCCCACGATCGCCTCGTCCACGATCACCACGGAACTGCGCACTACGGCGTTCGGGAGGAGGCGGACGCGCTCACCCAGACGGACGCTGTTTTCCAAGATGCATCCCGAAGTGACGAGGCTGCCTTTGCCGACGACGGAGCCCCCGCCGATGTGGACCAGATCGTCGACCTTCACCTCAGCCTCGATCACCGTATCGGCGCTCATGGCCCTCTCCACCGTCGAGTTGGCCCCGATCCAGGCACCGTCACCGACGAGTACTGCGCCGAGCTGCGGCATGTGGATGAGCCGCCCGGTCTCATCCGTCACGAAGCCGTATCCCTCGCTGCCCACGATGGCGCCACACTTGATGACGCACCCGCTCCCAATAGTGGCGGGCCCGTGGATGATCGCGTTATCCATGATGATCGAGTCGTCGCCCACAGAGACGCCCGGTCCAATCACCGCGTTGGCCCCCACGTGGACGCGCTGTCCCAGGGTTGCCCGGGGAGAGACATGGGCGCTCGGATCGACCCCGTGCGGCAGAGGGCTCGCGAAGAACTCCATGAGGACCCTCGCAAGCTGGAGCCTCGGCCGCTCAACGACGATCAGTGCGCCAGAGCCCTCTTGCCCCTCTCCGGAGTCGGCCAGCACTAGGCACCCGCTCGCGCCTCCGGCTGGCGGGGCGGACCGCACTGTCCCCTCAGAGAGGCATATGGAATTGGGCGACGTGATGAGGACGTCCTCTCCCTGTAGCGGCCTGTTGAGGTACTCGGCGATCTCCGAGGCCCGTATTTCGCGATTCTTCAAATGGTACATATCGAATCCCTCCCTGAGACGTCCCTCGTTTCGGGGGGGGCGCCGTCACGCCCTCCTGGCCTTCAGTTTGGCTTGCGAGTGGGGTCCCGCGAGCGAAGCGCTCGTGGGGGCCATCACTACCGCAACTTCACGTGCTTGGTCTTGCCTTCGCTCCTCGGCAGGGAGCCGAATGGGAGCAGCTCGACGCGCGGGGTGAAGTTCAGCTCCTGCTGACAACGCTTCACAAGCTCACCGGCGATGGAATCCCTGTCATCGCCGCGCGCTCCCTCGGCGAGTTCCACCCGGAGGAGCGGGCGCTCGATGGGCAGGGGCGCGTCGACCACGATTTCGAACTCAGAACTGAAGAGTTCCCGGTCACGTGCCAGGAGGCTCCTCATGGCGCTGGCGTGGACGTTGACTCCGCGCACGACCACCATGTCATCCGTCCGGCCCACCACCCGGAACCGGAAAGAGCTGCGCCCGCAGGGACAGGGGTCCACCGAGACGATCCTCAGGACGTCCCCCGCCGCATACCTCACGAACGGCTGGGCCTGCTTGGTGAGGCTCGTGAGGACCAGCTCGCCCGTGCTGCCTGCCTCGATGGGCACGGGCTCGCGGGTGTCGAGGCTCGCGAGCTCCACGTGGAGGAGGCCCTGGCCGTGGAAGTGCAGCCCGTCCCGGGCCTCGCACTCGGCGCCGAAGATGCTCAGGACGTCGGCCATGCCGTAGTTGGCGTCCACGGCAGAAATGCCCCAGGTCTCCTCGATGCGGTGGCGGAGAGCAGACTCCTGGAGTCCTCCCTCTCCCCCAAAGAATCCCTTCGCCAATCCGAGCTGGCGCGGCACGAGTCCCTTTTCCTCACGAAGCACTAGCTCCAGCCGGGCCAGGTATGAGGGCGTGCATGAGATGGACGTGGGGCGCAGGGCGAGGAGGGTCTCGATCAGCTTCTTCGTGTTGCCGACCCCGAAGGGGATCACCGTCGCACCGGTGGCTTCTAGGCTCAGGTGGTCGGTCAGGCCTCCCGCCCACATGCAGTAGTTCAGGCAGTGGATGACCACGTCCTTGTGCGTCAGGCCGGCGCAGAGAAAGGCGCGCCGTCCCGAGACCACGTTGTCGGCCACGTCATTTTCGGTGAGCGCGATGAAAAAGGGGCGGCCGCTGGTGCCGGAGGTAATGTGGATGCGCCGCAGCGGGATCCCGAGGTCCGTCGAAGCCAGGCGGCCGTAAGGAGGATGCTCCTCCTGCTCGGCGAGGAGCTCCTCCTTGCGCGTGAGAGGGAGGAGGTGGAAGTTAGCGGGCTCCAGGGCATCGGCCCTTGCGATCCCCGATTTCGCCAACTTCTCCCGGTGGAACGGGCTGTGGTCAAGCACAGACTGGATCTGTCGCGTCAGGAGGCCGACATCAACCTGTTCGGCGAGTTCCCGCTGGGTCAGGAGTTCAACGGCGTCCAATCGTTCCGGCATTTCAAATTCTCCCGTCCGCTCGTTTCCGCAGGAGCCGGTGGCCAAGATCCACGCATCATATCCGTGATCTTCTCGAACGCCTGTCCGTCCTCACAGGAATCCTTGAGACCTTTAGGCGAGACACTCGTCAAATCCTCGGCTGACCTGCCCGAGGGATCTCACGAAACATCCGGGGCGGTCGGTGGACAACCCAATTCGATACTGGCGAAGATCAGGAAACAGGTTGGCTTTCCCTCGGTCGTCATTCGCGACGGGTTTTGAACGCGTCGTAAATCTTTTGACCTTTTTTCAGAGACTCGGGAAGCGGGGCCTCTTCGTCCAGGTCCAGGCAGTGCACACGTCCCTCCTCGAGCTTGTAACGAAGCCCGCTCTCGGGACAGGTGGCAAGGCCGTCCGGCCCAAAGGTCAGGCGGTGACCGTGGCGGCTCATCCATCCAGCGTGCTTCGCCGGGACGCCCAGCATCAGCGCGTAGTCCGGAACGTCATTGGCGACGAGGGCACCCGCCCCGATGAAAGAGTAGCGTCCGAGAGTGATCCCGCAGACAACGGTGGCGTTGGCCCCCACCGTGCAGCCACGCTTCAGGAGGGTATTCTCGTACAGGGCGTGGCGGTTTACCTGAGAACGGGGGTTGGTGACGTTCGTAAGGACGCAGGAGGGCCCTAGGAAGACATCTTCTTCGATGACGGTCCCCTTGTAAATTGAAACGTTGTTCTGGACCTTTACGTTGTCGCCGATTACCACATCGTTGCCCACGTTGCAGTTCTGGCCGAAGACGCAGTACCGCCCGATGCGGGCCCCCTTTTGGATGTGGCAGAAATGCCAGATTTTGGTGCCCTCGCCGATTTCGCAGGGTTCGTCGACAAACGCGGATTCGTGTTTGAAGTACGGCATGGCCGCTCCTGGTTTGGAAGCTCTTCAATGGGCGCTAGTGTAGTGACACGCAATTCCCTTTACCGGTCACCCTGAAGCATCCCTCGAAGGACTCCTCATGAAGGGTCTCAGCCAACGGATCTGGAAGGCCCGCAGCCGAGATCCTTCTGGGGCACCGCTGCGAAGAAGCCCTCAGGATGACGACCAAGTCGGCGTTCGCGCATGAGGAACAATGTCAGGCCATTTCTGAGACACTACACTAGAATTACCGCCGTGAGGGGGGACCCGGCTGTTTCGCGTGCGGATGAAGCCGCTCGCCGCCTGGCAACAGCTGTTCGACGCCAATCCGATAGACCAACTCAATGGATGGGCGGGCGTCGCCGATGCCGAACCCCGCGCCGGCGAGGGTCCGCTCGTACACCCGGGTGTGCAGGTCCGCAAAGCCTTCCGTAAACTCTAACTCCGAGCCATCCACAGTGATGGACCGGTAGGTCGTCTTGGCTCCGGGCTGCGGTTTGAAGGGCAGATCCGCGATGTCCACGGAGAGGAACCACATCACGTCGGCGTGAGCCAGCTCCACGAAGCCCGCCATCCGCTTCGGCTCTCGCAGGTGGACCTCGCTGCGGCCCACGGGGCCGAAAAGCCACATGAGCAGGTCGAAGAAATGGATACCGATATTGGCGGCCAGGCCGCCGGAATGATCCTCATCGCCCTTCCAGCTCACGTGGTACCAGTTGCCCCGGCCCGTCACGTAGGTGAGGATCACTTGGTGACGCCTCCCGCCTTGCTCAGCGGCCAGCCGTTCGCGCAAGGCCACCAGCGTCGGATAGACGCGCAATTGCAGGACCGTGAAGACGCGCTGGCCGGTTTCGCGCTCTATTTCCTCCAGCGCGTCGAGGTTCCACGGGCTGATGACGAGCGGTTTCTCGCAGATCGCGTGAGCTTTGTTCCGGAGGGCCATGCGGATATGAGCATCGTGCAGATAATTGGGAGAGCAGATGCTCACGTAGTGGATCCGGTCTTCCTCGAGTCCTCTGCGGCGCTTATCCAAGAATCGGTCGAAGCGTTCGATTTCTGGGAAGAATCGGACATCGAAGGAGTACTTATCCAGAATCCCGACAGCGTCGTGGGGATCAGTGGCCGCCACCAGGCGATTTCCCGTCTCGTAGATGGCTTTCATATGCCGGGGCGCCACGTATCCAGCCGCCCCTATCAGAGCGAAATTAGATTTCATGTTCTCTCCGTTGCTTATGAATTATTGGCTTCTGTATAAATAATGCAGATGTCTATAATAGATCCTCTCTTTAACTTGCCACAAAGCGCTCGAGCCAGCGGTCAAGGACTAAAGATCTGAAGAGATCTGGGTCACACGAGCGGAGCTGGCCTCGCAAGGTCTCGCGCTTGACGTACCGATCTATGCGCAAGGAGGGGCGCTTCAGCCAAGTGGCGATTTGCGGCTGAAGATCCTTGATCCACAGATGCCACGCCCCGCCAAAGCCGAGCTTTGACTTTCTCTTTCGCACAATCTCGGGGAGTACCCCTCGGAGAGCCTCCCGAAGCATAAGTTTGCTTTGCCCCCCGTGGATCTTGTGCTCAGTTGGTATGCTTAGCGCGAAATCCACCACGCGATAGTCCAAGAAGGGCACGCGCGCCTCGACGGAATGCGCCATGGAATTCCTGTCTTCATATCTCAACAACGAAGGGAGTCCCAGACTTATAATGTCTGCATGTTGCATGTCTATGAGAGTCTGGGGGTTGGCATTATCCGCTTCGCTTTGGCAGCGTTCCCGGAAGTCCTCGGTGAGCAGTTTCTCGCTGAGCCGGGCTAGCCACCACGATTTTGGAAAATATCTTCGAGCCGCGCGATAGTCCAGAAGCTGCGGCCCTCCGTTTGCTAGCGAGCTGCCGGCCAGATAGCATGCGCGAAGGGGCTTGCCCGCTCGCCAAAGGTCCCTCACTTGGTAGTAAAAATACTTTGCGTATCCGCAGAGCACCTCGTCCGCGCCCTGCCCGTCGAGGACGACCTTTAGTCCGTGATGGTGAATCTCTTTCATGAGCCTCCACTGGGCAAAAACGCTAGGTCCACCAAAGGGCTCTTCCTGAGCGTAGACGACTCGGTCCAACTCATCCCAAAACTCGAGAGGGTCCACGTAGACAGCGAAGAGCTGTACGTTGAGTTCCCGTTGGGCGGCATTCGCGTAGCTCCATTCGTCCATTGCTTTGTGCCGGAAACGCGCCGTGAAAACTGGAAGCGGTCCGGCGCCGTGTTGCAACGCTATACAGACAAGAGATGTGGAGTCGAGGCCTCCAGAAAGACAGTAAGTGACGGGAACGTCAGCACGCATCCGTAGTCTAGTGCTATCCGTTATAAGCGTCCTAAATTCCTCTGCATTTTCCAAAAATGTTCGCTTGTGGCGCTCTTCGGTGACGGTCGCTCTCCAAAATTGCCGGACCTCGTAGTGGCCTTCCCTTAATATGAGGGAACATCCCGGCGGGACGGGCTGGATGCCCTCAAAAAAAGTCCCCTGTGTGTGGTCCGTGCGCCCAATAGTCAAGAAGTCATAGATGGCTTTTTCACTAACTCCTGGGGCTCGATCCAACACAGGAAGCAAGGCCTTTATCTCCGAAGCCAGAAAAAGCCGTCCTGAAGACTCTGAAAAATATAAAGGCTTTACGCCCAGATGATCCCGGGCGGCAATGAGTTCGTGAGATCGGGCGTCCCAAAGGACGAACGCAAATATGCCGTTAAGCCTGGCAAGGACTCCTAGTCCCCACTCCCGCAGCGAATGCAGGAGCACCTCCGTATCACTTTTTGAGACGAAGGAATGCCCAAGTGCCTCAAGTTCGCTTCGCAATTCTAGATAATTATGGATTGCCCCATTATAAACTATCGTAAGGTCATCCCAGCTCATTGGTTGATGACCCAGCTCGGTGAGATCAAATATGGCGAGACGACAATAACCAAGAAGAATGATAGGCCATTCACCTTCCTGGCCAGGCAAACTACCTCCAACGCTGTAGAGCCCCACTGAGTCAGGTCCTCGGTGCCGAACGGCTTCGGTCATCCGGCACGCCAATTCCCGGTCTAGCGGGCGACCATCAAGGGACGCAATTGTCACAACGCCACACATGGCTCGGCCTTCTTACTCCGCGACCGGCACATAGTAAACCCAAGCCGGCCGTCCTGCAATTAAACTGGGCAGGGCGCATTCAACTCGCAAGTGCAACAGGGCAGATTGGATCAATTGGACAAAGCCTCGTAGGTGTGGACGAGCGTGCAGGAGCGGATGCGGTCCGAGTGCGACCTCGTGAACAAGACCAGGAGGTTAGGTTGGTATCTACCGTCGAGAGGCCATTCGGGCAGATTCCACTGACCGGGGCCCGTTCTTGTCCCTTCGTACATCAAATCGGTGGAAAATGTGGCGCACCGAAGACCCTGATCAGTCGAGGACTGAGCAAAGATCTGCGTCGAACACGGCGTGGCGTCCTTTAAAGGGGAAAGGCGGATGCCTACGGCGTATCCCTCGCTGGGAACATTCTCGGGCTTGAGCCACCAGGGGAGCACCGAGGACCCAAAGCGTCCAAACCTCTGCCGGGCCTTCAAGAGCCACTTCCATGATTTCAGTTCATCGACAGCTTGAATCTCATTCCATCGCGTCAGGCCGTCCGGCTTAATTATCTCGTATGCGAATCGCGTAGAAGTTCCCTCTAAGGACTCAAGAAGGCATGTCTCCACGGCTCTAGAGTCTTGGCAGAAATGGTCGGAGAAGAGAGCGTAGGTCTCCAGGAAGGGCCAAGCTTGTTCGCGGGACTGGGTGGCCAGCTCCTTGCCTGCGGACCCTATCCGCCAGCGTAGGCGCTTGGCCACCTGCGCCTGGCCCCCGTAGACGGCTCTTACGTAGGCCGTTGCGAACTCATCGAGCGCCAGATCAGCCCGCCCTTTCCGCAAATGGCTTTCGGCTATGGGCAGACTTGAATAGCCCCCACGCTGGAAAGCATTCGGTTCCGCAAGGAGAGGTTTGAAGAAATGAAGCAAGGCGACCGCGACAATCATGCATAGCAAGATTGTGAAGATCATTGATGGCCGCGGCTTTCTGGGGGGATGAGTTTGGGCTAAAGGCATCCCTTCGTTCTCCGGCGGGGATTGCCTGGGCGAATCCTTTTTTTCCTCTCCCAGCGAATTCTTCATCATTATGATGACGACCATCAGATAAAGCCCCGCCACAGGCCACAGGTGGAAGTGAAAATCAGTCACAGCGTGGAAGGCCTCTCCCCACAAAACCGGCACCAGAAGGAACTTGGACCCTGGGCTTGTAAGGCATTTCACCCCTAAGAGAAGAACATAGGCCAAGCCCGCCGCCACAATGATCATGCCAGGGATGCCTTCCTCAAAAAAGATTTGGAAGTACTCATTTTCCGGATAGAGCCAGTGGCACATACCCAGCAGCGGCATGGATTGGAGGATCGCTGGGAATCGCTCTTCAAATGTCCCGACGCCCGCCCCCAGGATCCAGTGCGGCCGGTTCAGGGCGTTGGACCAAACCTGTGTGCGGCCATGCAGGGTTAAGGAGCCATTGCCGACAGCCCACATCGTGGCGCCGGCCCCTGCCGCGAGAAAAATCAAGAAGAGCGCAAGGGCCACCTTGCGGAACCGGCCGGCAGATCTGATTAGCAAGACGGGGAGAAGGAGCAAAAGGGGCCAGCGGCCCGCATGGGAAGTACGGATGATTGACACGGACAGGTGAAATAGCACCAGGACGACGATCAGGAAGCTGATGCCGATCCGGTTGCTGACCTTATGCTGCCTTCTCATCTGGCGCCAAATCAGGTAGTACATGACGAACATGGCCAGGTTGAAGAAACCCATGCCGTTGTTCTGGTTGATGAAGGGGCCAAATGCAGTCGAGGCGTGGGCGCTCTCGCGCAGGCCGAGCACCTTGGCCGCCCCTGGGCGAAACTGCCAGAGGGTGACTGCCCCCACCAGCAACCCCAGACCGCCGCAGATCCAGGCCACTGCGCGGAGCTTTTGGGGTTCTCGGGCAAGCCTCGCCAAAAGGAGAAACAAGCAAATCGCGGCGAGCAGGGCGAGGACTGCCCTGAGGGTCTCGATGGGGAAAAACGATGCAGTATGCCACGCCTTGACGGGAGTCAGAAGCGGGCCAGTGTCTGCCGGGATGACTTTCCCTGAAAAGGGCTCTGTGCAGTACAGCGGGGATCGCAAGAGGACTTCAGCTTCTCGGGCCTCCTGCAGGTACGTGCCCCGCTCGTCCCCCACCCACTGCCAGAAACTGATGGGCAAAGGCACGGCCTGGAGGAGGCCAAAGAGGGCGAGGCCTGCCAGAAGGCCATAGGGGACCCACATGCGCTTGGGAACGTGGAAGAACTGGGGATCCCGCCAGGCGGTGAGAGCCGCGCCGATGAAGAGGATGCCTTCAGCCATGGCCGCGGACCAGTGCTCCACAGCTCCGAATGCGAGCGTGGAGAAAACCCAAAAGACGGTCAACGTGATAAGAGGGATGAGCATTTTTGTCAGATCGGACCGGCGTAGCTGTCTACCGATGGCATACCGGGAATCCAGCTGCCAGTCACGCGGGCGCTAGCCCAACGAGTAGAGGCGCTAGTCCTGGGCTGAGGGGCCGAGCCGACGAGATAAGCTCTTCCATCGGTCCCCGACCGGGTTCGCGCCACCTTCCGATTGCAGCTTGTCCTCTGATGGTTCCTCTTCCCCCGCGAAGAGGCTGTCCATGTCTCCTTCCACTTTTTCCGGGTCTTCGCCGGATTCCAGCCGCCGTGCGGCCTCTTCCATCCCCGGCACTTTTATCCCTATGGCCTCGGAGAACCGCCTCATGAGCCGGGCCATCTGTCTCGGATCGTTCTCGTCCAGGCCCGCCTTCTCTCCCTGAAGAGAGGCCACGGCTGATTCAAGGCGAGGGTCGCTCAAATCCAGCGGGCCTTCCCCGGTTTTCGGCTCGGCCGCGCGCCCCACAAACGCGAAACGGGAAGGACGCCGCCCCAAGGACCTCCTCCCACATTTGGGGCAAGAAGGATTTGCGTCAGGGCTCGGCCGCTTGGCCAAGAACTGGAAGACCGTGTGGCAGGCCTCGCAATAGAATTCGTAGATGGCCATCGCGGATTCAGCCGCTAAGGGAGCGGCCGCTACCGAGCGCAGCAGCTGACCCGGGAAAGCGCGGATGTGAGCCTGGGGATGATCCCTTCCGCAAGAGTGTAGAATAAAGGGGTCTCAACTGGTACATGGAGGCATGGTCATGGAAGAAAACAGACGCCCGCCAGAAGAGCCACCCCCGAAACCCGAACACCCCGCTGGGGAGCAAAAGCCTCCGGCCAAAAGAGGACGCCCACGAAAAAAGCCGGCCTCGGAACCCGAACGCCCCGCCGAAGAACAGGGGCATTTCGAAGAAAGAGAGCTAGCTTCTGCGACCCCAGAAAAGGACATTCCGCGCAAGACATTGGATTCTAAGAAACTCTTGAGGACAGCCAGTGAGGCCCAGCTAGAGGCGAACAGGAAGAATTCTGAGAAGAGCACCGGCCCCAAACGCCCGGAGGGAAAGGAAAAAGTCTCCAAAAACGCCCTGAAGCACGGAATCCTTAGCAAGCACTTGTATGTACAAGAGTTGGAAATAGAGGAATTCAACCTGGTTGCCGAAGAAATGCGCAAGAGCCTGGACCCAAAGGGCGCGCTGGAAGAACTGCTTGTGGATCGGATCGTGAGTCTCTCTTGGCGCATCAGAACGCTCATGCGCATTGAAGCGACCGCAATAAGATCAGCCAGCCCCAGATGGGAGAATTGGACCGACCAGAAGTTCTTCAGAGACCTAGATGACAGCATCATAGCCGAGGACTGGTTAGCCACTCGAAAAGAGGTCCGCGAAGCCTTCGACATATTGACCGACGATGATGCAAGGAAGCTCTTTCTAAGGCTGTGCATGCGCGTGAGGCAAATGCGGGGAGAAATCCCTGTGGAACGCACCCTAATCCCTTTGCCAAAGGACACAACCGGAGAAAGCACGCTCGACGAGATGGCTTCGGAAATTCCCGATCCGGACCTGCCTTGGGCGATCAGGCAACTCAAAGACAAGTTGATGAAAAGTACGAGAATCTGGTACGGATGGAATCCCGCAATTGGCCTTTATATTTCGCCCGATGACCCTGATGAGGAAGACTTGCCCAAGGTCTTTTTCGAAGCGGAGTTGCTCAAAGTCGTTGACAGCGGGAGGCTGGACAAGGTCATGCGGTACGAGGCTGCGCTCGAACGCGGCCTTTTTAGAGCCATTCGGCTGCTTGAACGTGTCCAGAACATTCGGAAGGGGGTTCACGTCGAACCAGATCGGGAAGTGAATGTCAATCTCACTATGCCTCGGGAATAGGCCGTTTGGCTTTGTTTGGTAAAAACCCGTTTTTCGAAAATTGTCTGGCTCCCCCACAGAATTTTCCGCGGGTTCCTTCGTTACCACAACCAAAGAACAGCCTATAATGGCCACCAATGCCCCTTAATATCATAGAGTTAACTCTCTATTGGCCCTTCTGAGGCCAACGGGCTATCCCCTTCCGCACAAATCTTGAAAATCGGGTATAACAATAATGGAGCGGCTCCGCTGCCCTGCGGCTGCCCGCTATCTGCAACATTTCCCCACATCGCTCGTCCGCCATTCCTGTGTGTTCGAAAGCACATCCCAAAGATGCCCAAAACCCAAGAGAAAGGAGGAGCTTATGGAAGAAGTACGCCCACGTGAAATGGCAGGTCCATCAACTACCGCGGCTCTCAAGTCCTTGGTGAAAAAACTGATCCGGGCCGCGAGCGAAATTCAGACCATCCCAAAACGGTCCCGAAACGAGACCAGCGGGTACGTCTACGCCGCGGCCGAGGATATCATCCTGGCCGTCCGCGGGCCCCTCGCGAAGTACGGGCTGCTCATCTACAGCACCCTCAAGGAGCGAAACTCGGAGCACGTCCGCACGGTCCAGGGTCGAGGAGCCTGGCGCGAGAGGCTCGTCCTTCACTTCGTCGTGACCGACGGGGAAGCGGAGATCGGTTTCGACGCCCCGGGGGAGGGCCAGGATGAGGGCGACAAGGCCACCTATAAGGCCATCACCGGAGCCACCAAGTACGCGCTGCGCCAGCTCCTGCAATTGCCCATCGGGGAGGATCCCGAGGCCGAATCCCCGCAGACCATCCCCGTGTCCCGGGGCTTGGGCGGGGCTCATGCGCC
>Ga0209777_10002596_pt1 | contig 23479 bp, 20 predicted proteins | sample FrelakmetHBP12HB_FD_187147 | JGI IMG/M metagenome (GOLD analysis project Ga0209777, IMG submission 187147) | Freshwater lake sediment microbial communities from the University of Notre Dame, USA, for methane emissions studies -HBP12 HB (SPAdes)... | ecosystem: Environmental > Aquatic >...
CGGCATCGGCAGGCTTTTGAATGCCCGGCAGATTGAACAAGTGTTGGGTAAGGAAAAGATCATCCTCCTGGCCATCGAGGACATCACCGAGCGCAAGGAGATAGAAGCCGGCCTGGAAACGACCCGTCAAGAACTGGCGGTTATTAAAATAGCCGCAGATGAAGCCAGTGAATTTGCTGAGAGCCTCATCAACACCGTGCGAGAACCCTTAATCGCTCTGGATCAGGATTTAAGAGTCGTCAAAGTCAGCAGTTCCTTCTATGAATTCTTCAAGGTAAACCCTGAAGAGACCATGGGACAGCTAATCTATGACCTGGGCAATAAGCAGTGGGATATTCCCAAGCTGCGGGAACTGCTGGAAACCATCCTTCCGGAAAAAGCAACCTTTGACAACTGCGAGGTTGAGCACGATTTTGCCGGCATCGGCAGGCGCACAATGCTTTTGAATGCCCGGCAGATTCAAAGAGTACTGGGCAAGGAACGGATCATCCTCCTGGCCATCGAGGACATCACCGAGCGCAAGGAGATAGAAGCCGGCCTGGAAAATACCCGAAAAGAACTGGCGGTTATTAAAAAAGCCGCAGATGAAGCCAGTGAATTTGCTGAGAGCCTCATCAACACCGTGCGAGAACCCTTAATTTCTTTGGATCAGGATCTCAGGGTGGTTACCGTCAGCCGTTCCTTCTATGACTTCTTCAAGGTGAAACCTGAAGATACCGTGGGACAGCTTATCTATGACCTGGGCAATAAACAGTGGGATATCCCAAAACTGCGGGAACTGCTGGAAACCATCCTTCCGGAAAAAGCAACCTTTGACAACTACGAGGTTGAGCACGATTTTGCCGGCATCGGCAGGCGCACAATGCTTTTGAATGCCAGGCAGATTGAACAAGTGTTGGGTAAGGAAAAGATCATCCTCCTGGCCATCGAGGACATCACCGAGCGCAAGGAGATAGAAGCCGGCCTGGAAAATACCCGAAAAGAACTGGCGGTTATTAAAAAAGCCGCAGATGAAGCCAGTGAATTTGCTGAGAGCCTCATCAACACCGTGCGAGAACCCTTAATTTCTTTGGATCAGGATCTCAGGGTGGTTACCGTCAGCCGTTCCTTCTATGACTTCTTCAAGGTGAAACCTGAAGATACCGTGGGACAGCTTATCTATGACCTGGGCAATAAACAGTGGGATATCCCAAAACTGCGGGAACTGCTGGAAACCATCCTTCCGGAAAAAGCAACCTTTGACAACTACGAGGTTGAGCACGATTTTGCCGGCATCGGCAGGCGCACAATGCTTTTGAATGCCAGGCAGATTGAACAAGTGTTGGGTAAGGAAAAGATCATCCTCCTGGCCATCGAGGACATCACCGAGCGCAAGGAGATAGAAGACGGTCTGAAAAAAGCCCATGAAGAACTGGAATCCTTTTCCTACTCGGTCTCTCACGACCTGCGCGCGCCGCTGCGCGGCATTGACGGGTGGAGCCTGGCGCTGCTGGAAGAATACAAAGATAAACTCGACGAGCAGGGACGCGAGTACATCGACCTTGTGCGTTCAGAAACGCAGATCATGGGCCGGTTGATTGATGACCTGCTGATGTTTTCACGACAAAACCGCGCCGAGATGAACCAGCGGCCGTTGGATATGACGGCCATGGCGCAAGCCATCATTGCCCGCCTTCAGCAGCAAGATCCCACCCTCCAGACTGATTTTATTGTTCATCCGGGATTGAAGGCACTGGGGGATAACAATCTGATAGAGATCGCTCTGAAAAACCTGCTCGATAATGCGGCGAAGTTCAGCAGCAAGAGTTCACGGGCGGTCATCGAGTTCGGCCAGGTTGAAAAGGAGGGCGGAAAAACCTTTTTCGTGCGTGACAACGGAGTGGGTTTTGACATGACGTATTCAAACAAACTGTTTGGGGTGTTCCGGCGCCTGCACAAGGTATCTGAGTTCCCCGGCACGGGTATCGGCTTGGCGAGTGTGCAGCGTATCATCAACCGTCACGGTGGTCGCATCTGGGCCGAGGCAAAGGTAAACGAGGGGGCAACCTTTTACTTCACATTGAAGGAGGCAACATGAACAGCAAAAATATTCTTCTGGTCGAAGACAATCCCAGTGATGTCAAGCTGACCAAACGGGCACTGGAGCAGAATAAAATTACCAACAAACTGATTGTCGCCGAGGACGGCGCGGAGGCGCTGGACTACCTTTTCGCTACCGGCAAGTATGCAGGCAGGGACATCCGGGATTTGCCTTCCGTGGTGCTGCTGGATCTGAAACTGCCCAAGATAGACGGGCTGGAGGTCTTGAAGAAGATACGCGCCAATGAGCTCACCAGGCTCATGCCGGTGGTGATCCTCACTTCGTCTGATCAGGAAGCGGATATGATCGCCAGCTACAATCTGGGAGCGAACAGCTACATACGCAAACCAGTTGATTTCAAACAGTTTACCGAGGCCGTGCGCACGCTGGGCATGTACTGGCTCTTGCTGAATGAGCCACCACCGCCGGTGAAGTGAGGTCAAAATGGATATACCGCTGAGGGTACTGATAGTAGAGGATTCGGACAGGGACGTGGCACTGGAGGTGCGGGCGCTGAAAGCGGCGGGCTATCATGTTACCTATGCGGTGGCGGAGACCGCCGCTGAGATGAAAGCAGCCTTAAACAAACAAGCATTTGATGTAGTCATCTCGGATCACGGCCTGCCGCAATTTGATGCGCAAGGAGCCCTGGCCGTGCTGAAGCAAAGCGGCCTGGATATCCCGTTTATAATCGTCTCAGGCGCCATCGACGAAGAAATCGCGGTGGCATTAATGAAGGCCGGAGCGCATGACTATGTAATGAAGGACAGGCTTTCGCGTCTTGTCCCCGCCGTTCAGAAAGAACTCAGGGAGGCAGAATCAAGAAGAGAGCTCAAGCGGGCGGAGGAAGAGGCAAGAAAACATTCAGCGGAATTGATAGAAAAGAATGAAGAGCTCCGCGCCATGGCGCAGCAGCTCTGGCAGGCGGCAAAACTGGCAACGATGGGCGAACTGTCGGCAAGCATTGCCCATGAACTGAACAATCCGCTGGCCACAGTCAGCATGCGGGCTGAATCACTCCTTACAAAGACACAACAAGATAGTCCGATGTGGCGAGAGCTGAAAATCATCGAACAGGAAGTCGAACGCATGGCGACTCTGATTGCAAACCTGCTCCAGTTCAGCCGTCGCAGCCAGCCGCAGAAATCAACGGTGGATATCTGCGAGGAGATAGAGAAGGCTCTGGAGCTTATTTACTACCACCTGCGTAAGCGTAACATAGTCATCTGGCGGGAGTTCGCGAAAGAGGCGCCGTGCATCCATGCGGACCGTCAGCAATTGCGCCAATTATTCTTAAATCTGTTTACCAACGCAAGCGACGCAATGCCCAGGGGTGGGACGCTTACGGTTCGAGTGACTGCGCCGCCGGAATCTAAGCAGGTCATCATGGAAGTTGCTGATACGGGCACGGGTATTCCCCCTGAGATTTTGATGAAAGTGACGGAACCGTTTTACAGCACAAAACCGGAAGGGGAAGGCACCGGGCTGGGATTGGCAATATGCCGGCGCATCGTCAAGGAGCATAACGGGACATTCGATCTGACAAGTGAAGGCATTCCCGGCAAGGGAACAACAGCGCGCATTTCTTTGCCTGTTACAAGTGGAACGAATGCGGCCGAATTGAAATAAGAATAGAGGAAATGTGGAACAGGACTGTCCCGCCTATCGAATTTTAATAACGCCCCCCTTTGGCAAAGGGGGATCGAGGGGGATTTTTCAAAAACCTTTTGAATCCTGGATTCCCGTTTGCACGGGAATGACAATATTGTCTATCTGCAGGGTTTTCCAACCCCGCGGATAGACGGCGGCATAGGATAAATACAGGTATATCATGTTGCGGAAGCAACGGCTTTATCGACCGGGAGATTTTCGATGGTAATATTGACAATGTCCGATAAAGAAAGTTTTTTGCTTGCATCGAGGATTTCGAAACCGATAACCTGGCGGTTTGCGTCCAGGTCAACGGTCACCCCTTCTGCGATATCGAGATTATCGTCAATATCCGCGTCTCGCAGAAGGATGTATAAAGCGTCTGCTTCCCGGTCATATTCGATTTTCATGCTCCGTTACCTCCACCCTCTCTTTTTCATGACAGCAGTAATAATCAGAAAATGGTCTGATTCCTCCTTGTATGTAACCCTTAAGAATCTCTCAGAGATGTTTAGCCATGCGTTAAAGCGACCTTCTATCAAAGGTTCAAAATATTCAGGATGCAGCAGGGCAGACTCCACATTCTCTTCAGTTATTCGATGTCTGCGCATGCGATTTTTCGCGTGTCTTGTGTATCTGATCAGCTTCACGGCGATCAGTATAGCAAATGATAACCCGTATTGTAAACAAAGAAAAATAAGAGGTTAAGTATGACACAGACCAAGTCAAACTACAAGGTGGGCCGCCTGATCATCGTCGATGATGAGACTGAATTGATGACTGCTCTATGTGAGATTCTAACCCGTCATGGGTATGAAACTGTAGGGTATACATCGGGCGCCGAAGCTCTGGCAAAGATGAAGGAGCAGGACTTCGATCTGCTGCTGACAGACCTGATGATGCCGGAAATGAATGGGATTGAACTGCTTCAAGCCGCTCTTGAGATTGACCCGGCCATTGTCGGTATTGTGATGACCGGGCAGGGGACGGTGCAGACGGCGGTGGAGGCCATGAAGACCGGCGCACTTGATTACATCATGAAGCCGTTCAAATTGAACAGTCTCCTGCCGGTGCTCTCGCGCGCCATGGAAGTACGTTATCTGCGAACAGAAAACATGCACTTGCGGGAAACCGTGGCGATGCATGAACTTGGACAGGCATTAGCCTTCTCTTCTGATTTGAACCAGATTTTAAATAAAGTGACCGACGCTGTGCTGCAACAGTGCGATGCGGACGAGGCGTCGATTATGCTGCCGACATCCGATGGCAAAGAGCTTATTATTGCCGTAGCACGCGGCGGGCATGCAGAACACATAGGGAAACGGATAGCGATGGGACAGGGTATTGCGGGATGGGTCGCTCAGAATCGCGAGCCCGTAACGCTGAATGGCGAGGTTCATGACGAACGTTTTACGTCGATCAACCCGAGGGCTGATATAAGCACCGCGGTTTCCATTCCGATGATCGTGGGGGGCAGTTTAATCGGTGTGTTGAATGTCAATATCACCCGTCCCCACCGACCTTTCACATTGGGACAGGTTAAGACATTGATCATGCTGGCCACCATCGTATCCCCCATTCTTGAAAATGCGCGGCTATATGCTGAAAAAAAACGGGCTGAGGATATCTATAAAACCCTGGCGGAAGGTTCTCTTGCCGCTGTCTTTATAGTACAGGATGGGAAAATTTGCTTCATTAACGCCGCCGTTGCGTCCTTGGGTTATTCTGCGGAAGAGCTCATAGGCCGGCATCCTGATACTATGATTCATCCCGAAGATAGGGAGATGGCGAAAAAGATGGGCGGCGAGATGCTGCGGGGAGAACATACCACGCCTTATGAATTCAGGACGGTAACCAAGCAGGGACAGATCAGGTGGTTAATGCAAATTGTAAGTCCCATCCTGTTTGAAGAAAGGCCGGCTATACTGGGTAATGCCATTGATGTCACCGAGCTGAAGAAGGCGGAGGAGGCGCTGCGGGAGAGCGAGGAGAAATACCGCAACATCCTTGAGAACATGAATGACAGCTATTTTGAGACGGACCTGCGGGGCACCATGACCTTCTGCAATCCCATGGTTTCAAAGTCTCTTGGTTATTCCCCGGAAGAGATGGCGGGAATGAATCATCGGACGTACATGGATCTGGAAAACGCAGAAATCGTAGAGAGAAACTTCCAGGGTGTCTACAGGGAGAATATACCATCGAAACTCATCAGCTACAAGGTCACGAAAAAGGACGGAACAAAGGCACACATTGAAACGTCGGTGTCACTAATAAAAAACAAAGACGGTCGTCCCGTTGGGTATCGCGGAATGAGCAGGGATATCACCGAACGCGAGCAGGCGGCGGCGGCGCTGCGGGAGAGTGAGGAGAAATATCGTGCATTAGTAGAGACAACGGATACAGGATTCGTAATTTTAGACGGGAATGGTACGGTATTGGACGCAAATAAAAATTATATCAAAATGACAGGTCGTAAAACGCTGGATGAGATACGCAACAGAAATGTCATCGAATGGACTTCCCAGCATGACCTTGAAAGAAACGCACAAGCAATCAAGAAATGCTTTGACCAAGGCTTTATACGAGACTTAGAAGTTAATTATGTAAGTAAAGAAGGAGATAATACTCCAGTTGAAATTAGTGCCACATTGGTTGAAACGAATGAAGGGAAAAGAATTCTTTCTCTGTGTCGCGACATCACCGGGCGCAAGCAGGCGGAGGAATTCCTTCGTCAGGCCGAGGAAAGATACCGGAGTATCTTTGAAAATGCCCAGGAAGGCATCTTTCAGACAACCTGTGAAGGCCAGTATCTTGCGGCCAACCGGGCACTGGCAACCATATTGGGTTATGATTCTCCCGAAGAACTCATGACCACCGTCATAGATATTACAACACAGCTCTATGTAGACCCGGAAGTTCGCAAAGCATTATTGAAAATGATAGAAGAACAGGGTCCGGTAAAGGAATTTGAAACTCAGTTTTACAAGAAAGATGGCAGCATAATCTGGGTATCCGTGAACCAGCATGCCGTCCGTGATGCAGGAGGCCGTGTCCTTCATTATGAAGGGTTCAATGAAGATATAACAATGAAAAAAGGCAGTATCGAACGGATGAAAAAGGCTTTGTGGGCCACCGTTCAGGCGATAGCAGTGACGGTTGAAACGAGGGATCCTTACACGGCGGGCCACCAGCGGAGGGTGGCTGATCTTGCTCGTGCTATTGCAATGGAGATGAACATTCCCACCGATCAGATCGATGGGATCCTTATGGCAGCCATCATTCATGACATCGGTAAGATATCCGTTCCTGCGGAGATTCTCAGCAAGCCGTCAAAATTGACAGACTTGGAATTCGGCCTCATCAAGACCCATGCCCAGTCCGGCTATGATATCCTGAAGGATATCGAATTTCCCTGGCCCATTGCGAGGATGGTCTTGGAGCATCATGAACGGATGGATGGTTCGGGTTATCCGGGAAATCTGAACGGGGATGACATTCTCATGGAGGCCCGCATACTGGCCGTTTCCGATGTTGTGGAAGCCATGGGCTCACACCGACCCTATCGTCCGTCCCGGGGCATTGATGCAGCTCTTGAGGAGATTGAGAACAAGCGCGGAACCCATTACGACACAAGTACAGTAGACGCATGCCTGAGATTATTCAGGGAGAAGGGTTATCAACTTGAAGGGACATCATTTTAAATGGCAATCATCACAGCAATTGAAGCTCCTAAGTCTTTAACGGAGTCTGGGGATACTATCAAATGATTAACGAAACTTCGTATGTTCGGCGCTAAGGAGGAAGACCATGAAGAGTGCTGATATTGAAGCGGAGGTGTCGTCATTGAAACTACAGAGGGACACGCTCAGAGACCGACTAAATCTGCTTGTTCAACGGTTTCAAAATGAGCTGCCTTCGGCGGCGGAATCGTGGATAAGGCGCGAGCTCGAAAGTCGGATAGAAGACCATCCAGACACGGTGGTTGCATTGGGCATCGAGAAGCTTAGGTCTCTCAAGGGCAGGGTGAGTGCGCTTGTCGCATCGCTTCCTGATATTGCAAAGAAGGAAACGTCGGACACAGTAGATTGGCCACAATACCGGACACGTGACCGTGATAGTGACAGTAGGGGTGTGAGTGAGTTTTATTTCCACCAGGCTTTCCGAGACGTTATCAGCCATCTTGGGGCGGTTTTGTATGAGTTTGGTCTCTTGACGGAACCCGAAGATCGTCTAGCTTCCTGGCACAAGATTGGCGAAGGTAGATTTCGTTATGCCATCGATCCAGAATTTGACGCTAGCTCTACACCGGTCCTCGAGGAATTCCAGCGGGTGTACAAAGATTTCAGAAGCGTAGAAGATAAACTGGAAAACAAAATGAAAGAGTTCGTAAAAACAAAGGCAAAAGAGTTGTGGGAATCTGCATAGAATGACGAACCAGGCGTTGGAGCGATGACCCATACTGTGGGCTCCCACTCAACTTTCCGTGGTCTCTTTCGATCCGTAATCCTCAGTCACACAATGAGAAGATTTACAAGACTAACAAATGCTTTTTCAAAAAAGGTGGAAAACATTGCCTATGCGGTGTCTCTGCATTTCATGTATTATAATTTCTGCCGAGTACATCAGACATTAAGAGTAACCCCGGCAATGGAAGCGGGGATTACAGATCATGTATGGCGCTTGGAAGAAGTTGTGGGACTAGTAATATAAATAATATTAGCTACTTATACAATTCTTAAATTTTTTCTTGACTTTTTAATGTGAAGGGACGATATTACTCGTGAATCACGATGAGGAGGCTAGCCAAAAGGTTTCGTCCTGCGGTAATGCCCCTTTTTTATTTTGTATATTCCACCTTATGTCTTAAGTCGGTCACAAAAGTCATCTCTGTAGAAAATTCCCGCAACAATGAAGAATAATTATTACGATTGGGAATTACCAGACTTTTTAATTTATTTTCTTTTTTTAAATGCTTAACTAAACAATAGTAGTCTCCGTCTCCAGACACAATAACAGCCCGCTCATAGTTATTAATTTCTAGAATTGTATGCAATACTAATTCAGCATCAACGTTGCCCTTGGGTTTGCCATTAGGTAGGGATAGGGTGGGTTTAAAGATTAAAATATATCCATTGTTCTGCAAAGAAGTATACAACGATTGATTAGTAGCTACATATCCAATAAACAAATAAGCCTTAGTCACCTTTTGCTTATGTTTAAGATATATTCTAAATTTTCCCCAATCAAGTTTCCATCCCTGCTCTTGAATAGAAAGATTTAGATTCTGACTATCAATAAAAGCATAGTTGTTTTCTATTTGCTTACCTTGTTCCATATAATAACATTATTATAAAGAACCGAAAGCGGAGTCAAGCTTTTATAAATTATCGGGGCGGGTCATTTTTTGACTCAGTTAGTGGAATCGCACTGTCGATGTGCTTGTCAGTTAAAAAGTCAAATTTTGACCTTTCTTAAATTCAAACTGACCCACTACCATATTTTTCACTTTGTTGGAAAAGCTGATGATAGATCCCAAACAGGGGATTATGCCTTTGTCTTTTGCTGGCCGATCACCCTGTAGATTTTTAGTCTTTCCATTCCCGGGTCAGCTTCATAGACGCCGATTTCTTCGACTTCCAGCGGTAATTGAGAGGCATAATAGGTTTTCTCACTGATGAGAATTCCATCAGGCCACGACTTGCACAATGCCTGCAATCTGAAGACGGAATTGACGGAATCCCCGATAACGGTGTAATCCATTTTCTTGTCAAAACCAATGTTGCCGACTACCATTTCTCCCGTGTGGATACTAATCCCCATAGTCAGCGATGCGCCATATTGTCGCACAAAATACTCATTGATGCCCCCCATTGCCTGCTGCATCTCCAGAGCAGATGCAACGGCGTTATCTACGTCCAGGGGCGTGGAAACAGGGGCGCCAAAAACGGCCAGAAATCCATCACCCAGATATTTGTCGACAATCCCATGATGCTTAAAGACGATTTCTCCCATGGATGAGAAAAAGTAATTCAGGAGAGCCACTATCTTCTGGGGACCAATCCTCTTGGACAGGGCAGAATAACCACGGATATCGATGTTTAGCAGAGTCAGTGTTTTGAATTCGTCTACTAACGGCTTTGCTGAAGCGCTGCCGAGGACGATCCTGTCAACAATCTCTTTGGGAACAAACTTTTGAAATACATTTCTGATGCTCCGCTCATTTTCTGCCATGGCCAGCGTTTCTTTGTAAAGACGTGCGTTTTCCATTGCGATACTGACCGAAGTAGCAATAGCCTGGAGAAGGTGTTCGTCATCATCATTAAAGGCGCCATTGATTTTATTGAGAACCTCAATGGCTCCGATGACTTTACCCTGGGAAATCAGGGGTGCACAGAGGACAGATTTTGTCTCAAAACCTGTTAACCTGTCAAATTCCGAAGAGAAGTGCGGATGCCGTCGCGCGTTTTGAGCAACGACCGTTCTCCCCCGTGTAACCGCATAACCGGCGATACCCTGACCAAGTTTGAGCCTGAATTCTCGTAGAGATTCCATATTAATATTAAAGGCGACCTCGCATTTTAACTCATTATGCTCCAGGAGTAACAGAGAACCAGCCTCCACGTTCATGATGACACGAATCATGTCCATGGTGTATGCAAGAACCTTTTCAATATCAAAGGTGGAAGAGGATAAAGCATTGCCAATCTGCCTGAGGGTTTCCAGTTCGCGAGTCCGCCTGACAAACGCCAACGATAACCTTTCCTTTTCGATGGCACGAGACAGATCGCCTGTCATGCATTCGATCGCCTCATGCAAATCGGCCAATAACTCTGTCTGAACATTGCATAACACCAAGACACCCGTGATATGGTTTTCCACTTTTAGAGGCGTCAAAATTGCATTAGCAAATGCGTGATTTGAAAATATTTCCGCCTCAACCGGATGAGTTAAACTATTAGTTTCATGGAGAATAAGAGGCCTCTGCTGTTTGATGATCCTGTCCAGAATCGTTCCCTCATAAAGGTATGAAGTTCCTTTGTTGAGATTTGTCGGAACAAAGGCCAAGATATCTACAATGTATAAAGATTGCGGGATGTCTTCATCCAGGGACATGACGATGGCCATATCATATGGAACAACGTTCTTTATTTCGTATAAAATGGCTTGAAGAAGCTCACTGCTCCTTAAGCTCGAGTTGATGGCCGTTGAGATGTTCTCTATAGCCTGGAGCTGTTTCGATTTTACATCGGATTCTTTGAGAAGACGAATATTGTCATAGGTGAAGGCCGCATTGCTTAAGAGAGATGACAGCACATCCACATCCTCCTGCGTAAAAATAATCTCTGACTTCCTCCGGGAAATGGTCAAGACGCCAATCACGTCGTTGATGGTCTTGAGCGGCATGCACACAAACGATTTTGTCGCGTACTGAGGTCGTGATTGCCGCCCGAAACGGATGTCTGTCTCTATATTCTCTACAAGAAGGGGGGTCTTATTGATCACGGCATATTTGGCAATACTGTCCGCAAAGATGACCCGGTTTCCTTTCTTGACAAAATCACCCGATCCAATGCACGCCTCAATAATGAATGTATCCCGTTTGGGCTTCTCCAGGATCATGATGGAACCGATGTCTGCATTGGTTAATTTTAGAGCTCGCTCAAGGGTAATAAAGAGAAGATCTTCCGGATTGAAGGTAATATAACAGATGTCCGAGAGCTCCTTTAGGGTGGAGATTTGTGAAGTCTTGTTTTCCAAACGGTAGAAATTTGACCTGAGTTCGTGCTCAAGGACTTGGAAGGAGTCAACAATCCCTTTTAATTCGCCTGTTGCTGATATCTGGGGTTGTGAGAATTCCTCGGTGACGGTTTTTGATATCTTACCCGATATGGAAACGATCTCGTCGAAAAATTTTCGCAGTATCACGAAACCGAAGAGCGAGAAGCTAAGCAGGACAATAAAAAAAAGGGGAATATAGGTATCACCAAGTAATTCGTATTTTACAGCAAAATACAGGAATCCGAATACGGGGATAAGAAAGAAAAGACCGAAGATGATGTATAGTTTGTAGTAAAGCCCTTGGCTTTCTAAAGAGAATTTCTTGAACCACTTCCGAGGATTCATCTTAGTATCCGATATATGAGTAACATCCGTGACGTGGACGTCCCGGCTATCGGCCATGTAAAAGAAAGAGTCATCCGATAGGCGAGACATTTCTGCCATGCATACGTGCTATCAAACTAATTATATATCTTTAATACATGGAAACATCAATGATTTTTTCCCTTAACGAACATCAGCATAACAGTAGATAAAAAGGTTAATTCTACAATAAATAATTAGCTCAATCTAAAACCCACAGTCGTGATTTTCATAGTTTTTTATAAATGCTAATTCGCAAATGGGAAGGTCAAAGTTGTAAAAGACACGTGGAGGTTGTTGAGTTTGCCGCCAAGGAAAGATAAACAGCAAGTCAAAATAAGAAAGGGGGCCGGCACGGCCCCCTTTCAAGAGATAGAATTAAATATGTTGATTCAGCTTTTTTTCAGCAGTGGCAATTTCCTTTATTTATCGACAGGAATTCTCATCGCATAGAAGGATCTCCAGACAAAGACCACAGCAACGAGGAAGAATACGATGCCTATAATTCCGGCGGTATCTCGCATTCCCGGGGCGATGGCCATTTCCATTGCCAGAATCCCGAACAGTGTGGTGAATTTGATGATCGGGTTTAAAGCAACCGAAGAGGTATCCTTGAAGGGATCGCCGACGGTATCGCCGATCACGGCAGCCGCGTGCAACGGTGTCCCCTTTTCTTTCAGATCGACTTCAACGACCTTCTTGGCGTTGTCCCAGCATCCGCCGGCATTCGCCATAAAAATCGCCTGGAAGAGGCCGAATACGGCAATCGATATCAGGTAGCTGATAAAAAAGGACGCGGACTCGGGTCCGGAAACCGGAGCGGAGAAGAACGCGAAGGCCAGCGTGAAAGAGAAGATCGCGAGGAATATGTTGAACATACCCTTCTGCGCATACTGGGTGCAGATCTTGACGACTTCCTTTGAGTTCTCGGTGGAGGCGCTCAGGCTCGCTTCGTCGTCAAGATTGATGTTCTTCTTGATATACTGGACGGCTCTGTATGCGCCGGTTGTGACGGCCTGCGTGGACGCGCCGGTAAACCAGTAAACAACGGCTCCGCCACAGAGGAATCCGAGCAGTGTGTAAGGATTCAGCAGGTTCAAGATCATTTCCGGCTGGATTCCAAGAGCCTTGCGGAGCAGAAGGATCAGGGAGAAAATCATGGTCGTGGCCCCCACGACGGCAGTACCGATCAGAACCGGTTTGGCGGTCGCCTTGAAGGTGTTTCCGCAACTGTCATTCTCTTCCAGGTAGTGCTTGGCCACATCCATACGGGGTTTGAATCCGAACTCTTTTTCAATCTCATTTTCAACGTTCGGGATGGTCTCGATCAGTGACAGTTCATAAATGGACTGGGCATTATCCGTAACCGGACCATAGCTGTCGACCGCTATCGTAACAGGACCCATTCCGAGAAAACCGAAAGCCACAAGACCGAACGCGAAGACCGACGAATATTCCATAAAGTTTGAAAGTCCGAATGTGCTGGTATAATAAGCGGCGAACATCAGTGCGGCTATGGAAATGCCGATCCAGAAGGCGCTGAAGTTACCGGCGACAAAGCCGGAAAGGATATCGAGAGAGGGTCCGCCTTCCCGCGCTGCCGTAACCACTTCGAGACAGTGAGCGGATTTCGAGCTCGTGAAAACTTTCACAAGTTCCGGGATCAGCGCCGCCGCGAGGGTCCCGCAGCTGATGATAACAGAAAGTGTGAACCACAGGTTATTCGGGAGATGACCGAGCTGCCATTTGCTGACGAGGAAGGTCACAATGATCGATATAATCGATGTAATCCAGACGAGCGATGTCAGAGAGGCCTCGAAGTTAACCTTTTCCTTATCCCCCATGACCGCAGTTGAGACAGCCTTATTGATAAAGTAGGAGCCGATGGAGGTGATGATCATCAGAACACGCATAACGAAGATCCAGACAAGCAGTTCTGCCTGATAAAGGGGAAATACGGCGAGAACGATGAAACTGATCAGGGCGACTCCGGTGACACCGTAGGTTTCGAAACCGTCGGCTGTCGGTCCGACGCTGTCACCCGCATTGTCGCCGGTACAGTCGGCGATGACGCCCGGGTTTCTCGGGTCGTCTTCTTTGATGGTGAAGACGATTTTCATGAGGTCCGAGCCGATGTCGGCGATCTTCGTAAAGATACCGCCGCAGATACGGAGCGCGCTCGCGCCAAGCGACTCTCCAATCGCAAATCCGATAAAGGATGCGCCGGCCACATCGCGGGGCATAAAGACCAGTATCACGAGCATCATAATGAGCTCCACGCACACCAGCAGGACACCGATGCTCATACCTGAGGAGAGAGGAATATTGAGCAGCTTGATCGGCTTACCTTCCAGGGAAGCGAAAGCCATCCGACTGTTGGCCAGAGTATTCATCCGGATACCGAACCAGGCGACTCCGTATGAACCCAATATACCCACGACGGACCAGGCCAGAATAATAAGCACGTCGCTCGTGGTCATATGCTGAAGGACGCCGAAATAGTAGACGATACAGGCGCCGATGAATACTTCAAGAACGATCAGCAGTTTCCCTTGCTGAACAAGATAGGTCTTGCAGGTCTGGAAAATGATTTCCGAAATATCCAGCATGGATTTGTGGGCCGGAAGTTTCTTGACGTTGAAATATTCGTAAAGACCGAAACCCATACCGGCGAAACAAATCAGAAATCCGATCATCAAGAGATGGTTCTGGGCCGCGCTTAATACAGGAATGACCAGATCCGCTTCGCTTGCAAAAAGAGGGCTCGCAAAAAAAATGGAAAAGACGGCTAAAATACTTGCTTGGAAAAACTTCTTTTTCGTAAACATCACTTCTTGTCTCCTTCTTTAGATATGTTATTGCTTGGATAATGAAGTACCAGATAATAATTCCAGGGAAAAACCTTGTGCGAGTTAACACAGCCCCTATCGCTTTGTCAATATTTTTATGATCTTCTTCTAAGATCACGACAACACAGGAAAAAAAGCAGTCTCCGCGTGTCCTCATTAGTTATGTCGTTTTCTTACCTTTAGAACTCTTGCCCGCATCCGTCACCTGCTTCACAAACTGATTGAAATCAATGCCGAAGGATTTGGCCAAATACTTCTTATGCTCTATGGTCATGCGACCGTCCCTGTGCTCGCCATTTAAAATGCGTTCCATATAGAGCACCTGTTTGAGAAAATTCGGTTCTTTACTTACGATTTTCAGATGTTCTATTATTCCCTCAAAGGACTTATCTATTTTTTGATTATTTTTTCCCATGGCCTCGACCATGCTCAAAATTAATCGGGCGACGGCGGATTTGAATTCTTCATAATCCATGCCGCACATATCATTCATCTTTTTCTCGTCCATTAATCCCTTGAAATCGATGACATTTGCCCGCTTGCCTGTGGTTTTTTTTCGTTTCATGATTAATCCTCAATTAAGGTTAGCAGAAAGACAGGTTACGAGATGAAAGTCAAATAATCATGGCAACTCATTAAGAAGCCCGTTCTCAGCCAGGGAACTTTTTATGAAGTCATCATAGAAAAATCTGATATGTAAGGAGGAGCTTTATTTTTATTTCGGCTTTATTACTGAAGAAGACATGGATCCGGACGTGCAGGTGTGTCTGTACCGGTTATGCCGGCGACGAGCCCATGATAAGCCCTTGAGTATCTATTTCAATCTTGATGAGGGGAGCCACTCGTCGACAACTTTTTCGACAACGTTGTATGGATTCAGCTTGTGGTCCATGATCTCTTCCACCATTTGTCCTATCCTGCTGTTTTCAGCGAGGCGCTCACGGATGATGCGAAAGAGTTCATGGTGAATCATCTGAAGGGTTTCATCACGTATCCGGTCGCGGCGTTTTTCCAGAAGTTTGCCGCTCTGTTCCAGATACACGCGATGCGCCGTAATAGCTTCCAGAAGTTCCTCCTCGCCTTTCCCCTCTACAGCTACAGTCGGGATCACCGGCGGCACCCATGATCGGTCCTTTATACTTGCATCCTGAGCAACACGGTATTGCACCTCGGAAAAGAGCTGATCAGCTCCAGGCCGGTCGTATTTGTTGATCACATAGATGTCTGCAATTTCCATGATCCCGGCCTTCATGCTCTGGATTACGTCGCCCAGACCGGGGACCAGGACGACGCACGTAGTATCTGCCACACGCATGACATCTACCTCGTCCTGCCCTACGCCCACTGTCTCAATTATGACAAAATCCTTCCCCCCTGCATCCAGTACTTTGACGGCACCACGGGTAAACTGGGCCAGCCCTCCCAGATAGCCCCGGGTTGCCATACTGCGCATAAAAACCCCCCGATCCGCACTATGACGGGTCATCCGGATCCGGTCTCCAAGCAGGGCTCCTCCCGTGAAAGGACTTGAAGGATCGACTGCCACAATCCCCACTGTAAGGTCTTTATTGCGCAGATGCCAGGTAACCCCGTCAGTAAGGGTGCTCTTCCCCGTACCGGGAGAACCGGTGATTCCCAGTACGTAGGCATTCCCGGTGTGAGGATAAATTTCCTCCATGCAGGAACGCGCCCGCTCATCTTCGTTTTCGAGCCAGGTGATCACGCGGGCCATTGCCAGCGGTGACCCCTGGAGGATTTCTGCTACATAATCAATATCCATATTCTATCTGTTCGCTCATGCAGATTGATGCATCTGTAAACCACAAGAACATCTCAACCGGCAGTCTAATTGTATTTTAATAGCACAGGGGAGACAATATGAAGCCTCCCCTGTACTTTACAATGCTGTTCAGAAGCAAACGGCTTTGCTTACTGTCATTAGTTATTACTTTGACTTGACGTTTGCCTTGATGAAACCGACAATCGTATCCGTTGAAGTTCCCGGCCCAAAGATTTCAGCTATTCCTGCCTTCTTCAGAGTTGGGATATCCTCTAAGGGAATGATGCCGCCCCCAACCACCAGGACATTTGCAAGCTTCTTTTCCTTAAGCAGCTCGACCACCTTTGGAAAGAAATAGTTATGGACTCCCGAAAGACTGCTCAGACCGACAACATCAGCATCCTCCTGCAGCGCGGCCTCGACAATCATTTCCGGTGTCTGCCTTAATCCGGTGTAGACGACTTCCATACCGGCCTCAGCAAAGATACGGGACAGGAGCTTGGCCCCACGATCATGGCCATCCAACCCGGGTTTTGCAACGATAATCTTTATCTTCTTTTCTGCCATTGTAAGTCACCTCCACGCATCATGAAATAAATTCCTTGGGTCGATACTGCCCGAATACTTCGCGCCACACGTCACAGACTTCGCCTACGGTAGCCCCGGCCTTTACTGCCTCGATAACGGTGGGCATCACGTTCGTATCTGTCTTTGAAACCTCACGCAGCTTATCCAGGGCCTTCTTCCAGGCGGCATTATCACGCTTGGCTCGCCATTGCTTCAGTTCCACGGCTTTTTCTTCGCCTACCTTCATGTCCACTCTGAGGAGGTCAGTTACAGGGGGCTCCTCCATGGTATACTTGTTGACACCTACGTATGCCCGCTCACCGGAATCAATGGATTTCTGGAACAGGTAAGCGCTGTTCTGAATTTCCTTCTGAATGTATCCCTGCTCGATTGCCGTCAGGGTTCCACCCATGGCGTCAATCTTCTTGATGTAGTCAAAAATCTCCGCTTCGATCTTGTCGGTCAGGTACTCTACATAGTAAGAACCGGCCAGAGGATCGACGGTCACGCAGGCGCCGCTTTCCTCGGCAATAATCTGCTGCGTTCGCAGGGCGACGGTTACTGCGCCCTGAGTGGGGAGACACAGGGCCTCATCATACGAGTTCGTATGGAGGGACTGGTGCCCGCCTAATGCGGTGGCGAATGTCTGCAAGGCAACCCTGACGATGTTGTTCAACGGCTGCTGTGCCGTCAGGGTAACACCACCGGTCTGCACATGGTAACGAAGCATCATGGACCGGGGATCTTTGGCCTTGAATCTATCCTTCATGATCTTGGCCCAGACGCGTCTTGCGGCGCGGAATTTGGCGACTTCTTCCAGCACGTCGGTGAAGGCGTTGAAGAAGAAGGAGAGACGCGGTGCAAAATCGTCCACCGCTATGCCTCTTGCCGCGCAGGCTTCAGCATAGGCGATTCCATCAGCAATGGTGAAGGCCATCTCCTGGGCGGCAGTGGAGCCTGATTCGCGGATGTGGTAGCCGCTGATGCTGATGCTGTTCCACCGGGGAACATATTTCTGACAGAACTCGATCAGATCGACGGTGAGACGCATGGTCGGTTTGGGGGGATAGATATACTGACCACGGCAGATGATTTCCTTGAGGACGTCGTTCTGGATGGTTCCACCCAGTTGATCATATTTCACACCCTGTTCTTCGGCAACGGACATATACATGGCAAGCAGCACTGTGGCCGCGGCATTGACGGTCATGGACGTCGTGACCTTGTCCAGGGGAATCTGGTCAAACAGAATGCGAATATCGCCGATATGGTCGATGGCGGCGCCGACCTTTCCTACTTCGCCCATGGACAGGGGATGATCGCTGTCATAGCCCGCCTGGGTGGGAAGATGAAAGGCCACGCTCAATCCCGTCTGCCCCTGACCCAAAAGGTAACGGTAGCGGGCATTCGTCTCCTTGGCGCTGCCGAATCCGGCGTACTGACGCATGGTCCAGAACCTGCCCCGAAACATATTGGCCTGAACGCCGCGGGTATACGGATATTCCCCGGGATAGCCGAGTTTGTTCTCATAATCCAAACCGGCTACTTCCGCTGGGGTATAGAGACACTCGACAGGGGTCCCGGACCAGGTGGTTTTAGCCTTCTTTTCCGGGGCTTTGCTCAAGGTCTTCGCCAGGGTCCCTTCCGTCCACTTCTTTTTCCCGGCTTTGATCTTTTCCAAATCCTTCTCGTTAAACATAGTCTACCTCCTGAAGATGATATCAATAGGAAACCCTAAAATAAGAACCCATCCGCGAGATGTTAATACATAAAGTGTTTATAACTTGCTGTCATTTTGGCACTTTCTACCATTATTCAAGGGTTTCAATATTGGTGGGCAAATAGGTTTTTCGCGTGCCTTCCTATCATTGAAAACAGTTTCTGTCAACCATTTTCTGACAGAAAGTTACAGATTTATCTTTAAGGGTAGGGTTCGAAAGGCAACATCGTAAAAAGTCCCTTTGACAAAACTGGTAACTTTTTACGATGTCATCAAATGCCTAAGAGATGAAGACTAATCAGTCCTCATAATCCTCGGTGAAAACACGCACCTTCCTCGCATCAGTGAGCAGGGAATTCATCATATCCTCTATTAACAGACGCTGTTTGGACGTCTGCCATACTTTCCAGGCATCACGGGTGATCCACGTACTGATGACCATGAATACGGAAGGATTATCCGCTTCACGAAGTGTCTCACCGCTGATGTACCCGGGCTGCCGCATTCCAGCCGATCTCAATTCCAGCAATAGATCCCTGAGTTGCTTATCTTTGCCTGACTGGCATTTTCTTTCAATCATTACTCTTATCATATTGCACCTCCTGTTTGATGTAATTTCCATTTTTGGGGGTTAATTCAAAGGTAAATGCCTCCGAAGACTTCCCCATATCTTATATAAAATGATCAGATAATTTGATGAATTAGTCAAGAAAAATGTGGACAGTTTATTTGCTTCTAAAACATCCTACAACTTTCTTACAAACTTTCTTGACATGTTATCTTATTATGTTACTCTGATAGGTAATAATTCAGTGATATATTCTTTCCAGCTTTGCGTTATATTTTGATCAGTTTATAACTCCACAAGATTTCTCATTATCCTCGCGAAGGCGGGGATCAAAATGACGGTATCACAGAGGAATGTACTAAGTGAGTTCAAGAAAATGTGGTAATTGTAATTGTAGTTGAGAAAAGGCCACTTATTTAATAGTGAGGTTAACGTGTATAACAATGGACCAAGAAAGGAGGGGGAATGTTATGTCAGTATACAAAATTATTGATATTGTAGGAACAAGTGCCAAATCATGGGAGGATGCTGCCCGGGTCGCCCTGGCAACCTCTTCCAAGTCACTTGAAGATCTGAGAGTTGCGGAGGTTGTAAAACAGGATGTTACCGTGGAGAATGGAAAGATAACATCCTTCAGGGTCAGACTTAATATCTCATTCAAATATAAAGATGGTGTGTAACTGGTTTGTATTGAAGCTCTCCGCAGCTTGCTGCGGAGAATCTTCGATTCTTAAGGAACAGTATCGTTCGTCATGCGCTCGCTACCGAATTCAATAGCCAATGATATTATAACATAGAGGGGTCGCAAGACCCCTCTATACGTTTTATTATATTCAACTATTCCCATCTCCAATAACCCATGTTGTCAACAAATAGAATTGTCCGGTTTTGTGATATGAGAGAAAGCGCGGTGGATTTACGTGGCATTTGCTTCTGGTCAGGAAGTCTGACTTAGAGCAAGCATGGTAGAGAAGGCTGAGAGTTTGTTTGGTTTACCCGCTTTTGAATTCCATTAACGCTTTTTTTTGACATCTATACTCTGAGTTTGCGATGCTTCGTCCATAATCTTCATCTGCCGGGCTAATTTCTGTTTAACCCACAGTTTTCCGGTAAAGACAACCCCTATGGTGAAAAACGCCTCCACACAGTACTTCAAAATGTTCGTAGGATTCAGCATTTCAACAACAATGGGATCGGTCACCATCATCTCACCTCCCACCTGCCCAAGAACCGCTGCGCCTACATAGATAATTATTGGATATTTATCCGTGAGTACGACAAGCAGGGTACTGGCGAAAATTACAATAGGGATGCTGAGTCCGAGACCGAAAATAAGGAGAAAGAAATTCCCTTTCGAGGCGGCAGCAACAGCCAGAATATTATCAATCGACATAGTTATATCGGCGACGATGATAATCCAGACAGCATGCCACAAAGTTTTTGCCTCTTTCTGAAGTTTATCTTCCGGAACCCCTTCGACAAGAAGTTTTATGGCAATCCAGATGATGACGGCGCCACCGATAAGCTTGACATATTGAATCTGCAAGAGCGTGGCGGCAAAGAAGGTCAGAACCACGCGGAGAACTACGGCAGCTCCCACTCCAAATACAATTCCGTTCATCCGCTGCTTTCCGGGCAGTGACCTCACGGCCATGGCAATGACGAAGGCATTGTCGCCCGAAAGAACGAGATTTACGATAATAATACTGAGAAAGCCGATCAGAAAATCCCAGGTAAAGTGAATCTGACCCAGTATCCCTAAATCCATACTATTCCCTTCAAGATGTCATTTATTTCAAATTGCCATGGTTTAACCGCGAAGCCTGTCCCCGCATAGGCGGGGAGTGGAATGCCAGAAATGGAAGTTTTCGCTTGCCCGTAGGGATGTAAAAAGGCGCCCCGGATAAAACCAGGGCGCCTCGAATGTTAATGGTTCTGAAATCGTAACCTAGATACGGCTATGCAGATTTCTTCTCAGGCGGTTTCGTCGTGAAAAGAATTACAGTTCCAAGGGCGCACAGAACCGCTGCACAAAGGAACGGCATATAGTACGATCCCGTCATATCCTTCAGATAGCCGCCGATCCAGGGACCGGCAAATCCGGCAAGCCCCCACGCCGTAAACAGAAGGCCGTAGTTGCTTCCCTGTGCCGTGGGCCCATAGAACTGGAGACAGGTGGCGGGGAACAGCGTAAACATGGCGCCGTAGTTCCACCCGATGAGAATCGCAATAGCCGCCAACCCGTAGACGCTGCCGCCGAGCTGAAAAATCGCGACCATCGCTGCTGTCTGTAAGGCAAACGTTACGGCAAAATAAACCCTGACACCGACTATATCCACAAACCAGCCCGAAAGGATCCTCGTCGCCGCATTGGAAAAGGCGAGAGAACTCACCGCGCCGGCAGCCGCCATGGCTGTAAGACCCTGATCCCTTCCAAAACCGGCAAGGTGACCGATGACCATCAGACCGGCAAAGGCACCACAGAAATAGGCCAGGTACAGTAACCAGAATTTCGCATCCTTGGTGGCCTCCTCGTGTGTAAAGTCACGGGTTACCTTCGGTGCGGCCGCACCCGCTGCAGGAGCAGGAGGCGACCAGCCGGGCGGCTTATATCCCGCCGGGGGAACCTTCAGAAATGCACCGGCGACAAGAGCCATAAGCCCCATGCCAATACCGCAGTAAATGAAAACGTAGCGCCAACCCAACCCTGGGGCCTGAATAATGTATGTTGCCAAGGGACCCATGATGAATGAACCGAGTCCCAGACCTACCACAGCAAACCCCGTGGCTAACGCCCTTCTGTCAGGCCACCACTTCGGCGCCGTTGCAATGGGCGGCAGGTAGATAATACCACCTCCAAAGCCCGCAATAAGACCGTATGTAATATAAAGTTGCCACTTTGCCTGGATGAATCCGGACAGAACAAATCCGATACCCAAGATGATGCCGCCCGCCATAACGACCGGCCTTGGCCCGAACTTGTCGCTGATACGCCCCGCGGGAAACGTCATCAACCCAAAGACCAGACAGCATATCGCAAATGCCATGGCGATCTCCGCACGGGACCACCCAAATTCCGCGTTCAATGGTTTAATGAACACGCTCCACGCATACAAAAGGGCACCGCACGTCGTACTACTCAATAATCCTAATAAAAGAGGTACCCATCTCGGCTGAGTAGCTTTTACTTCTTCCGCCATTATCAAACCCTCCTTTCAACAAATAAGAACATTAATAAAAAATGTTAGATAATAATGACTTACGATTTTTTGTCATCGCAAACGATGGGTTATTTTTGTAGTTTGCCACTTCGTTTCGCAATGATTTCTTTCACCGTTTATAAATAATGCCCTCTCCTACCCTCCTTTCAATAATGATTATAATCAATAAATTATTTTTTAACAACCCTTTTTAAGAAATAGCCCTCAGCGTCAATGACGTCTCTCAGGAGTCTTAGACATTCATCCGTCGGTTCCGCTTTTTCCCTATAGTCGGGAGAACCATCACCATATCCGATGCTCGTGATAAAATCCACCTGTTTGGAGAACCTTCTCTTCTCCAGAGCCATGATGGCGATGGTCTTTCCGTAAGTCGTGCTTTCTGTCTCTTTTTTTGAAAGTGATGTCTTGACCGCTATTTTATATCGGAAACGCCGGCCACAATTTACTTAACTGTCACCTCCCATAAAGACCAAATATTTTTTAACAAATAAACTATAGACATTTATGGGGGGGTTTTTCTTTTTGAGTTGTGATTGCAGCATCATCATAAAAAAGTTCGCAACTTGATTTAGATCGTGCAATATGGATATTGGCAACTGACATTGTCAATAATGGTGGACTACATTAAAGTGTTGCATTTGTAACATTTCAAAAGATCAATGTCAACTATTTTCTGACAACATATTTTCTGAAATTGGTCCTAAATTTCTCTGGTAATCTTGATGATCCCACAAAGCATATGCTGCATAACATGCGGCGACATTTTGCAAAGTGGACTGAACCCCTTGCATTGCACAGATCAGGGTAATACAATTAGAGTATCCTGACAGGGGTTATGGGTTAATGTTAACATCTTTTCAAACTCACAGGGAGGCCGATAGCCTAAAGAGGAATGCAAG
>Ga0209777_10002597_pt1 | contig 23476 bp, 12 predicted proteins | sample FrelakmetHBP12HB_FD_187147 | JGI IMG/M metagenome (GOLD analysis project Ga0209777, IMG submission 187147) | Freshwater lake sediment microbial communities from the University of Notre Dame, USA, for methane emissions studies -HBP12 HB (SPAdes)... | ecosystem: Environmental > Aquatic >...
CGGCCGCCCGCCGCAAGGGGAAGTGGATCGGCGGCATGCCGATCCTGGGCTACAACGTCGCCCCCGAAGGCGGCAAGCTCGTGGTCAACGAGGACGAGGCCGCCCGGGTCCGGGCCATCTTCGACCTCTACCTGGAGCACCAGGCCCTGATCCCCACGGTCCAGGAAATGGCCCGCCGCGGCTGGATGAACAAGCTGTGGCGCACCAAGCGGGGCAAGGAGCGCGGGGGGCACCCCTTCGACAAGAGCAGCCTCCTCCGGCTCCTGTCAAACTTCGCCTACGTGGGGAAGGTCAACTACCACGGCCAGATATACGATGGCGAGCACCAGGCCATCGTCGGCGAGGACCTGTGGCGCAACGTGCATGGGCACCTTCGCCGTAACGGCGCCAGCGGCGGCCGACGCAACTGCAACAAGTATGGGGCGCTCCTCAAGGGCCTGCTCCAGTGTGCCCCCTGCGGCTGCGCGATGACCCACGCGTATACCGCCAGGGGGAGCAAGCGTTACCGCTACTACGTCTGTGTCCACGCCCAGAAGCGCGGCTGGGATACCTGCCCGACGAAGTCGGTGCCCGCCGCTGAGATCGAGCGGTTCGTGGTCGATCAGATCCGCGCGGTCGCCCGGGACCCGAGTCTTGTGTCTGAGACGCTGCGGCAAGCCAGGCGCCAGCAAAAGGAGAACCTGGAACGGCTTGAGGCGGAACGGCGTGTCCTGGACCGCGAACTGGCGCAGTTGAACGACGGCGTCCGGCTGGTGTTGGAGGCCGCCTCGCGAAGCGAAACCGCACAGGGCAGGCTCGCGGACCTCCAGGACCGTATCCGCAAGGGCGAGCGGCGGGCGCTGGAAGTCCGCCAGGAGATGGCGGCCCTGGAAAGCAAGCAGGTCGACAAGGACGAACTGGCCACGGCCCTTTCCCTGTTCGACCCCGTGTGGGATTCGCTCGCGCCACGCGAGCAGACGCGGGTGGTGCAGCTCCTGGTCGAACGCGTGGCCTACGACGGCCGGGACAGCCAGATATCGGTGACCTTCCGCCCGATGGGCATCAAGACGCTTGCCACTGAACTGGCGAGCTGCGACGGGGTGATGGCATGAACAGCAACGTACAGGAGGCGGGGATCACGGTCGCCTGCAAGGTGCATTTCCGGCCGGGCACTCGAGGGCGTAGGCGGTTGCGGCAGGGAGAGGCCCCGGTGGCGCCGGCGGCCCCAGGCGGCCACGTGCCACGCCTGGCGCGCCTGATGGCCCTGGCCATCCACTTCGACGACCTCATCCGCAAGGGGGAGGTCCGCGACTACGCTGATCTGGCACGCCTCGGTCACGTCACGCGGGCGCGGGTGACGCAGATCATGAACCTCCTGAACCTTGCGCCCGACATCCAGGAGGAGATCCTGTTCCTGCCGCGTACGCGGTCTGGTCGCGACACCATTTCCGAGCGGCAGGTGCGCACCGTCACGGAAACGCCCCTGTGGGACCTCCAACGTCAATGCTGGCTGAGAATAGGTTCCAGAACTGAGGAAGGCCATCCGATAATGCCAAGAGAGCTGCCTAGGCGCGCTCCAGCTCGCCAATGTAGGCCTCTCTGAAGGGTGTAGGTGAAAAGAGCACCCGGTCCAACCAACACACGACATTGTAGTAATATGGTGTCTTCGACACATACGTACTAAGGATGGATTCGAGCTCTTCGGGCTTGGCGACCTTGACGAGGGAGCGGAGCGCCGCGATCCGCTTAAAGTTCTCGCCGTCGCCGAGGTAGGTTTCCGCAAAGGCTCTTGTGTCTGTCGGGGCCGACTCTTGCAGCGACTCCAGCATCAGGCGGAAAAGCGTTGTGTCCTTCACTTCGGCAAACTGCTTCGCCACCCCCTCAGTGCCTGGAGACAGTCTCAAGGCAGTCTTGGCTGCCAGTTCTTTCGTCTCCCCATAGGCTTCCCGTGCAACTGCCACCAGGGCTTCCACATCGCTCACATCCCCGAAACGCGCTATTAGGCAAACCGCCTGGGCCTCTGCGTCGCCGTAGAAGCTATCCTTCTTTCTGTTGGCCAGCAGTTCACGCCCAAAAGCTACGTCAGCCGGTTCCCCGTGCTGAACGAGTCCGGCAATCGCCGAGCCAGCAAACCTCCTGTATATCCAATCGTCGAGCTCAGAGCGGTCTCCGGCGCGCCCAAGTATGCTCGTCCGGATCCTTTCCCTCATCTGTTGCTCGTCCCCAATTGGCGAAGCAGCCGCACGCAACTCCGCCACGACCGTATCCACACGATCTACGACCCACCCCTCGCGAAGCCGGGCGAACTTGCTCCTCAAGTCTTCACGGATCATCGGCGCTAGGCGCCCGAAATGACGCTCGGCCAGAACCTGATATGCAATGGGACCATCCAGCTCGGGCCACCGGGCCGCGCGGAACAACTCATCAAACGGACGGTTCTCGATCGCCTTGCGGATGACTTCATCAACGTCGACCCTCTCCTCCGTAAGGAAGCCGCCATACCAATAAGCAGGCTTCTTTGTTTCCGGGGGTGTTAGCTCTCTGCGAATGTCAACGGCCTCAAACGGCTCGCCCTGACTGAGCAGGAAACTGTAGCATGCCGCCCGTACAAGTAGCGACTCGTCGCCCAGGAGAGTGCGAGCAACCTCATGTGGCAGTTTTCCGCGGCGAGCGAGTTCACTCACCGACGCAAGCCGTAAGGACTTCGCCTTGCATGTGATTCCACCCAGCAGGGCACCATCGCTCACATGCGGCACGGCTGCGCCGATTGCAGACACAACAGCACCGGGAGGCTCCGGCATCTGAAGGACGTCGCCAAAGGCGCCTTCCGGCTCGACCCTCGCCCTGATGTGCCATTTTGCGTTCGCCGCCGCATCACGTGCGCTGAGGCGTTCGTCCTCAATGGCTGCGCCTATGAGTGCGACGTCCGCGCCGTCGCCGACGTTCTGGAGGTAGTTGAAAAATGCGGTTTGGACGTCCGGCGAATCACGCAAAATGACCTCTATCAGGTCTTTGCGCTCAAATCCACTTCTGCCAGTTCCTACGCGGGCTTCTTGTAGCAGACTTAGGGCATTCTTCCTGACGGTTTCGGATGAGTTCGCAAGCGCTGAGGACCAGAGCATCTCTTCGGCGTTCTTAGGCATCATGCTTCCGAACCAGTACCATCCAGGAATGATGCCGGCATGCTCTCCAAGAAGGGCCCCCCAAAGCAATCCCGCCTCCCCGCTACAAAACCTCAGCGTCTCACGGTGGAGGTAAAGGTAGTTGACTTCATGGGGGGTTAGAGATTCCCTTGAGCAACGCTCCGCGAAGAGAGCCTTGGTCGAGAGGAAAAGTCTTGCCACATCGAACGCGCTCGGTGATTCTGAAGCCGCATCTACAAGCTCAAACTTGCCGGCGGCCAAGGACTTCATGAGGGCCTTGACCGCATTAATGCGCTGCGCGGAGGACTCGTCGCCATTCGCGGTGATCGAATCTAGCGTGGCAGGTACGACGGGCTCGGTTCCGCCCCCAACGGGTGCCTGAGCTTCCTTTGACTTTTCTTGTAACGCGGTCAACTCTTCCCGCCCCCAGTTGTGAATCGCAGCCGCAACCGTCAACGCCAAGTCCTCGGGGGTAGAGAACTCCTGCCGAAGAAGATCCTTGCCTATCCGAAATCTGAACTGCTTCTGGCGTTGCTGCCTTTCGGCGTCTTCGATATGATCTGGTCGGATTGGGAACTCATTGGACGCCAAGAAGATGAGTCGCGGCTTCCCAAGTTCTGTAGCCTTCTCGTACTCGAGCTCGGTATATGACTTCTCCCCGCCTTCGGGACAACTACCGTAAAGATGACCAAGGATGCCAACATAGACATCAGACTCCGCAACCTTCTTCAGGCACCAGCTTAGCGGGGGGCGGTCTGTCGCACCAGCATCCTCCATTCGGACGCAGTGGTAGCCCTCTAAGCGGTGGATTGCCGCATAGGCAGCCTCGCGGCAAGATGCCAAGTCCTTGGTCGTGGAACTCAGGAACACTTGGACAAGAGGCATGTCTAACGGCCCTCCGCAAAAAGCGGCTCAGGTGCGCCCGACCCATGCGGAAACGTTATCACGCCAACTGGCGTGCGTCAACGGGCCGGTGGGTCCGAGGTGGGTTCGAGGTGTCCCGCAAGTCGTGTCGAAGACCGAACGGAGGGCAGTAACTTCCTTGCAGAAGGCATTGTTGAAGCCCCCGGCACAGGTACAATCATGGGCAAGCATCCGCGATAGTCGCGGGCGAGAGGTCATCCGGCAAATCCCGGAGAAACACCCACTTCTTGCGTGAATCACACGGGTTCAGGGTCGCCGGACATTGCGGCGGTGTGCCCAAAGGGCTATAGTCTCCGTCCATGAGCTTCGAGCAGACCTGTGATGTTCTGGTCCTCGGCGGCGGCGTGGCCGGCATCGCGGCGGCCCTCGAGTCGGCCCGCGCTGGCATGAGGACGCTCCTCGTGGAGAAGACGCTGCTCCCCGGCGGTCTCGCGACGAGCGGCCTCGTCAACGGCTACCTCCCCCTGTGTGACGGCTGCGGCCACCAGGTGACCTTCGGCATTGCCGAGGAGTTCCTGCATCTGAGCATCCGCTTCGGACCGGGCGACGTGCCAGCCTGCTGGCGGAAGTCGCCCATGGCGGACGGCCCGGCGGGACGCTACAGCACGCCGTTCTCGCCCGCGAGCTTCGTCCTCGCGCTCGACGAGGCGATTCTCGGCGCCGGCGCCGAGGTCTGGTTTGACACGGCCGCCTGTGCCCCCGTGCTCGAAGGCGACCGCTTTGCGGGCGTGGCGGTGGAGAACAAGAGCGGGCGCGGCCTCCTGCGGGCCGCATGCACCATCGACGCCACGGGCGATGCCGACCTCGCGTGCCGCGCGGGCGTGCCGTGCGTCGAAGGGCGGAACAACCTGACGATCTGGGCCGTCGAGCTCCCTGGCGGGGCGGCCATCCCATATCCGAGCGAAATCCTCCCGCCCGGCCCGCTCAACGTCGTTCGCCTGGGCGGCAGCCCCGTCGACCATGCGTTGCCGCCGAGCCCGTCGGAGTTCTGCGGCATCGACGGGCGGAAGGTAACCGAGTTCGCCCTGGAAGGGCGGCGTCTCCTTCGCGAACGGTACGCCCAGGAGTATGCCCGCGCGGGGCCGGAGGCCCGGCACCGTCTCTTTCCCGTGACCCTCCCGACGATACCGCAATTCAGGACGATTCGCCACATCGTCGGTCGAACAACGCTTCCTACCGATGCCGCCAACGGAAGCCACGCCGACTCGATCGGCATGGCCGCGGATTGGCGGAGGTCCGGCGAGGTGTGGGAGGTGCCTTACGGCTGCCTGGTGCCGGAGACCGTGCGCCACCTGCTTGTCGCAGGCCGGTGCATCGCCGCCGAAGGCAACGCGTGGGAAGTCACGCGGTCGATCCCGGGATGTGCCATGACCGGGCAAGCTGCCGGCATCGCCGCCGCGCTCGCGGTTCATCGTGGAATCTCACCCGAATCGCTATCTGCCGAGGACGTGCAACGTGAGCTTCGGGCCAGACGCATCCCCCTCCACCGTCGCGACGTGGGGCTGTGAGCCGCCGCTGGTGGTGCGCCACTTGCCCCTTCCGTCTGCCACAAGACGAGTTCGAAATGTGGTGCGTTCGGGCACCAGTCGATACACCGGTGTTAACCACTTCGGCCTTCGGGGCAGAGAGGGAGAGAGGTTTGGCGGTCGGCGCGAGCGCAGACCCCGAGTATCACTCGAACCCCAGACGAGCGATTTCATAACAGAGAGCGCGGCACGGCGGGCGGGGATTGACGTAAGTCTCTATTCCGGGCCGGATATGGCGAAAACCCCGACGCCTCTCGGCTCGGGGTTCTCTGTTAACCACTTGGGCCGCGAAAGTTCGCGGTTAGATTTCTGGCTCCCCGTACGTACCACTCCTCATAACGACTCTCTGTTTTGGAAATGGGGTTAAGCGCTTGTGATGTTTGGAGTTACGGGGTTCGCGACTCGCGCGGTGGGGGCCGAAACCAGATGTCGCAAAAGCGAAACTGACGCCACCGGTTTACACAGTTTCGAGGGGGTGTTCGAAACTGAGCCCTTCCGGTTTACAGCCGCGCGAGCGCCAAGCCTCGCCTGCTCTGCCACCAGCCTCACTTGGCTACCGCCCTCAGTTCGGGCGGCAACGTAACCACCCGCCGCCCGTCCTTGTCTTCCCGTGACTTGGCGTCTTCGGCAATGGCGCGGATGTCATAGTTGAACTTCGCGGCGTTCTTCTGACGCCATTTCCGCACTTCGGCCACAATCGGATCGTCCTTCATCTTTCGCCTCCTAACAACTCCTCCGGCGTACATACCCCTGGCAACTCGTAGCCGTGACGCTCTACCGTGCGTCGAATGGCCGGCAGCAACTCCACGTTCGCAATGTGCCGACAGTTCCACGTCATCAGGAAGTCCATGCCGTTGACCGTAGCCACCGCGATATGAAGCGCGTCCGCTCCTGCCTCCGATGGCAGCGCGTGTTCCTCGGTCAGGCTCGCGGCCAACCACGTCTGGCACGTAGACCTCACCGCCGTGCCCATCGTCGGCTTCTGGGTCCCGTGGCTGCCGTTCGCGCTGCCACAGGTCTGGCCGTTCTGCTGGTGGGTGGCCGTGATCGTCGACTACTTCTCCCGCCGCGCCATGGGCACCACCGTCTTCAAACGCCAGCCGACCTCACAGCAGGTGACGGCCTTCCTGCGCCGGACCATCCGCAAGGCCCGCGCCACACCCAAGTACCTGATCTGCGACCAAGGCCCGCAGTTCTGGTGCGACACGTTCAAGGCGTGGTGCAAAGGCCGCGGCATCCGTATTCGCTTCGGCGCCATCGGCAAGCACGGCAGCATCGCCGTGGTCGAACGGTTCATCCGGTCCCTCAAGGAAGAGGGGCTCAGAAAGCTGCTCCTATCTCTTTGTCAAAGAACGTTCCGCCAGCAGGTCCTGTTCTACGCGGCCTGGTACAACACCCACAGGCCGCACACGTTCCTGAACGGCGCGACGCCGGACGAACGCTATTTCGGCCGACGCCCGGCCAACCGTGCTCCGCGTTTCGCGCCGCGGGCCGCGTGGCCGCGCGGGTCGCCATGCGCCAAGCCGCAGACGCTCGTCAAAGGCTGGCCCGGCGTCCGGGTCGAACTCGTCGTGACGTTCGAGGGCGGACAGAAGCACCTGCCTGTCGTCGAGCTTCAGCGCGTGGCCTGACCACCCTCGGATCGGGCCACAGTCCGGGGCCACGGTTGCCGAACGCGCCTATGCCGACGTCTTGATTCCAAAGAGCCGCAAACACCACATCCCCGCGGGCCACACAACGTTCCTCCGCCCCGAACGCGCTGCAAACCGCATCTCCTCGATCCTCGGCACCCTAACGCCAGGCGAACCCATTCTCGCTGGACGACTACACCCCCTATTGCCCAAGCGGCGCAAACCGACCTACAACAACCTGCGATTCGGCATCCAAGTACAGCCTGGCGCGGGCGTAAAGGCCGATCGCGTGATGGCCGGCTCTAATAGCCTCATCGTTTGACTGCAAGAGACCCTCGCCAGGCAAGAGCCCGAGTCTCAGCGCATCCGACATGAGCTTTTCCTGGTTCTGCGCTACAAACTCTCCATCAACAAGTCCATAGACTGGCCCCCTGAAGCCGACTAGGAAGTTCCCATCGCGCATCGGCGTGACCGAGAAGTCAGGCGAATGCGTCACGGCGTCCATTAATGAAGTATTGCATATCATGACATCCGGCCCTGATGGGCTATCGTCAAACACTGAGGTTCCGTGCTCATACACAAGAAAGCCCTTCCGCTGATTCGTGTAATGTGCCAACCGATCCACGAACCAATCTGGCTCTGCCGCGCGGATTGGTCCCCACGCAGGCTTTGGATAGCTCATGTGCGGGCCTCCGCTACTCCCTCGTCCTGCTCCGACAACCTCGCCCGAATCAGAGCAAGGACTCTTCGGATTGCGGACATGGCAGCCGCACTAGGCTCGCGCCCAAAATGGTTCCATCGCCGTTGCTCCAGAAACAGGTGTGACCGAAGCTGGACCAGACTGCTGGCAGCCGGCAAAGCACTCAGATCCTGCTCCTTAAGGTGATAGGGGTCATTCTCGGCTGGATCAAACGTAAGCGCAAAGCGGCCAATAGTCGGCCAAGACGCCGATTCATTAGGTACATCAGACAGCTTGAGGCACTTCGTCGGAATGTGTGCCGGAAACGTTCGCATGTTGCACCTTGACCTACGGCAGCGTGCCCTTGATTTCGCTCGGCGAGATGTAGTGAGGTACCAAGTATTCGCTTTCGGGCTGCGGGTTGAATGGGTTCAGAATCGCACGGCCTGGCGCCAAATCGAGTTGGTAGACCGAGCCTGTTGGCCCGGCAAATAATTGAGCCATATTGGGATCAGTGGTGACTGAGATGAACGGGGACGGCGGATTGCGGCTATCTATCGCGTGTTGTAGCATCAGGTCGTTCAAATCGCCATTTCCCAGAACAGCTTCGGAGTTCGCTTGCCCTCCTGTTTGAGCAGCGTGCGACTGGAACTCAGTTAGCCCAGCTTCATCGCCTCTGTAAAAAGTCAGTGGCGCATTCTCAGCGGCCGTGGTAACGTCCGGGGCCCACATTTGCCCTTGAGGCAATCGATCTAATCCAAAGACCTCGCCTGAGAAAGCCGGGTCGCCGCTCCCAACATCGCCACTATATCCACCATACCGTACCTCCCCCCCGAAAGGCAAGGAATCCTCGCCGAATCCCCTGTCGCCGCCCAACCTCCCGAAGCTGCCGATCAGCCCGTCCGCCCCCATCGCCAAGTCCAAAGCCGCTATCGGCGCAACCGCCGCTTGGATGGCGCTGATGCCGCCACGCCTGCCCAACTGATAGTCGTCCAGGCCCAACTCCTCCTGGGTTGCGAAGTCACGGCCTGTAGCGAGCCCGTACAGGCCATTGAAGCCGACTGCGTCCGTGATGGTCCCGACTATGACCTCATCCGGCCTTTCCCCCCGCATCGCACGGCCAAAGACATCCCCGCCGACGCCCATCACAAGGAGCGGAACGCCGATCTCCGGCACGACGACCACAATGACCACGGCCACGGTGGCTTCAACCAATCCCCGTGCGAACCCCCTCAGCCGCTGGCCTCTCGCCTCCAGCCCCATCGGGTCCGTCGCGTCCAGCGGGCTGTTCCCGACGTACCGATAGAGGTTGGCGTCGCCGCCGCGGAACCCGCTCGGGTCCGCGCTCAGGAACCGGGCCGTCCGAGGATCGTAGTACCGCAGGCGATTGTAATAGAGGCCGGTCTCGCCGTCAAACTCCCGCCCGGCGAAGCCGAACCGCGGCATGTCGCCCGAGGCGTCCGCGACGCCGAAACTCGTGTACGTGACGTGCGACACCACCGTCCACGTCTGGCTGACCAGGCCCAGGACGTCCCGGACGCTGCCTTCGTGGTCCGCCAGGAACCACTGGACGGCGTGCGTCGAGGCAGTCTCGTCCGCCAGGACCTGGTCGATCACGGGGCCCGTCACGATGCGATGGGTAACGCCTGAACCGTCCAGGACCAGCACAAGGTTCTGGCCGTCCCAGACGTACCGCTCTTCGGTCGTATTCGTGCCGATGGTGACGGTCTTCGCGATCCGCCGGTCGAAGACGTCGTACGTGTACGTGACCGTCTCCGTGACGGTGTTCTGGCCGTCCGTGTACGTGACGCTCGTCAGGCGGTTCCGGTGGTCCCACGCGTACGCGACCGTCTCGGTGCCGTCGATCCGCGTCCGGGCGACGAGGTTCCCCTCGGGGTCGTAGGTGTACGTGTAGGTCCCGTCCGAGTGGAGGCGGTTGTCCGCATACGTCACGTCTCCCGTGTTCGTCCGGTTCCCCGCGGCGTCGTAGGTGTAGGACTCCGACGTGCCGTCGGCGGTCTTGAGTTGGCCGTCGGCGTCGTAGGTGTAATTGGTCGTCGTCGATCCGATCGTGAGCGCGGTGACCTGGCTGTCGGGGTCGAGCGTGAGGCCATAGTGCGCCAGGGCCGGCGTGCCCTGGGCATGGTCGATGGACGTCAGCCGCCCGGCCTGGTCGTAGCCGTAGGTCGTCGTGGCGACGGCCGCAAGGTCGGAGTAGCGAGTGATCGTGCTCAGCGCCCCCGAGGCGGTATAGGTGAAGTCGATCTGCTTTTCGGCCACGTTCGTGTGGTTCTCGGCGGGGCCCTGCTCAAGGATGGTGAGGCGGCCGTCGTGGTCGTACTGGTACGTGTTCACGAAATCGGCCGCGCCGTCGACCGTGGCGTTCAGGCTCGTCCGTTGGCCCTTGGCGTCGTAGGTGGCCGCCAGCGAGACGTCCGGCATAAGCGACGTGGCCGTCAGGTCGGTTTGCATGACCCGGCCGAGGTTGTCGCGCGTGTAGGTGTAGGACGAGTCGCCGTCGCCGGCCGTGGCCAGCCGTCCGTCGGCGTCATAGGTGTACGCGATGGTCTTCTCGACCGAGCCGCCCGTGACGACGCCGGCGACGACCGTCGCGCCGGTGTACCACGTTTCGGCCGTCCGGCGGTCCAGGGCGTCGTACGTGTACTGCGTGACTCGGCCGTCCCGGTCGGTAACCGTTGCCAGGTTCCCGACGGCATCGTAGGTGTAGGACCGCGTGCCGGCGTTCTGGTCGGTCTCGCTGACGACACGGTTGACCGCGTCATAGACGTAGGTGGTCGTATTAGTGGTACTGCCGTCGGGGTCCTCCCGCGTGAGGAGGTTGCCCACGGGGTCGTAGCTGTAGGTCGTCACCGGCGCATCGACGCCATTCGGGCCGTCCGGATCGGGCTGGGTCACTGTCTCCAGGCGGTTCAGAAGGTCGTACGTATAGGTCGTCGTGTGCTGGTCGGGATCCGTCATGGACACGAGGTTGCCCAGGGCGTCGTAGGCGTAGGACGTGACCGAAGGCGACTGGCTGGTCCCGTTGCCGTCGGGGTCGGGCGAATCGACCTCCGTGAGGTACCCGGCGTCGTCGTGATGGTAGATCGTAACTTGGCTCAGCGGATCGGTGACGCTGGAAAGCTGGTTGTCCTCGTACTCGTAGGAAGTCGTCGGCCCCGTGCCCGTTCCTGAGGGGGCAGGCTGGGTGACCTGCGTGACGCGGTGCAGGCCGTCGTACTGGTAATGCGTGGTCGCTTCGTCGGCGTCCGTCACGGCGACCTGGTTGCCGCCCGCATCATAGGCGAACGTGATCTCGGGCGCCTGCTGGCTTCCGGCGCCGTCGGGATCGGGCAGTCGCTCGTCGATGACGCGGCCCATGGAATCGTAGCGGTAGTACGTGGTCTGTCCCATCTCGTCGGTAGTGGCCACGCGCTCCCCGGCGACGTCGTAAAGGGTCGCCATGGTTCCCTGGAGGGCATTGGTGACGGCGGTCTGCCGGTTCCGCACGTCGTAGGAGTACGTGGTCGTGCCGTACAGGACGCTTTCCCCCGCCAAGACCTTGGCCGTCTCGACAATGTTCCCTGCGGCGTCCAGCGTATACTGGGTAGTCAGCGCCTTCTGGGGCCCCGACCCATCCGGATCGGCGAAGGTGACGGTCGTGAGGCGGCCGGCCGCATCGTAGCCATACTGCGTGCTGTTGCCATTTTCATCCGTCGTACACGTCACACGCCCGGCGGCATCGTATTGCGTGGAACTGAAGTGCCCGCTCGGATCGGTTCGCGTGACGCAGCGATCCAGGAAGTCATAGTCGAAGGCAACGTCTCGTTTCAGCCCTGAGGCGAGCGTCCTGGGGTCGTTCGGAATCTGCGTGAGGCCCGTCACGTCGTACCGGGTCTGGTGGGTCACGTTGCCGTCGGCATCGTAGTCGGTGGTCGTGACGTAGCCTGCCGGTCCGCGGGCCTGCGTGATCCGGCCCAAAAGGTCGCGCGTGTACGTCCAGTCGCCGTCGGGGCCGGAGCGGCTTCTCATTTCGCCATTCGCATTGTACTCATAAGTGGTGACCTGTTCGGCGGCGTCGGTAAGCTGGGTCAGGCGGTTGCCATCGTCGTAGCCGTACGCCGTGACGTACCCCAGTCCATCGGTGCGCGAAACGAGCCGGCCCGCGGGATCGTGGCGGTACCGCACCGTGGACCCGTCGGGCAACAGCGTCTGGATGAGCCGGTTTCGGGCGTCGTAGATGAATTCCGTGGACCGCCCGAGCTCGTCCGTTGTGCGCACGAGGTTGCCGACCGCGTCATATACCATCGTCCGGAACGTCCCGTCCGGGTTCACCGCCTTCGTCACCATGAAGTTGGGGTCGAAGATGAACCGGACTACCTCACCCAGCGGGTTCGTGATGCTGACCGGCTCGTCACCGTCCCAACCGTACGTCGTCGTCAGGGGAACAGGAGGCGTCTGGCCGTTGGGGTCCGGCAGGCTCCGGCTGAGCAACCGGCCGAGGACGTCGTATTGGCTGGTCACCGTAACGTCGGTCCCATCCATCGAGGTCAAGGGATTCCCGCGCCCGTCGTACGTGTACGTAGCGATGGTCGTCAAAGGCAGTCCGGCGGTAATGGTCAACAGGTTTCCTTCGGCGTCATACGTGTAATGCCGGGTGTAGTCTCCCTCCGTCGTCGTCGTTTCGGTGCCCCTGGGCAGCGTGATATCCGTCAGAAGCCCGCGCGATTCATCGTAGGTCATCTCCGTAACATGCGTGAGGGCGTCGGTGATGGAGATCATGTTGCCACGACTGTCGTAGTCGAATGTCGTGACCCGGTCGTCCGGCAGCGTGATGGTATGGACCCGGCCGAGGGACTCATAATAGGTCATGACCTCTACGAGACCGTCTTTGCCGAGGTACGTCAGGAGATGCCCGATCACCTTCCCTTGTGCGTCGCAATCGTATGTGAAAGTCTCTGTCCGCCCCAGTTCGTCGGTCGTGCCCGCCAGCACCCGGTGCGTCACGACTGTCGTCTGATTGATCTGATCCTCATAGTCCCAGGTGAACGTCTGACGCGAGCGGTCGGGATGGATGATCTTGGTGGTGAGCCCGAGGGAGTTGAGGACCTCGGTGGTCGTGTTGCCGCGGGCATCGGTGTAGTAGGTCACGTTGTGGAAGAAGTCGTAGTCGAAGGTGTCGACGTTCCCCGTGGGGTCCGTCACGCGGAAGGCGCGGCGGTTGGTGTAGTACTCGACCTGCACCGTGCTTTGGTGTATCGGATCGGTGGCCGTGTGCATCAGGCCGTCGAGGCGGCCGCCCTGATAGTACGTGTAGTCGGTCTCCGTGCTCGAGCCCGTGGGGCCGAGGACTTGGGTCAGGTAGTACTGACTGGCAACCAGATCGTAGTCGTAGGTCCAGACGCGGCTTGTGGCGTCCGCTGTGTGGTCGGTGATCGAGCCGATTTTGCCATTGGCATCGTATCCGAACTGGATCCCGATCCAGTCCGGGCCGGGCACCTGGGCTTCGCTGATCCGGTACAACTGTGTGCCTTGATACGTCAGGTCGAGGCCGTTGCCGTTGAGGTCATGGATACTGACCAGGCGGCCGCTGGAATCGAAGTGGCGGGCGAGCCCTTGCAGATCGGTGAATGTGTAGCCTCCGCCTACGGCCGTAAGCGTGCCGAACAGGCCGTCGGGGTTATGGTAGGCCCCGGATGAGAACGTAAACGTATAGGCACATCCAGTGTCGGTGTGCCAGGTAACTTGGCTTCCCTGTACCGTGATCGTGTCGCTGTACGAGTACCGCCAGCCGACGCCCAGGCCGATGTCCGTCGTCTCCCCCGAGTCGTAATAGCGGTGGAACTCGAACGGAACTCCCACGTTCGGCAGCGTCAGATCCGTTTCGTCGCGGGTGAAGCTGCCGGTCGCGACGTTGACGGGGTCCCCGGTGAGCGTCTGCCAGGCGTCTTTGGCGCCCAGTCCCAGGAAGTTGAGAAAATCGGCCAAGCTTGCGCCGTTACTAATGTGGTTGCCACAGATACAGAACGAGAAACTTGTGCCGTTTCCGTAATCTTCGATGAAGACCGACCCCTCCCACCGCGGTCCTGACGCTTGCGGGTACGCCATCTTGTACTTCGGAATGATGACCGTGTGCTGATCGTCGAGCGCCTTGGCGACAGCCGCATAGACCGTGGAGCTGACGCCCGATAGTTGGCTCTCGTCGCCGTCATGGGTAAGCGTCAGGACCTGCAGGCTGTTCTGCGTGGCCCATTGAAGTCCGCGGATCGTGGACACCGCGTCGGCGTTGAAGAGCCGTCCAAGCGTCTCGGACTCCAGGTAAGAGGCGTTCCAGCCGGTCAGCAGATTCGTCGCCGCCAGTAGCGCCAAGTCGCGACCATCCGAAGAGAGCGTGCTGTCCATGACGAACGGGCTGTAACTGGCGCATCGGACGTCGATGGTGGTAGTCGGAGAAACGAAGGGAATGGCCAGACCCCAGTGGTTGCCCACGGTACTGATGCCCAGATCGGCAGCCTGATATCCATTGCTCGCGACGCCACTCTCCACGACCCCGTTGCTCACGCCGTTGAACACCCTCAGGACCTGGCCCAGGGCGGCGACGCCGTTTGCCTGCTCCTGCAGAGTCCGCCAGTACTCCATGGCCGCCAAGGCGAGACCATCGTCCACGACGGAAAGATAGTCGGTCGTCCGACCTGCGTCATAGTCAAGGGACTCTTGGATGATACGGGCCCGGACCGCCTCGCTGAACTGGGTCGAGAACTGTCTCGCATCCAGCCCGATCCCCAGGTGCTCGCCCGCGAAGTAGGTCGGGTAAGCCGTAAGATGGGTCGAGAGCACCTCCGGGTCAATTTCTTCCCCCGGTTTGAACTGCTCAATGGTCAGTTGGACGGTGCTGTTGGCCACCACCGCCGTGCCCACCGCATATCGGCGATCCCCCAGCTTGAACACCGGCGTCACGTAGCTGCCCGACTTGTCCCACGTGAGCTCGTATGTCTGGAGTGAGACGTCGGGCATGAACAGCGTCACGTCCAGCAACGGATTGCCGACCGGTTCGCCGTTACCGTTCTCGGCATAGAGCCGCAGACGGACGCGAATCTGCTGGAGATCGTCAACCTCGGCGGATACGGTCGGCGTACCTGTGTCGTATCCTTGCGGCAATGCCGGAACGGCGTCGAACCGCTTCGCCACGATAGGACCGGTGTAGGCAATCTCGGTGAGCGACTGGTCGCCCAAGTGGGTCACGACATTGTCTTCGTAGAACTCGTACGGAGTCTCGCGACTGGGATTGGAGAGGAAATCGGTAGTATTGAAGGTGGTACATGACGTCGTCAATACGCCGGCGATGCCGGGCTGGTAGTCTCGCGCCTTGATGGAGGGATCCATCCCGCGCTCGACCAGGCCGCCGGGCCCCGGCAAGATCGCCTGAACATAGGTATGAGTGAAGCGGATGTCCGTGCCTACGATCGAGGGGGCAAGCTCGAGTTCGTTGAGCACGGCCACCGCCGCCGCGGCGTCTTTCGCTCCGATCCAGTTGCAGACTTCGGCCGACGGCAGCTCGATCGTGCGCGTAACGTATTCGCTCTGGATGCCCGAGGCCTTCAGCATCTCGACTAGGAGGGCGGCCTGGTCCCAGTCGTTGCCGGCCTTGGTCTCACGAGTCGCTTCGGGCCCTTTCATCAGGCCGTCGTAGAGCTCGTAGTCGATGTTGTTGTAGACGTACTGGAGCGCACTGGCAGCCGCCGCCTTGAAGCTATAGAAGTTCCCCACGAACTCGCGGTCGCTCGTAACCTCGGACGAGAACGTGAGCCACGTGTCATGGCCGTTGGCATAGTCGAAGTTGGCTGTCTGCGACCTCCCCGTACGTACCACTCCTCATAACGACTCTCTGTTTTGGAAATGGGGTTAAGCGCTTGTGATGTTTCAACTTACGGGGTTCGCGACTCGCGCGGTGGGGGCCGAAACCAGATGTCGCAAAAGCGAAACTGACGGCTGTGGTTTACACAGATTTGAGGGGGTGTTCGAAACTGAGCCCTTCCGGTTTACAGCCGCGCGAGCGCCAGCCGTCACCCACGTGCCGCAGGTCAGGATCAGCAGGGCTCGTTACTTACGCCGTTTCGACGCGGATGGGGTCTTGGGGACGGACCCCCGTCCGCCTAGCGTCCGAATGGGCACAAACGATCCAGTCCGAGAAGCGCCGCCGTCCCCGAAATCGTGTTGCCGAAGAACAGAAGCGGCTTGGCGGACTCCCGGAAGCGGTGCGCGATGTCGTCGATGCTGCCGTTGACGACGCTTGACCCCGTGGCCAGTCCCACGTCGCACCAGGCCACGAGGCGATCCAGTTCGGTATTCCCGTCCCAGACAGGAACGCCGGACTTCGTGGCGCCGATGTTGTCGGGGTTCAGATCGAGGACGCGGACCGAGTCCGGTCCGAAGCGGTCCGCCAGGGCCGCCAGGATGGACGGCTGGAGTCCGATCAGGCCGACGCGCACCCGACCCAGGCGATCCTGGAGTGCCCGTGCCACTTCCGGTCCGCATCGGGTCGGATCTTCATCGGTACAGTGGACCGTGCCCTCCGCCGCCCCCAGGGCCCGCAGGACAGCGTTCATCCCCGCTACGAAGACGGCGCGGCAAGGAACCTGCGAGAGGTCCAGCACCAGCAGGTCTTCCACGCGTCCCGACCACGACGTGGGCCGGTCCGTGAAGGCCTGGCCCCGCGCACCGGAAGCCGCGGCCTCGATCACCCGCTCCTTCCCTTTCTTGATGACGAAGCCGGCGTCGGCCTTCGGCCCGATGGCCTCGTCCGGCGAGAGCGGACGCACGATCACGGGACCGTCCATGTCGACGGCCCGCTCGCGACAAAGCGCGAGGAACCTGTCCCGCGCCTGTTCCAGGATGCCCATCGGTTTCTTCTTTCGCCGGTCGGCCCGAGGCCCGCGCCTCGACCGGTCGCAGACCTCCCGGCGCCCGAGACTGAGGGCCTCCTGGGTCCGCACATCATGCCAAGTGCTTCTTCAGCCACGCATACGCCGCCCGGCGGCCCAAGGCTGTTCGCACGGCGAGGTCTTGCGGCCGCCCCGGTGGTCAATTATTATGACACGCCCTGAAATCTCAGGGCTTTACGTTACAGAACGGAGAGACGCGTGGCTAGGTTTTTTCACCCCCTGATCCTGATGCTCGCCAGCCTGGGCAAGTCGGAGTTGGCCCGGCACATCCAATACCTGAAGGCCGAGAACGAAATCCTCCGCGCCAAGCTGCCCAAACGGGTGACCGTCGCGCCCGCGGAGCGCCGCCGGTTGATGAAGCTCGGCCAGAAGATCGGCCCGGCCCTGAAGCACCTCATCACCATCGTCACGTACCGGACCTTCCTGCGGTGGGTGGCCGGGGACAAAGCCGGCCGTGGGCCCGGCAAACGCGGGCGCCCGCGGACCGACGAGGAGATCCGCGAGATCATCGTCCGCCTGGCCAAGGAGAACGGCTGGGGGTACACCCGCATCCTGGGCGAGCTCAAGAAGCTGGGCATCCGACGGGTTTGTCGGTCGACGGTCATCAACATCCTGAAGGAGAACGGCCTCGACCCCGGTCCCCAGCGTGGCGAAGGCAGTTGGGACGAGTTCCTCAAGATTCATGCCAAGACGTTGTGGGCATGTGACTTCCTGTCGAAGAAGGTCTGGACGAAATGGGGGCTGGCCGAGTTCTACATCCTCTTCTTTGTCCACGTGGGCTCGCGCCGTGTGTACGTTTCGGGAATGACGACGCACCCGGACACGGCTTGGGTGGCGCAGCAGGCGAAGAACTTCAGCATCCACCTGGCCGAACAGGGCCAGGAGGCCACCCATCTCATTCACGATCGGGATACGAAGTTCACAGCTCAGTTCGACGCCATGCTGGAGGCAGAAGGGACCGAGATCAGGGAGCCCAACCCGAAGAGCCCAAACCTGAATGCGTTCGCCGAGCGCTGGGCACAATCGGTCCAAGTCGAGTGCCTCGACCACTTCGTGGTGCTGGGCGAGGACCATCTGAGGCACATTGTCGGGGAGTATGTGGCCTACTTCAACACCGAAAGGCCCCACCAGGCGATGGAGAACGGTCCGCTGACGGCGTCCGGAACGCCGGCGCCAGTCGAGGGTGAAATCCTCTGTCGGGAACGGCTGGGCGGGCTGCTCAGGCACTACTACCGCAAGGCAGCCTGACTCGCGTACTGGTCATGGTCGCCCCTTCCAGCGTTTTCCGCCCGTCCAGAAATAGGACAGGTGCGGCGATGGCGGCCACCGGGGGCTGAAGATCACGTCAGAGTGCAGTAGTTCCTCAAGGGCCCGCTCGATAACGGCCGCGTCCTGGAACTCCGGGTAAACCTGCGGCTGGCTCTCAGCGAAGATGCACAACCGCCAGGCGTCGAAGCCGTCGTGCCGCCCCTCGGGGCCGAAATCGAAGTCGACTTCGGCATCGCGCGTCTTCACCGCACAGCCGGCACCGTGGAACTGAAACGACGACTCTCCGGCGTCATCCAAGTGGCCTTCTTCGGGCAGCCGCTTCGCCCAGGCTGCTGCAAGCAGATCTTCCTCGCCGAAGGCAGCTTTGGCGGCGGCGACAAACCTCGCCACGCGCTGCTGGTAATCCTTGATCATCACAAGGAGGCGGTCCCTGATTTCGGGCGGCACGAGCATGTTCTCGTCGGCCATCGCGCGACCTCTCCTCCGCTCTACCGTTGCTTCTTCCTCGGTCTCTTTCGCGGCTGAACCACTTCCTTGCGACTCTCGAGCTTCTGCGCCAGGATTCCCCGCACTTCCCGTCTGCCGAGTCTTCGCAGGGCGACCAAGGCCTCCCGGTTGTGGCCTTCAGGCCTGGCCTTTCCGTACTCCCAGGAGCAAACCGCACTGTGCGACACGCCAACGAGGGTCGCCAGTTCGCCCTGGGTGATGCCGAGCCGGGCGCGCAGTTTCTTGATGAGGCCCGGCGACAGCCGCGCCGTCTGCACCTCTTCGGGGACGGCGGCCAGCTGCGAGCGCTCAGCGGTGCGCTCGGCCTGCCAATCAGCCCCGAGTCTTGCGAGGACCGCCACCGTCTTCCGCAAGGCCGACACGTTCCGTTTCAGTTGGCGAACGTCCCGGGCAAGCGGCAGGCAGGTCGCCCGCAACTGTTTCTTAGCCAGCCGTGTGATCTCGGACTTCAGCGTCTGCTCCATCTTGCCCATTTGAGTCCTCCTAGACACACGCAATGTTGTCGACGACTTTGGGTATGGCAAAACGCACAGCGTCGGCTACGTGAGCCCAAGGGCCTTGAAAGCTGCCGCCTTGGGCTCACCGTAGAAAACCGGGTCCACTTGCTCCACGATATCGGCGCTGACCTCCAGGAAACTCCGCTTGTTCTCGATGGGGATGAGGGCTCGCCTCGCACCGTTGTCCTTGGCTATCTGAAGCGGTTCCGTCAAGGACCGCAGAGGTTTGATGTTGCCCTGCACGCTCATATCGCCCAGTGCCAACGTTGCGGCCATAATGGGTGCCTTCCGCAGGGCGGAGAATATGGCGATGAAGAAGGCAATGCCGAGCTCAGCCTCGACCTTGTTGTTCAGGAGATCCACCACCTCAACGTGAAAGTCCGAGGTGTCCACCTCGCGCCCTAGCCCCAACTCGACCTTGTGGGCCTGGAGATAGCTGAAGGCACGACTGACAGACTCTTTGATCGCGCCGGAGACTCCGCCCGCTGTCTTCAGCTTCCCTGTCCCTGACGAGACGCTGACCTCCACCCTGTAGAGACCGACTGTTCCGTCGCCACTCACGGCGGCACCGTAAACAGCCCCCGGCTGTAGCGGGTCGGCCGATATCAGGTTCTGCCCTCCTTGTTCTGGCACACCCACGAAACGTTCCTCCCCTGTTTCCAGGGTCTGGTAGCTGAAGGAGGTGTGATAGTACTCGAAGGCGCCCATCTTCTTGAGTTGCTCTTTGACACGCCGGCGACCCTCAAGGGCCAACTCTAGTATCTCTCCCAATTCCTCCCGCGTGGCTTTGCCATGCGGATAGAGCACCTTCACGAGGCCGGAGACCGTCTTGCGGGCGGCCTTCCGGTCGCGCGCATTCAAGTGCGACCCGAGCGAGAAATGGTGGTCGATAATCTCGGTGAAGTTGTGCTTCCGCAGCGACCGCAGGGCCTCCGCAAAATAGTCCACGACAAAGCCGTAGTGGCCCGTGAAAAGCTCGTTTCGCATCTTGGGGATTTCCCAGCCCGGCAGGTAGCAATGGATGCGGTCGATGAAGGCCATGTCATCGCGGATCACATCCGGCATCGGTGTGAAGAGGTGCCCCGTGTTCACCATTACGTCGATGGGCTGATTGGTGTTCCCAAACATCGCAATGCTAGCGTCTCCGGAGTCCGCCTCCTTTCCCCGCTGGAAGGTGCCGGATTCGCAGTAGGTCTTCAGCGTAGTCACCACTTCCTTGGGCATCCCCTGGAGGTCGGCGACTTCATCGAACGCCACAACATCCCAGATGGAGACCATGCCCTTGTACTTGCCGCTCATGTGCCCAAAGAGATTGGCCACGCTTGTCGGTCCAGTCAAGAGCGCCCCATAGGGCGAGAGTTCCTGCACAGCGTAGGTCTTCCCGGTCCCTCGCGGCCCCAGCTCGACCAGGTTGAAGTTCCGCTCCGCAAGCGGAATAAGGCGGATCAGAAACAGGAGTTTCAGCCGCCGGCTCATTTCCGAAGGCTCATACCCCATTGTCCTGACCATCGCGTCAAGCCACTCCTCGGTCGTGAACTCCTCTCGGAGTCGCTGGTATTCGCCCAAGTCGAAGGTGGCAATCTGGATCGGCGAAAGCCGGTCGATCCAGAACGGGTGTTTGCCCTTGCTCTCCTCGTCATACTCGAAACGCATGTCAACCTGCGCCCAGATGCCGCCAGTGAGTAACCGATCAAACTCACGCACGTGGTGACTCGGAATGTGAACGAATCTATCGCCGAAATTGACGCACTCAGCCCAATAGTCCGAATCTACCAGCCGGACCTTCACTTTGTCCAAGAAGCTGTACTTTCCCTCCTCCTTGACCCGGCTTTGTGCCTTTGTCGCCTCATCGGGGCGTATGTAGTTGTCGGCGAGGGTCTGGTTAACCACCTGGAGGCCCATTTGGATCGCCACTTCGTCTGAGGAGGCGCAATACTTCCCCAGCAGGAACTCCAGAACGAAGACAGGCACGTTGGCGCCGACCTTCACCTTGCGAACAAGGTCTTTGCGAACCGCCTTGCCGGCGAATACGCGGTTCAACTTGTCGTCCAGCGCATCCCGTGGAACAGTTGGCACGTCGGGCATGGTCATATCCCCAGTCTGACAGGAATCGGATTCGACTCTGCAAGCACCGCATCGGTTTCAGGGTCTTGAACTACCACGCGCACTTTCTCGCAGTCCTCGCGCTTGAGCACCATCGCCACACTGGCCTTCTTACCGAGCTCCAACTTCACGCAGTGCGTCAGCATGTCGAACCCGGCGTCTATGACCATGCCCGCCTCTCCCACTTGAACGTTGCCGGAAAGCAGGATAGGGCGCACCACTGCGGGCTTGTTGCCAAAGAGGGTGTTTGCCAGTTCCAGTACTACCCCGAACGTCCGGTTGGAGACGGATTCCGGCACCCCAGACAGCACGACCTCGAAGTCGGCCTCCTGGGCCTTCTCGCGCATCGGCATACGCAGTGCCAGGACAGGAATCAGCAGTTCCTGAAGGCTTATACCCCCGTGGTGGTAGGCCAGATCGCCGCCAGCCTTGAAGACCCCGATACCAGTCGGGAAGACGAAGTCCAGATCGGTACCGTAGCCTAGTTCGGCCCCACTCACCCGCACGGTTCCAGGCGGAGTCGTTCCGCCACGGCCGACCCAGCACCGCCGGTGTAGGGCGACCGTATCGCCGCCGGGGCTCTCAATCCTCATGGACTCGTCCTTTTCCCAGGCGAACAGGTGCCCATGATCGGCAGCAACGACAAACTGCTCAACCCCCTGCGCGGCCAACTTGCTGACAGCGCGCGCCACGTTGCCGATGGCGGTGTCCATGACCTGGCGGGCCAGATGCGTAGTGGCTCCCTCCCCCAGCGAGTCGATGTCCTGTGAGCGGACCACAATCAGCGGCGCCCCGCGGATCTTCGACTCCAACTGCTTCTTGGTAAGTTGGAGCACCTTGCCTAGTTCGAGTTCCACGGCCCCTGGCACATGCGACGTTAGAAACTTGAGCCGCGCTGCCAGATCGCTCATCGCGACTCCGTCAACACAGCCTGCCAGTTTGCCATCATCAGCGACGACGCCGAACGATGCAGACGCACCCGGCAGCAGTGCAGCCATGCCCACCGCGGTAATGGTCGGGAACTCCGCCACGGCCGGGCGAAGAACGAGGTTTTCGGCCTCTTTCAGACGGTCGCGCAGTTCCACCCCCATCTCGTACCGCATCGAGTCAACGAGGATGTACGCTATCGGCCCCGCCTGGCGCCCCACCAGGTCCGCGTAGACTTGTGTCTGGTGTAGCACACCAGGCATGGCCCACTTGGCGAACTGAAGCGACTCGGTCAACCCCACCGCCATGTCTTGAAGAAGGCGCTCGTACTCGCGCCGAACGTACCCCAGTGCCTCTTCGGAGTCGGGTTCCCCTGACATCGTGGCCACCAGCGACTCAAGGTTGCGCTGAGCCAAGTCCACACGATACCATCCGTCCTCGGCGGCGTATGCGTCGATCCACTTGCCGGGCACGGCGCCCTTGTTCGGCAGCTGCGCCCGAATCTCCTCCGTCAGCCGCCCCAAGTCGGCCATCAGGCGGCAGGCCTGCCACTGCTGCTGCCTGCGGACCTCACGATCGGCCCAGAAACTGCGATGGTGCTGCTCGATAGTCCGCACTGCATCGCCAAACCGCTTCTGGCACGTCAGGGCGCCACAGTGCTTCAGAAGGGCCTGCTCCTCGAACCGGAACGTGTCCACCTTGCCCAGTGCTTCCGCGGCCAAGGTCAACGTTGCCAGACCGAAGTCGCGCTCAACGCCGTCGGCCAGTGAAGGGTACTCTTCGAGGTGACGCTGCCTAAGGGCGCCGGCCACCTCACGCAGGAACTTGAGTTGTTCGCCGTCTCGGGGCGCTGGAATCATACCAACGGCTGTTGGCGGCTCGCCGGTCAGGTCGTCGCGGAACTCGCCAATGAGCACGTACCGTAGCGCCTTTGTCCGCGCCTCCGCCAGCAGCGTGTCTTCCGTGAGGTCCAGCCCAAGCCGCGATCCAACGAGGCTGTAGAGCTCTTCCCGGGCCGATTTCTTGGAGATCGCCTCGTCTGACGCAGGAGTCGCCAGCCAGGTTGCCACCAGGGAGGCGCCATCTGGTGCCTTGTCGAAGATGACCTTGAGCATCGACTTTGGGCCGCCCGCCTCACTACCCGCAAAGGCTGCCACGTCCTCGTAAGAAACTGCATCCGAAGTCAGGAGGCCGTCGATCACACCGTCCGTGTACTGTTGCCGCAGGACGTTCCGGGCGAGCCGCTTCAGTTGCGGCTCATAGCACTCGCCTGCCTTCTCCAATTCCAGCAGCAGCGACTGGCGCCGGTCACGCTCCTTGCCGGGGATGTAGATAAGCAGCGGCCCAGATCG
>Ga0209777_10002598_pt1 | contig 23472 bp, 18 predicted proteins | sample FrelakmetHBP12HB_FD_187147 | JGI IMG/M metagenome (GOLD analysis project Ga0209777, IMG submission 187147) | Freshwater lake sediment microbial communities from the University of Notre Dame, USA, for methane emissions studies -HBP12 HB (SPAdes)... | ecosystem: Environmental > Aquatic >...
CTTCCGATCTGGCATACTGACCGGCCCCGTGACCTTGGCGTTCTCATCTGCAATAGAGACGCCCGAGTACAAGGGTTACCGCGACGAGAAGCTCTACATGGACCTCGCCGAGGCCTTGCTCAAGATCGGCAAGGAGCTCGAAAAGGAAGGCGCCTCCTGGATCCAGATCGACGAGCCCTACTATTCCGTCGGGGCACCCATGGAGCTTGCCAAGCGCGCCGTCGAGCACATCACCGCGGGCCTTACGGTCCCTGTGGCCCTGCATGTGTGCGGCGATGTCGGGAAGGTCTACAAGCGGCTTCTGGAGTTCGAAGGCATCGATGTGGTCTCCCACGCTTTCATGGGATTTCCCAATAACCTCAAGCTCGTCGACAAGGAATCCCTTGTTGCCGCCAACAAGAAGCTTGGCTTTGGCTGCATCGACACCCAAAGGACCAAGGTCGAGACCTCCACCGAGGTCGCCTCCTTGGTCCGCCAGGCCGTCGAGAAGGTCGGATGGGAGAACCTCGTGTTCCATCCCGACTGCGGCCTGCGGGCCCTGTACCGGGACGTCGCATCTTCCAAGCTCAAGGCCATGGTCGAGGGCGTCGACCAGGCCTGGAAGGCAATGCACTGAGGCCTTTTGTTCGAAATCGGAACATTTTAATATCCGGGCGCCAAATCCCATTCCAATGAACTACAGCATCTGCCCTCACTGCACGAAGAACACGGACGGTGTCATCAAGGACAAGGGCACCTACCTGTTCATCGTGTGTGACAAGTGCGATACCATCTTGGGCGTCCTGCCCAAGTTCTACCAGAAGGTCACCTGGAAGCCTCCCGTCATGGAGGAGCCAAAAATCCAAAAGTAAGGGTCCTTGTTTCTTTGGAGGAAAAAATCTTGGTCATCAGAGCGCCGTCCCTTGGCTTTTCTCAAGGTCCTTATCAATCCATCACTAGAATTAGGACCTTCGAGGAGCACGACCTCCAGAAGGTCATGGTCCTGGTCAACGAGATCTTCAACGAGACCTACGACCCCAACCTTTACATCTCCTTGTCCAAAGAATGGCCCGAGGGCGTAATGGTCGCAGAGCTCGATGGCGAAATAATTGGCTTCCTGCTGTCCACGATCCAACAGCCCCTGCAGACCAGGATACTCATCCTAGGGCTTCGCGAGGGCCACCGCTGCAAGGGCATAGGCCGCGCCCTGATGCACAGTATAATCAACCGGAGCACAATCCGGGGCCACCATTCAATGACACTAGAGGTCCGGGTCAGCAACGAGCGTGGCCAGGCCTTCTACTCGCGGCTGGGCTTCGAGGTCATTGGTATGATACCTGACTTCTACACGGACCACGAGTCGGCCTTTCTTCTGAAGAAGGTCCTGGGCTAGGCAGAAGATCCTAAAAAGAACAAAAGGGGCGGCACTGTTACCAGCACCGCCCTTGAAACAGGCGGTCTTTCTTAGCTAAATCCGAACAATACTATGTATTCCTCTCCATCCATCATCGAATAGTCCACCACAAGGATCTCGAGCTTTCCATCCGCGTAGTAGTCCACTAGCAGGAGGAGGTTCAGACCGACCTGGTGGACCGCCTGGGAGAAGGCCAGAAGCTTGTGCGTCGTGCCCGAATAGACATAGATCGTGGAGACATCGTCGAACGCCATCCCGATTGCGACGATCTCGACGGTCCCGTTGTTATCCAGGTCGCCCAGCGCTATTGTGTTGACCTTTCCTATGTCCCCTGAGCGCCACACCTCGGTCCCGGTCTTATCATAGACGATGAAACATCCGGTGTAGTCGCCCATACCGTCATCAGATTCCACGACGCCGATAACGACCTCGGTCCCTGCAACACCGTCAATGTTGGCGGCGGCCACAGCATTCACACCACCGACGTCCGGGGTCTCCCAAAGCTCCGTCATGTCGGCCTTATAGACATAGAGCTTGCCTGTGTACGCCCCCATGGACCCTTCAGAGGACCCGAAGAGGACCTCCTTGTAGCCGTCACCATCGACATCGGCCAGCAGCATCGAGCTCCCGACGACGACCCCTCCATTGAACTCCCCTTGCTGGACGAACTTCCCGCTCTTCCATTCGAAGACCGAGACATTGGCGAGAGTTCCGGGGCCGAAGAAGCCCAACTTCGATATCGAGGTCATTGCCATCTCGACTGCGGGGTCCGCATCCAGGTTATCGACGCCGATAATGTAGCACCAGCCCCATCCCGTGCTGTTCCAAAGCTGATTGAGCCCATAGTCGTAGACCGCCACGCCACCGTTCATCTCCGCCGTGAAGTCCGTCACATTCATCCCCATGCTTCTCAGGTACGAGGCCAAGATCTCGTCCTTGCCATCTCCGTTGATGTCCGACAAGGAGACCCCGAAGATCCCACCGATCTTTACCCCATCTTTTTCTAGGGCATGGGTCTTTCCGTCGAAGATATAGAGCTTCCCATCAATCCAGGAAACGTTATTGGCGTCCATCCACGAGTAGGTCGCGACCCCAATGACTATCTCCAATTGGGGGTCCGCATCCAGGTTCGCCATCGCCAGGGCCATGGGCCCGGGGCTACCGATATCGGCGCTCTGCCACTCGATCGACTGGTTGCTCATGTTGTATATGGTTATGTTCCCGTGGGAAACGTTGTCCTCGCCCGTCATTCCCGAGCGGCTGACCACCATCTCAAGGACCCCGTCAGCGTCCACATCCCCGACCAGGACCTGTGAGGACTGTTCCAAGGACGGGCCCGCCCTCCAAAGCTCCTTTATCGTCATCGGCGCCACGAGGGCGGAGATATTGACCTCCAAGGTGGTCATGTCAGAGGCCCCGAAGGGGTCCGTGACCGTCAGATTGACCTCGTAGATGCCGGCCTTCTTGTAGTCGTGCGCAATGAAGCTCTGGTTGGAGAACATCCCGTCCCCGAACTCCCAAGAGAAGTTCAGGTAATCCCCGTCGGGATCGTAGGAGTTCTCGCCGTAGAAAGCTATTGGCGTGCTCACCATGGCGGACGCGTTATCTACGCTGGATACCGCCACTGGGGCCCGGTTGAGGTTGAGGACCGTTATGTTCCATTTGTGGCCGACCAGTAAGAACCCGTCCGTGAGGTTGACGAACAGGAAATGGAGGCCGCTCGAGTTGTAATCCGTTGTAAGATGGAAGGTCTTCGCGGTCCCGACGGCCTTGCCGTCAAGCTCCCAGCTGTAGCTGAGGGCATCCCCGTCAGGATCGGTGGCATTGACCGTGAAGTCCTTGACATCGTTCTCCACGATGGTGACATTCCCTACAGGCGAAAAGTCCACGATCTTGGGCCCTCGGTTCGTGTTGGTCACCTGGAGGGTCCAAAGGTGCGATGCCGAGCTGTTGCTTGGGTCCTTGAAGGTGACGTTCACGGTGTGCACCCCGCTCGCATTGTAGTCAGGGAAATAAGTGAAGGCCGCGATCTTTCCGGTCCCGGTGAGCACCTGGGCCCCGTCGAGCTTCCAGCTGAAGCTCAGGGTATCGTTGTCAGGGTCCGAGGCGGACGCGGTCATGGTCGTGTTGGCGGCCTCTGCCACGGAGGGGCCGCTCAAGGGCGTGAAGGTCATGATCGTTGGTGCCCGGTTTACATTTACGACCGTCAGGTTCCAGAGCTTGGAAACATTGGCTATCCCATCCTCCACCAGGACCTTGACCTTGTGGTCCCCAGCGCTAGAGAAGTTTGAAATGTAGCTGTATTGGAGCGAGTCAAGCTCCGTCATCACACCGTCGAAATACCAGGTCGCGGTCAGGGGGTCCGAGTTCCCATCAGAGGCGGTTATGTTGAACTCTTGGGTCGCCGCCTCGAGCATGCTGGGGGTCGAGCTCGACGGTTGGGCCCCTGTTATCACCGGAGGGGCGTTGTAGACAGTAATGCCGGTTGTAACAGAGTTGCTGAGCTTGCCATCGGATACCGTGAGGTTCGCGGTGTATATGCCGTCCTTCGTGTATTTGTGAGTGGTCTGGGCGCCAGTTGCGGTCGCCCCGTCACCGAACTTCCAGGAGAAAGTCAGCACGTCCTTCTTGTCCGGGTCGTAGGAGGACGAGCCGTTGAAGCTTACCTGTAGGTTGTGGGGCACGGTCGATTGACTTACCACCAAGTGCGCCACCGGCGGATGGTTCTTGGCCTTCGCGGGACCCTTGTGCCCCATCAGATAAACGGCCGGAACGATGGCCGCGATCACTACGATGGCAACGACGACACCTGCAAGCAACATCTTGTTCATGGTAACGACCTCCATTTCTGAATCCTTTGTACTTAATGGGAAAAATCTGTCACTACATAATCTTTATTGGGAGGGCCCTGGGTGGTCCCCAGGCCGTATAGGGGCCATCCTATTGCAGAAAAGGATGAAGAAAACCGACAACAAAATCAATAGAAACAGAGGAACAGGCCTAGCGCTTCTTTTTAGACTTCTTGGCCTGTTTCTTATGTACGCTCACCGTCTTTGCAGGCCTCTCAGGGATGAAGGCCGGTTCGTGCCCCAGGGGGGCCTGCTCCAGCCTTTCGAGCCTCGTGATGAGATCGCCTATTAGCTTCCGGTTGCTCTCGATCTCAATAGCAAGCGTCCTTACAAGCTCCTTGAACTCCCAGTCGGACAGCTTGTGCTGCATGTACGAATCAATCTTCTTGAGAATGCTGATATGCTCCCTCACATCCAGAAAGGGTTTGTCCATGTGATGCCCCCGTTGTAAATCCAATTAGGGGCCTGTGAAGATATAAAAGTTGTGGGATGGGATTATCATCTTGACGGTCAAGGATTACCAAAGCTGGGCGGAGCCTATAGTTCCGCCATCCATGGAAAGCGCGAGAGAATAACCCACCCCTCCAATTTCTTTTATACCATCCGCGTTCGGGTCAGCAAAGACAACAATGAAATCTCCAGAGGTGACAAATCCATCATAATTTGCGTCAACAACAACGAATGACGCTCCCTGTACCGTTTCGAATCTGTCCAAGACAAGGTTCGGGCTCCCGTCCTTAAGCGTTTCTGCGGGAGCGCCGCTTCCATCACTGAACTTTATCTGGTCCATTGGTATCGATGGTGATTTTTTAAGATACCAACCCGAGCTCAAAGTCTTGGAATTGGTTATCCCATGGATTTCCGCGCTCGAGGTCGAAACACCTACCATGATCGCGACATCGATTGCACCCTGCATTACAGTAACGTTGATGCTTTTCCATGCCAAGGTGGCGGTACTTATCGTTTCCACCATAACAATCCATCCACCTCCATTTGTAGTATTATTAGGTCTAGGATTCGAAAAGGCCGAGGAATTCAGACCTGCATTTGGGGCACAACCGCAACTCCCTTTCGAGAACTGTTGCATATACACTGCAAGAATAGCACCAAGGATCAGGCCGCAGATAACGATGGAGAGTATTATCCCTAGGCTCTGATGTTTATTTGGTCTCTTCATATTAGTATAATTGCCAAGTTCAAATATATAAATTGTCAAGTAATTATTGATAGAGTAGTAAAAAAAACAGACCTATTCGTACCCCTTGAAATCATCATTGATGTGGCTCTCCCAGTAATTGTACGGGCTCTGGGACTTTTGCGCACCCGTGATATCCCTTGCAAGACCGCCGTAATAGGAGCCGTACCTTTCCTTGATCTGCTCCTCGGCCGACTTGCACCTCTTGATGGCCTGCCGCACATGCTCGGGCTCGATGAGCGTGGCCTTCTCGAGGACCGCCATGTCGCCGGCCGTCCGCACAACGCCACCGAGCTCTCTGAGCCGGAGCGTAAAGGACGCCTTCTTCCCGTCGACGACTTGGGCCCTGCGCTTCGCTTCCTTCAAGAGTTCCTTGACAGCAGCGACCGACGCGTGCGGTATCCTGCGGTCCATCTCGATCTCCTGTGCGAAGAACTGGACCAAAAGGTCCGCGTTCTCCTTTGTCTCCTTCATCGAGATGTCCATGAGGACCTCGTAGCCGGACCCGACTATCCTGCTCCGAAGCGGTGACAGTATGTGCGGCAGGTCCTGAATGTTGCAAGCCCCCACGAAGATGAAATCGCACGGGACCTTATCGACCTTGACGGACGCACCTGCAGACTGCGGGTGGCGGCCGGTTATCGGGAAGTGCCGCTCCTGCATCGCGGTCAAGATGTAATGTTGAAGGGCCCCAAGGTGTGGGAGCTCGTCGATGAACATGACGCCTTCATGCGCCTCATGTATCGAGCCGGCGACGACGCGCTCATACGGCGGCGTCCCCAGCTGCGGGTGGCCTCCATAGGGGTCGTGCCTGACATCGCCTAGAAGCTCCGTCTCCGAAGCTCCAGTAGCAAGGATGAAGTTCTTCCTCTTGAGTGGGATCAATACTTTTCTTGGTGAGACCTTCTCTATCTGCCGGATCTTCTCGAGGGCCTTTTGGTCCATGAGCTTGATCTTGTCCCCGGCGCGCTCGTAGACCACGACCTCCTCTTTTCCATTGAGCGTCCTTGTGGTCTTGACGGATTTCTTTCCTCCGCCCCCGAGCTGGTTGAGCGTTACCTCGATGACATTTCCTAGCAGATCCCCGAAGGGCTGGTTCTCCATGCCGGCCTGGCTGCCCTTGCGCTTTTCGCATTTGGGACAGACCGCGTCCTCCGGCTGAGAATACGCGCCGCAGTTCTGGCAAAGATATCCGAGCTGCTCCGCGACCTTTCGGGGCACGTTCTCCGGCGGTAAAAGTTCCCCGCTAGCTACGGACCTGCCAGCATCCATGGCCAGGGCCTCGTCCTCGGTTAGGACCTCAATGAAGGGCCTTTCAGGGTTCTGCGGGTTGTGGACCACATGGACCTCTTGTCTGGGCTTGGGAAGATAGAACCCTAGCGCCTGGCCGATCATCGACTTGCCGGTCCCTGGGGGGCCGACCAACAGAAGGTGCCTGTGCTGCCTTGCCGACAGCCTTGCGATCTCGACCGCATGGTCTTGCCCTATGACCCTTTTCAGCGGGTCCGACGGTATCGGGACGTCCGTGGTCGACTCTATCGTAGCAAGAAGATGTTCTTTTTCTTTCTCGACCATACATCCATCCCCGTCAATAAAATGGAAACGGGGGGCTCATCGAGCCCCCCGACCGGGCCTCTATTCGAGGTCCGCCTTCGTCAGTACTTCCATCTCGGTCGGCTGCTTCGTGATGGAACCGTACTTCACGCCCACGAGGGTCTTTATGCCCTTCTCGGACGCAAGGTCCAGTATCCTTTGTGTTATCACACCATCGAACACTACGGCCGTGAGACCCTCTGGCGGGTGGGCCAGCGCCTCTGCCAGGTCCCTCACAGGGACCTCCTTTATGATAGCGTTCTTCTGACCAAGCAGGTTGGCCTTGAAGGTCCCCTGCAGGCCCTGCAGCATGTCCTTGAGCGCGACCTGGTCCTCAGAGAACTTCTTGTCGCCCTTGCCGCCTCGGAGCCTGTCGGTTATGCCCGAGAAGAAGCCTCCCCTGCGGTCCTGTCCTGGTGGGCCGGCCATCGGCCTGTCGCCCTCCGGGGGCCTAGGGCCGGTGCCGTTGGTCCTGGGCCTGTCATCGTGGTAAGGGGGCCTGGGGCCGGAAGGCGTTCCGCCGGAAGCGACCGGTGGGATGCCCGCGGCGACCATTGCTGGCCCGTCGGTCTTGACCGGCGGTGCCCGCTCTGGCCCTGTCGGCGCGCCCGCGTCCTCGTCGTCGGGCTGGGACAGCATCGGCACGTCCTCCGTGCCGGCAAGCTTGAGGTTCTGCATCCCGTGCATCTCGATGAACTGGTCAATCGCAACCTTGTTGCGCAGCGCCTTCATGATCTGCTTTTGGGTGAGCTCCTCGACCTCCCTGTTGCGGGGGGCCATCGCAATGAAATCGAGCTCTGCGACCTGGAGCAGCTCCCTTAGTATGAGCTCTCCGCCGCGGTCACCGTCGACAAAGGCGATGACGGACCTCTCCTTGGAAAGGTTCTTGATAGTCTGCGGGACGTTGGTCCCCTCGACGGCTATCGCGTTCTTGATGCCGTAGCGCAAAAGATTGAGCACATCGGAGCGGCCCTCGACCACGATTATAGAGTCGGAGGAGGCCACGTTGGGCCCGGCCGGGCACTTGTCCGGCCCGAAGCTTACAATGTCCTCGACCTGGACCGACTGCCGGACCTCGTCTGAGATATCGAGCTCGGAATCGCGGGCGGCCTTGCTCATGTTCTTCAGCAGTTCTTTGGCCCTGTCGATGATGCGGGTCTTCTTGGCGACCCTGACATCCTCGATGTCGCTGACCTGTATCTGGGCCTTGCAGGGGCCGACGCGGTCTATCGTCTCCAGCGCAGCGGCCAGTATCGATGTCTCCACCTGGTCAAGGCTCGAAGGCATTATGATGGTGCCCTCGGACTTTCCTTTTTTGGAATTGACATCGACCTCGATCCTTCCCATTCGGCCGGTCTTTTGCAGGTCCCTCAGGTCCAGCTGTTCGCCGAGCAGTCCCTCGGTCTGACCAAAAATCGCGCCCACAACATCGGGCTTCTCAACCACCCCGTCCGCCATTATTCTCGCTTTTATGATATATTTCGTCGTGCTTGGATCAACTCTTGTATCGATTGGCATTCTTGTTCCTCCAAATCTTTTCCTCTTTCGGACCTAGGTCCGGTTCTTCCTTCGCGAAAGGGCTAGCCCTCTCGGTCTGGAAAAAGCTGGCCTCTTCATCGAGAGGTCCAAGGCAGTCGAGCGATCCCTTCTCATGTCCGGGACAGCGCCCTTGCCTATCATCAGTTTTCCAAGACGGACCCTTGTCGGTCTCGGCATTATCCACAAACACACCGTGGTCCAGGGGGTCCTAGGGCGATTTCCCTGTGTGACCTGCCTTTTCACAGCGATGATGTAGTGATAGTGACCGGTGATGTTGACGGTTCAGCTCTTTCCAAAACTAACAAACTCGGTTCTTATATATAAATTTTATTATTTCCTAAAATTAGATGAAATCGGCTTCTTTCGGCACATGCCGACCCATCCCGTCGCCCAAGGGTTTATGACCCGGGATTTCACCTTAATATCGGGCCAGTTCGATTCATGTGATACAGATGAAATGGCCTGGTTGTAAAATCCTCAATAGCTCTTCGAGCAACAGGTCTTGTAAAGCTTGACCCTGAGGCCGTACTCCTTTGCCTTTTTCAGAGCGACCGGGGCCGGCATCGCGATCCGGTTGACCCCTGCCTCCACTGCCAGTACGTCCAGTACCTCCCGGTGCCTTCCCGTCGGCCGTGCGCAGCTGAGGGCTATCAAGGTCTTGGGCATCGTGAACCTCATGTTGGCCAGGAACCGCACGACATCGTACGGGTCCGGTGGTTTCAGACCGTCCATAGGCGAGCCCTTGATAGGAATAAGCACCACCAACACGACCGCGTAGGGCTTTGCCCTCGCGACCCTTTCCAACGCCTTGAACTCCCCTCTGACCTGGCCGTAATGCAATCCAAAGACGATGTGAGGGATCAGTGGGACCTTCGTCGCCGCTAGCGCGTCCAAGGACTCCCACACCTTCTTGATCGGGACCTTTAGATGGTAGACCTTCCGGAGCGTCTCCTGGTCCCCTACGACATCCATCATGAACTCGTCCACACCTGCGTCCTTGAGGGCAAGGGCCATCTTTTTATCAATGAGCCCGGTGTGGACGGAGATTTTCAGCTTCGTGTCCTTCTTGATACGTTTTATCGTCGGGAGGAAATCTTCCCAAGGCAGCGTTCCGTCCTTTCTGCTGCCGCCACTTATCAGGACACCGACGTCCTTTCTCTTAGCTGCCTTGATGCATTCCTCGTAAAGTTTCTCAGGTGTCGGGGCCGGTATCATGTATCCTAGGATCTTCCTCTGGCAGTGGTCGCAGTTCAATGAGCACGACCTGCCCGTGATCGATATCGTCGGGTATTTTCCCGAGGTCTTGTGATACGCCATCCTTCCGGGGATGAAGGTCAAAAGTTCCTTTCCGAAGGTCTTCCATGACATCTCCCGCGATGCTTGTATCAGCTCGTCGGGATCAGCGGCCTTCAGCGACTTCCAATCCTTGAAGGGTTTGAACTTTTTTATCGTCATTGATGATACTCCTTGAACGCTATCCAGCATCTTCTCATCAGGGCCTCGAAGGCCTCCTTGCTGTGCGAATCCTTCCTCCACGAAAGGACCATGTGCCTTCTGCGGTCTAAGGCGTGCTCGAGGCTCGGGCCAAGGAGCTCTTTCCAATCCTTGGCGTAGCCTTCCAGGGCACTCTCCTCCCCCGAGATGAACCTTGCGGCAGCGTCGCCTGCCAAAGCGCCCGTCTCGACGGCCTGCTGGATGCCGCCGCCCGTTATCGGGTGCGTGAAACCTCCTGCGTCACCGACGAGGAGCACGGACCCCACAACGCTCTTGAGGGGACCGCCCACCGGTATGTGCCCGGCGGTCTTTGACACCATGGGGCCGATCCTGTCACCGAGGGCAGTGACCAGGTCCCTGAGGGCGGACCCGGGCCTGCCTCCCAAGGACCTCTCGACGCCGACACCGACGTTGGCGAACTTTCCTTTGGGGAACAGCCAGCCGTAACCGCCCGGATAATCAGGATGCAAATAGACCTCGGTGAATTCCAACGGTTCTTTTAATTTGACCGTCCTCTGATGCGCGACCAAGAGCTCCTCGTTCTCCTGTCCTATCCAGGACCCGACGACAGAGCTAGGGCCGTCCGCACCGATTATGACCTTGGCCCAGACCTTTTGGAGCTTTCCGGACCGGCCATTTTCTAAGACAGCACCGACCGGCCCGTCGCCGCGCTTTTCTCCCATGATCGGTTCCACTGCAAGCGTGCCCTTCAAGAGGTCGACCCCCGCCCTGACCGCACGCTCGCAAAGGATTTGATCGAACAGTTCCCTGTGAAGGACGCACCCGGGGGCCCTCGATGTGGCCTTGACGCCCCCGAAAAGGTGGGTCACCATCCCCGCGACCTCTTGCGCTACGGCCTTGGACGGGACCTCTAGCTTTCGCACGACCTTTCTGTGCAGGAACTCTGCGCACTGGACAGGGACGCCGACCTTCTTTCTCTTCTCGACCAAAAGGACGGAGGCCCCGCCATCGGCTGCGACCTCTGCGGCGCGGGAGCCTGCCGGCCCGGCACCTACGATAAGGATATCGACCATTTTTTCAGACGATCCCTTCAACTGCGCCCCCTCCGCTTTGTTACGAGCCCCTTCTCTTCCGCATACAAGCATCGCCTTTGCGACTTCTTATCCTTGAGGGTCTCTTGGACGGCCCCAAGCTTCGCGTTCTTCTTGGCCTTCGACCTTCCGACGAGGCCTTTATCGCCCAGGACCTTCTCGAGAAGTTCCACATCGAGCTTGGTCTGCTCCTTGAACTTCCCAAGCTTCGCTTCCTTCTCCTGGTCGAGCTCGTAGCACGATGTCTCCTTGACGTCGATGAGCATCCCGGACATCCCGGCGCGCTCGAAATCCTCCTTGTGTTTTATGAAGAAGGGCTCGCAGCAGCATCCGATGTATGAGGACACGCCGCTCTTTTTCATCTCGGACAGGATCTTCCCAAGATGCTCGAAGTTCACAATGGTGATGGGTTCCATCCCTCTCATGCGGGCCAGTTCATAGGCAACGCCGACGGTGCACCGGCCGCACTCCAAACAATCCTCGTCGTATCGCATTGAGCAGTCGACCCATTTAGCGCAATACGGCAGCAGCACGACCGTCGTCTCCTCCCGGTGCTCCAGCGCGTCATTGACCATGTGGACCATGTTCGCTTCCTTGGCCGACAGGCCCAACTTCATAAGGTCCCGTTTCTTGAGCGCGGCCTCTATGGTGTCTATGAAATCCTGGGGCTTCACCCCCGGAAGCTCGGAGCCCTGCTCTTTGAAGAAATGTTTTACCACCGTCGACATATTGCGGACCTTGCAGTCCTTTAGAGCAGCCTCGAGGTCCAGTATTGCCCGGTTCGGATAGGCGAAGAAATCCCCGGTTATCAGGATGTACTTGATCACATCACGTTCTTTGTCCAGCAGCAGGCTGACCCGGATTATCCCACCAGGGGCCTTGTGGATAGCATAGAGCTGTCTTTCGTCCTCTAGGGGCCGCCGGACCTTGTAGACCCATTCCTCGGATTCGTAGTACGGCAGGTCCTCGTCGAGGAAGCTTTGCTCCCATTCTGTCAGGGGCCCCGGCTCGAAGCTGCATCCGAGGACCTCTTTAAAGCCCTCAAGTAGGGCCTTTTTAATCTTAGACAAGGCCGGCACCCTTTTGAGTTCCTGCTTGAGGGAGGTCACCCGTTCCCTTGCGGACCCGATCTCCTTGTCCTTGAGCTTCTCCGTCGGGATCCTCAGGGCCTTTATCATCGTCTCGATGTCGAAATCTATCAATAGTGTACCTTGGTAAAGGAAGGCGCCCTCGGCTTCCGTGCCCCCGGTTCCCGAGATCTTGCGCCCTTTGACCTCGATGTCGTTGACGGGCCTGAAGGTTGCATCGACGCCGAGCTTCTTGAGGCCCTTGATGGCTCCCTTGCACATCTTCTCGTACAGGCCCAGCACATCCCGCGGGCCACCGTCGAGCTTTGATATTATCTCCCAACCCAGGGAGCTCTCATCGAACAGGATCGCACCTCCGCCCGTGATGCGTCTGTTGATGTCGATGCCGCCGCGCTTGCAGTAAGGCTCACGTATCTCCTGCTCGACGCTCTGGTGGAAACCGACCAGGGCCGCCGACGGCGAGAACTGCAGGAATCGGAAAGTGTCCGGGGCCTTGTCCCTGGCCCTTGCCAACAGGACGGCCCGGTCCAGGCACATGTTCTGGGCGGCGGACCGGACGCCCGTGTCCAAAAGCCTCCATACAGAAGCCATAGAAGACCCCCCTCCTCAGAACTGACCCTCGATATTCTCGATGTCGTCCTTTCTTGGCGTGAAGGGATAGTTCCTCAAGAGCCCCTCTTGGGCCTGTGTCGGGGTCTCGTTCGCAAAGGGCCTGTTGCAGCCAGGGCAGCCCGAGGTGATGAAGGCCTTGCCCTTTTTGATCTGGGCCCGGATGACCTTGTCAGGAAGCCCGTAACCGACGAGCTTTCCTTTCTTGAAGGACATTTTGTCCGCCGTCACGAGCCCGTCCTCGATGAGCTGTCTAGCCAGCTGCATCCGTCGGTAGCTGTCCAGGGGCGGCTGCTTACCGTCCTTCATCAGCGAGCCTTTCTCGGGATAGAACGAGAACAGGTGCACACGGGCCCCCAGGTCGTAGCAATGCTGTATGAACCTGACGGCCTCCTCTTCGGACTCTCCAAGCCCCATGATGAGATGTACGCCCACAGAATACCGACCCTTGCCCATGACCTCGACGGCCTCCGTGATGCCCTTGATATAGGCGTCCCATTTGTGCGGGCCCGTCGTGCCTTTTCCCCGGAGCTTGTCGAAAAGCCCGGAAGTGCAGCAGTCGACGGCGATCGTGATGTTCTGGGCCCCGGCCTTTTTGATCGCCTCTAGGTCCTTTTTCTTGAACACCGTCGGTGTGATCAGTGTCGAGACCTTGAGCCCGGTGCCTTCCTTGACCCTGCGGACGATCTCGACCAGGTCCTTGGGGGCCTCCTTCCTCGTGAGGGCAGAAACGCACACGCGCTGGACGAACTTGTCATGCTTGGACGCTTCTTTGGTGGCCGCGATGACCTTGTCCAAAGGATACGACGGCCACGACACGCGTATCAGGCTCTTGCAGGTCGGCTGGTCGACGATCTCGCGCGCCTGACCGCAATACTTGCAGTTGGCGATACAGCCTTTATCGTATTCCATCAGAAGGTTGATACATCCGAGCTTAGCGTCCCTGTAGAACCTTCCTTTCTTGAAGCCCAGCGTCATGGATGCCGCGAGACTTATCCTGACGGTCTGGGGTGATGCCATGCGCCCTCCTCCTTATTTCTCCAAAGAATTGACGAACCTGACATAGGCTTTGGCGTCGAGCAATCCTTGCGGGGCGCCCTTGGCCTTTACCTTCAGAAGCCATCCCTTACCAAAAGGATCATCGTTGAGGACACCCGGGTCTTTCACGGCGTCCACGTTCACTTCGATGACCTCTCCCGAAACCGGTGACGAGAACCTTCCGACCCACTTGCCAGTTTCGATGGAACCGAAATCCCCACCTGTGACGAGGCGCTCGCCCTTTTTCGGAAGGACCAGATAGCTGACATCGCCCGCGTTCTCGACGGCATGGCGCGTCCATCCGACGATGAGCGTGTCGCCCTCCTTTCGGACCCACATGTGGTTGCGGTCATAGAGCAGGTCTGAAGGGGCCTCGATCTTCTTCGCGGGCATCGTGTTCCACCTGTCGGTGCAGCCCAGAGTATGTCCACGATAATAATAAATGATTTGATTAGAGGAACCTCCTTGACGGAGCGATTTTTTCTCTCTCGGTGACAGAAAACCCTTTAAATCCTATGGGTTAGTTTTATATAGAAGTTCTGATATATTATGGAGGCCGATGGGAGCGGACGACATTAAATATAATCGACGATAAATCGGGCTGCTTTCATCTGAAATTACACGTGAAAGAACACTAAAGATCCAGAAAAAACATAGGGGGAAAACAAAATGATGGGACAGCAAGGACAGATACCCATATTGGTGCTCAAAGAAGGCACGCAGAGAGAGAAAGGCAAGGGAGCGCAGCACAACAACATCCAGGCGGCAAAGGCAATCGCGGATGCAGTTCGCAGCACCCTTGGCCCAAAGGGAATGGACAAGATGCTCGTCGACAGCATGGGCGACGTCGTGATAACCAACGACGGCGTGACCATCCTCAAGGAGATCGACGTTGAGCATCCCGGCGCGAAGATGCTCGTCGAGGTCGCAAAGACCCAGGACGAGGAATGCGGTGACGGGACAACGACGGCCGTCATACTCGCCGGCGAACTTCTGAAGAACGCGGAGACTCTGATCGAGCAGAACGTTCACCCGACGGTCATCAACACCGGGTACAGGCTGGCCGCAGAGAAAGCCACCGAGGTACTCAACAAGGCCGCCATGGACGTTTCGGTCAACGACATTGAGACGCTCAAGATCATCGCGACGACGTCCATGTCCTCCAAGTCCGCTTCCATGAGCAAGGACATCCTGGCCGCTGTGGCAGTCAGGGCGGTCAAGGCCATCGTCGAGAAGCGCGACAACAAGCTCGTTGCCGACATCGACAACATACAGATAATTAAAAAGCACGGCGGGTCCGTTAGCGACACCGAGGCCATCGAAGGCATCATCATCGACAAAGAGGTCGTGCACCCGGGAATGCCCAAGCGGGTCAAGAACGCAAAGATCGCCCTCATCGATGCAGCCTTCGAGATCAAGAAGACCGAGGTCGACGCCAAGATCGAGATCCGGGACCCCAACCAGCTGCAGGCCTTCCTCGATGAGGAAGAGAAGACCCTGAGGCGGCATGTGGACTTCGTCAAGAAGTCCGGCGCCAACGTCATCTTCTGCCAGAAGGGCATCGATGACCTCGTGCAGTACTACCTTTCCAAGGAAGGGATCTACGCGGCACGCAGGCTCAAGAAGTCCGACATGGAGAAGCTCGCAAAGGCAACTGGTGCCAAGATCATCTCCAAGATCAACGACCTCACCAAGAACGACCTTGGCGCGGCCGCAATGGTCGAAGAGCGCAAGATCTCCGACGACAACATGACCTTCGTGACCGGCTGCAAGGACGCAAAGGCCGTCAGCATACTCATCCGGGGCGGCACCGAGCACGTCGTTGACGAGATCGAAAGGTCTTTGCACGACGCCCTCTCCGTGATCGCGGTCGCCATCGAGGATGGCAAGATCGCCACGGGCGGCGGCTCCATGGCCACCGAGATATCCCTCAGGCTGAGGGACTATGCAACATCCGTCGGCGGCAGGGAACAGATGGCAATCGAGGCCTTCGCTGACGCGATCGAGGTCGTACCCAGGACGCTGGCTGAGAACGCAGGCCTGGACCCCATCGATATCGTGTTGGAGCTCAGGAAGGCCCACAAGAGCGGCAAGATCCACGCTGGCATCAATGTCTTTACCGGCAAGGTAACGGACATGAAGAAGGAGAACGTCCTTGAACCAGTGAGGGTCGGCACCCAGGCCATATCCTCCGCGACCGAGGCCGCGACGATGATACTGAGGATCGACGACATCATCGCGTCCAGGTCCGGCGGCGGCCCAGGCGGCGCACCCGGTGGAATGCCTCCGGGCGGCATGGGCGGAATGGGCGGCGGCGAAGATTACTAAACGAAAAGGACCGGAAACGGTCCTTAACTTTCTTTTTTATTTTCTCTCTTCTTTATATCATCATTGTTAAAGTAGTGTAACTGTTACATTTTTCTTCCATCCTCTATTTAACCGCCCGGACCCAAAGAACACCTCGATGTCGCTCAAGATCTGTCTGGGCCTGTTATGCATCCTCCTGTTCCTCCAGTCCGCTCTAGGGTCCGGACTCGCGCAATCCAACATCTCTCAAAGGGCCATCCTAATGGAGACCGAGCCCAATGATAATTTCACAACGGCAAACGTTTTACTCCCCGGCGATGAAGTTAACGGAACGACGGGAATGCTATCGCCACATCCTATCGATGTTTTCAAGGTAAGGATGCAATCCGGTAAAATCCTCTCAGTCTCAGTGCATTCAAACTCCACCGGCTACAACGACCTGGTCCTACGACTGGAAATTTACGACAAATGGGCCCTAACGCCTGTCGCCTACTCTCATTCAGGGTTCCCTTGGGAATCGACGACACTTCTAGCTTTCTATGATGATTGGTATTATATCATGCTGATTCCATGGAAAGGCACCAGCATCTCGTACACCATGCATGTCAATTCAACCACAGCCCCAGAGGTCTTCGACAAAACCTCGCTCCTTGGCGAGCTTTCCAATTGCACCGACCATCCTGCAGACTGGTATTCGATGCTCCTCAATGGCGGCCAGACCAGCAACGATGTTGGAAACGCGACCTTGTCCTTCGACACGCAATCGGTGCATTTCGACCTGTATTTCCGCGATATGGTCGCCAACAGCTGGAGCTGGTGGTACAATTTTTCTTGGTGGGGTGACACCTACGGCGGTTCCGGGGGCAAGGTCCAGGAAGTCGAGAATGCGGCCACCTATACTGGCACTTATTATTGGGATGTCCAGGCCTGGACGGGGACCGGACCGTACTCGCTCACGATCCGGAAAAAGAGCGCACCTTCCGACGGTGACAACACTCCCTCCATGGCGACGGCCATCACAAGAGTGCCAGGCCAGACCAAGGCAAGTTACATCGGTACCGTCGATATGGCCTACGACCACTACGATTATTACAAGATCCATCTGAAGAAGGGGCAGTCCCTGAACGCTACGATGACGATGCTGGACCCATGGACCCTTGCTATCTACCGGATAACGATACTTTCGTGGAACACCACCGGTGATAACTTGGACGCGCTGTCGTCATGGACAAACATCAAGGATCCCAATATCGTGACCGGCCAAGCCCGGGCGGTCCTGGACCCAGCCCCCAAGGACGACGATTATTATATCCAGGTCCTGGCCCAGATGCCACTGCACCCGTCCAACCATTCCAATCTGGCCGACTGGCATGTCAACAAGGCCGTCGGAAAGTACCAACTGGACGTGGACCTGCCCAAGGACGTGCTGCATGCCCCCTCCATAAAATCCGGCGCTCCGACACAAGTGAATGTCACTGAGGACACAACCAATAGCGACCTCAAACTGTCCTCGGTCTTCACCGACCAAGATATCGGTGACCCAGACCTGCAGGACGCTCTTAGCTATTCTTGCGCCGGGACCTATGACCATTTCCAGATAAAATTATCCAATGATACTAACGGCACTATCACCATCACGCCCGAGACGGATTGGAACGGCCAAGCTGCTGTCACCTTCACGGCAACCGACCTCTACGGCCTCCAGAACTCCGCCAAGATAATGGTCAGGGTCGATTATGTCAACGACCCACCCATGCTCGCAGGCGGCATCACTGGGCTCCTCCACGATTTCACCGTCAAGGAAGGCACAGTAAATCAGTCCAACAATAACGTGGTCCTCGTAGACAAGAGCTCGGACCCCTGGACCTACACGGGATATACAGACCCAGACCTTCCCTATGGTGACCAGCTGACCTATACGATCGTAAGCAACTCGACTATCAATGCAAATGTTGCTACCGAGATCTCCGAGCAGAACAACTACATAACCGTCAAGTACCAGGGTGCCAAGGTCTTCAACCCGACGGGCGACACCTCCAAGTACGAGGTCCCGATAACGATCAAGGCCACGGACCTTGCCGGTGAATCGGTCTCCTACACGTATAACGTGACCGTCGATCAGAACCCTCCCGAGATAACCTGCGCTGACACGGTCATTGATGTCAACGAAGGCAACTCGACGACCGCGAACCTGGCGGACATATGCAAGGCCTCCACCGGCCACAGGCTGACCTTCGAGTTCCTTGGCGGCAACAGCCAGAACCTGTCGGTCAAGGTCGATGCACAGGGCAACGCGAAGTTCACCGCCCTGGGCGACTACTTCAATATAAACGGTGAGAACCTCAACTTCAAAGCATACATGACCGCACCCTGGCAGAAAACGGTCTACTTCAGCATGAACGTCGTCATCCGTAATGAGGGCCGTGAATTCCCGGACATCTATAACCCGCAGCCCGACCCGGCCATTGCCATCAATATAAACGAAGGCGCCAGCAAGGACTTCTCGGCGTCTGTGAAGAATTTCGATAACAGCCCGATGGACTTGAGGTACACCTGGCACGTCGACAACATCGCGGTCGCCTCCGGGACCAACAACTTCAGGTACCAACCTGACTACGATGCAGCAGCGGTCAACGACGGCAAGCATACGGTCAAGATGACCGTGCGCGACGGCTCTGGCGGTGAGGCTTCCATCACCTGGGCCGTCAAGGTCGACAATACGAACCGCAAGCCCACCTTGCGGATAACAACACCTCAGAACAATTCCCAGTTCGATCCTGGAAGGTCGATCAACTTCATCGCTGAGGCAACAGACCCGGACGGCGACCCGATCACTATCAAATGGCTCGAGAACGGCCAGGAGATCCACGCTTCTCAGTCCGAGAATGGAACGATCTTGGACAGCTGGTCCAAGAAATTCAACTCTGGCACGACCCACGTCATCGAGGTGATCGTGAAAGATTCTGGTGGATTGACCAGTTACTATTATTTTACAATAGACGTCAAAATAGGTACACCCGAGCCCCCGATCTATTATAGATTATGTGGCTACTCGTGCCTGCTCTGCCTATCGTTATCTGTCTCCCTTGTGGCCATCATCAAGAAAGGCCGCACACGATCTATCCATCCGCCCAAATAATCCCAATCTCGCCCGTCGACAGCTTTTTATATGCCCTATTCCTTACCAATCCGAGTATACAACCTAAGGTTGTTTAGTAAGAACGATAGGAACAAGGACGAGGTATGACTTTGGAGGAAAACGAGCTCGACGAGCTACTCATGCTGCTGAGCAACCCGACCAGGCGACACATCCTGGCCAAGCTCGTTCAGGAGAAGCACTATCCTTTGCAGCTCTCGAGGGAGCTCCGGGTCAGCCAGCAGGCCGTCACGAAACACCTGCACGTCCTCGAGGAGCACGGGGTCGTCGAATCCGTGACGGTCGCCTCCGAGGAAGGACCTCCCAGAAAGCTCTACAAGACGACCAAGAACTTCACTATAACGATCTCCATGGACCCGAGGATGTTCGACGCCAGGGCCCAGGAGCCCCAAAGAACGACCTCGGCACCTATGACCGAGGCCCTTAAAGCGATCGACGAAGAGTTCCGGGGCGTTCTCCACACACAGAACTACAAGGAACGTGTCCGGGACCTGGGCGAGCTTCTCGTAAAAGCCGAGGACGAGTTCGATAAGCTCGACGAAAAGCGCGCCGCCTTGCTCCAGATGAAATCCCGGATGCTCAAGGAGGCCTCCGCTCTTATAATGGAGCTTTATCCTGACTATTCTCATAGGGCCGTGCTATATTTGCTGCTAGAGAACCCTAATATAACAGTAAGGGACATGGCCCAAGCCCTTAACATGAACGAAGCCGAGATCGTTGCGGTCCTCAAGGACCTTTCAACGGACAACGTCCTTCCTCTGAAAACGGAGGGGCGCGGCCACAAACGAACAAGGGCCAAGCCGATAAAAGTGAAGATAAACATGATAAAGTAGGACGAGGGGATACGAATGGCAACGAAGTTGAGGTACAATAGGTTCGAGAGGGCCAGGATCATCGGAGCGAGGGCGCTGCAGGTATCACTGGGCGCACCGGTCCTGGTCAAGGTCCCCAAAGATATGATCGACCCGATCAAGATCTCCATGCTGGAGTTCGAGAAGAACGCGATACCGATAACGGTCAGACGGGTAGACTCTATCCGCGAGGAAGGCCATATCGTCGAGCGGCCAACCCAAGAGATCGAGCCTGACCTTGAGGAGGCCCGCGAGAAGGCCCTCGAGAAGGCCGAGAAGGCCTCCCAGACCCAGACCCCCGCCGAGATCGAAGCGATGAAGCGCGAGAAGGAGAAGCTCGAGGCTGTGCCGATAGACACCAGTCCTCTCAAGGCCATAAAGAAGGAAAAGGGCGCCAAAGACGAGGACGAGAAGGAAGAGAAGGAAGAGGAAGTCACCGACATAGAGGACGACGGCACCGGCCTCTAGGCCCATGCCTCGTCCTGTCTTGATATTTCGAGCCTTTGGCTGTCGTGGGTCCTATGGCGAAGAAAGTGCACAAGACAAAGGCCCAGGCCTCGACCCGCAGCGGGTCCAAGGCCGAGCCCAAGCCTGAAATCCCCGAGGCCACGCCTTGCCCCGAGGAAGTCCAGCCCAAGCCCACCGAGCTCGAGCTCATGACCACGGAGCGCGACGAGCTCGACGAAAGGCTCGCCTACATGCAGGCCGAGTTCGAGAACCTTAAAAAGCGCTCCCAGCGCGACATCGACGCCCGGGTCTTTCGGGCCAAGGAAAAGCTGTTCCTGGACATCCTTTGCGTCATGGACAACATGGACCTCGCGCTGGCCCAGGTCAATGGTGCCGCGGGCAAATCCGGCGAGGACTTCGAGAACTTCGCCAAAGGGGTCCGCATGATCCACCAGCAGATGCGTCAGGTACTCGCACAGCATGGATTGGAGCCCCTCGAGGCAGTGGGCAAGCCCTTCGACCCCTTCAGGCACGAGGCGCTGATGAAGGTCGAAGAAAAGGACAAGCCCGACGGCATCATCCTCGAGGAGATCGTAAAGGGCTATCTTCTCGACGGGAACATCGTCCGGCCCACGAAAGTAAAGGTCAACATCCTGCCCAAGGCCCAAGAGCCCAAGCAGTAAAAATGATAAAGCTAGGAAAAGGAGGAATAACCAATGGCAAAGAAAGGAAAGAGTGCCCCCAAATCCAAGGGCAAGGTCATAGGTATCGACCTGGGGACCACGAACTCTGAGGTCGCCGTCATGGAGGGCGGCAAGCCCGTGGTCATCCCGAGCGCAGAGGGTTCCCGGTACTACCCCTCCGTCGTGGCCTTCACCAAGGAAGGAGAAAGACTTGTAGGAGAGGCCGCCAAGAGGCAGGCCATCACCAACCCTGAGCGCACCATCATGGAGATCAAGCGCAAGATGGGGACCGATTACAAGATAACGATCGAGGACAAGGACTACACGCCCCAAGAGATCTCGGCCATGATACTTTCCAAGCTCAAGGCCGACGCCGAGGCCTATCTTGGCGAGAGCATCTCCGAGGCGGTCATCTCCGTTCCCGCTTATTTCAACGACAACCAAAGGACGGCCACTAGAGACGCCGGCCTCATCGCAGGACTGGAGGTCAAGCGCATCATCAACGAGCCCACGGCAGCGGCCATGGCGTACGGACTCGACAAGGACGTCGAGGACCAGACCATCGTGGTCCTGGACCTGGGCGGTGGGACCTTCGATGTCACCATCATGGGCTTCGGCGAAGGGGCCTTCGAGGTCGAGGCGACCTCGGGCGACACCCAGCTGGGCGGCTCCGACATGGACCGGACCATCTCTAAATGGGTCCTGGACCAGTTCGAGAAAGAGCACGAGATCGACATCTCCGAGGACAAAGCGGCCATGCAAAGGATCCGCGATGCCGCCGAGAAGGCCAAGATGGAGCTCACCTCGACACTCAAGACCACCATAAACCTGCCCTTCCTTTTCAACGACGCCAAGGGCCCTAAGCACCTCGAGCTTATATTGACCCGTGCCAAGATGGAAGAGCTGATCGAGCCCATCCTCAAGCGGCTCGACCCGTGCATGAAGACCGCCCTCAAGGACGCCAAGATGACCAAAGACGACATCGACAAGGTCATACTAGTGGGCGGCCCCACAAGGATGCCCTGCGTCCGCGACCGCTTCAAGAAGTTCTTCGACAAGGAGCCGGAGCGCGGCGTGGACCCGATGGAATGCGTCGCCATAGGCGCTGCCATCCAGGCCGGCGTCCTCACAGGAGAGGTCACTGGAATAGTCCTGGTCGACGTTACCCCACTGACCCTAGGCGTCGAGACCAAGGGTGGCATCTTCACCCCCCAGATCGAGCGCAACACCGCGATACCTTCTAAAAAGAAGCAGATTTACACAACGGCCGCGGACAACCAGACCACCGTGACCATCCACGTCCTGCAAGGCGAGCGCAAGATGGCCGAGGACTGCGTGTCCTTGGGAATGTTCAACCTGACCGGCATCATGCCCTCACCCATGGGCATCCCCCAGATCGAGGTCGAGTTCAATATCGATCGCAACGGGATATTGAACGTCAAAGCGCGCGACCTTGGCACCGGCAAGGAGACCGGCCTGACCATCACGGCATCGACAAAGATCCCCAAGGACGACATCGAGCGCATGATGGACGAGGCCAAGCGCAACGCCGACAAGGACAAGAAGGCCCACGAGACCGTCGAGGCCAAGAACAACGCCGAGCATCTGATCTACACCGCCAAACAGATGGTGAGCGACCTTGGCGACAAGCTCACGAAAGAACAGAAGGAAGAGCTTGGCAAGAAGTCCGCGACCCTCCAGAAGGCCCTTGACGACGAGGACATGGAGGCCATCAAAAAGGAATCCGAGGCCTTCACCAAGACCATGAACGCCATCTCGACCCAGATCTACCAGCAGGCCTCGGCGGCCTACCAGCAGGCCAACCAGGGCAAGGGGGGCCGAGGGGGGCCCAAGACCGGTCCCAGCCCCGAAGAGCCCGAGGAACAAGAGGAGGAGCAGCCCAAGAAGGGCCGCAAGGGCGAGAAGGTCGTTGACGCGGACTACGAAGTAATCGACAAGGACAAGGAAGAGGACGAGGACAAGTAAGGTCCTTGTCCATCCGAGGCCTTCACAATGACCAAAGACGATTACTACGAGGTCCTGGGCGTCGAGCACGGGGCCTCGAAACAAGAGGTCAAGAAGGCCTTCAGGCGCCTTGCCAAGAAGTTCCACCCCGACATCTACGACGGGGACCCCAAAGTGGCCGAGGAGAAGTTCAAGGAGATCTCCGAGGCCTA
>Ga0209777_10002599_pt1 | contig 23471 bp, 19 predicted proteins | sample FrelakmetHBP12HB_FD_187147 | JGI IMG/M metagenome (GOLD analysis project Ga0209777, IMG submission 187147) | Freshwater lake sediment microbial communities from the University of Notre Dame, USA, for methane emissions studies -HBP12 HB (SPAdes)... | ecosystem: Environmental > Aquatic >...
TTAAAGGGTACCATGTCATCTCAAAAAACCAGTCTGGTCCGCCATGGATCAGGAGGGCTGCCGGGTTGTTCTTCCGGACCTGCGGCCTGAAAAGCAATGCCGGGATGGGCGTCCCATCTCGTCCGGGGTAAGCGATCTCCTCGGGCATGGCAAACGGTAGATCAGCTAATTCATTTGGCAAAGAATGAGTCAACTGAGTGAAGATTCCATCCTCCAGCGAGAGAGACCATAAATCATCCGGATGGCGGGGATTATCGAAAGCAAAGATGATGTGGTTGCCATCCGGCGTGAAGTGAGGCAGGTAATGCACACCCGGCTCAACCTGGTACATTACCGCGGACTTACCTGGCTCATGGACCGCCAGCCAGGAAACTGTGCCGCGGTTGAAAACGTAAGCAAGTCGGGTTCCATCCGGCGACCATGCTGGAAACTGCTTCTCCCCTTCCCCATCCGTCAACCAGATGATGCGTTGTGTAGCCAATTCGTAAATAGCGACATTGTTGTACCCATGAACGTCCGATGTAAATGCCAATCGCTTGCTATCCGGTGACCAGCAAGTCTGCCCGGCGTCAATCGGTCCGCCTTCATCAGCAATCCGAAGTACTGCTCCTTTCTCTTTGGCCAGGATAATATAAGTGCCGAAATCAATCCCCCCTGCCTCAACGGTCACAGCCAGCCAGAGTCCATCCGGCGACCAGCGAACTTTCCAGGCCGGGTATCCGGTATCCAGTACAAGCCGGGTTTCGCCTCCTTCAAGAGGGATCACGTAAACATTGAATTGCCCGGTTTGGTCAGAACTAAAGGCGATGTGTTTGCCATCCGGCGACCAGGAGAAATCAGCCTGCAAAGAATAATTCAGATCCGGGGTCAGGTCCTGTTGTTCGCCAGAGTCAAACTCATGTACAAAAAGGTGATAGGCTTCACTGCCATCAAAATCCACTGTGAATGCCAGGGCGCGTCCATCCGGAGAATAGCGCGGGTGGAACTTTCCTCCCGGCCCTCGCGAAACAAGATAAGGGTTTGTTTTACCGCGCAGGGAAATTTCGTAGATTTCCCAATTTCCATCCGGATTCCAGGAAAAGGCAACATGTTCGCCGTCGGGCGAAACATCGAAGCCCATCTCCACTTCCACACAAGGAACGCGCAACAAAACCCCTAGGTCAATCATGGCCCTTCTTTCTTTCAAACTTTATGGCAGGCAACCCAGTGGCTGGGTGCGGCAAGACGCCACTGCGGAACCTCGCGGCTGCATTGCTCATCTGCAAGCGGGCAGCGCGGGTGGAAACGGCAGCCAGAGGGTGGGTTAATCGGGCTGGGTACATCCCCGGCCAGGATGATGCGTCGACGGGCGCGGTCCTTTTTGGGGTCCGGCACGGGGACGGCAGAAAGCAGCGCTGTGGTGTACGGGTGGAGCGGATGCTCGTAAAGTTCGTTGTGATCGGCCATTTCAGCCATCACACCCAGATACATGACCGCCACCCGGTCACAGATGTGTCGAACCATGCTGAGATCATGAGCAATGAAGAGATAAGTCAGACCAAGGCGGTCCTGAAGATCCTCCAGCAGGTTGACTACCTGCGCCTGGATGGATACATCCAGCGCTGAAATCGGTTCATCGCAAACGATAAACTTTGGATCGGAAGCCAGGGCGCGCGCGACGCCGATGCGCTGGCGTTGTCCGCCCGAGAATTCGTGGGGAAAACGGTTGATCAGCCGTCCGCTTAGTCCGACCAATCCCATCAGTTCCTGGACTCGTTCGACGCGTTCTGCTTCGGTCTTGTATAGGTGGTGGACGCGTAACGGTTCACTGACAATGGAGTGGACCGTCCAGCGTGGGTTGAGAGAGGCGTAAGGGTCCTGGAAAATCATCTGCGCCATGCGGCGAATGGCAAGCATTTCCCTGCCTTTGGCAGAACGGACATTGTGACTGTCTATTGTGACCACTCCGGCGGTTGCCGGGTAAAGCCCTAGCAACGTGCGCCCGGCAGTGGTCTTGCCACATCCGCTCTCACCCACCAAGCCGAGGGTCTCGCCGCGCTCGATGGTGAACGAAATCCCGTCCACGGCGCGCACCGCACCGACCTTGCGCTGGACGATGATCCCGCGCATCACTGGAAAGTGTTTGGTCAGATTTTCAACCTTCACCAGCGGCTGGGTTTCGTTCATCGCTGCGCTCCAGTCTTAATGTCAACCCAGCAGGCAATGTTGTGGTGGTTTTCCCCAACTGCCGTAAGGAATGGATTCTCGGTTCTGCAGCGTTCGATGACAAACTCACAGCGGACTGCAAATGGACATCCGTGCGGCTCCACCAAAAGACTGGGTGGCGCACCCGGGATGGATTTAAGCCTCCGGTCTCGCCGACGGTCTACGCGCGGCAGAGCCTCCAGCAAGGAACTCGTGTAAGGGTGACGAGGGTTTTCATATAAGGCATTCACGTTGGCTTCCTCGACAATAAAACCAGCGTACATCACCATCACGCGGTCTGCAATCCCGGCTACCACGCCCAGGTCGTGTGTGATCCAGATGACAGCCATGCCAACCTGCTGGCGAATTCTTATTACCAGCTCAATGATTTGAGCCTGGATGGTTACATCCAGTGCAGTTGTCGGCTCATCGGCGATCAGCAGGCTGGGATTGCAGGTCAGTGCCATGGCAATCATCACCCGCTGGCGCATCCCGCCCGAGAACAGGTGAGGATAATCACCCAGACGGTGCGAAGGGTCCGAGATGCCGACCATTTCCAGCAATTCCACAGCTCGTTTATTGGCAGATTTCTGATCCATCCCCATGTGGACACGCAGCGATTCTGTAATCTGTTTACCAATGGTCAGAACAGGATTGAGCGATGTCATGGGGTCCTGGAAGATCATGGCAATTTCCTGACCACGAATGGCTTCCATCTCGCGCTCGGACTTTTTAAGTAGATCCTGACCACGGTACAGCACTACGCCCCCGGCAATCTCCCCCGGTGGAACCAGGATCAATTGCAGGACCGAGAGCATGCTGACTGATTTCCCACATCCGCTCTCCCCGACAACCGCCAGCGTTTCCCCTTCGTCCACATGGAAGGAAATTCCATTGACGGCATATACCGTCCCTTCAGGGGTAAGGAAGCGGGTTTTCAAGTCTTTAACATCGAGAAGGGATGTCATTGGGTCAAACCGTCCGGCTGTGTGGGTCGAGGGCATCCCGCAGGCCATCACCCAGGAAATTGATGCTGAGCACCGTCAGCAAGATGAGCAGGGCCGGATAGAACCACAGCCAGGGTGCAGATTCAAGATAATTATTGGCGCTGTCAAGCATATTGCCCCAGGTGGCAGTCGGCGGCTGGACACCCAAACCGAGAAAGCTGATGTAGGCCTCAGACAGTATTGCATTGGCGACACCCAGTGTGGCCGTGACAATAATCGGGGCGAGGCAATTCGGCAGTATATGCATGAAGATGATCTCTATATTGCGCGTCCCGGTGGCGCGTGCTGCCAGGACAAAATCTCGCTCTTTCAGGGACAGGAATTCTGCCCGGACAATGCGCGCGAGGTACATCCACGCAGTCCCTCCAATAATCAGCACAATCAGAACGACACTGCCACTTAATATTCGGCCAAAAAAGGAAATATCCGGTATTTTACCCCCAAAGAATTTGGCCATGACTATCAGCAGAAATATTTCAGGGATGTTCAGCATAGCTTCGGTGATGCGCATTAAGATGTTATCCACCACGCCACCATAGTAGCCAGCCAATGCACCTACCAGGATACCCAGAATCGTCTCGACGATGACCGCAGTCATACCGATCAGGAGGGAAATCTGACCTCCATAGATAGTGCGAGCCAGGATGTCACGACCAATCGCATCCGTACCAAAAGGATGTTGCTGGCTGGGAGCATTTAAGCTGATGGTTGTGTCATTGAAATTGGCGTAATCCTCTGAAACAAAGAACGCACCGCCGAAGGAGTAGAAGAATAATAGCACCAGGACGATTGTGCCAAAGATCGCCAGTTTGTGCCTCTTGAAACGCCGCCAGGTGAGTTCTTGCAAGCTGAGCGGAGGAGTCTCCAGTTCATCGGGAGTCAGTACGGGGATGTGGGCTGCTTCTGTGGTCATGGCTGTATCAGGTCAGGCCTCGAAACGGATGCGCGGGTCAAGCCAGGCATAGACGATATCCGTGATGATTTGGAAAACCACCACAGCAAAGGCAATTAGCATCAGAATACCCATTACCACTGGCAGGTCACTGCGTGTAACATGATCGAGGAATAGGCGGCCAGTTCCAGGCCAGGCAAAGATGCGCTCAGTAACAACTGCTCCACCCAGCAGGAAAGGCAGGTCAAGACCAACGATCGTTACAATCGGCAGGGAGGCATTCTTCAAAGCATGGATAAAGAGCACCGACACACGTGGCAGGCCCTTTGATCTCGCTGTGCGAATATAATCCTGGCTCATCACCTCCAGCATCGTACTGCGGATGTATCGACTATAAGCCGCAAAACTGACGAAGGACATGGTCAACACTGGCAGGATCATGTGCAAGAGTACCTGTCCAACGGATTCACCAACCGTGGGATCGAACATCCCAACTGTCGGCAGGTAAGGCAACCCCCAGCGCTTGAACAAGACCGAAAAGATATACATGGAGAGCAAACCAACGAAGAAAATTGGCATGGAATATCCAATGAAAAGGATGGCCGTGATAAAGTGATCGAAGGCGGAGTATTGGCGTAGGGCAGAATAGATTCCCACCAGCAATGCTCCCACGATGACAACAATTTCCGATGCGACCATCAGGAGAAGCGTGTTTGGCAGCCGTTCAGCAATAACCTGGATGACCGGAACACCCCGGTTGACTAATGAAGTGCCAAAATCGCCGCGCAGAATGCCGTGCCGCGTCCCGGTTGATTCCGCGATCCCATCACCATCCAAGTCCACCTTGGCCCAGTCGTTACCCACCAGCCAGTAAATGTATTGAATATAAATCGGTTTATCCAAGCCCAACTGGCGGGTCAGTCGCAGCCGGTCCGCCGGACGTGTAAGAGTGCGTCCGCCCATGGTAGCAATCGGGTCACCCATATTCATCATCAAGACGAATAGGACGATGCTAATTATGAACAGCAGTGGGATCCCCTGCAAAAAACGACGAAGAATATAGCGGCCCATATAATCCTTAGGTGGAAGAGCAGAACAACATTGCCCCTCCGCTCTTCCACCTGCACGTATTTTTATTTATCGACCAAATCCCATTCTGTAATATTGAAGAATGGCGAAGCACCGGAGAACTTGACACCCGTCAAACGTTTGCCCACCGCCCAGATATCCGGATCTATCCACAGTCCGAGCCAGTACACTTTGTCGTAGAAAATCTGATTCATCTGGGAGATCGTCTTCTGGCGTTCCACCGGATCCACCTGGGTGATTTGTTGTGCGCTAAGAGCATCTAATTGTGGATCACACAAGTACTGCCAATTGGATCCGCTGGGATAATCCGCAGTGGGGATTTCGCTGCAGTACCAGTAGTAAACGTCCGGATCTGGCACCAATGGGCCGTCGGACCACTCCATAATGTCGACCTTTCCGGTCGCGGCCGGTCCGTCCTGTGCGAAATAGGTGTCGCTTGAGTAGCTTTGCAATTCGACCTTGATACCTATTGCGGCAAGTTGTTGTTGTACTACGGCCTGAACATTCGCGCGAGTTTCGTTTTCATTGGTCGTGCCATAGGTCAGATCTAACTCGACGCCATTCTTATCGCGCACGCCATCCCCATTGCTGTCAATCCAGCCAGCTTGGTCGAGCAGCGCTTTTGCCGCTGCCGGGTCGTAGGGATAGTTCTGTAGTGGCGGGTTATTCCAAAAAGGTGGTAGCGCAGACCAATAACTTGCCGGGACTTCCGTCATACCGAGCAGCAAATCGCGGACGATGCCTTCCCGGTCGATCGCCATGGCGATTGCCTTACGCACATTAATATCGCGCAGTCCGGGGTTGCCCAATTTGTTGTTCGTATCGATCAAGAAGAACATGCCCTCGTTCAAACCAGTTGGTTCGGTCATAATGGTAAGCCCCGCATTCTTCAGTTTTGGTATTTCGTTATAAGGGAAAAAGGTGCTAAGATCACCATCCCCTGCAGTCAGGGCGGCAATCTGCGAGGCATTATCCGGAACAAAGCGAATGAAGATCTCGTCGATCTTCGGCTTCGTTCCCCAGTAATTCTGGTTGGCCGTAAAGCGGGCAAAGCTGCCCGACTGCCACTCTGTAAAAACGTACGGCCCGCAACCAACTGTTGGCTTGGTATTCCACTCAGCGTTGTCCAGCGTTCCACCCGCATCATACACAGGCTGAAGGATATGAGCCGGAATGATGCCGCGGAAGGTGGTAAGCCAAGGCGCAAAAGGCCCATCGAAATGAATAATGACCGTCTTCGGGTCCGGTGTATCAACGCTGGTTATTTTGCTATAGGGATATGAAGATGCGACCGTGTTCTTTGGGTCAACGGACATAGCCCAGGTGAAGCGGAAATCCTCCGAAGTCAACGGCTGGTTATCTGACCACTTAAGCCCGTCCCGCAAGTGCAAGGTGATGGTTGCACCATCCGTGGAGATATCACCGTTCGCGATACTAGGAATCTCGGTAACAAGGTACGGGAATGGGTTGTTGTTTTCGTCAAAATTCCATGGCCAACAGTCCCAAAGCTGCTGTGTTACCGTGGAGAACCACATATTTGTGTACAAGGGGTTCAACGAGTCGAACTCCTCGTTCCAAATGAACGTGGCAACCTTTTTTTGCGGAACAGGCGTCGGAGAAACCTGGGTCGGAGAAACCTGGGGGGTTACTCCTATGGCACTGGGAGTTGGAGTGGCACTCCCACACCCACTCAGAATCAGGCTGGCCACGACCAGGATGGCGAAAACAGTGTACAAAACAGTTTTTTTTGACATCCTTCCTCCTTTGCTAGAAAACGGGCAATCAACATGTTTATAGTAGCAAAAAAACGCCACCAGAACAACTGCAATTCGTTCTGATGGCGCATGCTAATCATTCCATTTTTGGGAGGGCATCCATGCCGGCTTTTCGAGCCAGGTTCTCGACCATCGTCCGCAATTCACGCTCCTGCTCTGGAGCGTAACTCGGGCGTGCGTAAGCGGAGAGCAGTTCACGGGTCCTAATTTTGGCACGGGCAAATGTATCAAGACTGCCGGCTGCCTGCCAGCCGCGATTGGATTCCCGGTCAATCACTGCTGACGGCAGATATTGTTCTTTGGAGAACAACTCGCGCGTGACCTTTTGCTTGAGGAAATCCCCTTTGAAATTGATTCCTTCGAACAGGGCGGTTGCCAGCGTTTCGGTGCGGATCTCGATCCCAGCCAGTAGACGTTGGGCCATGGCAATTCCTTCAGCATCCACCACCAGCTTCTCAGGGCTTTGACAGGCCAGAAAATCGAGCATCCCTGCCCCGGAAATCATGTTGATGCCTGCCAGCGCGCCGACCAGAGCCGTAACACCGCTTTCCAGTCCGGCTTGGGCATCCACGATTTTGGCATCAGAAGCGCCAAGGTAGGCATGGGTCGGGAGGTTGAGCGATTTGCCCACTTGTGCGTATGCTGCGTCGATCATGGCCGTTTCGATGGCACCCATCGGTGTTGTGCCGTGCCGCATGTCAAAGATGGCCGGTGCACCGCCCCATACAATGGGAGCACCCGGGTTGGCCAGTTGATGAATGGCAATCCCGCTCAAACTCTCAGCAGCATGCTGGACGATTGAACCAATTAACGTTACCGGCGCAGCCGCTCCTGCCAACGGCATCGAGATGAGTTCCGCCGGGACACGTGCCCGTGCCAGCTCGATGAGGTTACCCGCGCCAAAATCGCTCCAAATGAGCGGTGGTGAAGGACATACATCGAAGACCGCTTGCGGTTTTTCAGTCAGCGCCTGGCGGCCGCCGGTAAAAATCGCCAGCATATCAATCATTGCGCCAAGGGTCTGAAGGGAAAACGAACCGGTTACAATCGGTTTCTGTGAAAACAGCAGGACAATGTACAGCCTGTATAGGTCACCAATGGCTTTGGGAACTTCATTGCAAACGATGGCGGTGGATTGGGCGTCATACTGCGGGAGCATCTCAGCAACCTTGACTACACGCATCAGGTCCGCCGTATAGGAACTTTTATGCTCCAATGTTTCCGGATCGAGGATATGGACGCCGGATGAACCGGGGTCAAAATGGACTGAGTTACCGCCATAATGAACCTTGGGATAACCATTCCGGTTGTAGAGCTGGAATTCCGCCGGAACGGTATCCAGGGCCTTCCGAACGATTTTTTCAGGAATTTTTACCACATCCCCTTCTGTCTTCGAGCCGGCCCTAAATAACAGATCGCGTGCTTCAGAAGACTGGACTTTTATCCCCGGCTTTTGCATCAATTGGAATGCCTCATCCAGGATGCGGGCAATCAGGTCTAACGTCAAAAGCTCGAGTTTTGGCTGCATCGTCGTCATTTCTTCTCCAGCGATGTAATGATCTTTGCCATTTCAGTGCAGATTCTCTCGTCAAGTGGATCGGGCTGGTAGGTCTCCAGTGTCTTACGCGCTTTCGCCAGTGCCCAGTCACGCGCATCGTCTTTCTTCGTCTCCCACTCGTTATAGGGACGTCGGTCCATGAATTGTGGCAGGAAAAGTTCGCGCATGTGCTTGAGAGTATGCTTCTGGGACAGGTAATTGCCGCCTGGGCCAACTGCTGCAATTGTATCAAGTGCCAGCGTTTCATCATCAACAATAATGCCTTGCATCGTCTTGTGGATGATGGAGAAAATCTCGCAATCCATCATCATTTCTGCAAACGACCAGATGCGGCTGCCATGCAGAAAACCCACACCCAACAGCATATCCGACATGACGATGCTTGCCATGAACGTGGACAGGCTGTTCTCGATGCCCGCTTGCCAGTTCGGCTCTTTGGCACCTGTGGCGAACGAACCCATCGAGAGCGGGATATTATAGAAATCGGAGAGTACATTGGTGGCTGCGCCATACAGGAAATCCTCCGGGCCACCACCGGTGTAGGCGCCTGTCCGCAAATCGGAGGCGGTCTGGGCCGCGGCATAGAAGACCGGCGCTCCAGGATAGGCCAATTGAATAAGAGCAGTCCCGGCGATTACCTCAGCATTTCCGACCGCCAAATTACCTGCCAGCGTGGCTGGACCGGTGGTCAGGTTCGCCGCCATGGTCATAAACCCGGTCGGAATGCCGTACTCGGCTGCCACAAGCGCCGCATCCAGGCTGCCACCATCGTGTCCGAGCGGAGGCGCGGAGCACTCCATCAGTGAAAGGACCGGGCGTAGGCGTAAATTATCCTTGCCACCGGCAATCAGCATCGCCATTTCAATTGCGGCGTGTGCTTCGGTTTCGTTATATATGGATTCGGTCTGCACGTGCTTGGTGGAGTTTTCCCAGATGGCCTTGATCTCATGCAGGCCGCGCGTCTCGGGGGGCATGTCCTGTGCCGAGACCGGCACCCAGTGGAAGGCCACTTCCTCGGTCGCATCAGCGATACGGGAAATATCCCGTACATCCTGTAAGCAGGATGTACGACGCACACCTGTCTTAATATCAATCACTTCCACGCCACAACCATCTGTGCCAACAAAGACGTGGTTGCCGTCCAGTGGCAGATCTTGTTGCGGGTCTCGTGCTGCCAGGGAATAAATCGGCGGACAGGTTTTTAAGGCTTTCTCGATAAGTTCTGCCTTGGCGCGGACGACCATTTTCTTGCTGTCAACTGCGGCGCCATTAGCAGCCCAGATTTCCAATGCACGACTGGAGGGGAAGCGGACACCTACTTTTTCGATGATCCACAGCGTGGCATCGTGGATTTTCTTGACTTCTTGCGGCGTTAATATCTCCAACCGCAGTTTCGGATTGGTAATGGATTTGATCGTTTTCTGCATGGTAGGCTCCGGGTTCAGCTAGGCTGCGCCTACCAGTTGTTTTGCCAGACCGACCGCGCCGATGGCGTCTTCTGAGTAACCGTCTGCTTCAATTTTCTGGACCCAGTCACGAGTTACAGGCGCACCGCCGACCATCACTTTAACCTTTTTACGCATGCCCATCTTATCCAGTTCGTCAATTACTTCTTTTTGCTTGACCATGGTGGTCGTCAATAGAGCGCTCAAGCCGACAATGTCAGCATCCACTTCTTTAACCTTTGCAATGATTTTGGACGACGGGACGTCTACTCCCAGGTCATAAACCTGGAAACCCGAAGCCGAGAGCATTGTCCCAACCAACGATTTGCCAATCTCGTGAATGTCACCTTCGACAGTTGCCAGTACGACCTTTCCAAGCATCGTTCTGTGCACGCCGCGTTTCTGCATTTCCGGTTCCAGGGTGGAAACAGCGGCTTTCATCGCTTCTCCGGCCATTACCAGTTCAGGAAGGAAAGCCTGTCCCTTGGCAAAACTTTCGCCAACCTGGTTGACACCCGTCACAAAGCCTTTGGTAATGGCCTCCAACGGGTCGATGCCGGCCTCAATTGCTTGCTGCGCCAGCGCGATGGCGGCATCGGAATCCCCATCAAGGACGCTCTGCGCCATTTTTTGAAAAAGTTCTTCGGTCATGAGATACTCCTTCTGTAGTGTAGGATTGGATAGGTTAATTATATATGACAAGTGAATTTTACCGTCGTTGTATTAAGCAGCATGACTTATTGAAAAAGAGACTAGCCAAAGCAAATGTTCAGATAGTCTCCAGCCATGTCAGCTCGTCTCAAAAATCCACCGGTCGGTTTCGCGTTTCCAGTTCACTAGTTCACCCGGTTTGAACCACAAAGTGACTTCTTTCTCACTATTTTCGACCGTATCCGAGGCATGGGTCAGGTTGCGGCCTATATCCAGAGCGAAATCGTGGCGCACTGAGCCGGGGGCTGCCTCGGTCGGGCGGGTCGCACCCATCGTCTGGCGGACAGCGGCCACCGCATTTGGCCCTTCCCAGACCATCGCCATGACCGGCGCAGACGTAATATACTCGATCAAACCATCATAAAAAGGCTTGCCTTTGTGAATGGCATAATGTGTCTCGGCCAGTTCCTGGCTGACTTTGAGGAATTTTGCGGCCACCAGCCGCAGCCCGCGGCGCTCCAGGCGGTTGATGACTTCACCAATCAGTCCGCGCTGTACACCGTCGGGTTTGACGAGTACAAGTGTTCGTTCCATTAATTAATCTTCTCCGTCTCAAAAATTAACCTCGAGATTGATTGTATCTCGAGGTCTGATTTTACCATGCCGGGCTGGTGAAGCCCGCGTGAAACTCCTTACTTACCCCAGTATTATGTCTATTCCGGAGGAGTGGGACGTTATCCGCTCCTACCGCAGCAGTTCTTCGGCCTTGGTATAAGCATCGAGGGCATCTTGCAGGCGGTTGGCACGCATGGACGCATCACCCAATGTCTGCCAGACGGTTATATCCACCGGGAAGCGATAAATCGCTTCCCGCAGATCGTGAATGACCTCATCCAACAAGCGATTTTTTTTGATAAGTGTCGTATACACTTGCATGGATTCGTTTAGCTTGTTGGCATCGAGGGCGGCTTGGGCTGCCGCCAGGAATTCAGCATCCTTATCCTGGGTGGGAATCCGCGCCAACATCCCAGTTCCGCCGAGTACCCGACGTTGAATCGGAATTTCACTAGTCGTCGTAACCGGTTTTTCAATCTTTTCAGGTTCGGGTTTCGAAGAGGGTTCTTCAACCACCGGCACCCATTCTTCGGGGCTCGTCGACTCGGGCTGTTCGGGAACCGGAATTTCTTCATCTACCCACGCGGGTATTTCCGCCTCCGGAGCAGGTTCGGTCGTCGGGATAGCAGCCGTTCCCTGATCAGCAGGTTGGGCTGGCTGACGCAGCCAGTCTGGTAACTCAGCTGATGATTTCGGGGCTTCTTCCGGTGCGGTTGGTTGTTCTAGTTCTTTCAGCCAATCCGGAAGTTCGGGTGATGGCGCGGCTGACGTTTGTGACCCTTCGGACGCGTGCTGGATCTTTCCCAAAGCTTCTTCAACATCCTGCTTTCGCAGCCAGGAGGTGATGGTAATATCCTTCTGTGGAGTATTAAGATCTGATGCTTCATCGGATCCAGCAGGTACCTGGTTCGATTCTTGAATCCACTCCGGCGGAGACTCAACGCCCATTGGGGGGATAGTTGGCGATTCTTCCGGCTTAGTCCCCTCTTTGGCTGCCAATTCTTCCAGCCAGGCTATCGACTTATTTTCGATGTTGAGCGGATGGGCGGTCTCTTCAGTTGGAGGTGTAAGCGGTGCGAATTCTTCGGAAGGTGCAGGTTCTTGGGCTGTTACCTCTCCTGCAAGCGGAATATGCGCTTCGAATGGTTTGGTTTTGATCGTTGCAGGTGACGGTTCCGGCACAGGAGCAGAAGACTGTTCGTCAGCCGGGTGTAGCCAATCCGGCATTTCTTCTACACGGTTTTTAGGCTCGATTGGAAGTTCTTCGATGGGCGTGGGTTCGCGAGCCACCAACTCTCCGGCATGCGGAGGAAGCGGCTCCAATGGCAGGGTTTCGCTCGGTATAGGAGACGGTTCCACTGCGGCAGGAGAAACAGGTTGTTCTTTGGTCGGGTGTAACCAATCAGGCATCTCTTCTAAGTGATTCTCGGGCTTGGTTGGGAGTTCTTCTTCTTTACCTTTATTCGCCACCAGACTTTCCAGCCAGGCCATTGTATCATCTTCAATTTTGAGCGGCTGGGCAGTCCCTTCGGCAGGAGGTGTAATTGCTGCGGGTTCCTCGGAAGGTGTGAGTTCTTGGGCCGCCAACTCTCCAGCAGGCGGGAATATCGATTCCAAAGGTACAGTTTCACTCGGTGTAGGGGACGGTTCAGGCGCAGTAGTTGAGACGGATTGTTTGTCAGCCCGGTGCAGCCAATCCGGCATTTCTTCTATGCGGTTATCAGGTTCGATTGGGAGTTCTACGACCGGTGTGGGTTCGTGAGCCGCCAACTCTCCGTCAAGCGGGGGAAGCGGTTCCAATGGCGGGGTTTCGCTCGGTATAGGAGATGGTTCCGTTGAAGATGCAGGTTCTTGGGCCGCCGACTCTACGGCAATCGGAGACAGCGGTTCCAAAGGCAGGGTTTCCCCTGGTGCAGGCGACGGTTCCGGCGTGGTAGGCGAGGCAGGCTGTTTGTCGTCCGGGCGCAGCCAATCAGGCATTTCTTCTAACCGATCTTCAGGTTTGGTCAGGAGTTCTTCTTCTTTTGCGCCATGTTTTGCTGCAAGGCTCTCCAGCCAGGCCATGGTATCATCTTCAATTTTGAGCGGTTTGGCCTCTCCGGACGGCTGGAAGGCCGATTCCTCACCAGGTTGAGATGTCGAGGCTGGCGGCTCGACAGGATTCTGAACAGCAGGAGGAAGTGTTGCAGGTTGGATCGAAGCTGGTGGTTTTTTAGCTTGGGGTTGTTCGATCATATCGGCAACAAAAGCCGCCGCAGTCCCGGCAGAGGCGTTCTCACCCATTTCTTTGAGCCAATCAGGGAAGGCACCATTTTCTTGTGAAGTGGTTGCGGGTTGGGTTGGTTCGGGCTTTACCTCCGCTGCAGCTGTTTCTGTTTCTTCCATCCAGTCAGGACCATGTTCTTCTTCCGGAGATGGAGGATTAACCGGAGCAGGTTCAGAAGCGGCATTTGCTTCAGCTGTTTCCCGGGGAGCTATGGCCTTAAGCCAGTCGGGAGCATCTCCTTCGTTCGGAGAAGGAAGATTGGCTGGAGCAGATTCAGATCCGGCATTCGTTGTATCTTTAACTTCCTTAGGTGCCATGGCTTTAAGCCAGTCTGGAATATCAGCCCGGGCAATTGGCTCAACCGATTTCTCTACACCGAAGTCCACTGGCCCTTCCTGCGCTTTTCTCCCGGATTCCTGCCAACCACTGGTACGCATCCAATCCGGGACGGTTTTATCGTCTGCGGCGGGAATTGCCGAGGATCCGGAAGAATCCGGTGCAGCAGCCGGTAATTGTGCAGCGGAATCACCGCTTTTCATCCATTCCGGAGCCGGTTCAGCGTGTTTTTCGTCCGCCAGCTTGATGCCCAATGAAGAAGCCCAGTTTGGCTGTGGCAAGGCTTTGGCAGAGCCCGCCTTATATTCCAGTCGCTCCAAATTTACAGCCGTATCGACCACCTGATCAGTACTGAAAGTGGAACCAGCGACAAAAGATGAATAAGGATCAAGCAAGCGTAAGCGTTGGCGGTAGATCTGTGTGTTTTCTGCACGCGCCGTCCCTGGAAGGACATCCACCAGGATGCGCAAGGCATCCATGCAATAAGTGTATTTCTTGAGCAGGTTGGCGGCCATCTCGGCAGCTTCAACTTTTTGCCCGGAACGATAATAAGCGCGTGCCAGCATAACCTGCAGGTCAGGCCGGTTGGTATCCTCAGCCAGTACTGCACGGATCTCGGCAATGGCTTGGTTGAAGAGTTCACCCTGCGCATACATGTTGGCAAGCGCATCCCGGCTCAAGCGTATTTTTGGCGGTTCAATGCCGTCCCGGCGACCATACAAACGACGAAGCTCGCCCTGGATGGCCGGATTGGAGGGTTGCCCTTCGAAGGCGCGTTCCATGTGCCAGATGGCATCATCCAATTTGCCTTCATCATCACGGATGATGCTCATCCCCACATGGGATACAAAATCATCCGGCACAGCCATTAATGCACGCTGGAAGATATCGGCCGCGTCGGTGTAGCGTCGGGCTTCGAGGAAGCTCTTACCAAGTAGTCGGTATGTCTCGACGTGCATTGGAAAGGTTTTTAGAATATGTTGGCAATGGGCGATAGCCTCATCCAACTGCCCGCCCTCGATCATGCCTTCTATTTCACGATTGTATACACGCAGAGGTACTTTAGCCATAGTGCGCTCCTGACTCTATTATGCACTAAATTTTATGATTATGCAATTACATTTTATTATAGAATCGTAGGATTTCTTCCCCGATTCGCATTAATTATAAAAAAGAGGCAGCTTCGCGACCGGCTTGTCGCTCCACCCAAATGCAGTCTGGAGGCTTTTCTGTACTTCGACCAGCTTCGCTTCCTCATTGGCGTGGATGGTGTAAAGCTGCTCGCCCTTCTCCACCCATTCCCCGACCTTGCGATGAATGATGAACCCGACCATATGATCCACCAGGTCGCTTTTCCTAGCGCGGCCCGCGCCCAGCACCACAGCCGCTTCACCTATCATGCGGGCATTCACTTGCGAGATAAATCCACTTCGATCAGCATTTATCACCTTGATAAGTTTTGCTCTCGGGAATTTTTCCGGAACATCCACGAAAGACACGTCTCCTCCCTGGGCCTGGACCAGGATACGGAACTTCTCGAAGGCCGCACCTGAGGAAATTGCTGCCTCTGCCATGCGACGCCCAGTTTCGAGGTCAGGGGCACGCTTCCCCAACAGCAGCATGTGTGCGCTCACGTGCAGGCTGTGCTTGCGGAAATCTGCCGGGCCACGGTTTTGGAGAGTATTGATTGCCTCGATCACTTCCAGCGAATTTCCCACCGCATCTCCAAGCGGTTGGTTCATATCTGATAGTAAAGTCACGACCTTACGTCCGGCCTGTTCGCCAATATCCGTCATCAGGCTTGCCAGGCTGCGGGCTTCATCAAGGGTCTCCATGAACGCTCCGAGGCCAACTTTCACATCCAGGACAATAGCCTGTGCACCCGCGGCAATTTTCTTGCTCATGATAGACGAAGCGATCAGCGGGATGGACTGTACCGTACCGGTGACATCCCGTAGGGCGTACAGTTTGCCATCGGCAGGAGCCAGGTCGAGCGATTGGCCGGTAAGGACAATCCCTTCGCTTTTGAGTTGTTTCTTGAATTCATCGGTCGTGAGATTAACCCGGTAACCGGGGATGGACTCCATTTTATCAAGGGTCCCCCCGCTGAAGCCCAATCCGCGCCCCGACATCTTACCGACCGGCAAGCCACAAGCAACCACGATCGGCAGGACGACCAGGGTCGTTTTATCCCCCACACCACCAGAAGAATGCTTATCCATGGCAATATCCACCACGTCGGAAAGGTCGAGAATTTCGCCGGAGTGTGCCATCGCCATGGTCAGATCGGTGGTCTCGCGTGTTGTCATACCATTGAGAAGGACCGCCATTGCCCAGGCTGATATTTGGTAATCAGGAATTTCGCCGCGCGTGAAACCATCCACGAAGAATTTTATTTCCTCTCCGGTCAATTCCCCTTTCTCACGCTTCTTGATAATAATGTCAACCGATCGCAAAGAACGCTCCTCATTCACGCTGTGTATTGTAACGTATTTCACGATTGTCTGAAAATCTTTTGCCCTTCCGGAGTGTCCTGGACTGTCCAACCAATAACTGCGAGCTGTTTGCGGAGAAGATCCGCAGCCCCCCAGTCCTTCCGGAGACGCGCTTGATGTCGTTCTTCAGCCAGATGGACAATCTCGGCAGGCATTTCATCCTGAATTTGGGCCTGCGTGTCGTTTTTAACCATTGCCCAGGCTGCGGCAAAAATCCCTTCTTCAGGAACCTCGGGGCAATGGACCTTTCCCAACTCTTCAACCGGGAAAACCTTGCCAGCCGGATGAATTTCCGGTTTATTTTCTTCACGCAACAGTGTCACCAAATTAATTCCGGTAACAGTGCATTTCCCGGCCTCGAAATCAATGATAAGACCGGTGTGCTCATCCAACCCAAGGATGGTATGACCAGCTGGCAGCATGCCACGCCACTGGTTAAATCGATCCAAGCCAACGAAACAACGGCTGGTATCCACATCCATGCCGCCATCGGTGTTGTTCCAGTGCGGGATCAGAGAGATTGACAGGCCAAAATCAGCAAATAGCCCAAGGCCAGGGATGGCGCTCACCTCTTCGCCCACTTTGTAAATTTCGTAGACCGGCAGAGCATATCCGCCAATGGCTATCGTCGCCGCGCTGGCAAAGACCAGGGCTGCACCCATCCGGTGACGCGCCCGTACGAGGTCCCAGGCCAGAGAACCGTTCAACTGGCGGACGGTATAGGTCGGCGAGCCGGGACCCATGAAGATAATATTGGCCTGTAAAAGCGGTCGTAAAATGTTCGGATCGTCCGGGCTGAAAGGCGTGCCGCGCTTGCGGGCCGGAATCACATCCACGATCGGGTTGTAGTTCTGCAGGCGCGTCTTCAGGAACTCCCCCACCCGGCCTGCAACCTGCGCTGAGTTTAATTCAAATCCCGCCGGTGTTTCCAGCAATGCAATATGCACGGGCTTTGGCTGTCTCTTGGCAACATTTTCGAAAATGCCACCCCCAGTAAGGGAAGTCTCACCCGAACCGAGCAGGGCAATCAGGCCAAAAGTATTGTGCAATGCACTTACCTTTCCAATAAGTCTCTGACTGAATTCCAAACCTGGTCGAACATTTCTACGGTCAGGCGGCCAGTCTGGGTGTTCTGTCGGCTGGGATGGTAAGATGCGACCAACCAGTGTTCAGCATCCAACTGAAATACTGCGTTGTGGTAGAAGTTTATTGCGGATAGATCGCGGATTGCAGCCCATCGTCCGTTTTCTTTTGTCAGAATCCGTAGGATGCCCTCAAAAGCAATCCGTCCCAGCACAACGATAACTTTCGGCCGAATGAGCTCAAGTTCACGCTCCAGATATGGTTGACAGTTCGCCATTTCCTGTGACGTGGGTTTATTATCGGGAGGCACGCAGCGGCAGACAGGAGCAGTGTAGAGGTTGTTGAGTATCAATCCATCATCACGGGAAACAGAATTGGGTTGCGATGCAAACCCGGCGCGATAAAGGGCCGGGTAGAGGAAGCCACCCGAGGCGTCACCGGTAAACTGCCTGCCGGTCCGGTTGGAACCGTGCGCGCCGGGGGCCAGCCCAACCACAAAGACACCTGCGGACGGGTCTCCAAATCCGGGGACGGGTTTGCCCCAGTAATCCCAGTCCTGGTAGGCGCGCCTCTTCTCGCGCGCCACGCCCTCGCGCCATTCCACCAAACGCGGACAGCGTCGGCAGGAAAGGAGTTCGATATTGAGTTCCTGCAAGGTCATATCCAAATTCTACCTTACAACCAGCCCGAAATTGGCTATTTGGGTATTAACTTGGTGAGAAAGACGTGAAAAAAGGAGTATGGGTGCGCTTCGCGAGGGAGAGATGTGAGGATAAATACTCATAAAAAATACATTGAAATTTCCCTGAATTGCGCTAAACTAATTATTATCCAAAGGAGCAAGCTGTGAAACCATTCCGGAAAAATGTAGCCATCGCCATCGATGGCGGTGGCATCCGCGGTGTGATTGTTACGAAGGCGCTATCGCTGCTGGAAGAGCAAATCGACAAACCAGTGCACGAGGTCTTCCGCCTTGCAGCCGGGACGTCAACCGGTTCGATAATCGCCGCCGGTATCGGATCCGGGTTAACCGCCCCCCAGTTGCACCAACTTTACGTCAGCCTTGGCGGGACTATATTTAAAAAAACCTGGCGGAGCTTCTTCTGGCCGCTGACTCGCTTCCGCTTTCCACATGGACCGCTGGCCAATGCACTGCGCGAACACCTCGGCGACAAGAAAATGGGTGACTTCTGGACAGCCAGCCCGCCTACCGATGTAGTCATCACAACTTTCGACATGCTCGCCAACAAGACTTGCTTTGTAAAACCCTGGAAGAGGGAATACAAGTACTGGCCGGTCATCCGGGCCGTTCTCGCATCCAGTTCCATCCCGACCTATTTTCCGGTAGTTGCGGGCCGTTACGTGGATGGCGGTGTGGGCTCGTATGCCAATCCCTGCTACCTGGCAGCCTACGAAGCCCAGTTCTGCCTGAAATGGAATCTGAAGGAGACTACCCTCATCAGCCTTGGAACCGGCCGCGATCCGCATACTGTCAAGCCGGGTCAACCAGGGCGCTTTATGGCTTGGGATTGGCTCACACCCACGCTGGATGCATTCCTGGCTTCTGCTGGCGACCAACAAGTCCATCTGGTGGAAACCTTCTTCGCGGATTTGGATTTCCGCCGCTTCCAGGTGGACCTGAAAGAGGCTCTCCCATTGGATGACCCCCATCAGATCCCCAAGCTGGTGCAGTATGGCGAACAGATGGGGAAAATGATCTTGAATGACCAGTACGACCAGGCGCTGGGCGTCAAACCAGAATTGCCATCCTCCAGACACGCGGTTCCTGTTTAATAACAAAACGTCCCGCAGGTTTAGGTAGATAGCGAGCCTGAATTACGGCAACCTGCGGGACAGTATAATAGATCGGTTAATAAATAAACATCGCATCCCCAAATGAATAAAAGCGATAGTGCTCGTGCTTGGCAATTTCATAAGCACGGAGAATCTGTTCGCGCCCGGCAAAGGCGCTGACCAGCATGAGCAGCGTGGACTTGGGCAGATGAAAATTGGTGATCATGGCATCTACGAGTTTAAACTGGTACCCGGGTAAAATATATAAATTAGTCGGCCCGCTGTAGGACAAAATGACATTTTTTCCTGCTAAAGCTGCAGACTCCAGTGTTCTCATCGAAGTCGTTCCCACCGCAATGATTCTCCCGCCGGATTGACGTGTCTGGGTGATAGCCTCCACGGTTGCCGGTGGGATTTCACACCACTCGGTGTGGATTTGGTGCTCTTCGGGGTCTTCTTCCGTTACCGGGGCAAACGTATCCAATCCGACATGCAGAGTGACTTCGCTAAAGTTGACCCCTTGTGACTTGAGCTCGTCCATCAACCGCAGTGTGAAGTGTAGCCCGGCAGTTGGCGCGGCTACAGAACCGGGGTCACGCGCGTAGACGGTCTGATAGCGCTCCGGATCCTTGAGCGATTCGTGAATGTAAGGCGGGAGTGGGACATTGCCAACCTTTGGAAAATAAGGCTCGATGGGTTCCGTAAAACGGATCCTGCGACGCGATCCTTCCAGCGCTTCTATAATTTCGGCGGGCGGGCCATTTTCGATGGTGATTGTCTTGCCAGTTAATAAGCCCTTCCCGCCCACCAGGCATTCCCAGGTGAGCAGATCTTCACGTCGCAGGAGCAGGATTTCGACGCCTCCGCCGGTCGGTTTACGGGCATATAAACGGGCCGGGATGACCCGCGTCCGGTTGACCACCAGCAGGTCGCTGGTGTGCAGGAATTGACCAATCTCACGAAAAACGGAGTGTACCAGTGTCCCGGAGTCGCGTTTCAAGACCAACAGGCGCGACGAATCGCGCGGTTCGATCGGGATCTGGGCGATGAAGGCGGGAGGAAGGTTGTAATCGAAGTCTGAGGTTTTCATGTTCACGTAACAACAACTGACACTCATGCTATAATATTTTCAATAAAATTGTATCACGCGTCCGTCTAACACCTAATGGTTCCGGTTCTTTGATGGACGACCCATGAGCGGTTAGGTAGTCCGCATAAGCATTAGTTCGCGAAGGAAAAAATATGTATTATTATATTTTAGCCACACTGCCCGGAGATCGAAGGAAATCAATTCCCAACAAGACCGAAGAGCAAGTTTTGGCCGATTTTATTGTGCCTTATGTCTCTACCGGCACGATAAAGGCCCGTTGGGGTGATAAGACCAAATCATATCAAGTAGTTCAAATGCGCGTTTATAAGACGGATAACGCATGGGATAAGAAAACCAGTCAACCACTTGAAAACTTTATCGGCGATCAGAAACGTAATCTATACAACAGCTTTGAAAAACGGGCGAAGCAATCACTCGGATTGGGAAACATACGTTGTTTTATCATCATGCCTATTCAAGGCAAAAAGTTCGGAACGCAAAATGAGCAACGAATCTTAAAAGAGTACGACGCGCGTTTCGAAGCACTAGAAGCTCTCCTTGGTGATTTTGATACGGTCGGTATCAGGATAGACAAAGAACACCCACTTGAAGACATTGTGGGACGCATTAAGGGGGAGATTAATCGGGCACAATTTGTAATTGCAGACCTAACAGATGAGCGTCCTTCGTGTTACTTTGAAGCGGGATATGCTGAAGCTCTCGGACGACCGACAATTTACGTAGCCAGCAATGAAAGCGTAGTTACACCGGGACAACCGACGAAGATACATTTTGACATTCATATGAATGTAAATTTCTTCACCAATCATGATGAATTAACTGAAAAGGTGCGCGCGGTCATAGAAAAAAAACAGAGATCGATTATTCAAGAAGCGAGAGGAAATCGCACCTCTAACTGCAGATTAAAATTGCGAGCAATGAGGTGGAGTGCATTTTTTGCCCACAGCGGGCAATAAATGTGCTCACCTCTATCGTTACCCCTCTCCTTAAAGGATCGCGCAATATGGCTCAGTCAAACATTGTATTCTTCGGTTGCAACTACAACGACAAGAAGATAAAGGCACAGTTCGATAGTCTCAAACGTCGGATCGAGACGGATACGGTCTTAAAGTGTTGCAGGCCATCCGCGACGACGGGCCCCAATCGGGGCAGCAAATCCAGTCTCTTCTTGCAGGGTCCGCTTGCAGATTAAAGCAAATGCTGTCGCTCTTGAAGAAGAGTAAGCTTATTAGGCTAAGTGTTGGTCGAAATGGCAAGTACGCAATCCCGGAGCTTCCAGAATAGCGCAGGGTTAACCTAAATATGCAGCCGACGCTCGCAAGCGGCGCTTCGCTTGCTTATTTGCGCGGCTGTCGCCGAAAGTTACAAATAATTGATACAACATTAAATCAAGTAGATTCATAAAAGGAAATTGCCTATTCAAATAGGCACTTTCCTTTACTACAATTCAACTTAAAACAGAAAACTTATTTAACGTATTGAATCCATGATTATGCCAATTGCCCCTGCGGGCTTCATAGCAATTTCGGCTGCGTCTGCTCGTTATACTCCATCCCCAAATGTTCATAAGCTGCCTTGGTTGCCACCCGTCCTTGCCCCCTGCGGGGACCTTCGGCGGTGTGCGGTTGAGGGAACCGATTGGTATCACGATAGTTTGGATACAATCTCCGGTAGATCCTCATACTGGTAAGGCGGCCGTTTGTGAATTTGCAATACCCATACCCAGCCTTCTGTCTCGTTAACGGCGTATAAAATCCGCCACCTGTCCAAACGGAGGCGGCGGACTTCAACATTTTCAGGTACACCCAATTCTTCAGTATCCAAAATCTTGCTGCTGGCGGGACGAGGCTCAATAGAAAGCCCACTAATCAACCGTTTCATCCGCTGGCGGATGTTCCCCGGCAACGCTTCACGCGCAGAATAAACTTCCGGTTCGACCCAGAGCCGGAAACGCGCCACTGGTTTTACCATTGCCTCTGTATATCCTGCCAAGCAAGCGCGCCAGACTTTTCGGGACCTTTCCGCAGGCGGGCGATTTTTCCTTTGAGCGCAGAACGGTCTTCCACTTCTTCCAAGTATTCCAGCAGGGTTTTCCAATCTTTAATGCTCACCTGCACCGCTGATTCTTTCCCGCTGGCGTCCACGACAAAACGAACATTTTTCAAAGCATCCAGAGTAACCATAACACACCTCGTTCGCTGTTTATTATACGTCGCTTTCTACTGTTGGAGATTAAAGCAATTTCGGCTGCGTCTGTTCGTTATACTCCACCCCCAGGTGTTCATAAGCCGCTTTGGTCGCCACGCGGCCCTGCGGGGTGCGGTCGAGGAAACCCAGTTGCAGCAGGTATGGCTCGACCACCTCCATGATCGTCTCCGGCTCCTCGCTGATGGCCGCCGCGATCGTGTTCAGTCCCACCGGGCCGCCGTTATATTTCTGGATGACGGTCTTCAGTACGCGCCGGTCCAGGTCATCCAGGCCGAGCGGATCAACCTGCAGCAGATCGAGGGCTTCCCTGGCTATTTCACGGGTCACCGTCCCGTCCGAGCGCACCTGGGCGAAATCCCGCACACGGCGCAAGAGGCGCAGTGCTACACGCGGCGTCCCGCGTGCCCGCCGGGCGATCTCCTCGACGCCGCCCGCCTCGGTTTCCACGTTCAGCTTGCTGGTCGCGCGCCGGACGATGGCCTGCATCGCCTTGATATCGTAGTAGTCCAGGCGATAGACCGCTCCGAAGCGCGCCCTTAGCGGCGCGGTCATCAGCGCCAGGCGGGTGGTTGCGCCAACCACGGTGAAACGCGGCAGTTTCAGACGGATGGAACGCGCCGAGGGTCCCTTACCGATGATGATGTCGAGGGCGTAATCTTCCATCGCCGGGTATAAAATTTCTTCCACGGCCTTGCCGAGGCGATGGACTTCGTCAATGAACAGCACGTCGCCGGCGCGCAGGTTGGTCAGGATGGCAGCCAGATCCCCCGCTCGTTCAATGGCTGGGCCCGAAGTGATCTTGATATTGACTTTCATCTCGTTCGCCACCACATGCGCCAGGGTGGTCTTGCCCAGGCCCGGGGGTCCGTAGAAAAGGACATGGTCCAGGGCTTCGCTGCGCTGGCGGGCGGCGGCGATCAGGATGGCCAGGTTTTCTTTCACCTGCTCCTGACCGATCAGGT